>Ga0070733_10000207_pt1 | contig 52923 bp, 42 predicted proteins | sample Coa_R1_9_FD_66450 | JGI IMG/M metagenome (GOLD analysis project Ga0070733, IMG submission 66450) | Surface soil microbial communities from Centralia Pennsylvania, which are recovering from an underground coalmine fire - Coalmine... | ecosystem: Environmental > Terrestrial > Soil > Unclassified ... | reverse complement strand
GCCTCCGCCGGTCCCCAGGTGCCCTGGGTGTAGGTGACAACTGATGCGCTGCTGTTGAGAACCGGGTCCACGATCGCCCAGGCCGCTTCGACTTCATCTTCGCGCGCGAAGTGCGCGGTATCGCCGATGAGCGCGGCGCTGATCAGCCCCTCGTAAGCGTCCATGCCATCGCCTTGGCTCTGGGCCACGTACAACTCGACGTCCTGACCGGTCATGACCGGCCCCGGCTTTTTCGAATGGGCGCCGAGCGCGATAGCCACGTCGGGGCCGAGGCGAAAGCGCAGGTGATTGGGCTGCTCGGGACTTAAGTCCCCGAAGACATTGACCGGCGGCGGCTGCAGGTCCACGACCACCTCGGTCGCAGTTACCGGCAGGCACTTGCCGGCGCGGATGTAAAAGGGCACACCGCTCCAGCGCCACGAGTCGATCTGCAACACCAGCGCCGCGTAGGTCTCCACTTGTGAGTCCGGCGCCACGCCGGTCTCCTGACGGTAGCCGTTGAACTGCCCGCGCACCAGTTGCGCCGGCGTCGCCGGGCGCACCGCCTTGAGCAGCTTCACCTTCTCATCGCGTAGCGATTCACCGTCGCTGTTCACCGGAGGCTCCATGGTGAGGAGCGCGACGATCTGCAGCAGATGGTTCTGAATCACGTCGCGGATCGCGCCGGTCTCCTCGTAGAAGCGGCCGCGGCCGCCGACGCCGATGCTCTCGGCCATGGTGACCTGCACGCTGGCAACGAAATTGCGGTTCCACACCGGCTCGAGGAAGGAGTTGGCGAAGCGGAAGAACAGGAGGTTCTGCACCGCCTCCTTGCCGAGATAGTGATCGATGCGAAAGATACTCGATTCCGGAAAATGCTCGTGCAGGGTCTGGTTGAGCGCCCGCGCAGACGCGAGGTCGTGCCCGAAGGGCTTTTCGACGACGACGCGAGCGCCGGGGGCGCTCGATGATTCACTCAGGTGCTCGATTACCACCGGGAACATGCTCGGCGGAATGGCCAGGTAATACAGTGGCCGCTGCGCCGCCCCGAGTGCCTGGCGCAGCGCCTCGAAAGTGGCGCGCTCGTTGTAGTCGCCATCCACATAGCGCAACAGGCCAGCGAGTCGCGTCACCACCGCCTCGTCCGCGCCCGGCACGAACGCTTTGAGACTCTCGCGCACGCGTGCGACCAGCCAGCTGACATCACACCCTTGGCGGGCAACGCCGATCACCGGCGCAGCAAGGACTCCCCGGCGAACCAGGTAATACAGCGCCGGGAAGATCTTCCGGTAACACAGGTCCCCGGTGGCGCCGAACAGCACGATGGCATCGCAATCACGACGTTCCATGTAGTCCTCGATGTGTCGACGCGGCACCTAATCTTAGGCGCGCGTGTATGTCAGGAAGACTTCTCGACGTGGCCGCCAAAGCCCAAGCGCATCGCCGACAGCACCCTGTTCGCAAAGTCCGCCTGGCCGCGCGACTCGAAGCGACCATACAGGGCCGCGCTCAGCACCGGGGCGGGCACGCCGACTTCGATGGCGGCCTCGACCGTCCAGCGCCCTTCGCCGGAATCGGCGACGTGGCCGGCGAAACCGGCGAGCTTGCCGTCCTGAGCGAGCGCCGCGGCGGTCAGATCCAGCAGCCGTGAGGAAATGATGCTGCCGTGGCGCCACACTTCGGTGATCGCGGCGATGTCGAGCTGGTACTGGAAGAAGCGCGGGTTGGCAAGCGGCGCCGTTTCGGCATCCACGATCTTGGTCTGCAGGCCCGCGTCCGCGTGCGCCAGCACATTCAGGCCTTCCGCGTACGCCGCCATCAGCCCGTACTCGATGCCGTTGTGAATCATCTTCACAAAATGTCCGGCACCGGACGGGCCGCAGTGCAGGTAGCCGAGCGCCGCGGCGGCGCTGCCGGCCGCCGTGCCGGCGCCACTCCCCGGCAAGCGGCCCCCCGGGGCCAGCGTCGCCAGCGCCGGTTCTACCAGCCTCACCGCCTGCGCGTCACCGCCGATCATCAGGCAGTAACCGTCCTCAAAGCCGAGCACCCCGCCGCTCGTGCCGACGTCCAGATAACGGATACCGGCAGCCTTAAGCTCATCGGCGCGGCGGATGTCGTCGTGGTAGTTGGAGTTGCCGCCGTCGATGAGCACGTCCCCGGCGGCAAGCTGCGGCCGCAGTTGCGCAATCACCGCATCGACGATCGCGGCCGGCACCATGATCCATACGGCGCGCGGCGGCGCCAGCGCCCGCACCAGCTCCTCAGGCGAGGCCGCGGCCTGCGCGCCGTAGCCGACCGCGGTCTTGACTGCCTGCGCCGAGCGGTCATAGGCCACGCACTGGTGGCCACCTTGCGTGAGGCGCCGCACCATGTTGGCGCCCATGCGCCCCAGCCCGATCATCCCTATCTGCATGACAGCAACTCCTGGTCTATCCTGCGCAGCCGGCAAAAGCCACGCCTTTTGCCGGCGGCAACCCTGCTGATGTCTGACGAAATCGCTTCCTGCGATTTCGTCCAATATAACTAGTTCGGTACGCGACGGATCTGCGCACCGAGCTGCGCGAGCTTCTCCTCGATGGCCTCGTAACCGCGATCGATGTGGTAAATGCGCTCGACGTCGGTGCGCCCGTGCGCCACCAGGCCGGCGATCACCAGGCTCGCCGAGGCGCGCAGGTCGGTAGCCATCACCGGCGCCGCGGTGAGCTTGTCCACCCCGTGGATGATGGCGGTGTTGCCCTCGAGGCGGATCTCGGCCCCGAGACGCCGCATTTCCAGCATGTGCATGAAGCGGTTTTCGAACACCGTCTCGGTGATCGTGCCGACGCCGGCGGCGACGGTGTTGAGCGCCGCGAACTGCGCCTGCATGTCGGTCGGGAATGCCGGGTACGGCGCGGTGCGCACGTCCACCGACTTCAGCTTGCGCCCGCGCATGTCGACTTCGATCCAGTTATCGCCGACGCCGACTTTGGCGCCCGCTTCGGTGAGCTTGGCGAGCACCGCGTCGAGGTGCTCGGGGCGCGTGCTCTTGATGCGCACGTGGCCGCCAGTGATTGCACCCGCGACGAGATAGGTGCCGCCCTCGATGCGATCGGGCAGCACCTCGTAGGTCGTGCCGCGCAGCCGCTTGACGCCCTGGATGACGATCTTGTCCGTGCCGGCGCCGTGGATGCTGGCGCCCATGGCGATGAGGAAGTTGGCAAGATCCACCACCTCCGGTTCGCGTGCGGCGTTCTCGATGACGGTTTCCCCGTCGGCGAGGGTCGCCGCCATCATCAGGTTCTCGGTGCCCGTGACCGTCACCGTGTCGAGCACCAGGCGCGCGCCCTTCAGGCGTGCGGCGCGCGCGCGGATGTAGCCACCCTCGATGGTGATGTCGGCGCCCATGGCCTGCAGGCCCGCGACGTGGATGTTCACCGGGCGCGCGCCGATCGCGCAGCCGCCCGGCAGTGAGACATCGGCGCGCCCGTAGCGCGCCACCAGCGGACCCAACACCAGGATCGAGGCGCGCATGGTCTTGACCAGGTCGTAGGGCGCGAAGCACTCCTTCACCGTCGAACCGTCGACCTCGATGCGCATGCGTTCATCGATGGTGACGGTCGCGCCCATTCTCCCCAGCAGTTCCACCGTCGTAGTCACGTCCTTCAAGTGCGGTACGTTGGCAACCACGACCGGGTCTTCGGCGAGCAGCGCAGCGGCGAGAATCGGCAGCGTCGCGTTCTTGGCGCCGGAGATCCGCACCTCGCCTTCGAGGGCTACGCCACCCTGGATCTGCAACTTATCCATGGCTTACTGCGGCGCCGATTCCGCCGGCGTCAATGCCTCGATCGACATAGCATGGATTTCCCGTCCCATGAGCTCGCCGAGTGTCTGGTACACGAGTTGGTGGCGCGCGAGACTCTTCTTGCCGGCAAACTGCGGCGCGACGACGCGGGCGGCAAAATGCGTGTTGTCGTCCGACTGCACGTGCACCTGGGCGCCGGGCAGACCAGCGCGGATCAGCCGCGCGACTTCTTCAGGGTTCATGAGCGGATATTACATGGGCCGGTCGTGCGCGCGCCTATCGCGCCTATAATGAACGTATGACCCCCGTCGTCGATGACGCCCAGTTACTGGCCTCGGCCCGCCGCGCACTCGGCATCGAGGCGCGCGCCATCGAGGCGCTCGGTCCCAAGCTGACCGGCAGCTTCGCCGCCGCGTGCCGGATCTGCCTTGGCTGCCACGGACGGGTCGTGGTCACCGGCATGGGAAAGTCCGGGCATATCGCCGGCAAGATTGCCGCGACGCTCGCCAGCACCGGAACTCCCGCCTTCTTCCTGCACCCCGCCGAGGCCGGACACGGCGACCTCGGGATGATCACGCGCAGTGACGTGTTGCTGGCGTTGTCGAACTCCGGCGAGACTCCGGAGCTGGTGCTGCTGCTGCCGCACTTGAAGCGCCTCGCGGTGCCGCTCATCGTGATGACCGGCAAGCCCGACTCGACCCTGGGGCGCGCGGCGGCCGTGATGCTCGATGTGGGAGTGCCGGAGGAGGCCTGCCCGCTCAATCTCGCCCCGACCGCCAGCACCACCGCGACACTCGCCATGGGAGATGCGCTGGCGGTGGCGGTGCTGGAGGCACGCGGATTCACGCGCCAGGATTTCGCGCGCTCACACCCCGGTGGCACGCTCGGCCGGCGCCTGTTGCTGCATGTCGAGGACCTGATGCGCAGCGGCGAGTCCGTGCCGCGCGTGGCGCCGGATGCGTCGCTCGCCGCCGGCCTGCTGGAGATGTCGCGCAAGGGCCTGGGAATGACCGTGGTGGTCGGCAGCGAAGATCGCATCCTCGGGGTCTTTACCGACGGCGACCTGCGCCGCTCGCTCGATAAGCAGATCGACGTACACCAGACTCTCATGAACGAGGTCATGACGGCGCCCGGCAAGCGCATCGGACCGCGCGAGCTCGCCGCCGAAGCGGTCCACCTGATGGAGCTGCACCGCATCACGGCGCTACCCGTCGCCGACGCGCACGGCCGGCTCCTGGGCGCGCTCAATATCCACGATCTGATGCGTGCCGGCGTCGTGTGACGCGCGTCCGCCGCCCGCCCATGCAGCACGCCATTCGCCTCCTGGTCCTTGATGTCGACGGCGTGCTCACCGACGGGCGGTTGTACTTCGGGCCGCGCGGCGAAGCCCTCAAGGTCTTCCACGTCCGCGACGGCAACGGCATCGTGCAGCTGCGGCGGGCCGGGATCGCGGTCGTGGTGATTTCCGGCAGGCGCTCGTCGATGGTCGCGGGGCGCTGCCGTGAACTCGGCGTGCAGCACGTGTACCAGGGTGTGCGCGACAAGCTCAGCGTGCTCAGGCGCCTGTGCGCGCGCCTCAAGGTGCCGCTCGCGGCGTGCGCCGCGGTCGGCGACGACCTGCCTGACCTGCCGGTGCTCGAGGCGGTGGCACTGTCCTACGCGGTCGCCGACGCGCATGCCACGGTGCGGCGCGCCGCTCGTTTCGTCACCAGTCGTCCCGGCGGCGCGGGCGCGGTGCGCGAAGTGTGTGATCAGCTGCTCAACGCGCGGCGCTCGCGCGCGGCGCGGGCGCGATGATCTACCGCCTGCTGCCGGTCCTGGCCCTGCTCGCGCTGATCATCGGCGTGGTCGCGCTCTCCGGCCCGCAGCGTGAGCCGGCCGCGGCCCCCACCATCGCGGAAGCCGTGCTGGATCCGGGCTACGCGGCGCGCAATGCGCGGCTCATTCAGACCGGGCCGGACGGTGAGCCGCTTTACACCCTGGACGCGGCCCAGATCCGACAGGAGCCCGATGAAGGCCGCGTGGACATGCAGCAGGTGCAGCTGGGATTTCGTGACGCGGCCGGTAACAACTGGACGGCGCGAGGAGCACATGGCGCCATGGGCCAGGACACGGGCGTCATCGAACTTGACGGCGCGGTGCACGTGACCGGCATCGTGCCCGGCACGCAGGACAGCACCGACATCAGCAGCGAACGTCTTTCTTTCGACACCAACGCCCAGCTGGTGACGACGCACGATCCGGTCCAGATCATCATGTCGGGACGGCAGCTCGAGGCGCAGGGGCTGCTGGCCAACTTGAAGGAGCGACGCGTGCAGCTAGAATCGGCAGTGCATGGCTCATTCCTGCCGTAGTCTCGCCTTGCTCGCGGGCTGCGCGCTCGCCGCGCGCGCGCTGGCGTTGGCGCCCGCGCCCGCGCAACAACCCATCTCGGTGGACGCGGCTTCATCGCAGGTCGACTACCGGACCAATACCGTGGTGTTCACGCAGGTCGTGATTTCGCAGGGCGCGACGCGCGTGCAGGCCGATCACGCGCACGCCACCGGTCTTGATTTCGCCAACAGCCGCTGGAACTTCGACGGCAATGTGCACATCGACGCACCGGACCAGGGCTCGCTGCGCTCCGATGCCGCGGTGGTGGAGTTCCGCGACAATCACATCGCACGCGCCACCATCACCGGCAGGCCCGCGCAGTTCGAGCAGAAGCGCGCTGACTCGGACAAGGTGGCGCGCGGCCACGCGGATGAGATCGTCTATGATGTGGCCGCCGGCACGGTGCGCCTGAAGAGCGACGCCTGGCTGTCAAACGGCCAGAACGAGATCACCGGTCCGCTGCTCGTGTACAACATGCGCGAGCAGCGCGTGGAGGCGGCCACGGCCCCGGGCACCGGCGAGCACATCCATATCACCATCGCCGGGCACGATGCCGCGAAGCCCGATGCCGGCAAGGCGCCAAGCCCCCAGCCATGACGTCCCTCAAAGCCACCGGCCTGGTCAAGAGCTACAAGTCGCGCCAGGTCGTGCGCGATCTGTCGCTCGAGCTTGCGAGCGGCGAGGTGGTCGGCCTCCTCGGGCCCAATGGCGCCGGCAAGACCACCGCCTTTTACATGATCGTGGGATTGGTTCCCTGCGACGCCGGCAGCATCGCGATCGGCGACACCGACGTGACGCTCCTGCCCATGCACCGCCGCGCCCAGCTCGGCCTCGGCTACCTGCCGCAGGAGGCCTCGGTATTCCGCAATATGTCGGTGGAAGACAACGTAATGGCGATTCTCGAGACGCGCGCCGGCATGGAGCGTGCGGCGCGCGAGCAACGACTCGAACAACTGCTCGAGGAACTGCGTATCGGGCACGTGCGCAGGAGCGTCGGCATCGCGCTCTCGGGCGGCGAACGGCGGCGCGTGGAGATCGCACGGGCGCTCGCGGCCGAGCCCCGGTTCATGCTACTGGACGAGCCCTTTGCAGGCGTCGACCCGCTGTCCGTGCTCGACATCCAGCGCATCATCCGCGAGCTCACGCAGCGCGACATCGGGGTGCTGATAACTGACCATAATGTCCGCGAGACGCTCGGGGTTTGCGGGCGCGCCTACATCGTCAATCAGGGCACCGTAATCGCATCTGGCAGTGCGGAAGAAGTCCTTGCCAACCCCCAAGTCCGTGAGGTGTACTTGGGTGAGTCCTTCCGGCTTTGAGGCTCGCTAAAACCTTCAACGGCTGGCGCTGAGCCTTCCACTGTCAATCATGCTGAAACCCTCTCTGCAGCTGAAGCTTGGTCAACAACTGACCATGACGCCACAGCTGCAGCAGGCCATCCGCCTCTTGCAGCTCCCGGCGCTGGAGCTGCAGGCGCACATCCGCGAACTGCTGGAAAGCAACGTGATGCTCGAGCCCGACGAGGGCGAAGCCACGGGAACCTACGAGACCGTCGTGACTGCCGGCGAAAGCCAGGCGCCGCCGCGCGCCGAGAACGCCGTCGAAGTGCTCGATGAGGGCTGGGGGGAGCGCAGCGTCGGGGCATCGGAAACGCCGTGGAGCGCCGACGACGACGAACGGCAGCAGGAGTTCGCCGACACCGCCGGCGAGACTTTGCAGGAGCACCTGCTGTGGCAGCTGGAACTGGCGAGCCTCGCGCCACGGCAGCTGGCGATTGCGCGCGCCATCGTGGATGCCATCAGCGATGACGGTTACCTCACCGAGTCGCTCGAGGAAATCGCCGGCACCCTGCGCCCGGAACTGGAGTGCACCGCGGTGGAGATTGAAACCGCGCTCGCCGCAGTGCAGGGACTCGATCCGCTCGGCGTCGGGGCGCGTTCGGTGGGCGAGTGCATTGAGCTGCAGCTGCGGCAGCTGGATCCGGCCACCGCCGGCTACAACACCGCGATCGAGATCGCCCGCCATCACCTGGACCTGGTCGCGCAGCGCGAGCTGTCGCTGTTGCGGCGCGAGCTGCGCACCACCGAGGAGGAGATTGCTGCCGCGCTCGCCCTGGTGCGTTCCTGCCACCCGCGCCCGGGCGCGCAGGTGAGCGCCGGCAAGGCCGAGTACGTGGTGCCGGACGTGTTCGTGCGGCGCACCGAGCGCGGCTGGGGCGTGGAAATGAACGCGGCGACCCTGCCGCGGGTACGCCTGAACCAGGGGTACGCCAACCTCATCGGCCGCAACGCCAGCCATGCCACCATGCGCGCGCAGCTGCAGGAGGCGCGCTGGCTGCTGAAGAGCCTGGAAATCCGCCACGAAACGCTTATGAAGGTGGCGCGCTCCATCGTCGAGCGCCAGACCGCGTTCCTGGATCATGGCGAGGAGCACATGCGCCCCATGATCCTCAAGGACATCGCCGCGGCGATCGCCATGCACGAATCAACCATCTCGCGCGTGAGTTCCGGCAAGTACATGCACACCCCGCGAGGGGTTTTCGAACTGCGCTACTTTTTTTCCAGTCACGTCGAGGGTGTCGATGGTTCCGGCACCTCCTCGACCGCCATTCGCGCCAAGATCAGAAAGCTCATCAAGGATGAGAATCCGGAAGAGCCGCTGAGCGATGGCCGCATCGCCGAACTGCTCTCGGGTGAAGGCATACCGGTGGCCCGTCGCACGGTCGCGAAATATCGCGAGGCCATGGGACTGGCCACCTCGAACGAGCGGCGCCGGGCAAGTTTGCAGCCGCTGTAAAGCGCCCACGGAAATTCCGCCAACAAACAGGAGACGACTATGCAGCTCAACGTCACCGGGCACCACGTCGAAGTCACCCCTTCGCTCCGGGGCTACGTTCACAAGAAGCTCGAGCGCATCGGGCGGCATTTTGAGCAGGTCATCGACGTGCATTGCGTGCTGACGGTGGAGAAGCTGCGACAGAAGGCCGAGGCGACCCTGCACGTGAGCGGCAACGCCATCCACGCGGATGCCACCGAGGAAGACATGTACGCGGCCATCGATCTGCTGGCGGACCGGCTCGACCGCCGTATCAAGAAGCACAAGGAAAAGCTCAGCGACCACCACGCGGCGGAGGCGCGGCGCTCGCTGCGGGAGTAGATTTGCACCGGTGCGCATCATCATCCTCAGCGGGCTGTCCGGGTCGGGAAAGAGCGTGGCGCTGCACATGCTCGAGGACCTCGGCTATTACTGTATCGACAACATCCCCGCGGCCCTGCTGAAGCCTTTCATCTCCTACACGGTGCGCACCCCGGGCGGCACCTACCAACGCACCGCCATCGGTCTCGACGCCCGCAATACGGCGGCGGAAATCGCCACCGTGCCGCAGCTGATCGACGAGCTGAAGCGCAGCGGCATGCACTGCGAGGTGATCTACCTGAGCGCCGCCGAAGACGAACTGCTGCGGCGCTTCGCCGAGACTCGCCGCAAACACCCGATGAGCCGCGAAGATGTCAGCCTGCGCGAGGCGATCACGCTTGAGCGCCAGCTGCTCGAGCCGATCCTGCTGGTGGCGGACCTGGTGATCGACACCTCGCGCATGGGCGTGCACGCGCTGCGCGACATCATTCACCACCGCGTCGCGGGGCGCGTCGGGCGGCTATCGATCACTTTCGAATCCTTCGGCTTCAAGCACGGCATTCCGGGCGAGGCGGACTTCGTGTTCGACGCTCGCGCGCTCCCCAACCCCTACTGGGAGCCGGGACTGCGCAGCCTCACCGGCCGCGACGCGGAGGTCATACGCTTTCTTGAAACCCACACCAACGTGGCGCGGCTGATCGAGGATATCGCCGGCTTCATGCGCGCGCGGGTGCCGGAGTACCAGGCGAGCAACCGGGGTTACCTCACCGTGGCGGTGGGCTGCACCGGTGGGCAACATCGCTCGGTATACATCGTGGATCGACTGGCGGAAAAATTCGCCACCGAGTTCACCAACGTCACCGCCCGGCACAACAACCTGCCCGGAGCGCAACTGTTTCATCCCGGGCCGCGCGCGGCGACGACGGCCAGCACCGGCTCTTGAGGTACGGGACTGGCCTGCTGAAAAGGCCGCAGGCCCCAGCTGCGCGGCGCGACCGGCCCGTTGTATAGCCGGCAAAAACCACGCTTTTTGCCGGCGGCCCCGAGCGAGTTGAGGGACTGGCCTGCTGAAAGGGCCGCAGGCCCCAGCTGAGCGGCGCGACAGGCCCTTCGCATAGCCGGCAAAAACCACGCTTTTTGCCGGCGGGCCCGAGCGAGTTGAGGGACTGGCCTGCTGAAAGGGCCGCAGGCCCTTTCAGCCAATGTAACTAAGTAGCCTGCGCGACTCCGGCCGCGGTCATGACGGCGGGGAGTTTCTCCCCGCTCATGAACGCGAGCAGTGCCCCACGCGCCTCCATGGCGTCCCGGTACCCGAGCTCGATGAGGGCGCGGGTGTAGCCGGCCTCGAACATGAGGTAGCTCGCGAGCTGCATCCCTGAAGGCGCGCGGCCGCCGATGACGCGCAACAGCGCCCGCAGGCCGCGCGGCATCTCGCGCGCGTGGCGCGCGACGATCTCACGCGGATCGATGCTCGGCGCGAGCATGAGCGTCTGCACGCGGTGCTCGCCGCGGGTGACCTGCGGCGCGTTCTCCACCAGCGAGTTGATGCGCTGCAGTTGTTCCAGGTCGCCGTAGATCTGGTCAGTGAATAGCGTGTCGAGCATGTAGCCGAAGATCTCGCCGGGCGTCGGCATGCTGGTCTGCAGGCGGTTGACGGTCACCCCCGCGGCGCGGCGCGCACGCACACCGATGATGAGCAGGCGGTCCGCGCCCAGGTGGATCGCGGGACTCAGGGGATGCAGCTGGCGCATGGCGCCGTCGCCGTAGTAGTCACCGTCGATCGCCATCGGCGGAAATAACAGCGGAATTGCCGTGCTCGCCATCAGGTGCTCGAGCGTCAGCTGGGTGCGCGAGCCGATACGCTGCACCCGCGACCAGTCACCGACCGAGTCCACCGCGTCGTAGAACGCTACCGACTGGCCGGTGGTGTAGCTGGTGGCGCACAGCGCAAAGGCGTGCAGATGTCCGCGCACGATACTGCGGCGGATGCCGTCGCAATCGACGTGCACGCCGAGCAGTTCCCGCAGCGGGCTGTTGTCGAGCATGGACCTCGGGGGCGAGAGCACGAGTCCCCCGGACAGCAGCGCCAGCACCCAGTGCGCCCCGGCACGCAGCATGTGGCGCGCATCCACATGAAAGACCTGATCGGAACGGAAGTTGGCCCACACCTTCTCCAGTCCCGCGACCGCGCGGCGCCAGTGGTGCGCCTCGGCGGCCAGCACGCTCGCCGCCACGGCGCCGGCCGAGGTGCCGACGATCACCTGGAAGGGATTGCGCGCGCGCGGCAACATCTCCGCCAGCGCCAGCAACACCCCGACCTGGTATGCCGAGCGCGCGCCGCCGCCGGTCAGCACCAGCCCGACAATCGGGCGGTAACCGGGCCGAGACGCAGTTTCGCTGAGGCTATGCATAGCTGACGTGCACCGCCTTCTATTATCAGACCTCCGGCGCCGGATCCTGTGTGACGGACGTCGCGGCGGCAAACCCGTGCGCTGCCGGCAGGCCGCTCAGGGGCCGCTGCAGCTCACGGATTGCAAGATCCAGCCCCGCGATGGTCAGGGGAAACATGCGTCCGCCGACGAGCTCGCGGGTGAGGCGCACCGAGTGCGTGTGCTCCCAGCGCGCCTGGCCTTCCGGGTTGAGCCACACCAGGCGCGGGAAAGCCGCACACAGGCGCTGCATCCACACGGCGCCCGGCTCGCGGTTCCAGTGTTCGATGCTGCCGCCCGCCTGCACGATCTCGTACGGACTCATGGTCGCGTCCCCAACCACGATGGCGCGGTAGTCGTGTCCATAGGTGCGCAGCACCCGCCCGGTCGGGATGAGCGTGCCGTGGCGGCGGGCGTTGTCCCGCCACAGATTCTCGTAGGGGAAATTATGGAAGTAGAAATGCTGCAGGTGTTTGAACTCGCTGCGGGCGGCGGAAAACAACCCCTCGCACACCCGCACGTGATCATCCATGGAGCCGCCGACATCGAGAAATAACAGCACCTTCACCGCGTTGTGACGCTCGGGCACCAGTTTCAGATCGAGCAGGCCTGCGTTGCGGGCGGTGGCATCGATGGTGCCATCCAGGTCCAGTTCCTCGGCCGCGCCCTGGCGCGCGAATTTGCGCAGCTTGCGCAGCGCGAGCTTCAGGTTGCGGGTGCCGAGCTCGACCGTGTCATCAAAGTTGCGGAATTCGCGCCGCTCCCACACCTTGACCGCGCGGCGCTCGCCCGCGCCGCCAGCGCCGATGCGGATGCCTTGCGGATTAAAGCCGTTGGCGCCGAAGGGCGAGGTGCCCCCGGTGCCGATCCACTTGTTGCCGCCGGCGTGGCGCTCGCGCTGCTCGCGGAGCCGCTCCCGCAGCGTCTCCAGCAGCTTGTCCCAGCCACCGAGCGCTTCGATGCGGCGTTTCTCCTCCGCCGACAACACGCGCGCCGCCAGCCCCTGCAGCCACTGCGGCGGCACGTCGGCGAGCAGCTGCTCGAACGCCAGCTCGGCGCCGCTGAAAACCTGCGCGAAGGCGCGATCAAAACGGTCGTAGTGCCGTTCGTCCTTCACAATGCAGGCCCGCGCGAGCCAGTAGAACTCCTGCGCCGAGAGCTGCGCGATGCGCGCCTGCAGCGCCTCGAGCAGCGTCAGGAACTCGGTGATCGACACCGGCACCCCGGCGGCGCGCAGCGCGAAAAAGAACCGCACCAGCACTTTGCGCGCCCGGTCAGCGAACCCGGCGGTGCATGAACGCCAGCTGTTCGAACAGGTGCACGTCCTGCTCGTTCTTCAGCAGCGCCCCGTGCAGGATCGGAATCACCTGCTTGCCATCCGCGCTGCGCAGCGCTGCCGGCTGGATGTCCTCGGCGAGCAGGAGCTTGAGCCAGTCGAGCAGCTCGGAGGTTGAAGGCTTCTTCTTCAATCCCGGCGTTGCCCGCACCTCGAAGAACGCCCGCAGCGCCTCCGCCAGCAGTTCCTTCTTCAGACCCGGGTAGTGCACGTCGACGATGGCGCGCATGGTCGCCTCGTCCGGAAAGCGGATGAAGTGGAAAAAACAGCGGCGCAGGAAGGCGTCCGGCAGCTCTTTCTCGTTGTTGCTGGTGATGATGATGATCGGACGGTGGCGTGCGTGCACGAGTTCCCGCGTCTCGTAGACATAGAACTCCATGCGGTCGAGCTCGCGCAGCAGATCGTTCGGAAACTCGATGTCCGCCTTGTCGATCTCGTCGATCAGCAGCACCGGCTGGACTTGCGAATCGAACGCTTCCCACAGGCGTCCCTTGACGATGTAGTTGCCGATCTCATGGACGCGCGCGTCGCCGAGCTGCGAGTCACGCAGGCGCGACACCGCGTCGTATTCGTACAGACCCTGCTGCGCCTTGCTGGTGGACTTGATGTGCCACTCGTAAAGCGGCCGCTCGAGCGCGCGCGCAATCTCCACAGCGAGCTGCGTCTTGCCGGTACCCGGCTCGCCCTTGATCAGCAGCGGCCGCGCCAGCGTGATCGCCGCGTTGACCGCCATCATGAGATCGTCGGTGGCGACGTATTGATCCGTGCCGTTGAAGCGCTGGTTATTCATTGAGCAAGTCTAACCGTGAACGCCCCACTTGCGCGCGCTCGGCCGCGGAGTCGCGCTTTAGTCCGGCGTCAGTGTCAGAGTGTGCTCAGCAGGCCCCGGCAGAAACGGCAGCGGCGTTCCAAGCGCCCACTGCCTGAAGCCGGCGCGGTAGTACGGCGACAGCGGATGTCCGCTCTGGCCGCCGGGCATGTGGAAATAGCCTTCAGATTCGTGACCGGGCGAGACCGCGAAACGTTCGGAGGCGCCGAAGGCGCCGTTCTGGACGCGCGGCATGTCGTGGTCGCCCGGCAGCTCAACGGCGGGCATGTCGAGGAGCGGCGCCAGCCACGGCAGCGCGTGCGACAGGGGGTGCTGCACCCGCACCGTGTTATATCGGCCCCAGGTACACGCGGCCAGCCCGGCGCAGCTTTGCAGAAGACTGGCACTCGCCGCATCGACCTGCGTTACCAGGAACTCAGACCAGCTGGCATAGCGCCTGGCCAGCATATTGAGCGGCTGTGTGGTCACCAACTGCCACAGCGGGCCTTCGAACTGCGCCGGCGGCGCGAAAGCATCTGCCGGCGGCACCTTGAGCGCCGCCAGCACCGTTCTCCACACCTCGGCCTGGACGCTGTCATGCCAGGTGCGCACGAGCCGATAGCCGACCGATTCGGTGCCGGCGCGGCCGTCCCAGTGCGCGACCAGGCGGCGAAACTCGGCGCGCGCGGGGTGATCAGCGACGGCGGCCGCGTCGAGCACTGACAACAGGAGCACGCGCCAGCGTGCCAGGAACTGCGCGCGATCATCCAGCTGGATACGCAGCATGTCACTCGGCGTGACGCTGCCGCTGAGCGCCAGCAGATCGTCCCGGATCTGCCCGGCGCGCGCGCCGAGATCGTATTCCACGCCGAGCCCCACCAGCTCGGCGCCGATGAGTTCCTGATCGCGCGGCGCGCTCGCCACGCGCGCGTTGGCGGTCCAGATGCGCCCGGTGGGCGGATCCACGATGCGCGGATGATCAGCCGGCGTCGTCCAGGCACTCGCGGCGCGCGTCCGCGCGGCACCCGTGTCCTCGGGGATGCGCCCGGCGATGGTCCAGCCGATGTGCCCCTGGGCATCGCCTGCCACCAGGTTCTGGTGCGGAATGCCGATGGCGGGCGCCAGCGCCAGCACCTCGGGCACCGAGGCGGCCCGCTCCAGGGTCATGAGATTAAGGTTGGTCGCGGCAGGCAGCTGCGCAAGCCAGGCGCCGAACCAACACACGTGCTGCTCGACATCCGCGCGCAACAGCACGCCGGCGGCGGCGGCGCGCACCTGCAGCTGCACCGGTGCTCCGCCCTTCACGCGGATCTCCTCGGTCACCACCTTGAGCGGCACATCCCCGGCGTCGGTGTGTACCGCGACCGGCGCGGCGCCCGCGCAGTCGAGACGCTCGACGTCGAGCCAATTGCCGTAACTGTTGGTGAACCCCCAGGCGACGCGGCCGTTGGATCCTGCGACCAGCAATGGCGCACCCGCAAGGGTGACCCCGTTCAGGTCCAGCGCCGCGCCGTCAGCGCCGGTGGTCCGCAGGCGCGCGCGGTACCACACCGGCGGCACGCGCTGCCCGAGGTGCATGTCGTTGGCGACCAGCGCCGCGCCCGTCGCGGTAAGGCGCCCGGCGACCGCCCAGCTGTTGCTGCCGGCGGATGGCAACGGCACGCCGCCTGCGCCCCCGGCCGCGGCGCCGCCGCGCACGTCCAGTACAGCAGGCGCGGGCGGCGGCGGCCCGGCTGCGTGCTGTGCCGGGCCGGGGACGAGCTCATCCGCCGCGTCCCAGCTGGTGCCGGCTGGATACAGAAACGCGAGGGCGCATTTCCAGCCCGCCGCACACGCTTCACCACCGAGGCGCGCGTTGATTTCGCGGCGTTGCATCTCGCGACGCAGGCCATTCGCCTGCAGGTCCCACCACATCGCGTATTCGACCAGTACCGTGTCCTCGGGAACCCAGATCCGCGGCCGCTGGCGCAGCAGCCAGTACTCCCAGGGTCTTGAGGTGAGGCGTGCCAGGCCCGCATTCACTCCGCGGGTGTAGGCCGCGACGACCAGGCGCTGCTGCGGCGTCGCCTGCGCGATCACCTCGCGTGCGAGGCTGCGGAAACGAAACAAGCGCGTGTTGCGATCCTGCGGGAGCGCCACCGGCCCGAACAGTTCCGCCAGCTCTCCGGCCGCCAGCCGTCGCGACAGATCCATCTGGAAGTAGCGATCCTGGGCGTGTACGAAGCCGGTCGCGAAGGCGAGGTCGGCACGATCGGCCGCGGTTATGGTCGGCACGCCGAGCGCATCGCGCGTGATGCTCACGGCTGCCTTCAGGCCCGGCTCGCGCAGAGTGCCCGCAAGCTGCGGCAGCGAGGCGCGCAACAGACCGTAACCGACGCCCGCGGCTGCCAGCGCGAGCAGTACACACGCGGCGACCGTGTACCGCAGCGTCCGCAGCAGCTGCGCGGTGGAGTTCAGTCCAGCGTGACCTTCAGGATCTGCATGGAGTTGGTGCCGCCCTGCACGCCCGACGCCTCACCCTTGGTGAGAATGACGAGGTCGCGCTTGTCCACAAGCTGCAGCTCCAGCAGGCGCGTGAACAGCGCCCGGTACAGGCTCTCGGCCGAATTCCCGGCACCGGCCACATCGAAGATCACCGGGTATACACCGCGATAGAGCGTCACGCGCCGCCGCGTCGCCTCGTGGCTCGTGAAGGCATAGACCGGGATGTCGGAGCGGATACGTGACATCCACAGGGGCGTCGCGCCGGATTCAGTCAGCGCGACGATCGCCCGCACCTTCATGTGGTTGGCCGTGTACATGACGGCTCTGGCGATCGCTTCCTCGGTGCCCCGGAACTCGCCCCCGTCGACCATGCGCTGCCGCGAGCGCGGGTGGGTGAGCTGGTATTTCTCGGCGCCTTCGATGACCTGCGCCATCGCCTGCACGGCCTTCACCGGGTAACGCCCGGCCGCCGTCTCCGCCGACAACATCACCGCGTCAGTGCCGTCCATGACCGCATTCGCGACGTCGCTCACTTCGGCGCGGGTCGGCATCGGGCTCTGGATCATGGATTCCATCATCTGCGTGGCGGTGATGACGACGCGGTTGCGGGCACGGGTCTCGTGGATGATGGTCTTCTGCAGACCGGTGAGTTCGGCGTAGCCCATTTCCACGCCCAGGTCGCCGCGAGCGACCATGACGACGTCGGAGGCGTCGATAATGCCGGGTAGGTTGTCGACGGCCTCGTGCCGCTCGACTTTGGCAACGATGCGCGCCTGGCCGCCGGCCGCGCGCACCAGCGAGCGCGCCTGCTCAACATCCGCCGCGTCGCGTGCGAAGGATACCGCCAGGTAGTCAACACCCGCTTCGGCGGCGAAGCGGATGTCCTCACGATCACGCTCCGATATCGCCGGGGCCGAGATGCCGCCGCCCTGGCGATTGAGCCCCTTGCGATCCGAGAGCTCACCGCCGACCCGCACGCGGGTTGCGATGGCGGTGGCGCCGACGTTTTCGACGTCGAGGACGATCTGGCCGTCGTTGAGGAGCAGCGTGTCGCCGGCCACGACGTCCTTGGGCAGATTTTTGTACGCAACGCCGACCACGGCGCCGGTCCCGGCCTTCGCGTCGAGTTGCGTGTCGAGGGTGAAAGCCTGCCCTTCCGTGAGGTGCACGCGCCCCTCGCGGAAACACTCGATGCGGATCTTCGGCCCACCCAGATCCAGCAGCACGCCCACGCATTTGTCGGCGCGCTGCGCGGCGGCGCGCACCAGGTCAAGGTGGCGGCGGCGATCCTCCACCGTGCCGTGCGAGGCGTTGACGCGCACCACATCGACCCCGGCACGCATCATGTCGGTGAGCACGTCGAGGTTATCGGTCGCCGGACCAGCCGTGGCGACGATCTTGGTGCGCCGCAGCTGCAGGTCGTTCGGGCGCTCAGCCATGGGCGCGCTGCTCGAGCATGGCAACGGCCGGCAGGGTCTTGCCCTCGACGAATTCCAGGAAGGCGCCGCCGCCAGTGGAGATATAGGAAATGCTGTCCTCGACGCCGTACTTTTCGATGGCCGCGAGGGTGTCGCCGCCGCCGGCAAGCGAGAACGCCTTGCCGCGCGCGATGGCGCGGGCGATGGCGCGCGTGCCCTCGCCGAACTGCTCGAATTCGAACACCCCTACGGGGCCGTTCCAGATGATGGTGCCGGCCGCCTGCAACAGCGCGCTGCAGCGATCCGCGGTGTCCGGGCCGATGTCGAGGATCATCTCGCCGCGGCCTACCTCACCGACCGCACGCACGTCCGCGTGCGCGGTGGCCGCAAATTCCCTGGCCACCACGACATCCGTCGGCAGCGGGATCTCGGTGCCGCGCGCCCGCGCCTTGTCCATGAGGCGTCGCGCCACATCCAGCATCTGCGTTTCGCACAGCGACTTGCCGACGTCCACGCCGCTGGCGGCGAGGAAGGTGTTGGCGATGCCGCCGCCGACGATCAGCTGGTCAACCTTTTCCAGCAGCGACTCGAGCACCGTGAGCTTGGTGGAGATCTTGGCGCCACCGACGATGGCCACCAGCGGTCGGGCGGGGTTCTGCAGCGCGCGCTCCAGTGCCTCCAGTTCCCCCACCAGCAAGGGTCCCGCGCACGCCACCGGCGCGTAGCGCGCTACCCCGTGGGTGCTGGCCTCGGCGCGGTGTGCGGTGCCGAAGGCGTCCATGACAAACACTTCGCACAGCCCCGCCATGCGCCGCGCCAGCTGCTCGTTGTCCTCTTTCTCGCCCTTGTTAAAGCGCACGTTCTCGCACAGCACGGCGCTGCCCAGCGCGCAGTCAACACCGTCGAGCCAATCCTTGCGCAGCGGCACGGGCTTGCCGAGCAGGTCCGAAAGACGCGTCGCCACGGGCGCCAGCGACAGTGCTTCGGTCGCCTGCCCCTCCTGGGGTCGCCCGAGATGCGACATCACGAAGACCTTGGCGTGCTGGTCGAGCGCATAGCGGATAGTCGCGAGCGCGGCGCGGATGCGCGCATCGCTGGTCACGACGCCGTCCTGCACCGGCACGTTCAGATCTTCCCGGATCAGGACCCGCTTGTTGCGCAGGTCCGTGTCCGCCATGCGCAATACCTTCATGTCGCCCGCGACCACGCGAGTGTGGTGTCGATCATGCGGTTGGAGAAGCCCCACTCGTTGTCGTACCAGGCGCACACCTTGACCAGCGTGCCGTCGATGACCTTGGTGAGCGTGGCGTCGAATATCGATGAGTGCGCATCGTGATTGAAATCCACCGACACGAGTGGCGCGTCGCTGTAGGCCAGGATGCCCTTCATGGCGCCGGCGGCCGCCTCCTGCAAGCAGCGGTTGACCTCTTCGACCGAGGTGGCGCGCCCGGCCGTAAACGTCAGGTCGACCAGCGACACGTTGATGGTCGGCACGCGCACCGAGAAGCCATCCAGCTTGCCCTTCAGCTCCGGCATCACCAGGCCCACCGCGGCGGCGGCGCCGGTCTTGGTCGGAATCTGCGACATGGTGGCGGAGCGCGCACGTCGCAGGTCCGAGTGATACACGTCGGTCAACACCTGGTCGTTGGTGTAGGAGTGGATCGTCGTCATGATGCCGGCGAGTACGCGCAGCTTGTCGTGCAGCACCTTGACCACCGGCACCAGGCAATTGGTGGTGCAGGAGGCGTTGGAAATGACCGTGTGGCTGCTCTTCAACACCTGGTGATTCACGCCATAGACGATGGTCGCATCGACATCGTCACCGCCGGGCGCTGAGATCACCACCTTCTTCGCGCCGCCTTTGAGGTGCGCGCTGGCCTTGGCCTTGCTGGTGAAGAGCCCGGTGCACTCGAGCACGTAGTCGACGCCGTTCTCGCCCCACGGCAGCTTCGCCGGGTCGCGCTCGGCGAACACGCGGATGCGGTCGCCGTTCACGATCATGTAGTCGCCGTCGACCTTGACTTCGCCGTTGAACCTGCCGTGCACCGTGTCGTAGCGCGTAAGATGCGCATTCGCCTTCGGGTCGCACAGATCGTTGAGCGCCACGATCTGCACTTCCCCGGTGCGCCTGCCCTCGTACAGGGCGCGCAGCACGTTGCGTCCGATGCGTCCGTAACCGTTGATGCCAACCTTGATTGCCATTGCGCTCATCCCTCCAGCAGGTCGCGTATGTGTTGCGCGACATTATCGGCCGTAAAGCCAAAATGAGTGAACACGTCCGCGCCCTTGCCGGAGGCGCCGAAGCGATCGATGCCGAGCACGCGGCCGGAAAGTCCCACGTAGCGCCACCAGCTCTGGGTGGCGCCTGCCTCCACCGCGAGCCTGCGGGTCACACCCGGCGGCAGTACGCTGTCGCGGTACGCCTGTTCCTGGGCGTCAAAGCTCTCGGTGGACGGCATCGACACCAGCCGCACGCGCTTGCCGGCAGCGTTCAGCGCACTCACCGCCTGCGCCGCGATGCCGATCTCGGAGCCGGTGGCGATCACCAGCACCTGCGGCGTGCCCTGGCACTCGATCAGGACATAACCGCCGCGGCGGACATTGCCAAGCTGTTCGGGCGTGCGCGCCTGCTGCGGCAGACCCTGGCGCGTCAGCACCAGCGCGGTGGGTCCCCGGCGCTCGATGGCGAGCGTCCAGGCGACGGCGGTCTCCGCCGCATCGCACGGCCGCCACAGGTTCAGGTGCGGCATGGCGCGCAGGCTCGCCAGGTGTTCGATCGGCTGGTGAGTGGGGCCGTCCTCGCCTAAGCCGATGGAGTCGTGCGAGTACACCAGGATGGTGCGCACCTGCATCAGGCACGCCAGGCGCACGGCATTGCGCGCGTAGTCAGAGAACACCAGGAACGTGCCGCCGTAGGGGATCAGGCCGCCGTGCAGCGTCATGCCGTTCATGATCGCCGTCATGCCGAACTCGCGCACGCCGTAATGCAGGTAGTCCCCGGCTTCCTGCGCCGGCGTGATGGTGACCGCACCCTTGAATAGCGTGCTGTTCGAGGTCGTCAGGTCCGCCGAGCCGCCCAGCAGTTCCGGCAGCGCGGGACCCATGACATTCAACACCGCCTGTGAGGACGCCCGGGTCGCCTGGGGCGCGGTCTGCTTGAGTGCCGCCTGTAAGGCCTGCGCCGCGGTGTCGCGCCAGTTGGCGGGCAGATCAGAGCGCAGGCGGCGCTCGAACTCGCGCGCACATTCCGGAAACGCGCTCGCATAGCGTGCAAAGAGCTCGCGCCAGCTGGCTTCCTGTGCGGCACCATGCTGGCGATGATCCCAGGCGCTGCGGATCTCTTCAGGCACCACGAACGGCGGGTACGGCCAGCCGAGCGCCACGCGCGCCGCGGCCACCTCGTCCACGCCCAGCGCCTCGCCGTGCGCTTCGGCCGTGCCCTGCCTGTGGGGGGCGCCGAAGCCGATGATGGTCTTGCAGCAGATGAGCGACGGCCGCGCAGTTTGCGCGCGTGCGGCTTTGATCGCCCCACTCACCGCCTGCCCGTCGAGGCCGTCGACCGCCGGCACCACATGCCAGCCGTAGGCCGCGAAGCGCTTCGGGGTGTCGTCGGTAAACCAGCCGGCAACCTTGCCGTCGATCGAGATGCCGTTGTCGTCGTAGAAGACAATGAGTTTGCCCAGGCCCAGCGTGCCGGCGAACGAACAGGCCTCGTGGGAGACGCCCTCCATGAGGCAACCGTCGCCGCAGAACGCGTAGGTGTAATGGTCGACGATGCTGAAGTCCGGGCGGTTGAACTCGTTGGCGAGCAGTTTCTCCGCGAACGCCATGCCGACGGCGTTGGCGAGGCCCTGGCCCAAAGGACCGGTGGTGGTCTCGATGCCGAGCGGCGGGTCGTGCTCGGGATGCCCCGGGGTCTTGCTCCCGAGCTGCCGGAACTGCTGGATGTCCGCGATGCTCAGTGGATAGCCGGTCAGATACAGCAGCGAGTACAGGAGCATCGAGCCGTGCCCGTTGGAAAGCACGAAGCGATCGCGATCAGCCCATTGCGGGTTTCCCGGGTTGTGGCGCAGGAATTCGCCCCACAGCGCCTGGGCGATGTCCGCCATGCCCATCGGCATGCCGGGGTGTCCGGAGTTCGCGCGCTGCACGGCGTCCATCGACAGGGCGCGGATGGCATTGGCAAGTTCGCGACGTGTAGTCATACCCTTCTTATGGCGGCTCGCGGGCCGCAGTGCAGTGCTTCGGCGCGGTCAATACGCGCGTCTCAAGGGGCGCGCATGGTTTGGGGCGCGCATTTTCCACCACTCGCGCCTGATGCTCAATCACAGTTCCGTGAACTGCTCAGCCTGCGTCGTGCGGCCGCGCCACGGGTGAGGTGTATGCGTACGGCGACGTAAGGGCATATTCCGCACCGTCAGCGCGGCCTGTTTCACATTATGCACGGCGCCGAACGCGCAACCCGTCATGTCGCCCCGCGCTGACGGGCCCGCGCTTGACCTGGTTCACTGCGCCGTTCGCGGACGCTCTGCTAGGCTTTCATCATGAGCGTTGTACGCCTCACTCATTTTACTGATCCGCATTTGTACGGCGGCGAGGACCAGTGCCTGCGGGGAGTCGCGACTCTGCCGGCGCTCACCGCGGCGCTGAAGCAGGCGCGCTCGCACGACTGGCCGCCGGATGCCGTGCTCGTGACCGGCGACCTGGTACAGGACGACCCGGCCGGATACCCCCATTTCCGCCGTCTCTTCGGTGCGCTGGGCCTGCCGGTATTGTGCGTGGCCGGCAACCACGACGAACCGCAGGCCATGCGTCGCGAGCTCGCCGGCGAGCCGTTTGTGCTCGGCGGCTTCGTTGACCTGGGGAGGTGGCGCATCGTGCTCCTCGACAGCTGCATCCTCGGCTCGGCGAGGGGCGCCATCAGTGAACAATCACTCGCCGACCTGGAGACTGCGCTCGCGAACGCCGGTGAGCGGCACTGCATGGTGTGTCTGCACCATCACCCGGTGCCGATGGAGAGCCGCTGGCTCGACAGCGTCGGACTCACCAATGCCGCAGAGTTCCTGCACACCATCGACCGCCACAAGAACGTCCGTGCCATAGTGTGGGGCCATGTGCATCAGAGCTACGATTCGCTGCGCAAGGGGGTGCGACTGCTCGCAACGCCTTCTACCTGCGCGCAGTTCCTGCCCAAGGCGCAAGATTTCGCGGTTGACCAGCGGCCACCGGCCTACCGCACCCTCGAGCTGCGGGCCGACGGCTCACTGCTGACGGAGGTCGTGTGGGTCGAACAGCACCGCGGTGGTTCCTCGCGCTCTGCCTCCTCGGCGGCCTGACTCTTCGCTCGAGCGACGCCAGCGCCGCATCTGCAGTGTGGGCGGTGCGCGGCGCGCACGGTACGGTGTACCTGGCAGGCTCGATCCACCTGCTGCCAGCGAATGACTCGACCCTCCCGGGCGCGTTCGAGCGTGCCTACGCGGACTCATCCCGCCTGGTGATGGAACTCGACCTCGGCAAGCTCGACCCGCAGGAGATTGCGGGCTGGATGCAGCAACACGGCACGCTCACCGGGGACCGCAGCCTGCGCGTCGTGCTCGGCGAACCGCGCTACGCACAGCTGTCCGCTGCGGCGCTGGCCCTCGGCGCACCCATGAGCATTCTCGATAAACAGGCGCCGTGGGTGATCGGGGTGGAGCTTGCGGAGCTCGAGTACGCGCATCTCGGCTACGACCCTGCCCAGGGCGTCGAGGAACAGTTGCTCGCTCGTGCGCAGGCCGACAGCAAACCCACCGGCGGCCTCGAAACCGTGGACCAGGAGCTCGGCGGACTGGAAAAGCTACCGCGCGCGGATCAGGTCAGGATCCTCGATCAGACCCTGAGTGACCTTAAGGACACCGAGGCTGACATGCGCGTTGTCTTGAGCGCCTGGCGGCGCGGTGACGCTGCGAGTCTGGCGCAACTGCTGTCGAAGGAATACCGCAAATTCCCCGCCCTTTACGGCCCGCTGGTGACGGATCGCAATCAACACTGGTTGCCGCAGATTGAGCAATTCCTCAAGGAGGACCACAACACCATGGTGGTCGTAGGCGCATTGCACCTGGTGGGACCGGGGGGACTGCTGGAACTCTTGCGCCAGGCGGGCTATCAGCCGCAGCAACTCAATTAGATCTATCGGCTGAAATCGCCTGCGGCGATTTCAGCGAGCACGTGGTTGAGCCCTAGCCCGCAGCGGCGCGGGCACGGTAAAAGCGCCACATCGGCACCGCCATGGCGAGGGTCGCCGCGAGCACCAGCCAGCCCACAAAACCATCGAAGCGGCTCAGCAGGAACCCAAGCTGCGCATCATCGCGTGGCGCGCTGCCTTCATGCGCGATGAGCATCACCCACACCCAGCCGGCATGCAGGCCGATGCAGGCGGCGATGTTGCCGGTCGCGACCCGTACGCCGCCGAGCACCACGCCCACCGCGAACAGCGCGAGGAACGCATCAAGAATCGCCAGCGGCGCGGCGAAGGCGTGCAGCGTGCCGGCGAGCAGCGCCACCCCGCTCCACGGCGTGACCTGCTGCGCACTGATGTGGTAGCTGGCGAAAAAATGAGTCGCGGCGTACAGCAGCGCCGTCAGCAGCACCGCGGCGCGCGCTCCGGATTGCCTGGCGATGGCGGTATGCATGGCACCGCGCAGAAAAGTCTCCTCGATCAACGCCACCGTCAGCGCGCTCAAGGCCCGCAGCACTATCAGTTTCGCCAGCTGGCCGCCGCTCAGGAGGCCGAGGCGGGTCCATTCGAGCAGCCCGAGCGCAGCCATGATGGCCACCACGCCGAGCATGGTGGCGGCGCCGATCAGGGCGCCCACGCCCAGCTCGCGAACAAATGCGCGGCGCGCCAACCCGTAGCCGAGGCTGACCCGGTCGGCGAGATTCCAGCGCCGCGCCACGCCAAGGAACGCGACCAGCAGCGCCAGCATGCCGATGCGCTCGCCGAGGCGATGAAAAGGAAAATCAAAGTGCGGGTGCAGGATGAGCCACGCCGGGTAGGTGAAGAGTGCGATGGCGGCGAAGCCAAGCGCTACCAGGCCGAGGAACCAGATGAAAGCGCGCATGACGGGGGAGTGTGTCAGCTCGCCAACAACGCGCGCCACTCGCCGGCAACCACCGACAGCCTGAAGCGCGGATCGGGCCCGACCCGCGGGCGAGCGCCACCGCGCCAGCTCTCGATGCGTTCGATGTAGCGATCAAAAAGACCGAGGCGGGCGGCGAGGCGCGCCGGACCCGCGCGCCACTGCGGGGCGAGGCGCCGCAGCGGCGCCTCGTAGGCACGCTGCGCCCAGCTGACCGGCAGCACTTGACGCGGATCATCGAGCACTTCGCGCGCCGCCCCGCAATCGCTGGTCAGCACCGGCGTGCCCACCGCGCGCGACTCGGCAAACACCAGGCCGAAGGTCTCCGGTATGACAAAGTTGGCGCTGAAGGTGCACAGCGCGCTGCGCGCCTCTGCCAGTACCCGCGCGTGCGGCAAGGAGCCCAGCCATTCGACCCCGTCGATCCGGCGCGCAGCAAAGATCTTGTAGCCGGGGTTGCCGACACACAGGCGCAGGTCGGGCAGCCGCCGGCGCACGGCGCCGAACGCGTCGAGCGTAAAGCGCAGCCCCTTGTTCGGCGAGGAGAAGAACACCAGCTTCGCCGGGTCGACGGGCGTGCCATCCGGAACGATGTCGTCATCAACCGGGTTGTAGATCCTGCGCACCGCGATGCGCTCGCAGCCCGGCAGGGGCGCCACGGTCGCCGCGACCCTGGCGCGCTGGTATTCGGAGACGCAGATGATGTCCGGCTGCCAGCGGCGCAGCTCGCCGGCGGCGGCCGTGAACCAGCGCGCGCGCGAGGATCCGGGCTCGATGCGGTCGTGCACCCACAGGTGCAGGCGCGCGCCGGGGTAGAGGCGCGCGACGCCGCCGAGCGCCCGCGGGTCGCGCAGCACGATCACGTGTCTGAGGTCCGCCAGCGGTGTCGGCACGCGGTAGCGCCCTTGCGTTTGCGTACGGTTGTGCTGCGATACCCAGGCGTCGAGCGCCGCGGCGATGCGTACCGTGCTGGCTTCGGTGCCCGCGAGTCCCGCGCTACGCAGCGTCGCCTCGTCGTAGGGGCGCGGACACAAAGGATCGAAGAACAACACTGGGGTCATGCGCGGCTCGATGCGCGTCGAGAGACTCGCCGGATTGCAGTACTCTACCACTCGCCCCGATGACGAATACCAACGCGCGCCTCCTGTTCATTCCCGTGTCCGGCCCCCTGGGGATGGGCGAGTACGCACGCAGCGCCGCGATCGCCTCAGCCCTGCTGCAGCGCTTACCCGGACTCGAGGTGCATTTCGCGCTGAGTCGCGCCGCCCCCTACGCCGCGAGCACACCGTTCGCAACCACGCTCCTGCCCTCCTCGGCAACCTTCCATCCGCGCGAAGTGCGCGCCCTGATCGGCGCGTTCCAGCCGCGGGTGGTGGTGTTCGACAATGCCGGCCGCACGCTGCAGCTGCGCGCCGCACGCGAGGCCGGCGCGCGCGTCGTGTTCGTGAGCTCGCGGCGACGGCAGCGCCGCAAGGCCTTCCGCCTGCGGTGGCTGCCGCTGATCGACGAGCACTGGATCGCGTACCCGCAATTCATCGCCGGCGCGCTGACGCCGCTCGAGCGCCTGAAAGTGGGCATCCGCGGCGGCCCGCGCATTCGCTTTGTGGATACCTTGTTGCCGACGGCGGATGCGGCGCTGGCCGCTGACACCCTCGGGCGCTTCGCTCTGGAGGCACGCGGCTATGTATTGATCGTGCCCGGCGGCGGGAGCGCTCATCCCGGGGCCGAGGGCGCACCGGGCATCGTCGCGGCAGCCGCGCGTGCCATCGCCGCGCACGGCCACCCCACGATCCTGGTCGGCAGCAGCCCCGGCGATGCCGGCGACCCGGCGCGGCTGCGGCGTGCGCCGCTCCTGCCGCTGGCGCAGCTGTGCGAGCTCATCCGTACAGCGCGCCTCGTCATCTGCAACGGCGGCGACACGCTGCTGCAGGTGCTCGCCTGCCAGCGTCCCTGCGTAGCGGTTCCGATCGCACACGACCAGGCGCATCGAATTGCCGCCTGCGCGCGCGCCGGCCTTGCAGTGCCAGCGCGGCTGCACCCGCAAGCCATCGAGAGCGCCGCGCTCGGGCTGCTGGCGAGTGGGCCGGCACTCGTGGCCGTGCGTCCCGGTGAGCCGCAGGTGCGCAATTGCATGGAGGAAGTGCTCAACGCGCTGATCGCGCTGGCAGCCTAAACACTCAGGCGTCCGCGCGCGCCTGCCGTAGCTGTGCCAGCAGCTGCTCGTGCAGGCCGCCAAAGCCGCCGTTACTCATGATGAGCACGTGGTCGCCGCGGCGTGCGCCACGGGCGAGCGCGCGCGCCAGCGCCGGCACGTCGGTACTGGAGTGCGCACGGGCGCCGAGGGAGGCGAGCACGGAAGCTGCGTCCCAGCCCAGGTCCTTCGGGGTGTAGAGCCACACCTCGTCGGCAGCGGCGAGCGCGGGCCCCAGGGTGTGCTGGTGCACGCCCATGCGCATGGTGTTGGAGCGCGGCTCAAGGACCGCGATGATCCGCGCCGAACCAACACGGCGGCGCAGCCCGTCGAGGGTGGCGGCGATGGCGGTCGGATGATGCGCGAAGTCATCGTAGACCACGACGCCGCCGACCTCGCCGCGCACCTGCATGCGGCGCGCGATCCCCCGAAAGCCCTGCAGCGCCTCACACGCCACCGCCACCTCGACTCCCGCGTGACTGGCGGCGGCAATCGCCGCCAGCGCGTTCTCCATGTTGTGGGCGCCGATGAGCGACCACTGCACACGGCCGCGCGGCCGGCCGGCCTGCAGCACTTCGAACTGCGAGAAATCCTCGCCGCCGGAGCTCGTGCGCGCTGTCCACAACGCCTCGGCATGCGCCGCGCGCGCGAAGCCCTCGAGCGGCGTCCAGCAACCCATCTTGAGCGTAGCGCGCAAGCTCTCGTCGGCCGCGTTCCACACAATGCGTCCGGTGCCCGGCACGATGCGCACCAGGTGGTGGAACTGGCGCTGGATGGCCGCCAGGTCCGGGTAGATGTCCGCGTGGTCGTACTCGAGATTGTTGAGAATCACGGTCCGCGCGCGGTAATGCACGAACTTCGCGCGCTTGTCGAAGAAGGCGGTGTCGTACTCGTCGGCCTCGATTACGAACAAGGGCGCCGCGCCGAGCCGCGCGCTGGTGGCAAAGTTCGCCGGCACGCCGCCGATGAGAAAGCCGGGCTGCAGACCTGCGTGCTCGAGGATCCACGCCAGCAGCGAGGCAGTGGTCGTCTTGCCGTGAGTGCCCGCCACGCTGAGCACCCAGCGCTCCTGCAGCACCTCGCGCGCGAGCCACTCGGGGCCTGAGAGGTACGGCACGCCGCCGTCGAGCAGCGCCTCGATCACCGGCTGGCCGCGCGTCATGACATTGCCGACCACCACGATATCCGGGGACGGCGTGAGCTGTGCGGCGTCGAAGCCTTCAGTCACCTCGATGCCGAGCGCCTCGAGCTGGGTGCTCATCGGCGGATAAACGTTCTGGTCGGAGCCGGTGACCCGGAAACCCGCGGCCCGCGCCAGCGCCGCGACGCCGCCCATGAAGGTACCGCAGATGCCCAGGATGTGGACGTGACGGGGCGTGCTCATGGGCTGCATGTCTTTCGGTAGCGGCGCGGGCCTCGCATAATGCGCGTCGGATTGTACAGATCAGCCACACCTTGCGTTTGCAGCACGTAGTCACCAGCACCGCAGCACTTGCGGAACTTGGCGCGCGGCTCGCCGCCCAGGCACGCATTGCCCTGGATACCGAATTCCTCCGTGAACGCACTTATCGCGCGCAGCTGTGCCTGGTGCAGGTCGCGGGCCGCGACTCGGCCGCCTGCATCGATCCTTTGGCCCTCACCGATCTGCAGCCGCTCGCCGCCGTGCTCACCGCACCCGGGGTGACCAAGGTCATGCACGCCTCGCGCCAGGACCTGGAGGTGTTGTTGCCGGTGGCCGGTCTGACGCGGCCGGTGTTCGACACGCAGATCGCCGCCGGACTCATGGGACTGCCGGCGCAGATCGGCTACGCGGAAGCGGTGCGCCGGCTCCTGGGCAAGGACCTCCCCAAGGCCCACACGCGCACCGACTGGTCGCGGCGCCCCTTGTCGGCGGAGCAGATCGAGTACGCGCTGGATGATGTGCGCTACCTTTTGCCACTGGCGCATCTGCTGCAGGAGCAACTCGCGCGGCTCGGGCGGCTCGGGTGGCTCGGCGAGGAACTCGGCGCACTCGCGGATGCGCGCCAGCTTACGATCGAGCCCGAGGCGGCATGGCTGCGTATCCGGGGCTTGCGTGACCTCGACCCCGCGCGCGCGCGGCTCGCGCGTGCCCTGGGCGCCTGGCGCGAGCGCAACGCGATCGAACACGATCGGCCGCGCGGCTGGATCCTCGACGACGCGGTGTTGCGCGAGATCGTCATGCAGGTGCCGCGCACGCTCGACTCGCTTGCGCAGCTGCCGCAAATGCCGGCGGGGCTGGTGAAGCGGCGCGGAGCAGAATTGCTCGCCTGCGTGGCAGCGGCGCAGGTGTCGGACCCACCGCCGGCGGCACCGGGGCGCGCGCGACCGGATCCGGCGAAGGCGGCGCTGGTAAAGAAACTCAGTACCGTGAGCCAGGCGGTCGCCACCGAGCTCAACCTCGTACCCGAGGTGCTGGCGACGCGCCGTGACCTGGAGCAGCTGGCGGACGGGCGTCGCGATGGCGCGCTGCTGAACGGCTGGCGGCGCGCGATTCTCGGCGAGCGACTGCTCGCCGCGCTCTAAAGCCTAGGCGCTCAGGGTCGCCTGCCCTTACGCGCAGGCGGGCGCTTGCCCGCGCGCGGGGCCGCTTTGCGAACCGCACGCCGGGCTGCCGCCTGCTTGCCGGACGTCTTGTGCGCCGCGCGCTTCTTGCTCTTGCGGCCGGCGGCTTTGAGCGGGCGAGCAGGTGGCGGGCGCCGGCGTGCTGCCTTGGCGCGCGCGGGCCGTGCGCGCTTCACCGCTGCGCCGATCGCCGCGCCTAAACGCCGCGTCACCTCGCGCACGTCGCCTTCCGCATTGATCACGCGCAAGAGGCCGCGCGCGCGGTAGAAATCAACCAGTGGCCGCGTTTTCTCGTCATACACGCGCAGGCGCTCTGCGACCGTGGCTTCGTTGTCGTCGGGGCGCTGCATGAGGCGATGCGGAGCGCCGGTCTTCGGACACGGCTCGCTCTGCGCCGCCGCCCGCGAAGTCAGCAGGTTGAACACCCGGCCGCAGTCCGCGCAGGTGCGTCGGCCGGAAATGCGCCGCACCAACTCGGCGTAGTCAACATCAAGTTGCACGACAGCATCCAGCGGACGCTTGAGGTTTTCAAGCAGCCGCTGCAGCGCGTGCGCCTGCGCAAGATTGCGCGGGAAGCCATCGAGGATGAAACCGCGGCGGGTGTCAGGTTCCTTCAGGCGCTCGTGGAACATGCCGAGCACCAGCGCATCGTCCACCAGCCGGCCCCCGTCCATGGCCTCCTTGGCCTTCAGACCCAGCTCGGTGCCCTTCGCGACCGCCGCACGCAGCAGGTCGCCGGTCGAGATCTGCGGGATCCCGAGCCGCTCCACCAGACGCTGCGACTGGGTGCCCTTGCCGGAACCCGGCGCCCCCAACAGGACGATGCGCATGTTTGTTAAGTCAGAACCGCTGGCGTGACAGCCACAACGGGTCGCCACGTTACCGGCGGCGTCAGGCGAGGTCAAACCGTGGCCGCCCGACACGCCGCACCGGGAGGCGCCCGGCGCGCACGGGCAGGCGCGCGCGGCGCTCCCCTTGCGCTATTCTTGGTTGATGAAAAAAGCCACCCCCAGGAATGCCTTCTATGCCCAGTCCGGGGGCGTTTCCGCGGTCATTAATGCCTCGGCCTGCGGGGTGATCGAGACGGCGTTGCGCTCCCGGGACATCAACCGCATCTACGCCGGGCGGCACGGCATCATCGGTGCGCTCACCGAGGATCTCATCGACGTCAACCGCGAGAGCGCGGCGACCATCCGCGCGCTCAAGCACACGCCGGCGGGCGCCTTCGGCTCCGCGCGCTTCAAGCTCAAGGGGATCGATGAGAACCGCGCCGAGTACGAACGCCTCATCGAGGTATTCCGCGCCCACGACATCGGCTACTTCTTTTATAACGGCGGCAACGATTCGATGGACACGGCGCTGAAGGTGTCACAGATCGGCGCCTCCCTCGGCTACCCCATCACCTGTGTCGGAGTGCCGAAGACGGTGGACAACGACCTGCCGCACACCGACTGCTGTCCGGGTTTCGGCTCGGTCGCCAAGTACGTCGCGGTTTCCACGCGCGAGGCGGCCCTCGACGTCGCCTCCATGGCGCGCACCTCCACCAAGGTGTTCGTGCTGGAGGTGATGGGGCGTCACGCCGGCTGGATCGCCGCCGCCGCCGGGCTCGCCGGCCGCGGCATTGATGAGCCGCCGCACATCATCCTGTTTCCGGAAATCCCGTTCGACGGGCAACGCTTCCTTGAGCGGGTGCGCCAGAGCGTCACTGATTACGGCTACTGCGTGATCATCGCCTCGGAAGGCGCGGCCTACGCGGACGGCAAGTTCCTCGCCGACGCCGGCACACGCGATGCCTTCGGCCACACGCAACTTGGCGGCGTGGCGCCGGTGATCGCCAACATGGTGCGCGAGGCGCACGGCTACAAATATCACTGGGCGGTGGCCGACTACCTGCAACGCTCTGCGCGTCACATCGCCTCGCGGGTCGACGTGGAGCAGGCGTACGCCGTCGGCAAGGCGGCGGTCGAGCTGGCCGTCAAGGGTGTCAACGCGGTCATGCCCACCATCGTGCGCAAGACCTCGCGACCGTATCGCTGGGTGATCGGCCATGTGCCGCTCGCCGCGGTCGCCAACAAGGAAAAGAAAGTCCCGCGCGAGTATATCCGCGAGGACGGCTTCGGCATCACGGCGGCCTGCCGGCGCTACCTCGAGCCGCTGATCGCGGGCGAGGCCTACCCCCCCTACCGGGACGGCCTGCCGGACTACGTGCGCATCAAAGGGGTGCCCGTGCGACGCAAACTGACCGGCCAGTACCAGGTTAAATAGCGCCACGGCGGCGCCGGCGGTGATCGGCTGCTTACGACCCTGCGTGCTATAGTGCGCGGCCTTTTTTGGGGGAGGTTTCTTTGATGGATGCCAACACCTGGCTGTGGGCCGCCATTGGGGCCGGCGTACTTGCCGTGCTCTACGGCGTGTTCTCGATGAGTGCCATCCTGCGTCTGCCGGCCGGCAATGCCCGCATGCAGGAAATCGCGGCGGCGATCCAGGCCGGCGCCCAGGCCTACCTCAACCGCCAGTACAGCACCATCCTCATCGTGGGTGTCGTGCTGCTGGTGGCGATCGGTTTCTCGCCGCTCGGCTGGCCGACGGCCGGCGGCTTCGCGGTCGGCGCGCTGCTCTCGGGGCTGACCGGCTACATCGGCATGAACATCTCGGTGCGCGCGAACGTGAGGACCGCGCAGGCCGCGACCAGCGGCCTGAACGCGGCCCTCAAGGTCGCCTTCCGCGGCGGCGCCATCACCGGCATGTTGGTTGTGGGGCTGGCGCTGATCGGCGTCGCCGGCTACTACCTGGTGCTGCGGCGCTTCACCGCGGTCGGCCCCGAAGGCGCGCTGCACGCGCTGGTCGGACTCGCCTTTGGCGGCTCGCTCATTTCCATTTTCGCGCGCCTCGGCGGCGGCATTTTCACCAAGGGCGCGGACGTCGGCGCGGATCTGGTCGGCAAGGTCGAAGCCGGCATCCCCGAGGACGACCCGCGCAACCCGGCGGTGATCGCCGACAACGTCGGCGACAACGTCGGCGACTGCGCCGGCATGGCCGCGGACCTGTTTGAAACCTACGCGGTGACCCTGGTCGCGACCATGCTGCTCGGTGGCCTGTTGTTTGCGGGCCAGGGCCCGGACGCCGCTCTCACGGCGGTGATTTATCCGCTCGCCCTGGGCGCGGCCTCGATCGTCGCTTCGATCATCGGCACCTTCTTCGTGTCGGTGGGCGCCGGCGGCAAGATCATGAACGCGCTCTACAAGGGCGTGATCGTCTCGGCGCTGGTCTCGGCGGTGGCGTTTTACTTCATCACGCAGCGCCTCATGGCGGCGAGCGCTGGCGCACTGTACGGCTGCACCCTCATCGGTCTCGGGCTTACCGCCGCGATGATCATGATCACCGAGTACTACACCGCCACCGAGTACAGCCCGGTGCGTAAGGTGGCCGCCGCGTCGCAGACCGGCCACGCCACCAACATCATCGCCGGCCTCGGCGTGTCCATGAAGTCCACGGCGCTGCCGGTGATCGCGGTGTGCCTGGCGATCTGGGGCGCGTTCACGCTCGACGGCCTGTACGGCATCGCGATCGCCGCGACCGCGATGCTGTCCATGACCGGCATGATCGTGGCGCTCGATGCCTACGGTCCGATCACCGACAACGCCGGCGGCATCGCCGAGATGGCGGGCTTGCCGAAGGAAGTCCGCGCCATCACCGATCCGCTGGATGCGGTGGGCAACACCACCAAGGCGGTTACCAAGGGCTACGCCATCGGTTCGGCGGGACTTGCGGCGCTGGTACTGTTCGCCGACTACACGCACAACCTCGAAGCGGCGGGCAAGCTCGCCGTGTTCTCGCTGTCGGATCCGGCGGTGATCATCGGCTTATTTATCGGCGGACTCGTGCCCTACCTGTTCGCCGCCATGGCGATGGAGGCCGTGGGCCGTGCTGCGGGCGCGGTGGTCAACGAGGTGCGCCGCCAGTTCCGCGAGATCAAGGGCATCATGTCGGGCGCTGAAAAGCCCGACTACTCGCGTGCCGTGGACCTGCTGACGCGCGCCGCCATCCGCGAAATGATCGTGCCGTCGCTGCTGCCGATCCTGGTGCCGATCGTGCTGGTGTTCGTGGTCAACTCCCTCATGGGCAGCGGTGCCGGGATCCGTGCCCTCGGCGGCCTGCTCATCGGCACCATCGTCACCGGCCTGTTCGTCGCCATTTCCATGACCACCGGCGGCGGCGCCTGGGACAACGCCAAGAAGTACATCGAGGAAGGCAACTTCGGTGGCAAAGGCTCGGACGCCCACAAGGCGGCGGTCACGGGCGACACCGTCGGGGATCCGTACAAGGACACTGCGGGACCGGCCATCAATCCCCTGATCAAGATCATCAACATCGTGGCACTGTTGCTGGTGCCATTGCTGTAGGGACGCGGACCTGGCGGCGGCTACGCTGCGAGCATCAGTGGCTGCGGCCGCCCGATGGCGTAGCCCTGCAGGTAATCGACGCCGATGCGGCGCGCCGCATCGAGCGCCGCCGTGTCTTCGACCTGCTCGGCGATGACCTTGAAGTTGAGCGTGCGGGCGAGCTTGATCATCGCCGTCACCATCGTCTGGTTCACCGGGTCGCGCGCCAGGTTGCGCATGAAGGAACCGTCGATCTTCAGGTAATCGAGCGGCAGGTTCTTGAGATTCGAGAACGAACCAACGCCCGAACCGAAATCATCGAGCGCGAACTGGCAGCCCATGCCGTGCAACACGCCGATGAAGCGGCGCGCGTGGTCGAGATTGGCCACCACCGCGCTCTCGGTGATCTCGAAACATACCTGCGCGGGCGTCACGCCGGTGCTGTCCAGGCAATCCACCACGAACTCCAGGAATTGCACATCGCTCAGGGTCTGGCCGGAGATGTTGATGGCGACACTGCGATCCGCCGGCACCGGGATCGCGCCGCGCCCCAGGGCTGCGAGCGTCGTCTGCACCACCCAACGGTCCACCAGGCCCATGAGACGGTAGCGCTCGGCGGCGCGGATGAACTCCGCCGGCGGCAGTTCGTGCCCGGCTTCGTCCCGCAGCCGCACCAGCACTTCCATCGCCGGCCCGCCGGTTACGCCCGGCGCCGGCACGATCACCTGGTGGTAAAGGTGAAAGCGGTTCTCCTTCAGGGCGCCCTGCAGGCGCTGCAGCCACTGGATCTCCCCGGTGTGGCGCGCCAACGCCTCGTCGCGCGCCGAGTACACGACCACGCCGCCGGTGCCCTGCTTCTTGGCGACGTAACAGGCGGTATCCGCGGCCGCCAGCAGTTCCTCGAGGGTGCCGCTTTCGCGCGAGATTTCCACCAGGCCCACCGAGATGCCGATGTTGAAAATCCGGTCCCGCCACGCGAAGCGGTAATCGCCCACCGCGCGGCACACATCGTCGGCGATCTGGCGCGCCTTCTCGAGCGGACAGCCGACCAGCAGCATGCCGAACTCATCGCCCCCGAGGCGCGCAACCGTATCGCTGTCGCGGACCGCGTCGCGCAGCAGCTTCGCGACCTCGCGCAGCATGCTGTCACCGGCCAGGTGACCACTGGTGTCGTTGACGATCTTGAAGCGATCCAGATCCAGGTAACACAGCACGTGCTGGCCGTCGCCGCGCTGGCCGCCCTCGATCGCCTCCTGCAGACGGCGCTCGAAGTCGCGGCGGTTGACGAGGCCGGTGAGCGCATCGTGCGTGGCCTGGTATGAGAGGCGGGCGAGGCCGCGCAGTTCGGTCACGTCATGCAGCATGATCACCGCGCCCGACAACTCGTTGGCACCGGTGCGGATCGGCGATGCCGAGAGCTCAATGGAGCGCTCGGCGCCGTTGCTGCGCGACAAGAGCAGCGCGCGGCGACTCAAGTTCACCGCCGCCCCGCTGGTGAGTGCCTGGCGGATCGGATCCGAGAGCAGGCGCCGGTCGGTCTCGTCCACCAGGCTGACGATGGCCTCGAGGGACTTGCCCGCTGCCGTCTCTGCCGTGGTGCCGGTGAGCTGCTCGGCGGCCGGATTCATGAAGGTGATGTGACCATCCTTGTCGGTGGCGATCACCGCCTCGGCGAGGGAATTGAGCGCCTGCAGGTGCGGCAGGGAAGTGGCCTCCCCCGGCAGGCGCAGCACCGGCGTCGTCTGCGTCGGAATGATCTCGACGCCGGTGATCAGCAGGGCACTGCCGGAGTCGTACTCGACCGGCGTGGAGGTGATCTCCAGGCGGCTCACCTGGCCCTGCAGGCCGACCATGTCGATCTCATAGCGCTCGGCGCTCTGCTCGCCGGCCAGGCGCCGACGCACGTTTTCGCTCACCAGCTCCGCGTACTCCGGCGGCACCAGATCCGCAAGCCGCCGGCCGATGAGTTCGACCCGGTCGACGCCGACCAGGCTCGCGAACTGGCGGTTCGCATACAGGATGACTTCGCGGTGCAGCAGCACCGCCTCGTGAATGCGGTCACCGAGGTCGGCGAATAGTTTCGGGGCCTGCACCGCTTCGCTGTCCGCGCTGCTCCCGGCGCGCGTCAGCAGGTGATTGACGGCCGTGACCAGCACGGCGACCTCGGGTTTGTCGCTCGGCAGATCCAGCCGGCCAGGCAGACGCCCGCCGATGGCGATGCGCTGCAGCTGCTGGGAAAGTTGCTCGACGCTCTTAAGGTCGCGGCGCTGCAGCCCGAACAGAATCAGCAGCACAACGACGATGAGTGCGAGCAGCAGGCATAACAGCCCCAGGATCCACATCTAGTTTCTTTTCAAGCCCTTCCGCTTGGGTTGCGTCGGGTCCTGAGGCACTCTGATTCGAGTTTTCGTGCCTGACGGGTCGGACCGGGACCAGCATAGCGCAGGCTGCCCAACGCCCCGTCGGTATTTCACCATATCTCGTCGCACAAACGCTTGGCAGACGTCCGGAAAACCCTTAACTTCTCCCGCCCTCTCACGCCACTGCAATAAGTCCAATCGGAGTGCTAATGATGCGCGCTGCAAGCGTCAGCGAACAGATGATCGAGCAGCAGGTGCGCGCCTGGGACGTGTTGGATGAGCGCGTACTCGACACCATGCGTGCGGTGCCGCGTGAGCGGTTCGCGCCGCAGTCGCAGCGCTTCCGTGCCTACGCCGACGCCGAGGTGCCCCTCGCCAGCGGCCAGCACATGCTGCGGCCGAGCGTCGCCGGCCGGTTCCTGCAGGCGTTGCTGCCGCAGCCGGGCGATTCGGTCCTCGAAATCGGCACCGGCTCGGGGTTTCTGACCGCCTGTCTGCGCGGCATGGCGGCGCGCGTGCGTTCGCTGGAGATCTTCCCGGCGCTCGCGGCCGATGCGCGCGCGAACCTCGCCTCGCTCGCCGTGACCGACGTCGAGATCCGGGTCGCTGATGCGCTTGATGAGGGCGAGCTGCGCGCCGCTGCCGCCGGGCGTTATGCGATCATCGCGATCACCGCCTCCCTGCCCCGCTACGACGAGCGCTTCGAGGAGCTGCTCGCCGTCGGCGGGCGGCTGCTCGCGGTGGTCGGTGAGTGGCCGGTGATGGAGGCGCGCCTCATCCGCCGCACCGCCGAAGACCGTGTTACCTCGGAAGGGCTGTTCGAGACCGTGATCGATCCTTTGATCCACGCGCCGCGGCCACCGCAATTCGTTTTCTGACGAGCACTTCGAAAAGGAATGCCATGAACCGTGCCGCGACGCTCTTCCTCGTGCTGCTGGTGACTGCCGCGCCGGCGCAGCCGAAAGACCTCGTGGGCGTGTTCGAGGACGCGCAGCGCAATGATCCGGTCATCCGCCAGGCGGACGCCAATCGGCTCGCGGCGCGCGAAGCGCGGCCGCAGGCGTGGGCCACGGTATTGCCGCAGCTCAACGGCACCGCCGGCGTAACGGGCGACCACAACGCCGGCTCGCAGCCGTTCTTCGCCACGAGCCCGAACGGCACCCCGCTGACGATAGCCGTGCCGGCCGTTTCCGATACCACGACCAGACAGTGGGGTGTGAATCTCAAGCAGAACGTTTTTTCGTGGGCAAACTGGATGGCGCTCAAGGAGGCCGGCCGCGAGGTCGCGCAGGCGGAAGCGACCTACCAGGCGGCCCAGCAACAGCTGATCCTGCGGGTCGCCCAAGCCTACTTCAGCGTGCTGGCGGCCGAGGATGGGCTGGAAGCGAACCAGACCGCTTTCGAAGCCTTCTCGCGCCAGCACGATCAGGCGGACAAGCGCTTCGAAGTCGGACTCATCGCCATCACCGACGTGCAGGAAGCCAAGGCGGCACGCGACACGGCGGCGGCGGCCGTCATCGCCGCCAAGCGCACGCTGGCGCTCTCGGAAGATCAGCTGCAGGAGATCACCGGGCAGAAGTACGACCGGCTCGCGAAGCCCGGCACCGACATGCCCCTCAAGAGTCCTGAGCCGGCCGACGAGAGCCGCTGGGTCAACGTCTCCCTCGATCAGAACCTGTCGCTGATCTCCAGCCGCCTGGCGGCCGATATCGCCCGCGACAACGTGCGCGTGGCCATCGGCGGGCACCTGCCGAGTCTCGATGTAGTCGCCGGGCGCTCCTACCAGAGCCAGGGTGTTGGCCAAGTGTTCGCGGGTCAGCCTTTTAGCTACGACACGTATTTCAACGACCGTCAGATCGGCCTGCAGCTTACCGTGCCGCTGTTCGCGGGCGGCTTCACACAGTCGAAAGTGCGCGAGACCCAGTACCGCTGGATCGCGGCGAAGGAAGCAGTGGTGCAAAGCTCGCGGGCCACCGAGCGCCAGGCGCGCGATGCATATCTCGGCGTGATCAGTGGCATCGCACGCGTGAACGCGCTGCGCCAGGCGCTCGAGTCGAGCGCCACGGCGCTCAAGGCAACCGAGGCGGGCTATGAGGTCGGCACGCGTACCGCGGTCGACGTGCTGAACGCGCGCAAGACGCTGGTGCAGGCCCAGACGGACTACTCGGGAAGTCGCTACGACTACATCGTCAGCGTGCTGCAGCTACGCCTGGCGGCCGGCAATCTCGACCGTCCCCAGCTTACCGAGGTCAACGACTGGCTTACCGTTGCAGCGCCTACCTCGCCTGCGGTACCGACGCCGGAGACCTTGGCGCCCACGATTCCCGCAACGCCGGGCGTGCCACCGACAAACCCGGCGACGCCACCGGCCGCAACGCAGCCACAGGGCTGAGCCGGCGCTCACTGCCCCCCGAGCAAGGGCTCGATAAGGCTTAAGAGCTTCGCAAGCGCGCCGCGGTTGCCATCCACCGCGGCCCTGCCGGCCGCGCCGATGCGCGCCCGCTCAGCGGCGTCCGCCAGCAGCGCGTTCAGCCGCGCGCCGAGCTGCGCGGCGTCGCGGACGACCTCGGCGGCGCCGCGCTCGATCAGCAGGCGCGCGATCTGTGCGCTGTTGTAGTTGTTGGGCCCGGTGAGGATCGGCACGCCGAGCGCTGCGGGCTCCAAGAGGTTGTGACCCCCGATGGGCACCAGACTCCCGCCGACGAACGCGACGTCGGCGGCCGCGTAGAAATCCAATAGCTCGCCGAGTGAGTCGAGCAGCACCACCTGGCACTCCTGGGCGCCCGGGTCGTCGGCGCCGGCGGCGGCCTGCGAGCGGCGCACAAAGCTCACCCCAGCCTGGCTGAGCAACTTCGCCACTTCGTCGAAGCGCTGCGGGTGGCGCGGTGCGAGCACCAGCAGCGCCTGCGGCTGCGTGGCTCGTACGCGTTGGTGTGCCGCGAGCACCGCCTGCTCCTCGCCGCCGCCGTGGGTGCTGCCGGCCACCCACAGCGGCCGGCCGCGCGCGTACCGCGCGCGCAGCGCAGCGCCGCGCGGCACGACATCCGGCGGGAGCTCGAAGTCGAACTTGAGGTTGCCGGTCACGTGGGTACTGGCGGGGGCGACGCCCAGGGCACGAAAGCGCTCGGCATCGCCCTCACCCTGCGCCGCGACCACGACCGCCTGCGACAGGGTGTCGCGGAATAGTCTTCCCAGGCGCTGATAGCGGCCGACCGAGCGCGCCGAGATACGCGCGCTCGCCAGCACCAGCGGCACGCGCCGCCGGCCGCATTCGCGGTACAGGTTGGGCCACAACTCGGTCTCGAAGATCACGGCGAGCCGCGGCTGCACGCGCGCCAGGAAGCGCCGCGCGGCGCCCGGCAGGTCGAAGGGAACGTAGCGAACCTGCGCGAGGTTGCCGAACAGCGCGCGCGCCCGGGCAGCTCCGGTCGGCGTCAGCGTCGTCACGGTGAGCGGCACGCCTGGATGGCGTTGATACAGCGCGCTCACCAGCGGTGCGCAGGCCTGCACTTCACCTACCGACACCGCGTGCAGCCACACGCCGTTGGGCGCCAGGCGCGCACCGAAGCCGAAGCGCTCGGAGAAGTTTTGCCAGTAGCTGCGGTCGCGCAGACCGCGCCACAGGAACATGGCGGAGATGATCGGGGCGGCGAGATAGACGGCGAGGAGGTACAGGAATCGCAAAGTTGAGCCGCCGGACTTTACGCGCGCTGCAGCTCGCTGCCGCCGGACGCCTCGCGGTAGCCGTCGAGCAGGCCGTGCCAGTCGGACTCGCCGAAGCGCTCCGCCGGCAACCCCCAGGTGACTTTGTCCAGCGAGCGGCGCAGCCGCACCAGATTGCCGTCGCGCCACAGACCCGGCGCGCGCAGCTGGCTGCGGTCGAAGTCGATGAGGTAAACGCCCTCCTCGCTCAGGAGCACGTTGTGGGCGTTGAGATCGGCGTGACACAGGCCCACGTCGTGGAACCTGCGGACACAGCGGCCGATGGAAATCCAGGTGACGACCGACAACGCGCCGGTGCGCAGGCATTCGGCGAGCGAACCCACGGTCGGCAGCCGCTCGGTGATGAGATCGCCGGAGTAGCTGGCGCCTTTGCGCACGTAGCGCGCGCCAACTGGCGCCGGCACCGGCAGGCCCGCCCGGTGCAGGCGGTAGGTCAGCAGCCACTCCGCGAACGGCCGGGTGCCCTCTTCGCCGCGCCAGCCGTAACGATCACCGCGCAGGCGCGCCATCAGGCCGCCGCGATGATAGTGGCGCAGCAGGTAGCGCTTGCCCGCGGACTTGATGAAGTGCGCCGTGGCGCGCCCCTGCGCGCTGCCGTCGAGCTCGCCGCGCGCGCGCCAGTACGCCGGGTCGAACCACTCAGCCGACAAATTGCCGGCGCGGGAGGCGTCATATAGCATGGCGCCGGCCGCGAGGGCGCCGCGCTTCACTTCGGGGCCGAGTGCCCAGCGCCCACTCAAAGATCTGACTCCATAATGCCGTCTCTGTCTGAACCGCCGCGCAGTATCTGCATCCTCAGGCTGTCGGCGATCGGCGATGCCTGCCACGTCGTGCCGGTCATCCGCACCTTACAACAGGCGTGGCCGGCGACGCAGCTCACCTGGATCATCGGCAAGACCGAAGCGCGGCTGATGAATCTCATCGACGGCGTCGAGTTTATCACCGTGGAGAAGCGCTCGGTCCTCGAGGCCCGCCGCGCGCTGCACGCAAGGCTGCGCGGTCGCCACTTCGATGTGCTGCTGCACATGCAGCTGGCGCTGCGCGCGAGCCTGCTGGCGCAGTGCGTGCCGGCGGACGTGAAGCTCGGCTTCGATCGCGCCCGCGCCCGCGAGCTGCAGTGGCTGTTCACCAACGCGCGGATCGCGGCGCGCACGCGCGAGCACGTGCTCGACAGTTTTTTTGGCTTCCCGGCGGCGCTCGGGATCCGGGAGCGCCTGCTGCGCTGGGATCTGACGCTGCCGGGCGGCGCGCAGGCCTATGCGCAGAGGTTGATTCCGGACAGCCAGCCCACGCTCATCATCAGCCCCTGTTCGAGTCACCGCTGGCGCAACTGGCGCCCGGAACGCTACGCGGCGCTCGCCGGCTACGCGGCACGCCATCACGACATGCGCGTCATCCTTGCCGGAGGTCCCAGTGAGCTCGAAGGGCAGGTGGGAGCAGAGATCGAGCGGCGGACGGTTGCGCCGCTCGTGAACCAGATCGGCAAGGACACACTGCCGGAGTTGCTCGCGCTGCTGTCACGCGCGACCGTGCTCGTCAGTCCTGACTCGGGGCCTGCGCACATGGCCACCATGGTGGGCACGCCGGTCGTGGGCCTGTACGCCGCCACCAATCCCGCCCGCAGCGGCCCATACCTCTCCGGCAGGTGGTGCGTTGACGCCTACGCGCGCGCGGCACGTACTTTCCGCGGCTGTGAGCCGCAGGCGCTGCCCTGGACGCACAAGATCGAGGAGCCCGACGTCATGGACCTCATCAGTGTTGACGAGGTGACCGCGAAGCTCGATGAGTTGCTAGGATCGCGCCCATGAAAGACATCCTCGTGCCGGTCTCCCCCGGCGAGCTCCTCGACAAGATCACCATTCTCAGAATCAAGGTGGCGCGCATCCAGGACGCGGGCAAGCTCGCCAACGTGAAACTCGAGCTGGCGCTGCTCGAACAGACCTGGCAGGACGCCGGTTGCGCCACGCCCGCGGTTGCCCAGGACGAGCGCGCGCTGCAGGACGTGAACGAGCGCCTGTGGGACATCGAGGACCGCATTCGCGACAAGGAAGCGAAACAGACTTTTGATCGTGACTTCATCGAACTCGCGCGCGCGGTGTACGTGTGCAACGACGAGCGCGCGGCGGCCAAGAAAAGGATCAACCTGCGCCTCGGATCGCGGCTGGTCGAAGAGAAATCCTACAAGCAGTATCGCTAGCGCCGCCGGCGGACGCCCGCGGCTCGCCCCGTGGGCCAACACCACGGCGCGTTGGTGTTATCGTGTGTTCTCACCCGTAGTGCGGAGCAGTTTACGATGCGTGCGTCAAGGTACCTGCTCGTCCTGTCCCTGACCGCGGTGTTTCTCGCACCGGGCCTGCGCGGCGTGCGCGCGCAGAACGCGCCCGCCGGCGCGTACCAGGATCTCGCCTGGCGCATGATCGGGCCGTTTCGCGGCGGACGGACCCGGGCCGTCGCCGGTGTGCCTTCGATGCCGGCGGTGTTTTACGTCGGCGCGGTCAACGGCGGGGTGTGGAAGACGGATGACGCGGGGCGTACCTGGCGTCCCATCTTCGACGCGCAGCCGTCGCAATCGATCGGCGCGATCGCGGTCGCAGCGACGGACCCCAACATCATCTACGTGGGCAGTGGTGAGGGCCTGCTGCGGCCGGACCTCTCGGTGGGCAACGGCATCTACCGCTCCGGGGATGGCGGACAGACCTGGTCGCACCTCGGCCTCACCGCCGGCCAGCAGATCGCCGCCCTGGCGGTGGATCCGAAGGATCCGCGGCGGGTGTTCGCCGCGGTTCTCGGCCACCCCTATGGCCCGAACGCCGAGCGCGGCATCTACCGCTCGCTCGATTCGGGGGCGACCTGGCAACAGGTTCTCTACAAGGACCAGGACACCGGCGGCTCCGCCGTCGAGATCGATCCGGCCAACCCGCAGGTGGTGTACGCGGCGCTGTGGCAGGCGCGGCTGGGACCGTGGGAGGACAAGAACGAGTTCAATGGCACCGGCGGCGGACTCTTCAAGTCGATCGATGGCGGCACGAGCTGGAAGAAACTCAGCGCCGGACTGCCCGCGGATCTCACCCAGATCAACATTGCGGTCGCGCCGAGTGTGCCGAGCCGCCTCTACGCCGTCGCCGGCACGACCGAGCCTGGCGACTACTCCTCGGCCGCGGGCCTGGGTGTTTTCCGCTCGGAAGACTCCGGTGAGACCTGGACGCGGATCACCACCGACCCGCGCCCCGCGCTGCGTATCGGCGGCGGTGATCTGCCGGTCGTGCGCGTGGATCCCACCAACCCCGACGTGCTCTACAGCACCGGCATCGTCACCATGAAGTCGGGCGATGGCGGCAAGACCTGGCTGTCGCTGCGCGGCGCACCCGGGGGCGATGACTACCAGAACCTGTGGATCAACCCGAGAGATTCGCGAATCATCGCCCTGGTCGGCGATCAGGGCGCGCTCATCACCCATAACGGCGGCGACACCTGGAGCAGCTGGTACAACCAGCCGACCGCGCAGCTCTATCACATCGGCGTCGCACCGACCTTCCCGTACCGCGTGTGCTCCGGCCAGCAGGAAAGCGGCTCGGTGTGCATCGCCAGCCGCGGCAACGACGGGGAGATCACCGAGCGCGAGTGGCATCCGGTCGGCGCCATCGAGTACGGCTACGTGGCCCCGGACCCGCTCGACCCCGACGTGATTTACGGCGCCGGCCGCAGCGAAGTCTCGAAGTTCCACTGGTCGACCGGACAGGCGCAGAACGTCACGCCGGTCCCCGTGCACGGGGCTGAGGTGCGCGTCGATCGCACGCTGCCCCTCCTGTTTTCGCCACTCGACCCGCACACGCTCTATTACGCCAACAACCGCCTCTATCGGACCACCGATGGCGGTGCGAACTGGCAGATCATCAGCCCGGATCTCGCGCGCGAGGCAGGCACGGTGCCGGCGAGCGTCGGCGCGCTGCGCCCGAAGGGCGCCGAAGCCCAGCGTGGCGTCATCTACGCGCTCGGCGCCTCGCCCCTGGATCGCGGCACGCTTTGGGCGGGTACCGATGACGGCCTCCTGTGGGTGACCAAAGACGCTGGTGGAAAGTGGTCTGACGCCACGCCTCCCGCACTCATTCCCTGGAGCAAGGTGACCCAGATCGAGGCCTCGCATTTCGATGCGGACAGTGCTTACGTATCGGTGAGCCGCCTGCGCATCGATGACCTGCATCCTTACCTGTATCGCACGCGCGACCGGGGCAGGACCTGGCAGTCGATCGCAGCCGGCCTGCCGCAGGATGCCCCGGTGAACGCGGTGCGCGAGGACCCGCAGCGCAAGGGACTGCTGTTCGCCGCCACGGAAAGCGCCGTATGGGTGTCGCGCGACGATGGCGAGCACTGGGACTCGCTGCAGCTGAACCTCCCGCACACCTCGATGCGGGACCTGGCGATCCACGACGACGACCTGATCGTGGCGACCCATGGCCGCTCGTTCTGGATCCTGGATGACATCTCGCGACTGCGGCAGCTCAGCGGCGCGCCCATGCGCGAGGCCGTGCTGTTGCATCCGGCCAGCGCCTGGCGCGTGTTCCGCAGCACCTGGAGCGACACGCCGATTCCGCCGGATGAGCCACTCGCCGCCAACCCACCCGCGGGCGCGGTCATCGAGTATTTCCTGCCGCGCTCTGCGAAGCGCCCGGTGAGCCTGGAGATTCTCGACGGCCAGGGCGCCCTGGTGCGACGCTTCCGCAGCGACGATGCACCTGAGCCCGCTGCGGCGGAACTGGCGCGTGAACTCATCCCACAGTACTGGATCAAGCCGCCGCGCGTGCTTCCCGCGCAGGCGGGTCTGCACCGCTGGGTATGGGACCTGCACTACGCCGCTCCGCTGAGCACCACACGCGGCTACCCGATCTCGGCCGTGCCGATGGCAACCCCGCAGGGACCGGAGGGACCGTTCGCGTTGCCCGGAACCTATCTCGTGCGCCTCGAGGTCGACGGACAGCGCCTCACCGCGCCGCTGACCCTGAAGGCCGATCCGCGCGTGCAGCCGCCAACCGGTGCGCTCGTCGACCAACTGCGACTGGCGACCGAACTGTCTGCACTCCTCACCGACAGCTCGCGCGCGGTGCTGCAAGCCAATTCCGAGCAGGCACAGCTGAAGGCTCTGAAAGCCAGCGGCGCGACGGCGGAGGCCGTGAAGGCTTACCAGGACCGGCTGGCGCAGCTGCTGGGCACGCCCGACAAGCAGGCCGACGAGGCCGGCAAAGCCGCGCCCGAGCCCAAAGCCTCCCTGACGGACCTGCAGGAGCACTTCGCCACGCTCTACACCGACGTGACCCGCGGTGATGGCGCGCCGACAACGGCTCAGAGGAGCGCCGCGGACTCGGCGCAGCACGCGTTCACGGCGGTCGCCGGTGAGTGGCGCAAGCTGCAGGATGATCTTCCGGATCTGAACAGGCGGCTGCGAGCGGCGCGGCTCGCCGCGATTCGCACTGATCTGCCGCCACCCAGGGACCTGAATGTCGCGGACGAGGACTGACGCGCGCGACACTGCCGCAGCCGGCCAAAGTCGCGTCTTTGGCCGGCGAAAACGAAGCTGATGTCCGCGAAAATCGCTTCCGGTGCGATTTTCGCCAATGGACTAACGCCGCAGCGTGTACTCCGCGCTGCAGTAGGGGCACTTCGCCCAGCCGGTATCTTCAATCGGCAGGTACACGCGCGGATGCGAGTTCCACAGGTACATCTGCGGCATCGGGCAGCACAGCGGCAGATCCTCGGCGCTGACCTCGTACTGGTTCTGCGCGTTGGGTGCGATCAACGCACCTGTGGTGGCAGCCATGGGGACTCTCTGGTGGCGTGAGGCTGCGCGGATTATAACCGTGCCCCGTGAGGTTCATCCCTTCATGGTGGCGTCCCAGATGCGCGTCACCGCGGCCCGTGTCGCGCTGAAGTCTGCGGCCGACACGAGCGCCGCCGCGTCATCGAGGGACAGCCGATGCGTGGTCGCGCGATAGCCGCGGTAGGCCTGCGTGAGCACGTCCACGGTCGCCTGCGGCACCAGATCCGCCGAGGCCACCGACTCGAGCTGGCGGATGGTGTCTGCAAACCAGGCCACCGGCGGATATTCGCGGGCCCATTTCAGCGCCCAGTACTGGGCCAGAAACTCGATGTCGGCGACACCGCCCCGGTCCTGCTTGATGTCGAACTGCCCGGCGTCGCCGCGGGAGAGCTCCTTGCGCATGCGCTCGCGCATGCCGCACACCTCGGAGCGCAGGCTGTCGCGATGCACGTGCTCGCACAGCACCTCGAGCCGCACCGCCTCGAAGCGCGCCCGCAATGCCGGTGAACCCGCGACCGCGCGGGCGTGCAGCAGCGCCTGGTGCTCCCAGGTCCACGCCTCCTGGCGCTGGTACTCGGCGAAAGCTTCGATGTTGGTGACCAGGAGTCCGCCCTTGCCGCTTGGACGCAGGCGCACGTCGACCTGGTACAGGCGGCCGGCGGCGGAGGTCATGGTCAGGAGGTGCACGATGCGCTGCGCGAGCCGCACGAAGAACACCTGGTTGTCTATCGGGCGTGCGCCGCTGGTTTCCTGCTGCTCACCATGCGAGTCGTGCAGGAATACCAGGTCCAGGTCCGAGGCATAGCCGAGCTCCATGCCGCCCAGCTTGCCGTAGCCCGCGGCGCACACGTTCACCGCGCGCGCCTGCGCGCCATCGCGGCAGCCGGGCACGCCAAACTGCGCCGTCATCTGCCGCCAGCCAAGTTGCATCGCGCGCTCCACGATCAGCTCGGCTATGTCGGTGAGGCGATCGCTCACCTGCATGAGGGGCAGCGCGCCGGTGAGATCCGCAACCGCGACGCGAAACAGCGCCGCGCACTGGAACTGCCGCAGCGCCTCCACCTGCTGTTCCGGATCGTCCTCGTGCACCTGCTCGAGCCGCGACTCCAGCTCGCGTGCAAAGTCTGGGCGCGTGGGCAGGATCTTCAGCAGCCGCTCGTCGATGAGCTCATCGAGAAGCATGGGGTGGGCGGCGATCTGCGTGGCGAGGAAGTCCCCGTGGCGGCATAACTCCACGAGGCGCGCGCGCGCCGCACCGTTCTCCTGCAGGAGCGCAAAGTACGCCGAGCGCTTGCCGGTCGCCTCGATGATTCTCAACACCCGCCGCAGCACCGGCAATTGGGCGCTGCTGTGCGCGACGTCGGCGAGCAGCGCCGGCAGCAGTGCCTGCAGGCGCTGGCGCCCGCGCTCATCGAGCCGGCGCACCAGCGCCGAGGCGCGCAGCTCGAGCAGCAGGCGCGCCACTTCACCGCCGTCGCTGAAGCCGGCACGAACGAGGGCCGCCTCGAGCGCTGCCGCCTCCGCCTCGGTGTCCCAGAAGCGCCCCAGGTCCACGCGTACCGAGGCGTTGTCCGGCTCACCGCCGCCGAAGGTCAGCCGGAAATGGCGGCTGACCCGTTCGCGCTGCCGCTCGATCTGCAGGGCGAGCGCCGGCCAGTCGCTCGCGCCCATGCCCAGAGCCAGGCGCTCACGCGTGAGCGCGTCCGTGGGCAACTGGTGCAGCTGGGCATCGGCGAGCATCTGCAGGCGGTTCTCGAGCCGGCGCAGGAACACGTACGCCTCGTGCAACTCGTGCGCCGCGGCAGCCGGCAGCAGCTGCAGCGCTTCCAGGCGCGCCAGCGCCGCGAACAACGAGGGTGTCTGCAGCCGCCGCTCGCGCCCGCCGCGCGTCAGCTGCAGCGCCTGGACGATGAACTCGATCTCGCGAATGCCGCCCGGTCCTGACTTCACGTGCTCGGCGAGTTCGCGGCGCGCGACCTCGCGCTGGATGAGCGCCTTCATCTCCCGCAGGCTCTCGAACACGCCATAGTCGAGGTAGCGCCGGTACACGAACGGCCGCAACGCGCTCGCCTCGATCTCGGCGAAGCGCTCGAGCGCGGTGATCGGGCGCGCCTTCACGTACGCATAGCGCTCCCAGTCACGACCGTGTCGCGGCAGGTAATCCTCGAAGGCTGCGAAGCTTGAAACCAGCGGGCCGGAGTCCCCGAACGGCCGCAGCCGCAGGTCGACCCGCAGCACGAACCCCTCGGCCGTAGGCGCCTCGAGGAGGCGCACCAGGCTCTGCCCCAGGCGTGTGAAGAACTCCTCGTTGGCAATGCCGCGCTCGCCATCCGTCTCACCATGCTCGGGAAACAGGAGCACCAGATCGACATCGGAGGAGAAGTTGAGCTCGCCGCCCCCCAGCTTCCCCATGCCGATAATGAGCAGCGGCTGCACTTCGCCGCCCGCAGAACGCGGCTCCCCGTAGCGCTCGACGAGCGCGCGGCGAGCGTGCGCGAGGGCGGCCGCAATCGCGGCATCCGCAAACGCCGTGAGTTCTGCCAGAGTCTCACTCAACGGCGCCCAGCCGGCCAGGTCCCGCCAGGCAATGCGCGTGAGTTCGTGGCGCCGCCAGCGGCGCAGCGCCGCCTGCACCTGCGCGTCCGGTGGCAGCCGCGCCGCTGGTTGCGGTGCGCGGCGAACAAATTCCCCGGCACTTAAAGCGCGCCCGAGGTCACCGCTCGTGATCAGGGAATCAACCAGCTGCGCATCGCGCGCGCAGGCCTGGGCCACGAAGTCGCTGGCGCCGAATACCCTGCGCACCGAATCGCGCACGGTCCGCGGCGCATGATCGAGGGCGGCGCGCGCACCCGCATTGGCGTTGAGCGCTTCGAGCGAGCGCTCGATGAGACCGGCAAGCTCCGTGCTAAACGGTACGCCGCCGCAGCCGGCCACGCCTAAACGCCTTCGGAAACGGAGCTGCTGTCCGCCGCGCGCGCCAGAGTCGCGCCTCTGGCGCGACGGCTGAAAGGGCCGCAGGCCACTTTCAGCAATCTAAGAATCGCTTCAGTTCCAGACGTTGCCCCCGAGGTCGTGGAACGCCGCGGTATCAAGGCGGCGGCTCAAGCCGCGGAACCGCGATGACTCGGCATAGACCTGCGCGCCCTGCGAGGCATCGATCGAGGCGGCATCGCCTTCGATCTGGCTGTTGTCGATGTGCACGCTGGCCGCGCGGGCGGAAACACCCACGCCGCTGGCGCTGATGTGGCTGTTGGTGATGTGAATCTCACAGCCGTCCTCGGCGCTGACCGCGTCGCCGTCGAAGACCAGGTTGCGGTTGTCGATCTGCAGCATGCGCGCGCCCTGGCAGATGATCGGCTCATGGCGCCGCTCCACGGCCGCGTTGCTGACACCGGCGTCGCGCGCGCGGGCACCGCCCGAGGCTGCCACGGCCGATGCGGCTTTGATGCTGTAGCCGGGCCCGGCTTCCAACACGCGCCCGCCGGATCCGCCCGCACCCGGGTGCAGCGGCTGCGCCTGTTCCGCCGGCGCCGGTGCGCTTTCCGAAACCCATGCGGCGCCGCCTGCGGCGCTGGACGCCGGTGGCTCCGGCGTCGGCGGGACGGCGGCGGTTGCCGCGGCGGCCGATGCGGGCGGTGCTGCGCTGGCGGCAGCTGCAGCGCCTGGCGCGCCGGCCGCTCCGACCAGCTCATCGGCGTGCACCATGCGCAGCTCGCCCGTGTCCTTCTGCCGCACGGTGAACGTACGGCTCTGGGGATCGGTCGCGACGATTTCGATCTTGGCGTTGCGCTCCAGGGCCGAACGGGCCCAGCTCATCTCATCGGGCGCCGATCGGGCACAGGCGGCGAGTGCGAGCATGGCAACGCAGGTGGTCGCGGCGCGGCCGTGAAAGCGGATAAAGCCCATGGTGAGCCTCCTTCTGCCGACGATAGCGCTTACCAGGGGATGCGGGGAAGAGGTTGCGATGCAACATCGCGCCACCGAGGCAAAAAAAACAGGCCCCGGTGAGGGGGCCTGCAAGTAATGCGCGGAATAGGGGGTCTTGTCCCGCGGCTTTGGGGGTGGCGCCCGGCTTGGGGCCCGGCGCTAACCCTTAACTGTTATGTAAAGACTATCGGCTGTTGCTTTCAGAATCGATACCTCTTTAGAGGGGGCCAAAAGTCACGCCTTTCGGCCCCCTCTCGGAGGACGTTCCTACATGTCCATGCCGCCCATGCCGCCCATGCCGCCCGGCGCGCCGTGGCTGTGTTCCTCGTCCTTCGGGGCCTCGGCCACCATGACTTCGGTCGTGAGCAGCAGGCCCGCCACCGAGGCGGCGTTCTGCAGCGCAAGACGGGTCACCTTGGTCGGGTCCAGAATGCCGGCCTCGAGCATGTCGCCGAACTCGCCCGTGGCGGCGTCGTAGCCGAAGGCGCCCTTGCCTTCCTTCACACGGTTGAGAATCACGGCAGCGTCCTCGCCGGCGTTCTCGACGATCTGGCGCAGCGGCTCCTCGATCGAGCGGGACAAAATGCGGATGCCGACCGACTGGTCCTCATTCGCACCCTCGAGCTTCTCGAGCGCACGCTGGGCGCGGATCAGCGCCACACCGCCGCCCGGCACCACGCCCTCTTCCACCGCAGCGCGAGTCGCGTGCAGCGCGTCTTCGACGCGGGCCTTCTTCTCTTTCATCTCGATCTCGGTGGCGGCTCCTACCTTGATCACGGCGACGCCGCCGGAGAGCTTGGCAACCCGCTCCTGCAGCTTCTCCTTGTCGTAGTCGGAGGTGGCCTCTTCGGCCTGCTGACGGATCGACTCGATGCGCGCCTTGATGTCGGCGGCCTTGCCGTGACCGTCGATGATCGTGGTGTTTTCCTTCTCCACGACGATCTTCTTGGCTTCGCCCAGATCGTTCAGCGTCGCCTTCTCGAGCGACAGGCCGACTTCGTCGGAAATGACCGTGCCGCCGGTAAGCGTCGCGATGTCCTGCAGCATCGCCTTGCGGCGATCGCCAAAGCCCGGGGCCTTGACCGAGGCCACCTTGAGGATGCCGCGGATGTTGTTGACGACCAGCGTCGCCAGTGCCTCACCCTCGAGGTCCTCGGCGATGACCAGCAGCGGCCGGCCGGCCTTGGCCACGCTCTCGAGCAGCGGCAGCAGCTCCCGGATGTTGGAAATCTTCTTGTCGACCAGCAGGATCACCGGCTTATCCAGCTCGGCGGTCTGGTTCTGCTGATTGTTGATGAAGTACGGGGAGAGGTAGCCGCGGTCGAACTGCATGCCCTCGACCACTTCCAGCTCGTTCGCAAGGCTCTGGCCTTCCTCCACCGTAATCACGCCTTCCTTGCCGACCTTCTCCATCGCCTCGGCAATGGTCTTGCCGATCGAATCGTCGGCGTTCGCCGAGATCGTGCCTACCTGGGCAATCGCCTTGGAGTCCTTGCAGGGCTTGGAGAGCTTCTTCAGCTCCTCAACGGCGGAGATGACCGCCTTGTCGATACCACGCTTGATGTCCATCGGGTTGCGGCCCGAGGCCACGGCCTTGAGGCCTTCGCGGATGATCGCCTGGGCTAACACCGTGGCGGTGGTGGTGCCATCACCGGCCTCGTCGGAGGTGTTGGAAGCGACTTCCTTCACCATCTGCGCGCCCATGTTTTCAAACTTGTCTTTGAGCTCGATTTCCTTCGCGACCGACACGCCATCCTTGGTGATGGTGGGGGCGCCGAAGCTCTTCTCGAGCACGGCATTACGGCCCTTGGGGCCTAAGGTCGCCTTGACGGCGTTGGCGAGGACATTGACGCCCCGAAACATGCGGGCGCGCGCGTCGTCGCTGAAACGGACTTCTTTAGCAGCCATTGTCGTGATCCTCGCTTACTTGCCTTCAATCACGGCCATGACGTCTTCTTCGCGCATGACCACAAGATCTTCACCGTCGACTTTGACCTCGGTTCCGCTGTACTTGCCGAACAGGATCTTGTCGCCGACCTTCACATCGACCGGACGGACCTTGCCGTCCTCGAGAATCTTTCCTTTGCCGACTGCGACGATCTTTCCCTGTACCGGCTTCTCGGCCGCGGTATCGGGAATCACGATGCCACCCGGGGAGAGACGTTCCTCCTCCAGGCGCTTCACGATGACGCGGTCATGAAGAGGACGGATCTTCATGGTGAAACGCTCCTTACTTTTAACTTCTGATGGTTGTGGGACTGCGCGGGTAGGGAGATAACTATTAGCACTCCCCCTCCGCGGCTGCTAATGATAGGGGCGCGGCCGCCGAATTCAAGCGGACTTATGGGTTTTCTTGCCATGATTGGCGCCGGGAAGGCCCTGGGACGCCCGGAACCCCAGGTGACACCCCCAGACTGAACCGCAGTTCCTGCCGTCTATCCAAGCCCTAAGCTATAAGGTCCCCTCGACTGTATGCGCCGTTTCACTAGACATATTCCCCTGATCGCCCTTTTCTGGTTCACCTGGGCCGGGGCCTGGGCGCAGTCTGCTTCCGGGGCGCAGGCCAGGCCCACCGGCATCGACGCGGTACTGCACGCCGCGAAGAGCAGCGGGGATCAGTTCCTTCAGCCCGACCAGGCGTTCCGGTTCGCCGCGACGTCCGAGGGTACCGACCAGGTGCGCCTCAACTGGGAAATCGCCGACGGGTACTACCTCTACCGGGCCCGGATCAAGGTGATCACGACCTCCCCGGCCGCGCAACTCGGCGCGCCACAGATGCCCGCGGGGCAGATCAAGAACGACGAGTACTTCGGCAGGCAGGAGATCTATCACCAGGAGCTTCGCGCGCTGGTTCCGGTCGCGCGCGCCGGCGTCGGCTCGCTCGACCTGCCGCTGAAAGTCACCTACCAGGGATGCGCGGAAGCCGGCCTGTGTTATCCGCCGATCACCAAGGAGGTGACCGTGCACCTGCCGAAGCGCACGGCCGGCGCCACGGGCGGCAGCAGCGGCATGAGTGCGGGTGCGGGCAGCGGCACCACTGCACCCGCCGAGCAGGACTGGTTTGCGGCTCTCATCCGCGGCGGC
>Ga0070733_10000204_pt1 | contig 53689 bp, 38 predicted proteins | sample Coa_R1_9_FD_66450 | JGI IMG/M metagenome (GOLD analysis project Ga0070733, IMG submission 66450) | Surface soil microbial communities from Centralia Pennsylvania, which are recovering from an underground coalmine fire - Coalmine... | ecosystem: Environmental > Terrestrial > Soil > Unclassified ... | reverse complement strand
GCCTGTTTGAGCCGGCCGTCGCGAACGTCGTGCCGTGGCTCCGCTCCATCGACATCTTCGTGCTGCCGTCCCGCTCCGAGGCTCTTTCCAACTCGCTGCTGGAAGCCATGGCCTGCGGCTGCTGCCCGGTGGCCTCACGCGTGGGCGGCAATCCCGAGCTGGTCATCCCCGGCGAAACCGGCCTCCTCTTTGAATCCGGAGACGCCGGTGGACTCGCGGAGGCGCTGGAAACCCTGATCCGGAACCCGGAACTGCGCTTGCGTCTAGCCGCCCAGGCGGCCGCCGCATCGGCCCGCTTTTCCACACGCGCCAGCGCGCAACGGGCCGAGGAAATCTATGTGGAGTTCTGTTCGCGTTTGCGGCCGATGAAAACCCGGCTGGAGTTCAAGTAGCGGCCCCGTCACAGCCTCGCGCGCCGCGCCGCCAAAGCAGCCAGTTGCAGCTTCGTCAAAACCGGTTGCCCGGATCCACACCCCTGCGCGCAAAGTTCCGGCGCCGCCCTGGGCGGTTGAAACCGGGGCGCGCCGGGAAGCGCAGCCATCGGAGTCACAATTTAACGATCAGGCACTGGTACCCGCTGAGGCCCACCACCGGCTCGGGTTTGTCCGCGAAAAACTCCCGGAACGCTTTGTCCACTCCGGCCGAGGATTTGTAGTCGTGCGAAAGCAGAATCCCCCCGCGCGATAGCCTCGGATAGAAGAATTTCAAGCCCTCCAGGGTGCTTTCGTAGAGGTCTACATCCAGGTGCACAAACGAAAACACAGCATCGCGAAGACCGTCAGCCGTCTGCGGAAAGAAGCCCTTGTGATAGGCCACCGGGAACCCGGAAAGATACTGCTGCACGCTCTCCAGGCTACAGCCATACGAGCCCTTACAGAAGCGGGCGGAATCGTTCGGTCCGGGCTCGGGAAGCCCTTCGAACGTATCAAACAGATGCAGCGTGCGGCTTTGGCCGGATTCGGCGCCGTACTCTGCCTCATGTTCAGCGCCATACTCAGCAATGATTCGCGCCGAAGCTCCGTAGGCGACGCCAAACTCAACCAGGTCGCCCGGAACTCGCCGGGTAGCCTGAACCGCGGAGATAATCTGGCAGATGTCGCCATGGCTCAGGAGCGATTTCCGCTCCGCTTTCAGCCGGTTGACCCGTTCCAGTACCGCGTCGCGATCCGCTCCGGTGTAACGGATCATGAGGATCTGTCTTTTGGCGAAGAAGCCGCGAACCCCTTCCTTGACTGCCTCTATCGCGCGATGTTTGTTCCAGCCCACGCAACCACTCTACCAAGGCTTCGCGCGCACAGGAGGAATGACCCATCCATATTCTTCGAGAATAATGATCGTGACGTGAGCGATATGAGTGGACTGAACCTGCCCAAGGCTCCGTCACGCCTCCTCAGCAATTATTATCGGCCGTACTTTTGAGCGACTTGCCAACTTTTGAGCCGTCGAAGTCAAAGGCTGATAATGGAACCTTGAGCTAGGAGTGATGAGTTATCCATGTCGCACAAAAGTTGGATCTGGGTTGCCGCGCTGGCCCTGCAACTGACGAGCAACGCGCAGCCTACCCAAGTGAATGAGCAAAGGCAGGTGAAGAACGCCACGGAGGGGACCGGTGGATCGGCTCCGTCGTTTAACGTCGCTACAGCCGGTTCGACGATCACAATGGCCCCGGGCTCGGTTTTGACCGCGGCGAACGGCGTGACGGTGCTCAACGGCACGTACACAATCACCCACAGCGCCGGAACGGACAGCGGGACATTCTACGTAGGCGTGAACGCGTCGAATCAGCCCGCCTGCTATTACAGCACCGGAATTACCATCTCGAACTGGGCGGTCGCGGGTTTTGCCGGAGGCACCTGCACCAGCGGCAGTCCACCCACCGGCATCTACATGGTCGCGGTTCCCGTCGTCAGCGGCGTAGCGGGAGGCACTCCCATCCAATACCAGCCGGTCACCAATCAGGTGATCTCACAAGGGACCTGTATCTCCGTCGCCAACAACACGACGGTGGCGTTCACCACCTCCTGCCTGCAAAGCTTTACCACGGTTGCTTTCTCTTCTACGCCGGTTTTCGCGTACGGCAACGGCGTCAACACGTTTGAGATTACGCTGACCGGGAACGTCTCCAGCTCCACAGTCTCGGGCGCGGTGGCCGGTCAAACCGGCAACTTCATCATCTGCCAGGATGGAACCGGTTCGCGGACGTTCGCCTGGCCGGCGAGCTTTCATGGAGCACTCACCATCAGCCCCACCGCAAGCAAATGCAACGCCCAGTCGTTCGTCTACGACGGCGCCAATTATTACGCGCTTTCGACGGGAGTGACAGCACAATGAAACGGATTATCTCCTTCACTCCGCTCCCGCTATTTTTGATTCCGCTCCCGCTATTCTTAGTCGCGCTGCCGCTAGGAGCGGCTACAACGGTCCAGCAGGTGACCGAGGTCTCCGCCCAGCAGGCGATCGTCCGGTACAGAACGACGCTTTCTCCGTCAACGGCTTGCTCATGGGCAGTCACCGAGACCGTCAGCGGAGCCGTGCCGGGCGACGTGAATCCGTCGATTTTCGCAAACTCCAATCTGGACACCCGGCCAGGCTCCATCATCAACGGGCCGGATCGGGAGTTTGTGCTCGGCCAGCGAACCAGCGCGGTCGGATCGGACGGGCTGCTCCATTCGCGCTCTCTCAAAGCCAACACGGCGTACACGGCGGTCGTGACATGCACCGGCGACGCCCCGGTCACGGCCTCGTTTAGCACAGGCAATATCCAGCTCGGCGGCACAGTGACGGAACAGCCGCCGTATAACTCCGGCGGTTTTGGCGGATACGCATGGCCCATGATCAACTGGGCGGATCAGACTAAGGAATACCCGGACCCGATGACCGGCATTGTAATGAAGCGAGTCACGTTCCCTGGCATGTGGGGTCAGGAACGTCCGCCGGCCAACTTCGATTTCGCTGTGGGCGGCGCGGGCTGGACGAATCCACAGAATATCCTGCCAGGAACGACGTGCGCAGGGACCTCAACGAACTGCGCGGAGACCACGAACTCGAATCCGATTTTCCTCAGCATCAAAGGGCAGCTTTTTTCAAACGGAGACGGCTGCGAATGGTCCTCCGGGTTCTCCTCGTGCGACACCTACGACGATTTCCTGGTTACGCTGACCGGAAAGGCCACGGTCGCTCAGAATCTGACGGTGTGCCTGTCGTATTTTGATTCCGGCGCCACCTGCCAAAGCGCGAACCAATCCGTTCACCTCGCGACTTCAGTGGGCACGACCGGGTTCCCGGCTGCCGGAGTTGGCTATGTCTCCGGCGCGAACGTATGGGCCGCGCAATTCCAATTCGGCGAGTGGGGCGGAACGGCTCCGAAGCGCGGCGATTTTGGGATGGCTTACGGGCTTGCGGCGTCGGGGAGCGGCGTAACGACCTCAGGAACTGCGGTTACAGGCCACTGTACAGCCAACAATACCTCGGCATTCGCCTGTTTCGATGTGCGCTGGAACAACTCTTATTTCTACATCCAGGGTTCAGGTTGTACGGACGGTGGCACGGATATCTGCCAGGTTAACGGACACCCAACCGATACGCAGCATCTCACGCTCAAGAACGCTCCAGCGACGGCCTGTGCCTCGCAGTGTAATTTCGATTCTCTTGCTGCGGGCGTGCGGATCACGCCTTCCGGCACGGGAACCGTGGATATCGGCGCTCAATACTCCTACGCCTACAGCGCCATGTTTGGGTTGGCAGGCGAGGGGGATGCTCAGATGTGCAACCCTACCCCGGTCAGTGTCGGATTTGAGGCGGATGGGACTACGACCATCAGCCCTCCGCTTCCCGGCCAATTGTGCATGTTTCAGTTTCAGTCGGCTGCCGGCGCCGGGGAAACGCTGGCAGACGCAGAATTGATGCTCATGATCCCGTCGCGCGGAGAGATGCGGCTGCTGTCGCCGCTCTACACGCCTGCTGTCGGCGTTAACGGCAACGCGACGGGTGCGGATACCGGAGATGCGGCGGGCGATCAGAACGCCGCCCAGATTGTGTTCCCGCTAGCCCCCTGGGATGGGACCTGTGGGACGTGCATCTATGGTTGGGCTCCAACAGCGACTTCCGGGAAGTATGCGATCTACAAAGGCGTGTACGATACCACGAAAAACTGGAAATCCTACTCGCATGCGCTTTGGGCTCCGGCCACTTCTTTTTGCTGCGCTCCCGGCATGGATGCGACTTCCGGCTACGGCACTCAGGCGCGGTGGGCCGACGATCCGATACTCTACACGAACATCACGAAGCCCTCCGCCACGTGCGGATCGAGCGCCTGTGATTTGGGTGCACAGATCGCGGCGCATAACACAACCTGGAATTCTTCTATCTGGCCGCTTTCTGGGCTGGGCTTTGATCGCGTTGCCAGCGGGCAGGCTGTCTTCAAAATCTTTTCGGGAGGCCAAAATACTCCGGCTAGCCTGAATTTTTTCAACCTGTCCTCTGGTCTGCTGACCGCGTGGGGCGATACGATGTTCGCATACCCACTCCAATTTTGCGGGTTCCACGCCTCCTTTGTCTCCCTTGGCCAGGGGGGCCTCTACGGCATCGCGTGCGACCAGCTCGAAAAACAGTCCCCGGCCTATACGTTCGGCGGTCCGTACCAAGCGACCCCTTATTGGCTCTGCACCGGGACGGGTACAGGTTCATGCACGACAAACACGGCGATCACCGCCAGTGTTCCCTCGGAAGACTGCAATGCCTACACGATCTCCGCGCCGCTGATGGCGTTGATAAACGCCGCCAACCTCGCTCACCATTGCATGCACTTTCGCACGAAGAACCTCACTAGCCGTACGCCGAGCGCGGCGGAATTGTCACTCTATCCTTCCGGGCAGAACGCAGCCTGGAGCGAACCGACGGTACTCGCGGCAGGGGCGGAGGTTTATCTTCCCAATACTGGAGCTGCCGGCGAGAACGATTTTGTCGTGGCAGTCACCACTGGAGTCACCGATTCGCTGTGTTCCTCCGATTGTCTCGATGTTGTGGCCGTGCGCGGGATGCCAGCAGGGAACGGCCCCAGCGCAGAGGCAAATGGTTGGACCATTGGCGCGGGACCGGCGTTGGGAGCCTGCGGCCAAACTCTGGGAATCAACTGCATGTCGGGTGTTGGGGTGATCGTGTCGGCGGCGGCGACAGGCTCAATCAATTCCACTGGCACGCTGGCTCCCTTAGCTTTTCAGGGCCACGTGGACATGGGGGCCGGGAACGTTTCGTCAAACATGACTTATGTGCAAAGCGGTGGTTCTACCCCGTATTCTACCTGTCCAAACGCTTCTACGTTGACCTGTGCGCAGAACCTCGCCCTTCCGGCAGATACCTCCAAAGTCATCGGTTCCACTCCGGCGTTTTACGGAATCGGGGCGGGGAATACTTGCGCCATTCAGAGCTATCCCTCGAACGAGCAATACAACGCCTCCACTCAGCACGAGAAGAGTTGGGCACTGGATCATCATCACTACAACCCATCCTCGGGGATTCTCGGCACGGAGCAGTTCACGGAGATCTGCTCTGCGTCCTATTCCCTCGTAGGCGGATTCACATCCGTTTACCTCGCCACTCCAGCAGGCGGACTATCTCCATCTGAAGCAAACTATAAAACCCACGGTTTGATCGCTTGGGCGGGCCCACATTTGCTCGTGGATGTGAGCGGGCCTGGGTCCGCGCTTGCAGATGGATCTCCGTACCAGATCTGCGAAGTATTTGTTGCAAATGAGTGCGTGACCGGCTCCAGCGTGAATCAAGTCTACGTGACGGTTCCCTATGTCCCGAGTCTGCAAAGCTATTGCGTTGTGGACTGGTTTACGGAGAACTACCCATGCGTCCTGGCTGGAGGTCCGACGGTCGGAGCCTGGCTTGTGCAGCACGATGCAAGCCAGAGCTACAGCCTCTTCGAGTATGCTCGAAAACTCACCATGGCCTTCACGGGCCCTGGGCGGCAGTACGAGTATTCGACATTCATCCCGGAGACGACAGGAACATGGGGCCTGGTCAAAAGCGACTGGCTGGACGGCATCCGATCCGAGATCATGATGGCGAAGCTGCCGCCGTTCCCGGCAGGGGGGAGCGTTCCTCGAAACACGTTCGTGACGTATCCGGTGCAGGTTCCAGCGGGGCCGGCGTATGCTGAAATCCGATTTGGCTACCTAGAGAACGGGAGCGCGCAGGCGTACTATTGCACGAGCAGGCAGGATGCCTGCACGACCAGCGGGTCGCCTTTCCGGTACAGCTCCATAGACTCGCGGACGTTGACTTCGTGCTCCTCTGGCTGCACGATCAACATCCCGGTGATCGCCGGGAGGACGGTCTACTACAGCATCGGATCCTCGGCCAACGGCTCCGCCTGGACCTATGGGGCCCCGCAAGTGGGACTGGTACAGTAGTTGGTGCGCCTTGCGTCAGAACGCTGCTGTATGAAGCCGTTTTGACGCGGCGAACTATAGAAGAACATGCCATGAGCGAGGCGCCCGCGCCGTCCGCCAGTCCCGTGCTGGCCGTTGTGATCCCCACGTTCAACGAGCGCGATAATGTCGCGGCTCTGGCCGGCGCCCTGCGTAAGACCCTCGGCCTGGTCCCCTACGAGATTATTTTCGTGGATGACGATTCTCCCGATGGAACCGCCGCGGCCGTGCGCGAGCTTTCGAAGCAGGACTCAAGAATCCGGGTTCTTCAACGCGTGGGGCGGCGCGGCCTTGCCTCCGCGTGTCTGGAAGGAATGCTGGCGTCGCCGGCTCCCTACATCGCGGTCATGGACGCCGATCTGCAGCATGACGAGAGCATTCTGCCGCGCATGCTGGAGGCTGCGCAGTCCAGCGATGTGGAGGTTGTCATCGCCAGCCGGCAGACGGAAGGAGGCAGCCTCGGCGATTTTGAAGAGTCGCGCGTGATGCTGAGCAATTTCGGCAAGTCCCTGAGCCGGCTGGTATGCCGGACTCCGGTCAGCGATCCCATGAGCGGATTTTTTCTGATCAAGCGCGAATTCCTGGAGGAGGTGGTGCACCGCACTTCCGGCGTCGGCTTCAAGATCCTGCTGGACCTGCTCAGCTCCGCTCAACGGCCGGTGCGCTACGCGGAGGTTCCCTACACCTTTCGTAATCGTCTTCACGGCGAGAGCAAGCTGGCGCTGAACGTCAAGCTGGAATATATCTATTTGCTCCTGGATAAGGCGGTGGGGGACTTCATCCCGCTGCGATTCGTGCTGTTCGGCTTGGTGGGGGCACTGGGCCTGGTGCTGAACACGGCGGTCGTGGGGACTCTTTATCTGACCGGCACGGTGCCGTTTTTGCAAGCCCAGGCGATCGCGGCCGTGGTGGCGATGACGCTCAACTTTTCCTTGAACAACGCAGTGACCTATCGCGACGCGCGGCTGCACGGGCTGCGGTTGCTGGGCGGATTGATCACGTTCTATCTGGCGTGCGGACTCGGCGCGGTCAGCAACATCGCCACCGCGCAATTCCTGTTGCAGCAGGGGGTTCCCTGGTTTGCCGCATCCGCCTTCGGGCTGGCGATCAGCGCGGTCTGGAACTACGGTGTCACGGCGACGCTGACCTGGCGCGTCCGCCGCCGGAGCTTGCGGTCCGCGGGCAGCCCGCGCTGATCCGCCAGGCTGCCCGAAGATGTCACAATGAAGGCGTGAGCGTATTCCGGACCAAACCGGGGGCGACGGTGCTTCTCGCCGCGGCCGGAAACCTGCTGGCGCAAGGGCCTTCGATGCTGCAAGTGGTGGGCACCAGCGCGACACAGGCCGTGCTCCATTACCAGGCGCCGGACGGGAATCCGTGCCAGGTGCAGATCAGCCCCAACGCGTCGATGACGCCGTTGGCGGCGGACGTCGACCCACAGCTCTTCATCGCGGCGAATCAGGACAACCGGCCGGGCAGCGCTTTCAACTCGACGGACCGGGTTTTCGTGGCAGGCAAACGGCGGTCGGATGTGGCGATGGACGGGCGCCGCCACTCCCGGGCCTTGCAGGCGTTCACCCCCTACTACGTGAGCGTGGTCTGCAATGGAACCGCGGCTACAACACAGTTCACCACCGTCAATCCGCCGCTGGGCAACAATTACCCGGAACCCCCGCCCTTCGACGCGAAGGCTTTCGGCAACTACGCCTGGCCCAGCATCGATTGGAACGATCAAAGCCAGACGTACATCGATCCGCTGACAGGTGTGGCGCTCAAAAGAGCCACCGGTCCGGGATGGTATGGATGGTCCCAGACGGGCAAGAAGTTCGGGACCGCGATCGATCTGGACGGCGCATGGACCAACGTTTCCAACCTGCTGAGCGGGAACAACGCCACGCTGGCGAGCTACTCGGGAGCGGGGGGCGGCGCGATTTTCGCCGCCTTCGATCCGGCTCAACTGACCGGGTCTTCTGGAAACCAGCTTGGCTCCTGGTATCCGTCTCAAAGTCTCGATGGCGTGTTGATCCGCGTCTTCGGCACCGGGAACGGAGCGGTTCTCGGCTGCCTGAGCGCGGACTCGGGCGTGAGCTGTCTTTCCCCGACTTATACTTTAGCCACGCTAGGTCCGGGAGCCGGCAATCCAGCGGGGACTTATCCGGCTGCGTGCGCCAGCGACTCGAGCAGGAATTGTTTTCCCAACAACGGGTTTTGGGGCGGCTGGAATGTCACTCCCATCAACGGTCAGATGAGCGCCATAGCGGGGCCGGTCAACGTGTCCGGCACGACGGTGACGCCGGTAAGCCAGAGTCTGCTGTTCAGTTTGAATTGGAAGCCGGGAGGGAAGGTTTTCATCGCCGGCTCGGCCCCGGCCTGCGTGAATAATCTGTGCACGATCGCAATTGTGAACAGTTCATCGTCGATGACCATTCAGGAAAACGCGGGGACTCTCAACGCGGCGAGCTTTAAGACGGCGAACACCGGCGTAAAACTATGGGTGGCGCAAGCGCGCACTGGCAGGCGATCGCCGGCAACTCTGACCGCGAACATCAGCATCAATTTCGACTACTCCTATTCCGATTCGATGACCATGCCGGCCAACGGCACCGTGTCTCAATGTTCTCCGATTCCCACCACGGTCTCCTATGCCGCCGATGGCGTCACGCCGATCATGCCCGTGCCAGGTCAACTCTGCCTGGCTGGGCATAACACCGGGCCAGGGATGATTCTGTACCTTCTGATCCCTTCCACGGGGGAAACCAGGCTTCTCTCTCCTATCTGGTTTGTGAATGGCAACGATGCGGCGCCGGACCAGGTAGCCGACCCGATCGGGGGGGCGATCCACATACCGGGCGCCGCATTCGACACGACCGATCCCAACACGATCTATGCCGAGGTAGACACCAACGGAGGAATATCCATCTTTCGCGGCGTGTACAACGCGGCCGCGAATAAATACAAAGCTTACGGGCATTCGCTGTATCCGTCCCAGTCAGCGAGCTACAGCCCCGGCAACGACACGACCCAGCCCTGGTACCGCGTGCCCGGCTGGGCGGACACTGGAATCACGTGGACCAACATCACCAAGGCTTCGCAAGGACTGGACCTGGGATCGCAAATCGCGGCCCACGACCCGAACTACTCGGCGAGTCTGTTTCACACGCCGACGGTCACACAAATCGCCCAGGGCCGGGCGTTCGTGGTGAATTATCCTTTGAGCAACGCGAGTCCGGAGTCGCTAACGCTGATCCACTCCTTCGATCTGAGCACCGGGATGCTGGCTCAAAGCGCGAACACATGGAGCCTGTACCCGGACCGGTGGTGCGCCATGCACTCCACCGTAGCGTTGGAGGGATGGTACGGTCTGATCTGTAATCCCCTGGGAGGCGCCTTTGGATTTAACGCACAACCCGGAGTGATGGGGGTGGGCCCCTGGCAGATGACGCCCACGGCCATGCTCAAGAATGGATCGTTTTCGTCCGACACCTCGATGACGAAGAATGCGCCGCAGGACGCGTGTCCGGCGATTCCGGCGTCTCTTCAGCCGTTGATGCAGGCTAACCCGCGGTGCGTAACGTTTCAGAGCCAGATGGCTTGCTCAGTGACGCCCTACCCCGGCGAAAATGTCAAGTGGCCATGCGAGTACAATCCGGCTTATTCCGAAATCCAGCCGCTGGCGCCTGGGGATCAGCTCATGATTTCCAGCAGTGGGGAGATGTTGCTGATTCTAACCGTGACGAGCGTGGGCAATGCGAACTATCAGTTCACCGCGATTCGGGCAGCAACTCCCAACGTGGGCTACACCGCGCCGCCGGCAGGATGGACCGGAAACGCGGTGCCCCCCTCCGCGCAGTGCGGGCTCAGCAGCGCGGTGGGCTGCACTCCTGGAGTCGGAATGTGGTTCAGTACCACGCAAACTTCGGTGAACTGGCTGCTGGACCCGTGGGCTTTTAGCGGTCACTCGGATCTAGGCTTGGCTCCAACTCCAGGCGCCAACTCGTATTGCCAGACCCTCGGCTGCCGTTTCAATATTCCTTTTTTGCAGCAAGCCGGCACCTACCCGAATACCAACTTTTCAGGCGGCAGCTTCCAGGGCGTGAGCGGGACGATCGCACTGCAAGGCTATCCCTCCCTGCGCCAATTGACCGCGCCGCCGAGCGAGCAGGTGTGGATGACGAATTTTCGCCACCTCAATCCGAGCTACGGTTCCGGGCCGGAGGTGCCCAGCACGGTGGGAGGTGTGTCTTATTCACAGGTTCCGGGAACGCAGAGTGTGTTCAAGTTCACGGCCATCAACGGCGGCGTGAGTTACAAGAATGTTCCGGTGGAAGGATACGCGGGTTACCATCTGCTGCAGGACGTGAGCAGCCCGGCGCAGGGAAACACGATCACCGACGCCACTCCGTGGCAGTTCTGCGTGGTACTGAATGCGGGCGAGTGCCAGACCGGATCGAATCCGGGCGAAGCGTATGCGAGCGTTCCGCAGGGAGCGGTACATAGCTCGCAAAACTGCATCGCCAACTGGTATGACGACAACTACCCGTGCCTGTTCACGCCGCCGGCGCAGGCGGCCTGGGGCATCCAGCAGGGCATCGCGCAGAACGACGCGGCGGGCCAGTATTGGCGACCGGTCACGATGGGGTTCAGCGGGCCGGGCCGGCAGTTTGAATTCGGATCGTTCATCCCCGACCCGAGCGGTGCGTGGGCCTTCATGCAGGGCTACTGGGTGGATGGCGCGCGCAACGATCTATTCATGGCCCGTCTGCCGCCGTGGCCCACCCAGAGCGCCTCCATCGACCGCTCCAATTACGTACCTCTGACCATTTCCGTGGCGGCAAATTCCGCGCAGCCGCTGGCCCGGATTCATTTTGGATACGCGGAGAACGGCGCGCCGAATAGCTTCTACTGCACGGCCCGGCAGGATGCCTGCACCGCGAGCGGAACGCCTTTTTCCTTCGACAGCGAGAATCCGCAGTGGCAGGATTGCACCAACGGATGCAGCCTTCAAGTGCCCGAGATCGCGGGGCGGGTCCTGTACTACGAAATCGACCGGCAGGATGCGAGCGGAAACATGACGCCGGGATCGCTGCAGGTGAATATTCTGCCTTGACGTGTCGCGCGAGGAGCCGGTGCGCTTACCGCCGGGACCCCTCTACTCCAACGTGCGCCTCCTGATCCCGGAAGCGGTTTCTCAAACCCAGGAATCGCTGCTCGATCAAATAGTAAGAGCAGGCGGCTACGAAGAACGACGCAAGAATCGCAACGGGCACGGTGATCAGCCGCGGAACCCGCGCGAAACGCATGTTCAGGAAAAAGACGATGGGCCAGTGCCAGAGATACGCCGCGTAGGACCATTTGCCCATGGTGTTGAGCGGCTCCGCATTCAACCAGCTCCACATGCGCTGCCCGCTCAAGGCGATCCATTGGATCATGAGCACGGCGAGCAGCGAGGGCCAGACGATCAATCCGACGGTGTGCTGAAAGGGAAAGCCGAACTTCGCTTCGAGTGCCAGCGAAATTACTAGTAAGATCAGCACCGGGATCGGAGCGAACGTGGAGCGGATCAACGCCGCGAGAAGTTTGTAGTCCTTCCCCGTCTTGAAAAGAACGGCAAGTAAACAGCCGATCGCCAGGCTGTCGGCACGGGTATGAAATGAGTAATACACGACGCTGTGGTCGCCGGCGAAATAAACCTGATAGACCACCCGGCCGGCTGCTACAAAAAGAATGGTCCAGAGCAGGACGGGCACGAGTTTGCGGCGATCGCATTTGCACCAGACGCATACCAGCGGCCAGATCAAATAGAACTGCTCCTCCACCGCGAGGGACCAGGTATGGTCCATGGGAACATGGGCGGACGGACGGATCCAGCGGTAGTAATCATTGAAATAGAACAGAGCCGCAAGATATTGATCCCAGTCGTCGCGGCGGTGCATCACGGTTGCGAGGACGATGTACACCAAACTGAAAGCGTAGAAGGCGGGCAGGAGCCGCAATGCGCGCCTCAAATAAAAATGGCGGATCGAGACCTGCCCGGTCTTTTCATGTTCCTTGAGGATTAACCAGGTAATCAGGAAGCCGCTCAGGACAAAGAAAGCAATGACACCGATGTCGCCAAGGTCCCATGGCGTGACTCCCATGTGATGCAGGATCACAAAAATTACCGCCAGAGCCCTGATCCCGTTCAGAGCCGGGATGTTGGATTGATTCAGGTAGGCGTAGAATCGTCTGGTCGGGAGATCGGTCATAGAAACTGTCTGAAACGTTCCACCAGCCAGGACCGGCCGGCGGGCTGAACCACAACATATCAGGTTCGCAGATTCGAGGGCGTAGAAGCGCGCGGGAGCGGCGGCAACCTGATTCTATTCGATGTGTGGCATCATTTCCAGTTCCCTGGCACGTCGCGACGGGCGGATTTCGTGGTCCTAACCTGATCCCGGTGACGCGTCGCGCATGCTGGTGGTTCTGGAAGCCGCCCCGAAATAACGCCCGGACGATTGGAAGAAACTGGAGGAGAGGTCCGTCTAAAGGAATGGTGACCGGTCTGAGCGATCGCGAGATCAGCGCCGACATCATCGAGTCTTGCCGCCTGGGCGATCGGGACGCCTTTCGTGCGCTCTACGAAGCCTACAAGGACAAAGTGTATTCGATCGCCCTATACTTTTTTCACGGGGACGAAGCCGCCGCCAGCGATATGACCCAGCAGGTGTTCTTGAAATTGATCCAAAGCATCGCGCAGTTCCGGGGCGAAGCGGGATTCGCCACCTGGCTGTACCGGCTGGTGGTGAACGCCTGCATGGATGGCGCCCGGCGCGCCAAGCCTCGTGAAGCGGCGGCGAACGCCACGGTGGATGCGCTGGCCGGGCCGGGGTCACAGGAGCACGATTTCGCACGCGAGGAGACGGCGCGTTCGGTGCGGGCGGCTCTGTCGGCGCTGCCGGTGAAATTCCGTTTGCCAATCCTGCTGCGGTACTTCGAAGAGCTGTCCTACGGCGAGATGGCGGCGGCGATGAATTGCTCGATGGGCACGGTGGCTTCCCGGCTGAATCGCGGCCACAAGATGCTGGCGCAGAAGCTGGAGTCGTTGAGATGAAGGAGCCGGCACCAAACAACCAACTGCGCGATCTTCCGTTGGTGAAGGCTCCGGATGCGATCTGGGAGTCGATTGAGGCTGCGATGGATGCTTCGCTCGATGCGGGGCCCAAGCCGAAGTGGACTTGGCGGCCAGTGTGGGCGTGGGGGATCGCGGCTGTGGTTCTGGCGGCTGTAGGCGCGGGCGCGTGGCTGATTACGAGGCCGCCGAGGGCCGCGTGGGCAGTGGATCGGATCGACGGCAAGATCACGGAACACGGAAAGATCGAGGTGGGCGACTGGCTGCAAACGGATGCGTCGTCGCGGGCCCGGATCACCTTGAGCGATGCAGGGGCGGGCGATATCGGGACCATTGAGATCGCGCCGAATACGCGCGTACGCATGGTGGCGTCGCGGCCGGGTGAGCAGCGGTTGAGACTCGCGCGCGGCGAGATCAGCGCCCGCGTATCGGCGCCGCCGCGGCTGTTCTTCGTGGACACTCCCGCGAGCACCGCTGTGGATTTGGGGTGCGCCTACACCATGAAAGCCGACCAGGACGGCAACGGACTGTTGAGCGTGACGCTGGGCTGGGTGTCGCTCGAATGGGCGGGACGGGAAGCGCTGGTGCCGGCGGGCGCGAACTGCCGGACGCGGCCGATGATCGGCCCGGGGACGCCGTATTTTGACGATGCCTCGCAGGCGCTCAAAGACGCGCTCGGGAGTTTTGACTTCGACGGCGGCGGAACCTCCGCGGCAGATGCCGTGCTGGCCGAGGCGCGGGTGCGCGATACCCTGACGCTGTGGCATCTGCTCTCGCGCGTCGAGGGCACGGACCGGCAGCGCGTCTATAACCGCATCGTCGATCTGGTTCCGCTTCCGAAGGGGGTTTCGCCGGACAAGGCCTTGCAACTCGACCGGGAGACGCTCAAACTTTGGAGAGAGGAGCTGGCGTGGAAATGGTGAAACTCATCTTGGCGTGCGCTCTGCTGCCGGCCGCGGCATCGGCGGCGGGATTCACCCTCAGCATCGGACCTCCCGTGGCCGCGGGCACCGGCAAGAAGGTCACCAAGACCGTGGGCGCTTCCTTCGCGGTTCGCCTGGAGGAATGCGAGGCACTCGAGACAGCCCAGATCAGCGGCACGGCCGAGGGCCTCGTCGATAGCGCGCGCAGATCCGCGCCAGTGGCGATTGTCGCCACGGGATCGCCGGGGGTGTATGTGGTGAGCGAGACAGAGGAAAATCCGGGCGTGTGGGTGGTGAACGTCAACGCGACTTGCGGGAAGGCGAAGGCGGGGGCAATCGTCGCTATCGGGCCGCAGGGGTTCCTGCGGGAGTCGACCAAGGTCCTGCCGCGCGCGGCCACCAAAGCCGAGATTGACTCTGCGTTGAAGGCGTTAGAAAAACCCGCGAAGTAGCCTGCCCGTAGCGCGCCGCGAGGTCGGGGTTTTCGCGCGAGAGGTCAGTCGTCTCACGCGGGTCGCGGTCCAGATTGAATAATTTCGCGCGGCTGGTATCGAGTTCCCGGATCAGCTTCCAAGGGCCATCGCGAACGCCCGCCAGCTTCAGCGAGTAGTCGGTGAAGAATAGCGCCATCCGCGGCGCGGCGTCGAGTATCGATTGTCCTTGATAGATCGCGGGCGCGGGTTCACCCGTCAGATCCAGGATGGTCGGCGCGAGGTCTACCAGGCTGACGATTTTGCGGACGCGCGCTTGACTCGGGATTTGGCTTGGCGCGACGATCAACAGCGGCACGTGAACGTTCTCCTCGTAGATGAAGAACGTGTGCGCGTAGTTGCCTTCATGCTGGCCGAAGGCCTCGCCATGGTCGCCGTAGATGATCCACACGGTATTGTCGGCCAGGCCGCGAGTGCGCAGGCCGTCCATGAGCTGACCCAACGCCGCGTCGCCATAGAGCAACGAGTTGCGATAGCGGCCAAGCTCTTCGCGCTCCGGGAAAGGACCGCGCTCGGGCGTCTCATAGGGGTGGTGGCCGGCGATGGGCAGATAAGTCAACGCGAAGCGCTGTCCGCGAGGAAGGGCGTCGATCCAGGAGAGCATGCGTGCGACGGTGGAAGGCTCGTCCACGCCGAAGCTGGAGCTGTGATTGCCGCCGATGTCGCCCGCGTCTTCGAGCGTCTGGAAGCCGCGATTGCGAATGATCGATTGCATGCCGAGATAGTCGAAGCGTCCGGAGTGGAATAGCGCGGTTCGGTATCCGGCCGCGGCGAGCTCGGACGGGAGGGCGCGGCAACGCGCGTGTTCGTAAAGCTCGGGCGACGAATCGAGTGCAGGATAGGCGGAACACAGCACCGAGTAGAGTCCTTTGATGCTTTCCGGGTAGACCGAGTAGGCGTTGTCGAAGACGATCGCATGGCGGGCCAGCGCGGTCAGATGCGGCGTGACCTCGTACTCGCTGCCATAGAGCGAGAGATATTGGGCGGCCGTCGATTCCAGGCTCAGCATGACGATGTTGCGTCCTCGCGCGATGCCGCGGAGGGACGAGAGATCCTCGGTTGGAGCGGAGCTGAGGCTAGAAGCTCGCCAGTCGGCGCCCGAGCCTGAGGCGGCATAAACGGGGGATCTTCTAGGCGTCGAGACCAACGCGAGGATCGGGTTGCGGTGCAGACCCAGCGTCTCAATGCGGGCGGAGGCCACGGGGCCAAGCGTCATCGCGAGAAGCGCCGCGAACCCCCAGGCGCGAATGCCGGGGTGGTTGCCTCGAAGCGGGGCGGCGGCCACGAGTATGGCCAGCGCCATCAGCGTGAGATTCTGCCAGGTCAGATAGAGCAGGAACGAATCGGAAAGAGCGCCTCCCACGGCGCGTAGCATGGGCCAAGTGAGCGGCGAGGAGACGGCTCGCGCGACCGGGATGTTGATAACGGCATACAGCACCAGCGTCCAATACAGGAGCCGCGATGCGGGCTTTGGCAGCATGCGCTCCAGCATCGCGAAGACGCCGGCGACAAGAACGTCCTGCCAGAAATAGGCGAGAGGAGTCCATGGCGAAAGAGGAATCGAGTGGCCGGCGGCCATCGCCACTTTGGCGACGATAAAGACGAGCAAGAGGTTGAGGGCGTTCATGATGCCTGAATCAGATTCATGCGCTTCAACAGCGCGAAAGAAACGATTCGGCTCGCGCCACGACGGCGCCAGATCCAATCGTGACTCAGCACGGTGGGCGCGGGAGGATAGCGTTCCAAGGCGGAGCGGCAGCCATCGAAGGAGAGCGGAATCACCACCAGATCGTGGCCCGGAATTTCGCCGTCGACGTACCGGGCGTGAACGAACTCGACTCCGAGGATCAGCGCTCGGGCGGTGGCGAGGTTGGCTGCGTCCGCATCGATGATCGTGAGGCTGGCGGAGGGGAGCAGTTCCTGAAGCAGCAGCGCGGTCCTGGGGAAGAGTCCGCCACCGACGATGGCTACTTGCGGGGCGCTCGGGAGTCGCGGCAGGAGCTCCGGCAAGAGCCTTTGAAAGGCGCGGCGATGGCGGTCGAGCACAAAGCTTCGCAAGCGCGGCGAGCGCAGGACCAGGCGTTCCAATCCTTCGAGGCTGAAGCCGTCCAGCCAGCGCAGCGGAGCCGGCCAGCGGCTGACTCGAGCGGAGCGATCCAGTCGTTGCGGCAAGACAGTCCAGTGCGCGCCGGGGTCGGCGTGGTGTTCGGCGTGGTAGCCGTCGTTGAGACACAGGAAGTTATAGAGCGCGCCGTAGTGGCTGATGTTGCCATGGGCGTGTTCATAGTGCCCTTGCAGACTGCATAGCGCGAGCCCGAGCAGGTAGCCTGGCAGATAGACAGTCAGAAAAAAACGCGGAGACAAGGCCGCGAGCGAGATCCACAAAGTCAATATCAGGGCGATCTCGGCGGCTAGCCTCGGCGACGGGCGCCAGCGGAACGTCACGCCCGCGTGGTGCGCCAGGTGCCGTTCTCGCCACAGCGTCTGCGGGATTCCCAGCAGCACGCTGAGATACGCGGAGAACAGCGCGTTCGCGGATCGCGCCCGGAAAAACGGCCGGTGGATGAAGTTGTGCGCGATGGTATTGGAGTTCCACCACACGCCCAACGCGACGACGGGCAGCGTTGGCCACGCCGCCAGGATCACTGCGTGAAGCCCGGCCAACGCCACAAGAGGAGCGTCTTTATTTAAAGTCGAGGAGAGACTTGACCGGTCCATAATCCGTGTCCGATCGCATTTTCGTAAGCCCGGCGCCAGTTACGTAAGGATCTGGATTCTCCGGCTTGTCGCCGGTCTGGCGCAGGTGCGGTGGATGGTAGGGCGGGGGCGTATGCAGCGGGCCGCCCTTGGGGTCGGGTATGTAATCCGCAAACGAAGTCCCGCCAAACCCGATGACGGTGCGTGTGCCTGCGGCGGCATTTAAATCCGACCACTCCCTCAGAATCACGCTGCGGTCGGCGCCGGACGGCAGGGTGTAGTACAGATAGCCGCGTTGCGGAGCTTGGAACGTGTTCTGGTCATCTCCAGTCCTGATCGAGAATACACCGTAGATCAGGATGCGCTCGGGATTTTCCGCGTTGGGTTCCAGCGTTACTTTGCTGATGAGTGCGTAGACGCCCAGAGGGCCGCTGGCCTGAGCGGTGCCGATGCTCAGGGCAGCCAGAGTTACTGCTATCGCAAATTTCATTTCGTCCCTCCTTCACGTCCTATTGGACGCGGGACCGCCGGTTTTCTTCCCGGAAGGACGGATTAAACGCCGGAGGGCGTCAAGCGCCTGTCATTTTCAGGCGCCCTTTTTGGTGAGCTCCTGATAGACGACGTCCGTGAAGCTCGCAAACGCGGGGCCTCCGCGGCCGCCACCCTTGGCCTGAGCCGGAGGCGGATCGCCCACGGCAACCTTGATTTCGTCCAAGGACTTGCCCTGCGCCACCAGTTCCTTGATCTTGGCGCGCTTGGCTGCAACATCGGTCGCCTTCTTTTGAATCGCCGCTTTAGTCTGCACGTCGCCGTGGCCCGGCACGAACTGATCCGCGTTGAGTGCGCCGATGCCCTTGGCGGTGGTGACCCAGCCTTCCGAGGAGCCGTTCTTTTCCAGATGAATCAGCGCGTCGGGTTGGGTGGAGATGATGTCTCCGGTGAACACGATCTTCTCAGAGGGCAGAAAGACCACCAGATCGCCGCTGGTATGCGCCGGGGCCCAGTGCAGGACTTCCAGTTTCACGCCGTCGATCTTGAGATCGTCTTTATTCTTCGAAATCACCTGGGTGGGGAGGTGACCGGCGGGAGGCGCGCCCCGGCCGCCGGCAGCAAGTGCGGTGTCCTGCTCCTTCTTATTGTTCTCGTGGGCGATGATCGTGATTCCGGCCGGGAAGGACGCGAGTCCATTCACGTGATCGCCATCGCTGTGCGTCTCAATCACGGTGGTGACGGGCTTGGAGGTGATCTTGGCGATATCGTCCAGCAGTTCTTTGCCCGCCGCGGGAGTGGTTTTGGCGTCGATAACGATCACGCCTTTATCGCCGATGACGACGCCGCTGTTTCCGCCGCCGCCCTCGATCCAGTAGACGTTGGGCTTCAATTGGTGGACCATGAGCGGCATCGGTGCGGGACCTTGCGCGAACGCCAGCGTGGCCAGCGCGCTCAGACTCATCATCGTTGCAAATCCAAAGCGAATGCGTTTTCGATTGTGCATAGAATTCTCCAGTCTCTAAGAAAACTGTAGCATTCCCATCGATTTCAGACGACATCCTGTGCAGACTGTATCCAGTTCAGGCAGGAACCTCGATCGCCATCCGAGCATCCAACATATAGAAGGGACGGCGAGTTGCGAAATGAAGATCCAACAACAATGCGCATTGGCCGGGACGATTCTCCTGGCGTTCACGGCCGCCGGGCTGGTTTTGCGGGCTTCCCCACCAACCGCCGCCGGCGTGCCAGCTCAAACGACCAAGATGGTGATCACCATCCGGTCCGATCATAAAAGCGGCAGCGTGCCGGAGGATCTCCAAGCCCGCGATCTGTCGGTGACCGAGGGGAACACGCCCGTGCCGGCTGTCGGCCTGCGGCGCTTTGCAGGCGATCTGGCGGGCATGCAGCTCTTCGTGCTTCTGGACGATTCCACGCGCAGATCCGGGCTCGGCCTCCACATGCCTGAATTGCGAGGGTTCCTGAACTCGTTGCCCTCGACGACGCAGGTGGCGGTCGGCTACGTACGCAACGGAACCCTGGCGCAGCCTCAGGCATTCACGGCGGATCATGAGAAGGCGACGAGTGCTTTGCGCCTTCCGCTGGGTGTTCCCGGCGTGAACGGCAGTCCTTACTTCGGGCTTTCGGATCTGGTGAAACATTGGCCATCGAAGGAACCAACCGGCCGCCGCGCGGTGCTGCTGGTGACGGACGGTGTGGACCGCTACTTCGGCACTGAGACGGTGGAGGATCCTTACGTGGACGCGGCCATTCACGATGCTCTGAAGAGTGGAGTGACGATCTACTCCATTTATCTGCGGAGCGCCGGCCTCTATGACCGCGGCAACGTGGTGACCAATTTCGCCCAGTCCCGGCTCAGCCAGGTGAGCCAGGAAACCGGCGGCTATGCCTACTTCGAAAACTTCTCGGACCCGGTGACGATGACGCCGTTCCTGAACGATTTGAGCGACCGCCTCGGGAATCAATATGAGGTGACGTTTGCCGCGTTGAGCCAACACGGCCTGCAACCGGTGAAACTGCGGACGGAGTTGCCCGGTCTGCAAATCGAATACCCTTCGCGGGTTTTCGTTCCGTAAGCCAGCCGGCGCAGCGCCGGGTGTGGAGCTGGCTCAAACACTTTATGCTGGATATGTTGTGGGGAGTTCCAGCACACTTCGGACCATGCCCGGCGGCGCCGCCGATCGCGCCGCTCTGCCGAAAGGAAGCAACGGCCGGGCGCTGTGCCGCTGGTGCGGCCTGGAGGTCCCGGCGCGACGCTTCACGTTCTGCTCGGACTGGTGCGTGCACGAATGGAGGCTCCGCACCGACCCGGGTTATCTTCGCGAACAGGTTTTACAGCGGGACCGCGGAATTTGCGCGATCTGCCGCGCCGACACCCGCGCCGCCTATGGGGAGCTGCGGAGGGCGCGCGGGACCCATCGGCAAAGGCTTCTGGCCAGATGGGGGCTGAAGGGGCTCACGCGCAAGACTCTGTGGGACGCCGATCATATTCTGGCAGTGGTGGAGGGCGGAGGAGAGTGCGATCTTCAAAATCTGCGCACGCTATGCCTTCCCTGCCATCGCCAGCAAACACTGGAACTGCGCCGCCGGCTTCAATCGGCGGAATCGAGTCAAGAGCGCGCTTGATTCACTCGATGGACGAGAACGCCACGGTGCTGTTCACATCCGCGCGCCGGAAATTCCTGTTCACCAGGGAAATCGAAATCGTGCGCTTGTAGAGAAACAATCCTCGAATCTCGAATTCACCGCCAAAACTCACCGGGAACCAAACCCCGTCGTCGAATCTTTCGTAGGAGATCGAGAATCCAAAGCCTTTGATATCGGTCCCTAGCAGCACCTTGACGGCGAGCGGGACCTTCGCCGCCAGGTCCGTGGTCACGCTGACGGGCTGGTATTCCACCGCATCGATGAGCGCAACGCCCTTCCAGGTGGCGTCATCATCGTCACCGGCGAAATCCACGTCGAGATGGTGCCCGCTGCGTGGCTTGGGCTCGAAGCGGACGCGGTACACGGTGCGCCCTCGCACGGTTTCCGTACCTTCCAGATGAAAGTTGTATTTGGCCTGTTCGACGGCAGTCAGCGGGAAATAATCGCGGGAGATTCCGTCGCGCGCTTTCGATTCGCCGGTGGATTCCTCGAACTCTTTCAGGAACTCGCCATCCAGGTCGAGATCTTTGTACTGGTAGCCGGGCTGGCTGTACGGAACGAATTTGCCGTGAAACTCATACTTGCCCTCGCACCGGATCAACTCCTTGTGGGCGCTGCCCTTCGATGGGGTGACCGTATAGTTGAGGCGCTCCTCACGCAGGAGTTTGCCGCCGCGCTCCATGCGCAGCAGCTCCTCCTGGTCGTAAACAAAAGCCCGCCGCGCCTCGAGCGATCTGGACTGACCCTCCGCCACCCGAGTCATGATTTCCTGAATACCCGGCGTCTGCGCCAGCGCGCAACCGGCGAAAAAAGCGAAGCCCGCCGTCAGAGCCGCGATCCTCATCTCGCCTCCTGCTACAGAACAATGCGCGCCTGAGGGGTTGTTCGGATGCAGTTTTTTTTTAAAGAGGTTCCGGCCAAGCCACGTCAGTGGCGGAAGTGACGAACTCCGGTGAATACCATCGCAAGTCCCAGGCGATTGGCGGCGGCGATGACTTCGTCGTCGCGCATGGATCCGCCGGGCTGAATCACCGCGGTGATGCCGTGTTTGGCGGCTTCCTCCACCCCATCCGGGAAGGGAAAGAAGGCGTCGGAGGCGAGCACGGTTCCTTGCAGCGGCAGAACCGCTTTCATCGCGCCGATCTTGACCGAATCGACTCGGCTCATTTGTCCCGCGCCGATGCTGATCGTTTGCCCGGCGCGCGCGTACACGATGGCGTTGGATTTGACGTGCTTCGAGACTCGCCATCCGAATTCGAGCGCGGCCCACTCTTCCGCGGTGGGCTTTTGTTCGGTCTTGACATGCGCATCCTCGCGGCGAAAAACGTGGACATCGGGAGTCTGCGCCAGATAGCCTCCGCTGATTGACTTCACGACCAGGTCCGCGGGCCCGGGCGCCACGCGCAGCAGGCGGAGATTCTTCCTCGGCTCAAGCAACCGCAGTGCTTCCGCTGAATACCCCGGTGCGGCGATGGCTTCGATAAACGTTTGCGCGATCTTCGCTGCGGTGTCCGCGTCCACTTCGCGATTGAACGCCAGTACGCCGCCATAAGCCGAAACGGGGTCGGCCTCGAATGCCCTCTGGTAGCTCTCCGCGAGGATTGCGCCCTCCGCGCATCCGCACGGATTGGTGTGTTTGATGATGGCCGCGGCTGCGTGCTCGAATTCGCCGATCAATTGCCAGGCCGCGTCCAGATCCACCAGGTTGTTGTAGGAAAGCTCCTTGCCCTGAAGCTGCTCCGCTCCTGCGATTCCACAGGCGCCGGACGCATACAGCGCGGCGCTTTGATGTGGATTCTCGCCATAGCGCAGTGCCAGCCTTCGCGGCGCGCGCAGATCGAGGATTTTCGGAAGCGCTTCGCCCGTCGGCGGAATGTCCGCCAGCCGAGCCGTGATCGCCCGGTCATACGCCGCCGTAAGCGCGAACGCCTGCTTGGCCAGGCGCCAGTGCGTGCCTGCAGAGAGCCCGCCGCCGCGCAATTCCTCAACGATCGCGGCATAGTCGCCGGGCGAAGTAACCACCGCGACATCCCGCCAGTTCTTGGCGGCGGCGCGGATCATGGTCGGCCCGCCGATGTCGATATTCTCGATCAATTCGTCGAGCGGAGCGTCCGGCTTGGCGGCCACTTTCGCGAAGTCGTACAGATTCACGGCCACCAGATCGATGGGCTCGATGCCGTGATCGGCCAGCGAACGCATGTGTCCGGCGTTGGATCGCACCGCCAGGATGCCTCCGGCGATGGCCGGGTGCAGAGTCTTGACGCGCCCATCCAGCATCTCCGGAAAGCGGGTAACGTCAGCCACTTCGCGGAGCCGCGGAACGCCCGCTTCCTGCAACAGGCGGAAGGTGCCTCCGGTCGAGAGAATCTCGACCCCCATCGTGGCCAGGGCCTTCGCGAAGTCGATAATTCCGGTCTTGTCGGTGACGCTCAGCAGGGCTCGCCGAATGGCAGGCATGCATGGTATTGTCCCACGCTCCCAAAAGCGCGAAAATAAGGATGATGGGTAGAAGACTTCCGCGAAACCGGCTGACGGCGATGGCGATGTCCGCGACGCTGGCCGCCGTGTGGATCGCCGGGGCGGTTCCGGCGCGCGCCGACGAAGATCTCGCCGAAGGCACCATCCTGGTAGCCGACCGGAAGCTCAAGGACCCGCACTTCGCTCAAACCGTGGTGCTGATCGTCACTTATGACGAGCGGGGCGCGGTCGGGCTGGTGCTGAACCGTCAAGGCGAGGTGCCGATTTCGGAACTTCTGGTCGGCGTGAAGGACGCCAGGAGTCGCAAGGACACCGCGTTTTCGGGTGGGCCGGTCGAGCCGATGAGCGTCCTGGCCTTGCTGCGTACGAGGGAAGGACCCCGGGGCGCGCAGCGCGTCGCCGGAGATATCTGGGCCATTCTGGACCAGGATCTTCTCAAGGATGCTCTATCGGCGCACAAGAGCCCCGACGAACTCCGGTTTTACGTCGGTTATGCCGGCTGGGGGCCAGGCCAGTTGGAGACCGAGATGGAAGCCGGCGCCTGGCGCGTGATCCGCGGCACCGCCGACACGGTCTTCGACGCCCAGCCCGATTCTCTCTGGGATCGCGTGGTCCGCGGCTTGGACCTGACCCTCGCGAAGCTAAAACTCCCGTGACCGCGGGGTTAACATAGTCGCGCCGGGCTCTGGAGGCGCTGGCCGCGGAGGAGTACAAGCACGATCGCCTCACCAAGCCCGAATTGCAGCGTCTCCTGGGAATAGAGACCAGCTTCCAGCTTGACGAGTTTCTCAAGGTCGTGGCTGACACCAGCCCCATCTTTTACCTGCTATCCATCGGTCACATCGACCTCTTGCCTCGACTGTTCGGAAAGGTGCTTGTGCCCGATGCCATTCTGATCGACGAGCGTAAAGGAACGGCCATGGCGCTCGGCAAAGGGCTCGACGTTACGGGACGCTTGGCGTCCTTCGGCTGGCACTCACTCCGCGGCGTTGGCTACGTAGAACGAAACCGGAGGCGAAACCGAATTTCCCATCGCGATCGCGACACTGAAGGGCGGAGGACCCTGCATATTTAAATTTGGCGCTTGCGCATCCACCCGCAACAGATCCATCACCATTCCCGGAATGCTGCCGGCGTATGCAGGCGTCACGGTGTCCACACCCACGCCGGCCTCAAACCCCTCGAAAATCGTAAAGGTAAAATTAGCCTGGACTTTCAGAGCCGGAGCAGGAGCCGGCGAGCCGGCAATCGTCCCATCCGGCAGCGGCGGATTCAGCGCCCCTTCTCCGCTCACGAAGATCGAGACTGTGGCGCCTACAGCAGCCGGGTTCGACGCCGAGTTCACGCTGCCGTCGGAATTCAGAATGACGAAGATATTCGGCTGCGTCTGGACCACTTGCAGAGGCAGTGTCTGCGAAGTGCCCGCCGCCGAGGTGATGGTCATGTTCACCTGTCCGCTTCCCGCGATCGCCGCCGCGGCTTCATACGGCACCAGCACATTAATCTGATTCGTCGACGCGTAAATGAGAGGCGCGAGCACGCCGCCGATCGAAACTTCAGTGCCTCCCAGCGAGCTCGAAACCACGCCGCCCTGAACGATCTGCCCGACGCCCGCCGCAGGCCCCAGCCCGGTCCCGTAGATGCTCACGTATTCCCCGGGAGCCACCGTGTTCGTCACGGAATTCACGGCCGAATCCGCCACGCCTAAAATAGAAACCCCGCTGGGCGTTGAGCGCGGAAGCCGCAGCGCGAAACCAGTCGTTATCGGCGAGCTGAATCCCACGCCCTCAGGCGGTCCAATCACGGTCAGGCTGCCGTCCGGGTTCAACACCAGGTCCTGGCCGGCCACGCCGTTCGGCAACAGCTCGGAAAACAGCACGCTCGATCCATCCGGCGCAAGCTCGGCAATCAAAGTCCCGCCCAGAATAAGAGAGTTCGGGTGCAACACCAAGCCTGATAGAGCGGGCGCTGCTTCGGTGATCCAAATATCGCCCCGGCTGTCGAGCCTGAATTTCGGCGGAGACGAATAGGTGCTGCCTCCGTAGAAGGTCGAAAACAGGAGGGCCCCGCCGGTCGAGTTCAGCTTGGCGACAAAGATGTCTTGCGACCCCGCGAGCTGAGGTTGAATCGCCCCCGCGGTCACCGGGAACTTCGAGTCCTGCGTAATGCCGGCGACAACCACATTTCCGCTGCCATCCAGTGCGGCCCCGCCCAGCGTCGCCGCAGAGTGGGAGATCCCTTCACCTAGAAATGTCGACCAAACCAAGCCCGTCCCTTGCGCGTTCAATCGCGTGACGAATAGATTTGGCGTGTTGTCCGCGCCCTGGAATTGCGTCTGAAACGCCCCAGCCGTCACCGGGAAATCGGAGGCGTCCGTGACGCCGCTTACCGTGGCGAGCCCCGTTGCGTCCACGGCTAGCGCCGCTACGGTGGTGGCCGGAAGCAAGGGAAAACAACTGGAGCACACCGGCAGTGGAAACGGCACCTGCTGCCCGCCGAGCAATGTCGAATAGGCAACCGTATAGGGCAGGGTGGTTTGATTCGGATCCGGCGCAAGTTTTGTGATGAAGCCGTAGGGCGGCCGGCCTGGAGGTCCTAAGCCGGAGGGCGTCGAGAAGCTCGGAATCTGCCCGATAAAGGCGCCAGCCGTGGCCGGAAAATCCAGTTGGCTGGTCGCTCCGGCAATGTACAGATTCCCGCCAGCATCAATCGCGATTGCGTTGATAACGGTCGTGCCGTTCACGTCCAACCCTCCGAATGTGCCGCTGAACAGCACCTTTGCGCCGGTGTTATCGAGCTCGACGATAAAACCAATCGCGGGTGCGCCGGCGGGGATATTCGAGCCGGGGGGTGGCGGCGGAGGAAGTGAGGTCCCGCCCACGATCCAAAGGTTGCCCGCTGGGTCTATTGCCACGGCGGTTGGGGCGTCGCCGGTGCCTATCGCGAAAGGGAAGTTCGAGATGACGTTGCCGCTCGGATCCAGCTTCGTCACCCAAATCGCCGTCGGATCCGCTAAGGGGCTCGGCGGCCGCAACGCGGAGAAACTTACGACGAAATTGTTTCCGTTCCCGTCCACGGCGATGCAGCAAGGGTTCGCGCCGACAAAGGAGAGCGTAGCTGGCTGCGCGCCGGCGGTCGAAACCAAGAATGCCACCAGGAATGCGAGTAACACGGCAGCCCGGACCGAACGAACGACCGTCATCCTATTTCAAACCGCGCTCTTGCGACGCAGCCCGTCCAGAAGCATTCCCGCGATCTGGCGGCCGTGGTCGAAGGCTTCCTCGTACACGGCGCGGCGCTCGGCGCGGGTGAATCCGTAGCCGAGGCGATACAGCCGCTCCAGCGACAACCCCACCGCGAAGGTGCCCGCCCAGGCGATGCCCGCTTTCGGAATCAGCCCGCCGCCAAAGGGAATTTTTCCCACCAGCTCGCGAGCCAGGGCGCGCCACCCGAAGGCGCCCGTGGCGATCGAGGCGATCTCCGAGCGTTGCTCCCGATACCCTGGGGTGCGATCGCTAAGCCCCGCCAATAAGAAGGCCATACGGATCTGGTTCATCGTAAGGAACGCCGCGTCCGAGCCAAATTCGCCCACGGCCCAGGGAACCCAGCCCAGGAACGGAACTACATCGGGAATTGCGGTAGCCAGGCAAAACAGCGCGTTTTCCTTGGCCACCGTACGGATCACGTGCTGGGCGGCCGGTTTGCGGAAGGGATAAAACTGGCGCGAGAGGGGCAGCAGCAGATCGTCGCGCTCGCGCAGAATCCGCCGCAAACAATCCTCCGGCGTGTCCAGGTCCAGAGAAAATCCATGCGCGGGCCGCAGCAGCGAAGCCTCGTAAATCGCCACGTCGCAATTCTCGGCGTGGCCGAGCTGGAGCATCTGAGCAGCTTCCTCGCGGCGTTGCGCTGACAGATGCGGAGGCACGAAGTACGCTTCCATCCTGGACAACGAGTCGTGCGAGGCAGCCACCAGCCCCAGCCGCACTGGCTTCAAAGCGGATTCGCGGACTTCCCCAGGATTCAGGTTGACCAGCGCTTGCTTTACCTGGTGGAGAATGGGGATCGGCATACGGGAGCCGGGCTTCGGAACATAACGCGAAGCTACTGTCTCCATTCTATCCCCACGCCGATGCGCTCCACCTCGACTTCCCTGGAGAAGAACCGCAGCACGGTTTCATTGGACGGGTGAAAATCCAGCGCCGGAGCCACCAGCAGCAAGCGCGGAGGGTCGGCGCGCAGCTCCAGATCCGGAAAATATCCGCGGCCGGAGAATTCACCGCGCTCCAGGTGCCATTTCACGCGCATCCAGTAATCCAGCGCTTGCAGCGGAAGATGGATATCCTGGGAGGCTTTCACTTCCACGATGACCAGCCTTCCGGTGCGATCCGCCGCCAGGATATCCAGGATCCCGCGCTGCCCCGCGGCGAATTGCGGCACCTGGCCATACAGCGGGTGAGGCAGCAGGTCCGCATCCACCCGCTCGATGTTGGCTCGCACCTGCGATTCCAGCCAGGCTTCGGGATGCCGCGTATACAAAGGATGAACGTGATCCTGACGGGCGGTGCGTCTTTCGGCGAGCCCGTGTGCCAGAGCCTTAATCTCGGCGATCTGTTTCTCGGCGAGCTGACCTTCGCTCGAAACTTCCTGCTTGTGGTCGAGCCCGAAGCTCATCCGCCCGCCCTCAACCCGAGCGAACTCCAGCCCATGCACCGCCAGGCTGACGGCGCCGTCGGCGTGGTCGCGGCGCGTCACATTCTCGATCTCAGCCAATCGTTCCACCCAATCGAGCAACTGTGTTGGGCCCGCCGCCAGAAGCCGTCTGCAAGGCTCAATGCGAGTATCGAAATTGGTGTAGTCGCGGGGATCGACAGGCTCCTCCGCGCCATCGGCAAAATGCACGAACACCACATAGGTGAGGGCGGAATAGGTGGGCCCAGGCGTCGCGGAAGGCTCCAAGTACCGGATGCGATGACACGTAGTCGCCTCTTTTCCAGACGGAACAAAGATCGCCAGGCCTTGAACGGCTACTCGCTTTTCGCGCTGACGAAGATAGTCGAGCCAGATCAGCCCGAAGGTGAGCGCACCATCGACGTCCGGGGAATCCTCGGCCGCGCCGATGGCGGCCAGCGCCGTCGCGCCTTTGCGCAGCAGCGCCCGCGGATAGCTGGGGGACAGGCTGTGGTGCAGATCCGCTTCCGTGCTCAGCTCCGCGATGCGCCAGCTTGGAAATTGGCGCAGCAGCGATCGTCGGAAGCGCTCGCGGTATTTCAGCCGCGCTCCGCGGCGGGATGTGTCGCGACTCGCGGGATGCGCCAGATCCACCAGCGCCAAGCGCCCTGCCAGCCCGCCAAAACGCTCGACTTCCAGCTCCAGCCGGCCTCGATGCTCGGAGTGAACGGCGCGGAGCCGCCGCACCAGGTTGCGCGTCTCGCTCCAGATCTCGATCGTCGCCGTGTCACCGCGCCGCTCCAGCTTGAAGTTATCGGTGCCGATGGGGATCGGATCGTCGCCCGGATCGAGCACCGCGGGCTTGCGCGCCGCCTCCAGAAACCGCACCGTCGCTTCGTACGCCGCGACCGGCGCTTTTACTTGCTTGGGAGCGGCCATCACTGATTAGGTGCGGGCTGCCCCTTGAAAATATCAGATCCCTAGTGTGTTAGATCGTACATCACGAAGTTCACGCCGATGCGGATGCCCAGCGCGGAGAATTTTTCCGGATAGCGCGGATCGTCGGCCCACTCCCAGGAATCGCCCACGTCGGAGTTGAACGACATCGCCACCATCAGACGGTTGTGATCGTCGTAGATGCCTTTCCACTGAGCCTTGGTTCCCACCCAGCGGTCGCGTTGCCCGCCCGTAATCGCCCATTGCCCGAGGATCTGATAGCGGTCGTCCAGATCGTAGACCGAATGGAAAATGGCGTCGGCGTTCTCGATTTCCACGATGGGGCGGTCCGGAAAAACCGCCTGCATGCTTTCGTCGAAGCGATCCCATTCTTGCGGACCCCAGAAATCGTCCAGATACAGGAAGCCGCCGCGCAGCAGGTAATCCCGCAGCTTGACCACTTGAGAATCGGTGAGCTTCCAATCGCCCATCTCTCCTGCGGCGAGCCAAGGCCAATTGAATACGTCGTCGCCGTCGTCCAGGTTCACGGGTTGCTCCACCGAGCGCACGTGGAGGCGCGTCAGCCGGCGCAGCGCCTGTGCGAAGTGCCGGTCCGCGCGAGGATAATCCTGGCTCCAACTGGTGCCGCCCTGAGTCCAGTCTCCGCCGCCGAACCCGAAGCGCGGCCGGCTGAACCGCCCAAACGGGTGAGGCGGATACATCAATCGGGCGAAGATCCATTCGGTCTTCTCCTGATAATCCGGCGGCACGGGGACGTTGTCGTAGCCTTCCAGGCTCACGTAAACGCGCCAAGGCATCTGGGCGGTTAGAGTGGAGACGAAGGCGCAGATGCCCAGGACAGTGATGCCCGCCAGTATCCACCTTGTTTTTCGCACTGCCATCCCGCCTATCGAGAGGATAACATCAAGGGACCCGCACGGCAGTTTCCGCGGGATAGATCACTCCGTCGAAATGCTGGGCGGCCAAACGGGAGGGGATGGTGGAGTCGTCCCAGTAACCGCGGAACGTGATGTCCTGAAAATAAAAATGCAGCGTCGGGACTTCGCCTTGAGGGATCAGCAGAGTCTTGCCCTGCCAGCGTGGATCCCGGACGGCGGCGAGGCGGGCGACCCACTGCGGGTCGGGCTCCGGCGCGCGTGTATTCATCTGGCGCTCCGTATCCACGAAAACCAGCGCGGCCAGAAGCGCCACCAGCCCCGCGCGCAACGCCACCGGCAGACCGCTCATCGCAGCCGCCAGCACGCAGCCGGTGAACACCAGCAAAGCGGGAAAAAATGGAAGGACATAGCGCAGGCCGAAGGAATTGACGCGGAGCACGGCCAACAGCATGATCGCGCCGAAAATAAGGAATGCCGAGATCGGCCGCCCGCCCGGAAAATCCCGCCCGCGCAAAAACCGCCAGCCGAAGAATAAGCTCAACGCCAGCGCCAGTGCAACCCATTCCGCCGGCATGGCCCTGAACCGGAAGGACCAGGTTTGTGCGAAGGTCACGTCGCCCCAGGCGTTCTTGCGAAACACGGCCAGGTACGCCATGAACAAATACGACTTGATGAAGTTGAGTTTGAGCAATCCGCCTGGCCATAGCACCAGCACGGGCGCTATAAATGCCGCGATCGATCGCCACGCCAGCCCAACCCAGCCATCCGCGCCCCCTGCTCCATGGAGCAGCCTTTCGCGCTCCAGATGGCCACAAATCAGCACCGCGACGATGAGTGCGAAGGCCAGTTCCATGGTGCAAAATGCAACTCCGCAAAGCGCTAGGGCAGCGTACCAATGTGAGCGCTTGCCGCTCTCGCGAAATTTAGCCGTCGCAAACAAAGCCGCCAGACAGACGGCCGCAAACAGGAGATGCGGCGCGATCTCAGTGGTTTTGATCACGGCCGGGGACCATAGGAACAACAAGGAAGAGATCACCGCCGCCAGCGTGCCCTGCGGGTCTGGCCATAACCATAAACACCCCAGGAAAATAACTGCCAGGCCCAGAAGCGGAGCGGCCAGCGCCAGCACGCGGACGAAGTGCTCGCTCGCATCCGCCGGCGCCAGGGCCAGGCCGTCATAAAAGAGGGGCCCATGCCAATGCCGGTAGGCGTTCATGTCGCCGGAATCGCGAATCAGGACGGAAAGATCGCTTTTTTGCGACGGATCACCGCCGCGCGAAAGGCCCATGCGCACAAACTGCGCGAGTGAAAGCGAAGGAGAATCCGCCGAGTTGGCCAGGAAGCCACGCGAGGCCGCGAACATGTAGTCCGCCTCGTCGTAGTCGTAAACCGTCGCGCCGATCTGATAGCGCGACCAGGACCACGCCACCCAGGCCAGCAGCCCGGCCAGGACCAAATGTTTCAAAATTCGCAACATTGCGATGAACCTCTTAGTCTACCGCGAGGGCTGCCGCAAGCCGATCTGAGATAATGGGAGAGATTTTGAATGTGCGGGATCGCGGGCTATCTGCCAAAGTCGGGGGCGCCAGACCCTTCCGTAGTTCGTGCGATGTGCGCCGCCATGCGCCATCGCGGACCGGACGATGAGGGCATACACACGGAGCAGAATTGCGGCATCGGCATGCGCCGGTTGAGCATTATCGATCTGTCCACCGGCCATCAGCCCATCTCCAACGAAGACCAGACGGTATGGGTGGTCTTCAACGGTGAGATCTATAACTATCACGGCCTGCGGGACTTGCTCCGCGCGCGCGGCCACCGCTTTGCGACCAACAGCGATACCGAGACGCTGGTTCACCTGCACGAAGAGGAAGGTATCGGAGGAATCCCCCGTCTCCGAGGAATGTTCGCGTATGCGATTTGGGATCGCAAGACGCAAACCCTGACCCTGGCTCGGGACTGTTTCGGTAAAAAGCCACTGTATTACGCGCAAACCGGCGAAGGTTTCTTTTTCGCCAGCGAGCTGAAGTGCCTCACCGCGGTCACCGGACCTTTTGATGTGGATGAAGACGCCCTACGGCTGTACTTGCAGTTCGGCTACATTCCGGACCCGTGGACACCCTTCCGGCAAGTGCGCAAGGTGCCCGCCGGATCGTGGCTCCAGACCAGCCCTGGCGGCGCGGTGCGGGAAGGCCGTTACTGGCGCGTGCCGGAGCCTGTGGAGCAAGCTGAGCCCGGTTTTACGCGCCAGGATGCAATCGAAGAGATCCGGCGCGTGTTCGACGAATCCGTGAAGCTCCGTATGATCGCCGACGTTCCGCTGGGGGCGTTTTTGAGCGGGGGCATCGATTCCAGCCTGGTGGTGGCGTCGATGGCTCGTCAGTCCGCTTCGCCCATTCGCACCTTCTCCATCGGCTGGCGGGAGCAAGAGTTCAACGAGCTTCCCGCCGCCTCCCTGGTGGCCCGGAGATTCGGAACGGAACATCACGAGATTATCGTCCAGCCGGACGCCCTCGCGCTGGTTCCCAAACTGGTCGATCACCTGGACGAGCCCTTCGCCGATTCCTCCGCCATTCCGACCTATCTGGTTTCGCAGTTCGCGGCGCAGCACGTCAAGGTGGCTTTGAGCGGCGATGGCGGCGACGAGCTCTTCGGCGGCTATCTTTCCTTCTTCATGACCGAGCAGTACCGCTACGCCGACCGGCTCCCGCGCTTCTGCCGCGCGGCGCTGGGAACCGTGGCCCAGGCGCTTCCCGAAGGCGCTTATGGGAAGAACTACCTGTTCGCCGTGAGCCGGCCGACCTCCATCGAAAGATACATGGAGTTCGGTTGTTACTCGGGCTTGCTGGCCCGCCAGAAGGTGCTTTCGCGGGAATGGGCCGCCGAATCCGGGGCCGGGCGCCTGGGCGAGATTTTCGACGGCGCCGTTCTCCCGGAGGGGCGCGATCCTCTTTCCCAGGCCATGCACTTCGAGGCCACCGCGAAGCTGACCGGCGACATCCTCACCAAGGTGGACCGCATGTCCATGGCGAATTCTCTGGAGGTCCGCTGCCCTCTGCTCGATTCCGAATTCGCCGCGCTCGCCGGGCGGATTCCGAACGCGTGGAAGACTCGCGAAGGGAAGGGGAAACTGATCTTGCTGGAAGCACTGGGCGACCGGCTTCCGCCGGAATTATTGAGCCGGCGCAAGATGGGGTTTGGCGTGCCGTTGGCGGACTGGTTCCGCGGGCCCCTTCGCGAAATGCTGCGGGATCATCTTTTCTCGAACGCCTTCCTGAGCCGCGGCATCGTTTCCCGCCCGGGAGTGGAGACTCTGGTGGCGCAACATGAGCGGCGCCGTTACGACAATTCGCCGTACCTCTGGCTGCTGCTGATGCTGGCGATGTGGTTTGAGCGGCAGGCCGTGGCCGTTCCGGAAAGAGTACACGCGTGAGCCGGGCGGCGCGTTACATCTCCAACGTCCTGTGGAACAGCGCCAGCGTGGCGGTGTTACTGGTGATCGGCGTCTTTATGACCCCGATCCTGCTGCGCTACATCGGAGAAACACGCTACGGGGAATGGACCATCGCGCTGTCCCTGGTGGAATACTACTGGCTGATCGATCTGGGATTCCGCTCCGCCACCGTCAAGTATTCAGCCGAGTTCCACGCGCTCGAGGATCACAGCAAACTCAGCGAGTTGCTGAGCACAGGCGTGCTGTATTCGTCGATGGCCGGGGCCGTGGTGATTTTAGCTTCGCTACTGCTGGCGAACCGGGCGGCCGCCATTTGGCACCTGGAGCATCCCGGACTCCTGCGAATTGTGGGCGTGAGCTGGGGTATCGGGATGGTCTTCAACATCTTCAGCGGATGCCTGGAGGGTTTTCAGCGTTTTGACCTTCTGAGCAAAATCTGGATTCTGACCACGGTGCTGCGAAGTGCGGGTATCGTGACGGTGCTCAAGCTCGGACATGGCGTGATGGGCATGGGGTGGGTGCTGTTCGGTTCGCAAATGGCCATCTATTTCATCACCTGGCTGGTCTTCCGCCGGGTTGTTAAGGATACGCGGGTTTCCGTGTTCGAAGGCACGTCAAAGATGCTGCGGCACCTGGCGCATTACGGCCTGAACATGCTTACCGGCCAGATCGGGATGCGGCTGCTGAACCAAAGCGTGCCCCTGGTGATCGGCGCCATGCTGCCGCTCCGCTATGTGGCTTACTGGTCGATTCCCGTAAGAATGATGGAATACGCCTTCGACGCCATCGGCCGCATCGGCATGGTAACCACCCCCGCTTCAGCCGAATTCGCGGCCCGCGGGGAACGGGACCGGCTCCACGAATTGGGAGTATATTCGAACCGGTATTGCATGGCGCTTTTCGCGCCCTACGCCGCGTTCCTGATGGTGTACGGCCAGCAGGCGTACATCTTGTGGTCGCACAACCCCAGCGTCGTCGCCAACGGCGGATTCCTGATCCCCATCCTGGTCATCGGCTATGCTGTGGTGGCCGGGCAGTTCAATTCCGCCTCCATTCTCTTTGGACTGGGCCGGCATCAGCTCTATGTCCGCTGTCTGCTTGGCGAGGCGCTGCTGGCGATCGGGGGGTTGATCTGGGTACTCCCGCGCTATGGACTGGAAGGCGCGGCATTTGTGATCGCAGGCCTCATGACGCTGGACCGGGGCTTTGTAGTGGCGGGTCTGTTCTGCCGCGAAGTGAAGATCAACCCGGTCGTCTATGTAGCCCAAATCTACACCCGGCCGGTGGCGCTGGGAGCGGTGATGGCTCTGGTGCTGTGGCTGCTGCGCAGGTCCTGGCTTCCGGGCAATTCCTGGCTGCAAGTAGGGGGCGCGCTGGCGATCGCCGGATCGCTCTACCTGGCGCTGGCCGCGGGGTTGATCCTGACCCCGCAACATCGCGAACATCTGCTGCGCAAGTTCGTTCCGTGGCTGGGGCCGCGGGCGGAAGCCAACGCCTCGTAGACACGCCTCCTGGGTTCGCCCGGCCTCCAGAAGCGAGGTATGCTTTACTGAGGTCCGCCTGTGCCGCGCTGCACGACTTGCACCGCCGAACTCCCGCCCGCCAGCCGCTTCTGCTTGAAGTGCGGTGCGCAGGTGCGCCTGGCCGATCCCGCCGAAATGGAAACCGAGGCGATGGACGCCGTAGCGATGGACGCCGCGGCAACAGCCAATCCGGCGGCAGCGCACCGGCCCGGAACCGGCTCGCTCTCGAATATGGCGGCGTCGCGCCTGGGAAACTCCGGCGTTTCTGCGTACCGTTTTGACCCTGGAACGCTCCTGGCCAGCCGCTACCGCATTATCTCGCGCCTCGGAAAGGGCGGGATGGGCGAAGTTTTTCGAGCCGACGACATCATGCTGGGCCAGCCCGTCGCGCTCAAGTTTCTGTCCGAATCCGCGACCGGCAACGTGAGCCTGCTGACGCGCTTTTACGACGAAGTGCGCATCGCCCGCCAGATCACTCACGCCAACGTTTGCCGGGTTTACGATATCGGCGAGGTGGAAGGCCAGCCGTACCTTTCGATGGAGTACATCGACGGCGAGGACCTGGGCAGCCTGCTGCGCCGCATCGGGCGGCTGCCCGCCGATAAAGCCACGGAATTCGCGCGGAAGATGTGTGCGGGGCTCGCCGCGGCGCACAAGCAGGGCGTGCTGCATCGCGACCTCAAGCCCGCCAACGTCATGATCGACGGCCGCGGCGAACTGCACATCATGGACTTCGGCTTGGCCGCCGTCGCCACGCAACTCCAGGGAGCGGAGGCGCGCAACGGCACGCCCGCCTACATGGCTCCGGAACAACTGGAAGGCCGCGAGGTTTCCGCGCAAAGCGATCTCTACGCCCTGGGCCTCATCTTCTATGAGATGTTCACCGGGAAGCCAGCCCACCGCGCCGACACCGTCGCGGAAGTGCTGGCGCTGCGGCGAAGCTCCACGAACGTAACCAACCCTTCCCAACTGGTGTCGGACATCGATCCGGCGGTGGAGCGGGCCATCCTCCGCTGCCTCGAACCCGATCCGAAGCAGCGCCCGGTTTCGGCGATGGCTCTGGCTGCGTCGCTGCCTGGAGGCGACCCTTTGGCGGCGGCGCTTGCGGCGGGCGAGACGCCGTCGCCCGAAGTGGTGGCGGCGTCCGGCTCAACCGAAGGCTTGTCGCCCAAGGTGGCCATCCCAGCGCTGGCCGGAGTCTTCGCCGGCTTGATCGCCGTCTGCGTCCTGATGACCAAGATCCAGTTGGCAGCCTATGTTCCGCTGGAGAATCCACCGGAGGCGCTCACGGTTAAAGCTCGGGAAATCGTGCGCAGTTTGGGCTATACCGACGCGCCCGCCGATACGGAGCAGGGGCTCTATTACGATACGGGCCCTCTGCGCGACGCGAAGGCCAGTGGACCCGCAGGCTGGCGCAAGTTGATCGCGAAGCTTCCCTCGCCGGTTCTATTTGGCTTTCGGCAGAGTCCCGCGCCGCTGGTTTCGAAGGGATATAACGACTCCGGCGGGATCACCGGGGACGACCCCATCCCCAACATTTCCGGTATGGTGGCGCTATCGCTCGATACCAGCGGGCGTCTGATGGCCTTTGACGCAGTGCCTCCGCAGATGGAAAAGCCGGCGGCATATCCCGCGCCGAATTGGGCTCCCTTGTTCTCCGCGGCGGGTTTCGATCTGGCCCAATTCAAGCCGGACGATCCGCAATGGACCCCTCTGGCCGCAACCGATATCCGCGCGGCTTGGACGGGCGCCTATCCTGGCAATCCCAGTCTTCCGGTTCGCGTCGAAGCCGCTGCGTTCCACGGCCGGCCGGTTCACTTCGAAGTCGTATGGCCGTGGACCAAGCCGGCGCGCATGCCTGGAAACGCATCGGAATCCCCGGCTCAGCGAGCCGCTAACCTGGCAAGTGGACTCTGGTTCATGTTCCTCCTAGCGGTGGGGTTGTGGCTGGCGCGGCTCAACTGGAAGACCGGACGAGGCGATCTTCGGGGCGCAACGCGGCTCGGAATCGCCATGGCATCGATTTCATCGCTGAAGTGGGTGCTGCGCGCGCACCATGTGGCCGACGCGGGGGAATATGATCTTTTCACCGAGGCTTTAGCCCAGGCTGCCTATACCGGCATCCGCTACTGGGTTTTCTACCTGGCCCTGGAGCCATGGGTACGCCGCTATTGGCCGCAAAATCTGGTGACGTGGGCTCGCGTGCTGGCCGGCAAATGGCGAGATCCGCTGGTGGGCCGCGACGTTCTCTTCGGCATTCTGCTCGGCCTGGTGTACTTGCTGTTCTTTCAATCCTTCTTCTTCGCCAACCTGTTCCACGGCCGCCCGCCGATAGCGGCAACCATCATTCCGAACAGCGCGCGCTATTGGGCTTCCACGCTCGCCGACCACGTGGATAACGCCGTCTATGGGGCGCTATTATTCTTCATGTTTCTGTTTGTGCTTCGAGCCGTTCTCCGCAAGCAATGGCTCGGCGGGCTGGCGTACGTTCTGATCTTCGTGGCGATTCGCTGGCATGGAGAGGGCCCATGGTACACGCCGCTATTCTTGCTGGCGATCTGGACCACGCTGGTGGTGGTGATGCTGCGCTTCGGCCTGTTCGCCACCATTTGCCTGGTGCTTCTGATCGACACGCCGTTGGAGATGTTGTTCACCACGGATTTCTCCGCCTGGTACGGACAAAGCTCGCTGGTGATTGTGGCGCTGATCGGCGCCGCCGCGGTGTGGGGCTTCCGCACGTCGCTGGGCGGGCGGAAGCTATTTCCGGCGGCGGCCTGACGCCTCGGAAATTACCCGCTTACATCCATCCGCGAGCAGCGTAGTAGACGATCTTGATGGTCTCGACTTCCAGCGACCAGCTATGGACCCAGCGAGACAACGGCTCGTGGGCGCCTTTGACCGTATCCGGAACGGGGCGGGCCGTGACGTCGAGTCCAACCTTGCGGAACGCCCGCACTGCCCGGAACATATGCTGATCGCTACTGAGCAGGACCTTCTTCCCGGGCCACCCGGCGATGAGCTGCTGGGTGAACAACGCGTTCTCGCGGGTGCTGTGGGAGCGGTCCTCAAGAAACACGACTTCCTTCGGTACACCGCTCGAAACCAGGAAATCGCGCATGGTGGAGGCGACTGTATACGACGATCCCTCGATGGGGCCGCCGCTGACGACGATCCGCTGAAAATGCCCATCGCGCCAGGCACGCGCGGCATACACGCAGCGCCAATAGGAGTAGCCGCCAATCAGACCATCCGGTTCCCCATCGGCGCCCAGCACGATCAGCACATCGCCGTCGGCGTCGGTCCATTGGTCGCCCAGGATGCGGGCATACCAGGGAGCCACCGGCGTGAAAGCCACCAACACGCTATAGGTGGTGAACAGCAGCGCGATCCAGATGTAGGCTCGGCCCAGCCTTCTTAGGAACGTACGGAGCATCAGCACAGAGCCGGCGCGGGCCGCGGCGACACCGCGATGGCCTTGTGCCGCAGCCAATTTTCTAAAACCACCAGATACCAGAGTTGCAGGGGAGCGTATTGGCGGGCGAGGCTGGCGCGGACCACAGGCTCGAGCGCTCCGGGGCGGATCCAGCCCTCGCGCTGAAGCAGCGGCGCGTCTAGCATCGATTCCAACTGCGTCTTCCAGCGCGTCGCCAGCCAGCGCTCCACCGGCACCGTGAAGCCGCGCTTGGGGCGCGAGGCCACCTCCGGGCTCACCTGGCGGCGCACGATTTCGCGCAGCACAGCCTTGAGCTCGCCACCGCGGAGACGCAGGGAAAAGGGCAGACGGGCGGCGAATTCCCACACCCTCTGATCGAGCAGGGGAGAACGGGCTTCGAGCGCGTAATGCATCGTGCCGCCATCCACTTTGGTCATGAACTCGCCTGTGAACACGGTGTCCTGCTGGTAGGCCAGAACCTCCGGCAGGAGGTTGCGGGCGGAGGCGAACGACAGCGGACGGGCGCGCGGACCGGATAACCCCGCCAGCCGCTCGCCGAGCAGGCCCGATCGCAGGTAGAACGGGAGCCCATCGTGAACCCGCGTGACTGCGCCCAGGCCTCCCGTGGCGTAATCCAGAAAATGCTTGGGGCGGCGCAGGCCGGGCAGGTGGTCCACCAGCGGACGCAGCGTCCGCCACACGCTGGCGGCAGGCCGCGGAAGAGCGCGGGCGGCGCGTTGCGCCATCCACATGTGGCGCTGAAACGGATACCCGAGGAACACGTCATCGCCGCCGTCGCCGGTAAGCAGAACCGTGATCGCGGGCTTGACCGCCTGGGAGACGCTGAGCATGCCCAGGGCCGAGGGGCAGGCAAACGGTTCGGCGTAAGCGGAGGTTAGATCGTCGAGCGAGGGGGGCCGATCGGAGGGAAGCTCAATGACCTCGTGGGGGATGCCCAACTGGCGGGCCGTGGCGGCGGCCTGGACGCTCTCATCGGCGGGGTCGCCGGGCGCTCCGACGCTGTAGGACTTGATGTTGGCGTTGAGCTTCGACATGGCCCAGCAGATCAGCGTGGAATCGATGCCCGCGCTGAGCAGAGCGCCCACGGGGACATCGGCAAACAGCCGCACCTTCACGGAATCGAGCAACAGGCGCTGGGTCTCTTCCACGGCTTCCTCGAAGCCGATGTTCGAGTTCCGATCGGCTCCTTGGTCAACCGCGGGCAGCGCCCAGTAGGCGCGCACGCGGGACACGCCATTGCGCCATTCGAGGAGGTGTCCGGCGGCCAGCTTACGCGCGCCGTGAAAAATCGTGCGCGAGTCAGTGACGAATCCGAACTCCAGAAAGTCGACCACCGCCTGATCGTCGAGTTCGTCCACGCACCCGGAAGCGCGCAAAGCGGCGGCGGTCGAAGCGAAGACGAGAGCGTTGCCGTCCTCGAAATACAGCAGCGGCTTTACGCCTAAACGGTCGCGTACCAGGTACAGAGCCGCGCTGCGGTTGTCCCACAGCGCAAACGCGAACATGCCTCGCAGGCGCGCGAGCAGATCGTCGATGCCCCAAGCGAGATAGCCTTCGACCAGAATCTCGGTATCGGTTTGGGAGCGGAAGCGGTGGCCGCGCTGCTCGAGCTCGGCGCGCAGCTCCTGGAAATTATAGATGGCGCCGTTGAAAACCACGCCCACCTGGGCATCGGAGGACAGCATGGGCTGGCGGCCGGCGTCGCTCAGATCGAAGATGGCCAGGCGGCGGTGTCCGAAAACGGCGTTGGGCCAGGCATGAATCCCCTCGGCATCCGGACCGCGGCGAGCCATTGAGTCGGTCATGGCGCGCACGGATTCCAGCGCGGACTCCGGAAGGTTCCGGGCCGCAAATCCCGCAATCCCACACATACTTCTTCATTCTAGACTGCAAAGGAGGGGCCGCGGCGCCGGTGGTGACGCATCAGGCAATGTACTCTAAGTTAAGAGCATTCATCGCGCGACCGTGAGGAAGCGGCTGGAGAGGTTGTTTCATAACGAGTCCGAAGTGCTTGCAGATGAGCCATGGAAAGTCCGAGACTGAGGGTCGCATTTCTTGTAGGCAACGATAGTCCCTCAACCCGGCAGAGCATCGAAGGGGTGTGCCACTTGCCCGGCGTGGAGCTGGCCGGCGTGCTGCTGGATACCGAGGTCGTCCCCCTCGGACGGCGTCAAAAAAACCTGCTTCGGAACATCCGCGCCAACGGCTGGTCGTATCCCTTTTTTAGATTTGTCGAAGCCATTTCCAGGGCGACGACTGCCGCGGTGAACAACGCGGCTGTGTCCCGCACGGAGGTAAAGAAGGTCCTCAAAGAAGCATTTCCCGGCACGTGCTTTTCCCTCGCGGGACTGGGGGCGAAGTACGGCATGCCGATTCACGCCGTTGGAAACTTGAACGGCGCCAACGCCGTTCGCGTTCTTGGCGAATGCGGCGCGGATCTGGGGATTGTGCTGGGAACCCGTATTCTTAAACCCAGTACGTTCGGCATCCCGCGAATGGGGTGCATCAACCTCCACAAGGGGAAAGTGCCGGAGTATCGGGGAATGCCGCCTGGGTTTTGGGAACTTTTCGATGGCGCATTGTCGGCCGGCGTCACTGTGCACTTTGTCGATAGGGGTTTGGACACCGGCGACATCGTTGCAACAAGCTCCATCCCAATCCTGAAGATGGATACGCCCGAGAGCCTTCTGGAAAGACTGCACGCGGAGAGCGCGAGGGTGCTGGCTTCGGCGGTTTCCACGATCCGCGACGGAACCGCTACTCGTCGAGCCCAGGAGACGTCGTCCCTTAAGCCCCGATCCAAGCCCACAAGAGAAGATGTGGCATCCCTAAGGCAGCGTCTGCCGCATTGGAGGAGGAGGGGCGACGGTTCCACGATCTCGCGGAATCTGTACCTTCTGCTGGTGTACTACTCTGGACTGTATTCTCTGGTCCGCCAATGGCACCGCCTGGCCCGGTCCAGAGCGGCAATTATCCTGCACCATCGAGTCAACGACTATTCGAAGGATGTCTTGACAGTGGACCCCGAGACCTTTGCCGCCCAGTTGTTGGCGATCTCCAAACGCTATCCCTTTACCTCGACGGCCGACCTAGTCCATTGCATCCTCGCCAAGAGACCGCTGCAGCCGACGACCGTGGCGATACATTTTGACGATTGTTATCGCGACATTCTGACCAATGGCGCACCCATTATGAAGGCGCTGGGGGTTCCAGCTTGCGCATTCATCAATAGCGGTTTCGTCGACACCGACCGGTCTTTCGCTCACGACATCGCAAAGTACCCGTTCACTTACGAGATGCTTCGAACCTCCGATGTCCAGGCGTGGAGCGGCCTGGGTTTCGAAGTGGGCGCGCACACAGTCAACCACGTGGATCTCGGAAAATGCACGGTTGAGGCTGCTAATTACGAGATCGTTCAATGCGGCCAGGATCTAGAGAAGATCATCGGTAAGCCCATCGATCTGTTTTCCTTTCCGTTTGGAAGGGTTGACAACATCAGTCCCCCAACCCGGCGGATTATTCAAACCGCCGGCTACGTGGCGCTATTCTCCGCCCACGGCGGATTCATCGGGCCGGGCACAAATCCGTACGACATTCCAAGGACCGGAGCACACTACGAGTTGTCTCCCGTTTACTGCCTGCTGCAGATCGAAGGTCTTACGCTGCCTCAACTTGCCGCGAAATTTCGGAGAAGGCGGAGCGGTTTCCCGCAAGCGGAGTCGCCGGGCGCGCCGACGGTGTAGGCTTTGGTGTCGGCGTTCAGCTTCGCAAGCGGCGGGGGTGAAGTGACGCGACGAACTCTTGAGCGCACCGCCGAGTCTTCGTTAGACTAGGACCGCACCCATGCAGGAATCGTCGCGGGAAACCCACGAGCGTTTGCTGATTCCCGTTATCCTCCTGATCGTTACCGCGGCCGTGTACCTGCCCGCACTGCGCGACGGCTTCGTCTGTGACGACTCGCAGCAGATCGTGTTGAATCAAGCGCGCTTTACGTGGAGCTCCATACCCAGTTATTTCACCACCGATGTGTGGAGTTACATCTTCCTCTTCAAGACCAATTACTACCGTCCCGTGTTCCTGTTGTGGCTGATGCTGAACGACCAGGTATTTGGGCTGAACACGGCGCTGTGGCACGCCAGCGCCATCCTGGCGCACCTCGCCGCCACACTTCTGGTCTACATGTTGGCGCTGCGGCTGACCGGAAAGCGCACCGTTGCCGGAGCCGCGGGCCTGTTGTTCGGAGTCCATCCCGTCCACGTGGAGGCCGTGGCGTGGCTCAGCGGCTCCACCGAAACGCTTTTCGCCATCCTGGGATTGGGAGCCATCTTGTGTCATCTGCGCTGGCGTGATTCGCAGCCACAGCGTCTCGGATGGCGCGCGGCGGAGATCGGCCTCTTCGCGCTGGCCCTGTTCGCCAAGGAGACTGCCGTCGTCCTCCCCGTTCTGCTGTTCGCCTGGGACTGGCTCTTTCCCATGCCGCCATCCCTCAGCCCCAAGAAGCGGATCGGAGCCGCGGTGTCCGCTGTCTTCCCGCACCTGCTGGTAATCTTTGGTTACGTTTTTGCGCGCTACCACGCACTCGGAAGCTTCGCGCCGATCACCCGGAATTGGCCCGTTCCCATGCTGATCGGCACCTGGCCGTTGGTGCTTTCGTTCTATCTACGCCAGCTTCTGATTCCATTCCAATACAGCTTCTTTTACCCGATCGCACCGGTTCAGCACTTCGGGTCCGCGGAAATCGTCCTCCATTTGCTCCCGGTGCTCGTTGCGGCTGGTGTGCTGGTGTGGATCTCCCGCCGATCCCCCGTCAATGCGGCGTGCGCGCTCTTACTGGTGCTCCCGATTCTGCCGGTGCTCAACCTACGCGCCTTCACCTTCGACGATTTTCTGCATGACCGCTATGTCTACCTCCCGTCGGCGGGGTTGTGCATCCTGGCCGCGATCGGCTTGGAGAAGCTGATTCCTCGCGTCGCCTTCCGGGCGGGCGCGTTGCTCGTCGCGGTGGCGGGACTGGCGCTGGTCAGCATTCAGACCGGCCTCTTCTGGAAAGACAATCTGGCATTGTACAGCCGAGCCGTGGAAGTGGCTCCCGACAGCGGCATCGCCTCGGAATACCTGGGCGAGGAATTGGTCGAGGAGCAACGCTGGGCCGATGCCTTGCCTCATCTCAACCAGGCGCTTCTGAAGAATCCCAACTCTTACGATATGTACATCCGCATCGCCAAATGTTATCTGGGCCTGGGAGATCCGAACGAAGCCGTCTCCTACTTCCAGGACGCGATCCTGCTCGCCCCATCCTATCCGGCAGCGTATCTCGACGTCGCTATGGTTGAATTCGGCGAAAATCTGTTGCCGCAAGCGGAGCAACATATGCGCCTGGCATTGCGGCTCCGGCCCGCTTACTCGCCGTTATTCGAGCGTTACCATTTCCGCTTGGCGACGATTCTTGAAAAGGAGGGGAAATGGAGCGGCGCTCTGGAGGAATACCGGGCCGAAGTCCAGGAGAGCGGCTCCGCTGACGCTGTGGGAGGATTTGAGCGCGTGCGACAGCGAATTACGGGGCAAGTTCCGTAGCGCCGGACCGCGCTACGAGACGGTACTTCGCAGCAACCGGGGGTCGAACTGGAAGGGCTCCGGAGCACTCCAGCTCACATCTGTGTAAGCCGGATGAACGGGATTCAGCAGCACATTGAATTCCACTGATATAATCGCCGACGGAACCAACAGGGCCGGGGACCGGCGCGACGCGGCCCAGGCATGACCTAGCCTCCTGGTCGCGTCCTGGTCACTCCAGTCTCCGCGGAATTCCGCAGTCTCGGCGGGGACGTTCAGTTCGGCGAAACTGTAGACGTAGTCGGGCGGAATCTGGTCCGGCCCCAGATGGACCAAAATCTCCAGGCACGCGAGCGAGAGCGCGGCCGAACAATAGAGCATGGGAACACCGGCGGGATTCCAGCGATTCGGCTGAATCAGGGAGCCGTGGTAGTCAGCAGCGGCCCGATGCCGGCGATGCAGTCGAAAGAGCCGCATGCCTCCTGTCGTTATCCAAACACGCTATCCCAGCATGACGTTAACTGAACATGCCATAGTCGATTCTGGTCAAAATCATCAGCACTTCGCGCAGCTTTGCGGCATCTCCGGAATCGGCGTACTGCCGCGGAGCTTGTTGTTCGAGAACCGGCAGCGGCGTCTCCATCCATTTCCTCGCCAGTTCCTCGCCGCCGAAAACCTCAACCGCCCGGGACCAGATAATCTCGCGGCTGGGGTGCTCAAGCTGATAGGCGAGCTCGGAATGCCCAGTGGCCGCAGGGGTGCGAAAGGCTCCCATGCCTGTAGTGTACACCTCGGGTCTCCTGCTGCCCCGTGATTCCACAACGTGGCGCACGCACTCTTGCGTGCCGTGTCGAGACTCATCTCGACACCGTGGGTCAACACCATCTCAGAACCCAGCGTCGGCAAGAGTGCCGACCCGGCACGCAAGAGTGCGTGCGCCACAACGCGCCGGACGCTGCGCGGCGTCCGCAAGCATCTCTACACCTCCAGCAAATACCCCTTTTTTCCGACGTTCATCGCCCGCGTCGAGCCCATCTGTTCCACCACACCTTCGGCCTCGTGAATATGTCCGCAGAAGAAATGCGCGGGCTGAACCCGTTCGATGAAATCGCGCACGGCGCGGCTGCCGGCATGCAAGCCCTCGTGCACGCGGTCGAGAGATGTCTCGAGCGGCGGAGCGTGGCATACCATCACCAGTGGAGCTAACTTGTTGAACTTCGCCAGCCGCTGCGCCATCTCTTCCTCGCTATATTCGCCCGGCGTGTCGAAGGGGGTGGGGCTGGAATATCCCAGCCCGGCGACGCGCGTTCCATCCAGATCGAGCGCGCCCCCGTGGAAGTTCACGAACCTATAGCGCGAACAGAATGCCGCGATGTCGGCCTCCGATTCGTGATTCCCCGGCAGCACGTATACACGCTCCGCGCGAGGCCTCATGATCTCGCCCATCTTATCCAGGCCTCGGCCCCAGCTCACCAGGTCGCCCGCGGCGAAGTAGTAGTCGGCCTCGATCGCCATCAGCCGTTCCAGCGCGCGCGCATCGTTGTGAATGTCGGAAAACACGAGCAGGCGATTCATTTTCGTATCATAGTAGACGAACTACTTCCTCCCATGCAGGACCCCTCTCAACCCGATATCAACAGTTGGCTCGAAGACGAGATTTTCCAGCAATACTCCCTTGACCGTCAAACCGTAGACTCATCCTGGAAGCAGATGTTCGAAGGCAATGGCGCAGCCGCGTTAGCCGAAGCGCCGCCGCGTGCTGCTCCGCCCGCGCGCGCGCCTCGTCCAGCGCTTGGACCGGAAGCCCCGGCCGTGCCGGTTTCCGCGGGCGATCAACTGGTCCCCTTGCGCGGGCCGGCTCTGCGCATCGCCGAGAACATGACGGCGAGCCTGAGTGTTCCCGTCGCCACCAGCCAGCGCGCGATGCCGGTCAAGGTGATGGATGAGAACCGGCGCCTGATCAATCAGCATCGCGGTCTCACGGGGCGCAGCAAGATTTCCTATACGCACCTGGTTGCCTGGGCCATCGTGCGGGCGCTGGATGCCGTTCCCGCGCTGAATCAGGCTTACTCGGAGACCGTGGAAGGTTCGTTCCGGATCGCGCGCAAGAGCGTGAATCTGGGCCTGGCCGTGGATGTCGAGGGCAAAGAGGGCACGCGGTCGCTGAAGGTTCCGTCGGTGAAAAATGCGCAGGCGATGAACTTCGCACAGTTCCTCGAGGGCTATGACGACCTGGTCAAGCGCGCCCGTGCCAACAAGCTGGTGGTTGCGGATTTCGAAGGCGCGACGATTTCTCTGACGAATCCCGGCACCGTGGGCACCGCCGGCTCCATTCCGCGGTTGATGCCGGGACAAGGCGCGATCATCGCCACCGGCGCGATCGATTTTCCGCCCGAGTACCGCGGCGTGCCGGAAGAAGTGCGCACCTCGCTGGGCCTGAGCAAGGTGATGACCGTCACTTGCACTTACGATCATCGCGTCATTCAGGGCGCGGAATCGGGCTTGTTCCTGGCGCGGTTGCAGGCACTCCTCGAGGGAGAAGACGGCTTCTACGATCGCATCTTTGCCGACCTCAGCATCCCTATCCGCCCTCTGCGTTGGGAGCCCGACCAGCCCGCCGCGCCCATGGTCAACGCCGATCCCGCCAAGCAGGCCGCGGTGGTCCGGCTGATTGACGCATGGCGGGAGCGAGGGCACCTCATCGCGGACATCGATCCTCTGGGCACCCAGCGCCCGCCGCATCCCGATCTGGAGCCGTCCGCGCATGGACTGACTATCTGGGATCTGGACCGCACTTTTCACGCGGGATCTTTCGGCGTCACCACTTTGCGCACACTGCTCGACCGTCTGCGGCTGACGTATGCGGGCAAGATGGGCGTGCAGTACATGCACATCGATTCGGTCGAAGAGCGCCTCTGGCTGCAGCAGCGCATGGAGCCCACGGCGAATCAGTGGAGCATCGACCCGGCGGCCAAACAGCGCGCGCTCCAATCGATCGTGCTCGCGGCTGGCTTCGAGACCTTTCTCGACAACCGCTTCAAAGGCCACAAGCGGTTTTCGCTCGAAGGCGGCGAGACCGTAATCGCCATCATTGAAGAACTTCTGGAGCACGCCGCCGCGGCGAACGTTCGCGAAGTGTTCATCGGTATGGCGCATCGCGGCCGGCTGACGCTGCTGGCGAATGTCATCGGCAAGGGCATCGCGCAGATGTTTTCGGAATTCGAAGGCGACGTGGATCCGGAAACGAACGACGGCCAGGGCGACGTGAAGTATCACCTGGGCGCCAGCGCCACGCGCACCACCGCCAGCGGAAAGCCCCTTACGGTGTCCGTTTCCGCGAACCCCAGTCATCTGGAAGCGGTGAACCCGGTGGTGGAAGGGATCGTCCGCCCCAAGCAGGACCGCCTTTTGGACTTCGCGCGCGAGCGCGTGATTCCGCTGCTGATTCACGGCGACGCGGCCATGGCCGGGCAGGGGATCGTGGCCGAGACGCTCAATTTTTCGCAGATCGAGGGCTATAACACCGGCGGCACTGTCCACCTGGTGATCAACAATCAGATCGGCTTTACCACCGGTCCGCGGGAAGCCCGCTCGTCGCCCTACTGCACCGACGTCGCGTTGATGGTTCAGGCGCCTATCTTTCACGTCAACGGCGACGACCCGGAAGCCTGCCTGCGCGCAACCCAACTGGCTTTTGAATTCCGCCAGCGCTTCCATCGCGACGTGGTCATCGACATGGTGTGCTACCGCAAGCACGGTCACAATGAAGGCGACGACGCCAGCTACACGCAGCCCATCATGGCCCGCAGGATCCAGGCCCACACGCCCGCGCCGCTGGCCTATGCCGACAAGCTGGCGCGGGAAGGAATCGTGAAGCCCGAGGAAGTCGCGGGCTGGCAGGAAGCCCAGAAGAAGCGCCTGTACGAGATCTACGACCAGACCGTCAAGCAAAAAGAAGAATACGAGCTGCTGGAGCTGAACCCGGTGACCGGCGACGCCATGCCGGCCGATCTTCCTCCGACAGCGGTGGACCGCGCCGTGATCGCGCGGATTCTGGATGGCATCACGGCATTTCCTCCCGATTTCAAGGTGCATCCGAAACTGGAAAAGCTGATCGAGCGGCGTCATGAGGCTCGCAACGGCGGCCCGCACATCGACTGGGCACTGGCGGAAAACCTGGCGTTCGGCAGCCTGGTTCTGGAAGGAACGCCGGTTCGTCTCAGCGGCCAAGACTCCGGGCGCGGCACCTTCAGCCAGCGTCACGCCGAATATCACGATGTGGAGACCGGCCGCGTGTACACTCCGCTCCAGCATTTGTCTCCCACCCAGGCGGCCTTTCAGGTTTACAACAGCCCGCTGAGCGAGTACGGCGTCGTGGGTTTCGAGTTCGGATACAGCATGGCCGATCCTTTCGCGCTGGTGCTATGGGAGGCGCAGTACGGCGACTTCTCGAACGGGGCGCAGATCATCATCGACCAGTTCATCTCCTCGGCCGAGTCCAAGTGGGGCCAGCCCAGCGGCATGGTGATGCTGCTGCCGCACGGCCAGGAGGGCGGCGGGCCGGAGCATTCCAGCGCCCGCCTGGAGCGCTATTTGCAGCTCTGCGCCGACAAGAACATGCAGGTGGCGTATTGCACAACTCCCGCGCAATATTTCCATTTGTTGCGCCGCCAGATGCGCGGAGGCACGGATCGCCGCGGCTTGCGCAAGCCTCTGATCGTGATGACGCCCAAGAGCCTGCTGCGCCATCCCAAAGTGGTTTCCACTGTCGACGATCTGGCCACCGGAGTTTTCCGCGCGGTGCTCGACGATGGGACCGTGAGCGATCCCTTGGCCATCCGCCGCATCTTGGTTTGCACCGGCAAGATCTATTACGAGCTTCTGGCCGCGCGCGACGCGCATCCTGAAGCCGGAGCGGCCATCGTTCGACTGGAGCAGCTCTATCCGTTCCCCGAGGCCGAGTTCGCTGCCGTGCTGGCGCGGTATCCCAACGCTCCGCACGTGATCTGGGCGCAGGAGGAGCCGCGCAATATGGGCGCCTGGGCCTTCGCCCGCGGCCATATTACTCCCATGCTGTCGTTCAAGCACGTGATCGGCTACGCCGGCCGCCCGGAAAGCGCCAGCCCCGCCCCCGGCTTGATCAAGCAGCATCAGCGCGAACAGGCGGATCTACTAGAACAAGCCTTCGCCCCGCCGACGGTGGCTCGGCGGCAGCGGAAGAGGTTGGTGCGGCGGCGCAAGCCGCGGTGAGTTCTCTGAACGATTCGGCACCGTCCGCCGAGCGCTCCAAAAGGACTCGATGGATGACGCGCTGAAGAACTCGCTGTGGAACGTCATGTATGAGCGCTTCTGGAAACCCCTCGCTGGCGACACGGGTTTGCAGACCGGAAAGGCTTTCCAAGGAAAGCTTCTCTCCTCACTCTGGATTGGCCACTTCAATGAGCCCGAGGATAGGGCGGGGGAGTGGCTGAACGTGCTGCTCACCCAATCAGACAACGATACATGGACGGAGATTGGTGGGCCGTTTACGACTTCGTCGAGTTCGTGGCCGGCTCTCCACGCCCCAAGAACGAGGCTGACCAGCTAATTGCTAAATTTAACACCACGTTAGAGAAGCACCTTTCTGCGTATCGGTTCGTGGGATTGACCCTCGCGCCAATCACGAGTGAAGAAGAAATCACCGCCGTCGAGCAGGCGATGAGCCATGGCGGCCAATTCAAGCCGGTTGTCGCCCATCTCGAAACTGCGCTTGCGCGATTGGCTGATCGCGCATCGCCGGACTACCGAAACTCCATCAAGGAGTCCATCAGCGCAGTAGAGGCAGTCTGCCAAATCATTACCGGTGAACCGAAGGCGACCTTGGGGCAGGCTCTCAAGAAGATCGATGTCCATCCAGCCCTTGAGCAGGGCTTCTCTAAGATCTATGGATACACAAGCGATACCAGCGGCATCCGCCACCCTCTATCAGAGGAGTCGACCGTTGATGCCGAGGACGCCAAGTTCTTTCTTGTGTCCTGTTCCGCGTTCGTGAACTACCTCATCGCGAAATCAACAAGCCACAATCTCTAAAACTCAGTACCGCATTGCGGTATACTCTGAACGGTGGACGAAGCGTCCGAGATCACGGTTCTGCAGTTGCCGAAGTTCAAGGCTGAGGCGACGGACCTGATCGGCGCGGACGGCATTGAAGAGGTTGCCGTCTATCTGATTGATCGTCCGGACGCGGGCGACGTCATTCCGGGCGCGGGCGGTGCCCGGAAGTTGCGATGGGCGGCGAAGGGCCGAGGGAAAAGAGGCGGCGCACGGATCATTTACGTGTATGTTGTGATCGCGGCGCGTGTCTACCTGATCCGCTGTTACTCGAAGAACGCGAAAGCGGATCTGACGGCCGAAGAGAAGAAAGAAGTGCGGCAACTCGTGGCTTACTTGAAAGGACTTCAATAGAATGCCAAAAAAATCACCAGCGAAAAAGACAACCTTCGGGGCTGACCTGATCGAGGGGTTGAAGCTAGTCCTCGCCCACCAGCGTGGCGAGATCGAACTGGAGCAGGTCTGGCCGAAGCCGATCGACGTGAAGGCGATCCGCAAGCGCGTTAAGATGTCGCAGGCCGAATTCTCACGAGCCTATGGCATCAGCAAACGCGCATTGCAGGAATGGGAGCAGGGTGGCCGCCAGCCGGACTCGGCCGCGCGTGCGTACCTGACCGTCATCGCGAAGGAACCCGCCGTTGTGCGCCGGGCTCTCGCCAGTGAGTAATTCTTAAAGGCAGACCGCGTGCACTATCTTCTCTTCTACGAAACCGCCGACGACTACGTATCCAGGCGCGCGCCCTTCCGTCAGGCGCATCTCGAATTGGCGTGGAAGGCCAGCGAGCGTGGCGAACTGATTCTCGGCGGTGCGCTCGCAAATCCAGTCGACGGTGCGGTGCTGCTCTTCAAGGGCGATTCGCCCGAGGTGGCGGAGCGGTTCGCACTCGCCGATCCTTACGTGGCGAACGGATTGGTGAAGCGTTGGTATGTCAGAGAATGGGCCACTGTTGCCGGCAGCGACGCTGCAACGCCCCTTCGGCCCGGCGGTTGAATGACGGGCGTCACCCTCCCGCAGGGGGCGACCCAACCAGGCAGGTTTTGCATTACGATTTCTATAGAGGTACAGGGGATGAAGTTCCTTTGCTCGGCCTTGTTGTTGCCGATGCTTACTCTCGGCGCGGCGAGCAGTCCAGTGGCGGATGCTGCGATGAAAGGCGACATCGCCGCCGTCCGTGCGCTGATCCAGCAGAGGGCCGACGTAAATGCGCCACAGGCTGATGGCGCCACCGCCATTCAATGGGCCGCCTATCGCAACGATTTGGGCCTGGCCGATGTCCTGATTGCCGCGGGTGCCAACGTAAAGGCTGCGAATCGTGAAGGGGCGACGCCGCTCTATCTTGCTTCCATTCAAGGAAGCTCTGCTATGATCCAACGCATGCTGGAGGCCGGCGCCGATGCGGACGAAGTGGGGCCGCAAGGCGAGACCCCTTTGATGCTGGCTGCCCGCAGCGGCAACCTCGAATCCATCAAGCTCCTGCTGGATCATAAGGCGCACGTCAACACCAAAGAGAAGCTTCGCGGCACCACTCCATTGATGTGGGCAGTCGAGCAGTCCCATGCCGCCGCTGTGAAGCTCCTGATCGAGGGCGGCGCGGACGTCTCCGCCAAAGCCGACCCGGATGCGGGCGGCAAGCCGCGCAACAACCTGGCCAATCCCAAGACGCAGCGTCAGAGTTCCTTCTTCGGCGCCGGTTTCGGCGGCGCTGGCAATGCGGCGGCTTCGGGCGCTCGCCCTCAGACGTCATCTGGACCTCCTCAGGCCACGACCGGACCTCCTCCGCCCGCGGCTCCCAAGCCTCAAGCTCCGCGGAAGAGCGCGGCGGAGGTCGCGCAAGCTCTCACGGACGCGGGAGTCGACCCGAACCTCCTCACCAATTTCGGTCTCGATCTCGGGAATCTTCCTCCCGGTGTGGACGTTTCGGTGTTGATCCAACAGCTAGCGCAGTTCGGATTTGGCAAGCCGGTCAAGGACGGCGGGGGCTTGACCGCACTGGTGCTGGCCGCTCGCGAGGATTGCCTCGAGTGCGCGCAACTGCTCATCGGTGCCGGCGCCGACGTCAACCAGGTCACCAACTACGGTTGGACCGCGCTCCTGACAGCAACCCAGAATCGCCACTACAGGCTGGCTTCATACCTCCTCGATCACGGCGCGAATCCGAACGTCGCCAATAACGGCGGTTGGACGCCGCTCTATCTGGCCACGGACAATCGCAACATCGAGAGTGGCGATTATCCCGTGCGGACGCCCGACATGGATCACCTGGACTTCATCAAGCTGCTTCTGGATAAAGGCGCCAATGTAAATGCGCGGGTCTGCGGTCCACAGTCCAAGCCGGCGGCGTGTACCGGAGATAGCACCGAGACCCGCACCAATTTCACGATGCAGTGGCTCTTCGAGGAGGGCGCCACCGCGTTCTTGCGCGCTGCCCAATCCGGCGATGTCCCGCTGATGAAGCTCCTTCTGGCACGCGGGGCCGACCCCCACATTTTCACGGCCCACAACGTGACCCCTTTGGCGGTGGCTTCCGGAATCGGATGGGTGGAGGGCGTGACCTTCGAATGGTCGGAGGCGGACACAACCGAAGCGGTCAAGATGTGCCTTGCCCTGGGCATCGACGCCAACGTAGCCGACGATGAAGGACGCACCGCGCTCCACGGCGCCGCGCACAAGGGCCGCACCGATGTGATCCAACTGCTGGTGGACGCCGGCGCCAAGTTGGACGCTCGCGATGGAGGCAGCCGCGACACCGTGAACGGCGATTTAGTCGACGAGACATTCATTCCTCTCGACTGGGCCCGCGGGCTCGTGCGGGTTGGCGTCCAATCCGCCATCGCGCATCCGGAAGCGGAAAAACTCCTGGTGAAGCTCATGGAGCAGAAGGGCATTCCCGTTCCACCTCCGCCGAAGTCTTCGATCTGCTTAACCAAGGGCATCAACGGCTGCGAATGAGCCGGCAGCCGGCTATTGTGGAGCGAAGGCCAAGAGAACGTTCCCGGGTGTTCCCGAGGCCACGCTGTATCCGGATCCAATGAAGACCATGCCTCCCGCGATGGTGGGGCCGATGGAACCGATCGATCCACCGTGGGCGGGCACTCGATTCACCGTCGTGAATTCTTGAGCCGTATTAAAACTCCAGAGCTCCTTGCCGTCGTCAGAAGCCAGCGCGTGGAGCTTGCCATCCGTCCCCCCGATGAAGACCGCGCCGGGCATCGCGCTGCTTGCGGCCACATTCGACTCGCGGCTTCCCGGTTCCGCCAGCCGCGTGGTCCAGACCTTTTCGCCGGTTGCGAATTGAACCGCCGTGATCGCGCCGCTCGCTAAGCCGACGTAGAGATTCCGCTGATCGGCCGAACCACCCCAAACGAGATTTGTTCCGCGGGACCCCTCTCGCTCGGCCAAGTTCGTCTTCCAGACGACCGCGCCCTTGCGATCCGGATCCAAGGCAAAGACGATACCGCTTTTGTTCGGCGCCAGCAGAAGATCGCGGCCATCGGCGAGCGTCTTCAAAATGGGCGATGCTCCAAAGTCCCAATCGGGACCAGGATGCTCCGGGCACGCTTCGCTCTTGTTCTTATTGTTTGCGCCGCCACACCCGCCGAGAGTGGCATCGTTCGGTTCCGCCTGGAACACCCAGCGCACCTTGCCCGTGTCGAGATCCACCGCCATGATTGAATCCGATGTATCCGGAGCAGGCTCGGTTGCGGAATCGCCAGTTCCGAAATACAGCGCGCGCCTTTTGGCGTCCACGGTGGGAGAGTTCCACACGGCAACTCCGGAGGGAGCCCAAAGTTGGGTGCCGATGGAGTTCTTCTTCGTCGGCT
>Ga0070733_10000203_pt1 | contig 53732 bp, 50 predicted proteins | sample Coa_R1_9_FD_66450 | JGI IMG/M metagenome (GOLD analysis project Ga0070733, IMG submission 66450) | Surface soil microbial communities from Centralia Pennsylvania, which are recovering from an underground coalmine fire - Coalmine... | ecosystem: Environmental > Terrestrial > Soil > Unclassified ... | reverse complement strand
CGCAGCCGCCTCGACAGTGCCCTTTCCCCAACTCAAAATGTAGTGGAGACCTTCGGGATGCCTTCGTTGAAAACAAAAGACATTCCGGCTTCAGATGTCCTCAACTGCGAAGGTTCGGCTTGAAAAACGCGGCTGAAGCCGCGTGTACCGGCGCAAACGCGGCGAGATTTCGCAGTCCAGTTTTGGGGATTGCGGAATACCAGGCGGCCAGGTGATGTATCTGTGGGAGGCCTTCACGCACAGGCCCGCAGCCGCAGGACTTCCGTCTCGGAGCTGGTGCGGGAGGCCGCTCGCGAGCGTTACCTCAGCAGGAAGGGCGAGCAAAGGAAGGCCATGCAGCAATTCGTCGGCAGCGGGAAGATGGCCTCCCATGACAGCGTCCGGTACATTCGAAACCTTCGCCGGAGCGACCGGCTGGGCCGCCTGTTTAAATGAAGCCCGTTCTCGTCGATTCGGACATCCTGATTGAGGTCTCTCGCGGCACGAACGCGCATATCGTCGCAAAATGGATGGAGTTGAGCAACTCCGACGGTGTGGTGCTCTACTCGCCCGTCAGCGTCGCTGAACTATGGGCCGGTGCGCGGCCAAAGGAACACGAAGCTCTGCGAAAGTTGTTTTCCGCACTGACGTGTGCTCCTATCGACGAGGTTGTGGGTCATCAGGCCGGAACTCACCTTCGCCAACACCGGCGGAGTCATGCCGTGGAAGTGTCGGATGCACCCTTCGCCGCGGGTGCGATAGCGACCAGTGCCGACTTGTGGACTCGAAACCGCAGGCATTACCCCATGAAGGAAATTGCCTTCTTCGAAAGAGAACCGGATCAGTAACGTTATGCCGCTCGAAACCAGAATTTTGTTCTTGTTACGCAATCGGTCCATAGCGAGAGGGACACGCGGCGACAGCCGCGTTTCGGCGACATGAACAGACCCGGCTGTCGCCGCACGTCCCGAAACGCCAATGGGATATCAAGGGCGGAGCTCTTGGCTAGTTGGTACCGCCAAGCCGGTTCCGGAGGTCAGCGGCCACGTACAGACATGCGGCCGGAGTTGCTTCAGATCGAGGCGTCGACGATAACCGTTTTCGCGTCTGGGCGGCGATTTTGGGACAAGGCAGACGCAAGGGTTCCGGGCTTCAGCTCAGGTTCAGGAAGCCGAGGTTGCTGGTGGAAAAATTCTTTACGTAGCTGAAGATGCCGTTGACGTTCCCCGAGGATACACCAAACCACTGCGCCAGCGTGGCCGCGTACTGATCGACCGACGTGGTCGGAACCAGCGTGCCGCGGGTGTTGGCGTCGTCCGGCCCGTTCAACGCCAGTGACGGGTACTGGCCGTAGAACCTGCCTCCGTAGAGCGGCCCGCCCTTTGCAGCGCTTGTCGAGACAACGAAGTGGTGATTGCCCCACGCGTGATCCGAGCCGCCGCTGCCGTTCGGCTGAACGGTCCGGCCAAATTCGGAGGCCGTGAAAGTCACGGTGTTCTTGTCCTGCCCGATCTCGTTCGCCAGTGCGCTATAAAACGCCGCAACGGCCTGGCTCAACTGCTGAAGCAGCGGGTCCTGCGTCCCCAATTGAGAGCCATGCGTGTCGAAACCATTGAGCTCGCAGAAGAAGATCTGGCGGTTGACTCCGAGCGCGCTTTGGATGCTGATGATCTGGGCCACTGTCTGAAGCTGCTGGCCAAGGGGCGTCGCCGGGAAGACGCTCTTGAGGCTGACGGATTTGAGCGCATTGGTGAGGGTCATCGAGAAAGAGATGCCCCGGCCGAAGGTCGCATTCGCCGCCTGGACGAGCTTCATGCCGTTGTCGAAGGTCATCAACTGCTGCAGCGCGGCCACGCGCGCCGCGGTGGTCGTACCCGAAAGGAGAGCCGTGCCGCCGGGCGGGACAGTCGCGGCGACGGTCTGTGCCCCGGTGCAGAACAACCCGCAGCCGCCGGTCGAAGTAATCGGCGCGAAAGCGGCATTGGAGTTATATTGCGCCTGAAGATTATCTTCGACGCGGCCGCCCCAGCCGGTCGAAACTGTAGTGGTCGGCATGGCGCTCTGCCACTGATTGATCTGGTCGGGGTGCGAAAACAGCTGGGCCGGCAGAAGAGCCAGATTGTTGCTTTGAAATATCTGCTTCGTGGTGGGCTGCACGAGCATGCCTACATTGGCCAGAATAGCCGCGTTGCCGGCGCTATAGAGACTCGCGATCTCCGGCATCAGGGGATGCAGGCCATAGGTATCGGCGCTATTCTGAATCGGGCCCTGCAGGCTGGCCATCGGCTGGGCCAGATTCTGACGCCCCTGGGCATAGTCGCTGTAGTTCTGCAGCGAGGTCGTGATCGGAATCACCATATTGTTCCCGTCGTTGCCTCCGCTCAGGAAGATGCACACCAGCGCCTGATAGGGCGCGGTGGTGGAGGCAAGCGCGTTCATGGCGCCGAATTTGGCGAACGCCCCCAACGCGCCAACCGATGTGAGAGCGGCCTTCACGAATTCTCTTCTGGATCTGATCAGCATTCGTCTGTCCTTCCGATTATTTAATGCCAAACGTTGTAGTAACTCGAAGTCAGGATGAGATAACACGCGGTTTGCACCTGGTACAGAGCGCCGGCAGGCGCAACCGTCGTAACCGCGGTAACGATCGTTTGTTTCATGGCGGCGGGCATGGTTCCGTGCGTCAACGTGAGATCGAGTGCGTTGACAAGCGTTGCCGGTGTAGTCGCAAGCGGGAGGAACGGCGTGAGGTCGATAAGGGTTCCGGGCCCGAAATTCTGCACCGGATTCGAATATTGACTGAAGATCCCGGCAATCAGGTTTTCGCGCAGAATCGCGCTGTTCGGGTTGTCGATCTCGAATTCCGGCCCCAGCAGTCCGCCTGTGCCCGCTACCACGTTAAAAGGCGAGAAATAGCTGAATACGCTGGCGGGATTGTAGATATCCTGGCCCATCGCGGCGATGTAGTAGGGGAAGTAATTCGCCGTCGACATCGTGCCGCTGAAAGCGCGGACGAAGCCGGGAACGAACAGGGCCGGCTCCTGCAGATGTCCGTCGGTGGGCTGATCGCTTCCGCCCTGATCGTTGGCGCGCGCTTCGGCATCGAGCAGAATCGCGCTGACGACGGTCGGCATGTCCCCTTTACTTGCCGTGAACGCCTCGGCAACGCGGCCCACATAGGCCGGCGTTGGATTGCTCTTGACCAGATGCTGAATCAATTGCTTCGAGATGAAAGGCGCGACGTTGGGGTGGCTTGCAATGTTGTCGAGCGCGGCGTTCAAATCGTCGACCGTGGAAAGGTTGGCGGGCGCGACGTAGCCGTTGAGCAGCGTCTTCGATCCGAAATCGTGCTCCGGGTCATAGTTGACCATCGGGCCATTTTCGGTGATATAAGTGCCCCAAATGACCGGATTGGAGGTCGCGGGCGCGTAGGTCCAGCCGGTCAATACCCGCGCCAGTTCCGTCACATTGGTCTGGAGGTAGGCGGGGATCGGACCGTTGGCATCAGTTTGGACGCTGCCGTCCTGATTGAGCAGGACATCGCCCATACTGAAGAGCTGCATCACTTCGCGCGCATAGTTTTCATTAGCCACAGTGCCGGCGGCGGGGTTGGCTTTGGCGTTATTGGCCATGTCCAGATACTCGCCCATGGCCGGATTGAGTGTCACATCGCCGAGGATCTTGCGGTAGTTGGTAAACGCGTCTCCGATTAACAGCTGCTCGAAGGGAATCATGTCGCCGTTCCAGATGACGGTGGTAATGGAAGTAACGAGGATCTGGCTCAGTGCAAACGCCACACGCTGGCGAAGCTGGTCGGCATTGGTCACCGCGTTTGCCAGAAACGTGGCGGGCATGCCTTCCTGACTGCCGGTGACGTTGCTGTAGTTGGAGATCACAGGCAGGGCGAACTGTTCCGCCAGCCATGCCTGAAATCCGATATTCTGAACGTGGGCGGCGTCGGCCGGCGTGGGGCCGAAGGCGGCCTGCTCGAGGAAGCGCCGGGCGGCGGATGCCGAGATCTGCGGGCCCTGCACGCCGATCCCCACCGTGAAGGGCTGCGACACCACGCTACCGTTTGCCACCGTGAGGTTGGCGGAACTGGCCGGACCCGCGAAGCCGGACACGGTAAGCGACGATGCGCCGTTAAAGACCGTAGTCAGCGCTACCCCGTTCAACAGGGCTAGAGACTGCGCGGTGAAACCCGCGCCCGCGATTGTCGTCGAGAACACGCCCAGCGGGAGCGGCGAAGTGCCGATCGAAGAAATCGTTGGCGCCACATTGCTCGCCAGAGTGACCGTGGCCGTCGACTGTCCGCTGGAGTTTTTGGCTGTAACCGTATCGGTTCCGCCAGCCGGCATCGCGTTGGGCGCGGTATACAAGCCGGTTGCAGTCACGGTTCCGGAAACCGCCGACCAGGACGTGGCGCCGGCCGCTGTGAATTGCTCGGTTCCGCCGAGCGCAACGGCGACTGCGGCGGGCGAGATCGCCGGAGCCTGCCCGCCGCCTCCCGAACCACCTCCACCGCCCGAACTGGATCCGGAGACAGGCACGACGAGGGCGTTGCCAAAGACCGAACCGCGGTTTCTGGCAGCGACGACAGTCGACTGAGCCGGACCCTGGTAGATGGATGTCCTGACGCTCGTGGAACTGACGAACGTGGCGCCGTATTGAACACCGCCGATAAAGATCACGACTCCTCTCTGGAAGCCCGATCCGGTGAGGGTAACCGTGTCTGCGCCTAAAGGGATGGGATTGGGTGAAACAGAAGCGATCGTCGGACCGGGCGGCAGAACGTCGATATAAGTCGACGCCGAAATCGTCGGGTTGCTGTACAACACAGCGGTGATTCGGACCTGGTCCCAGGGCACCCGCGAAGGGGCAGTGTAAAGTCCGGTCGGACTGATTGTCCCGACAGTGGAATTACCGCCGAGTTTTCCCGCGGCGAACCAAATAATAATGGGGTTTTTTTCGCTATCGCCGGTCACGACAGCCTTGTATTGTTGCTTGCCTCCCGGCCCGACCGCGATATATCCAGTCGGCGAAAGTGCGATCGTCTGCGCATGCAGGATGCTGCCGGCGAGGACGAAAGCCGAACAAATGACCGATGCAGGAAGCCGTGAAACCTTGATCAAGAAAACCCTCCGTCTGGACGCCTCTCAAAACCGACTGGCGCGTACTATTGGTACTGGCGTACTCTTACACTGTGCAGAAAACCAGGAAAAGATTGCAAGATTTAATCCAAATATTTCTTGTCTAATAACCTGGTTAGCTGGTCGAAAGTTTACTGCGGCGCCGATATCATCCGGCGCCTAATTTTCGTGAGATGCCTGAGGTTACCTGAATTGGTTCGCTACAATCAGGGTGCCGCTATGAGAATGACGACACCGACACTGACTATTTCGGGCGCAATTCTGCTATTCTTTTTATCCGCCGCGCCCTCGGCCGCGCAGGCAACCCGCACATGGGTTTCCGGCGTCGGCGACGATGCCAATCCGTGCAGCCGCACGGCGCCCTGCAAGACATTCGCCGGCGCCATCTCCAAGACAGCCGCGGGCGGCGAGATCGATGCGTTGGATCCCGGCGGTTTCGGCGCGGTTACGATCACCAAGGCAATCACCCTTGCAGCGGAAGGCGCCGGGGAGGGTGGTATTGTCGTTGCCGGCACCAACGGCATCAACGTGGTTGCGGGCGCGAACGACGTCGTCATTCTGCGGGGCCTGCAGATCGATGGCGGACCGCCCGGCTCGAACAGCCTGAACGGCGTCAAGTTCAACACGGGCGCTGTACTGGAGATTAGAACTGCTCGATTCGCAACTTCACCGGCGGCGTGCCGAACGCGTACGGCATCTTCTTCGCACCATCGGGTGCATCTTCGCTCTTCGTGTCCGATACGGTGGTCACGAGTAACGGCAACCTTGCCGCCGGCACGGGCGGCGGGATCTTAATCCAGCCAACAGGAACCGGCAGCGCGAAGGCCACCCTCGTGCGGGTAAATGCGACCGAATCGGATCACGGAGAAACGAAATGACCTGCCGCCCAAGCTACGCGTCCGACTTCAATGGGGCCGCGATCCGAACGCCTACGATAACACAGTCTCCGCAGTAGCGCCTTCTCCGCGCGGGCGGAGCGTCCGGAGGGAAACCGGGGCCGGTACGCAACCCGGCGAAAGGATTCTAATGACCAAAACCATTACCACCGCCGAGGCCGCATCCCGGCTTGGCCTGACGCCTTCGGGCGTCCGCCGCCTCTGCGCCAGCGGCGTGATCCGCGCCGCGCAGTTCGGCGGATCGTGGGCTATTCCCGAGAGCGAGATCGCGCGCGCCAAATCGAGACCCAAGCGCGGGAAACGGGCGGTTCGAAAATCATAGGCTGGAATCGGAGAGATTTTATGGCAATAAAAAACGGTACGATCCATTGGGTTCCGAGTGAAGAATTCCGCGCCCAGGCCGGGAGAGCAAACGTGAAGCTCCCCGAGGTGATGACGAGGGGCCTTGCAGGGAACGACGAACTCGGACCATATGTGCATTTCAGCTCGCCCGGCTTTCGAGTCGCCGTGGCGGGAAAACCCGATCTCGAAGAATTGTGGAAACAGGCGATATCTAATCCCCCCGCCGCATCACTCATCGCGTAGGATTTCTTAGGAACTCGTGCTGCAAATGGAGCGGCACGTTGATCGGGTCGCCGCCGCCATGCACCACAATTATGGATCCGCTTTTCGCCGCCTCCACGCTCTTCGCCGCCCTGCTCATAGCCACTCCAAGAAGGGGGTGCGAAACGTCGGCAACCTGAACGGCGTCGCCCGATTGTCGGATGTACCCATTTTCGAGGGGATGAAGATATGCGTCCCCTTTGACGCGCATCTGCGTAAGCGCCGAGACATGTGTTTCCCCGGCCGCGCGGTCTAACTCCACTACTTTGCCTCCGGGGGTGATCCAGGACCCGGACGGCATCTCGTAACGAGCCATCGCAACGATGGGCCGGGCCGGATTCACTTGTCGCTGCGCTGCATCCATTTCCCGCGCTGCGGGAGTGTCCGTCTTTCGCGCAGCCAGCGAATCGCGGAGCTGTTGTTCCAAATCCGGAACAACCGCCGCGGGCGCATCCGGACCGGCCGCTGCCGGCGCCGTATACTAACAACAAATTGGGTATTCGGGCGGACGGCACCGGCGGCACGGGCGCGGTTTCGGTGTCGCTTTCGGACAGCGCGGCGACGCAAAATGCAATGGCCGGCCTGACCGTGGTCACAGCAGGCGGCGGGGCAACGGCCATGGACGTCATCCGCTCGGTTTCGGCGAACACTGGAGGAGAGGGGCTCAAGGTCAGCGGGGCGACAGCCACGCTACGAATCGGCTATTCGAGTGTGACGGGCAATGCGACCGGCGTCGGCATAGGCGCCGGAGCCACCGTGACGTCGATGGGAAACAACCTGATCGAGGACAATACAAGTCCGGGGTCGTCCATTCCGGTTGTCGCACCGTTGTGATTATTTCGGAAGAATCGGATCGATTCTGCGGCGAGCCAGGCCACGCCGCCGATAATTGAGTATCATGCCGCGCGTTCTGCTGGTGGCGGCAACTACCGGCTATCAGACTCGTTCATTCACAGCGGCGGCGCGCCGGCTCGGCATTGAAGTCGTGTTGGCAACGGACCGCTGCCATATACTCGAAGATCCGTGGGGGGATAACGCGATTCCGGTACGGTTCGAGGAGCCTGAAATCGCGGCGGATATGCTCGCGGAGTTTTCCTTCGACGGCGTCGTCGCGGTGGCCGATCGCCCTACCCTGATCGCAGCCCTCACGGCGCAACGCCTTGGACTTCCGTATCACTCGCCCCGCTCGGTTGCCGCGTGCCGTGACAAACACAGGATGCGCGAAATTTTCGGCGCGGCGGGATTACCCGTCCCGGAACACTTTCGCGCGGTGCTGAATCGCGATCCACGGGACATCGTGGGCGATGCGCGTTTTCCCTGCGTTCTGAAGCCGCTCGGCTTGTCGGCCAGCCGGGGCGTCATACGGGCCAACAATGCGGATGAATTTGTGGCGGCCTTCGAACGTATCCGCCGCATCCTGCGGCAGCCCGAGATCCGGCAATTCCACGAGGAATGGAACGAAGCCATTCAGATCGAACAGTACATCGAGGGACGCGAGTTCGCGCTGGAGGGACTGATGACAAGGGGCGAACTAGAAGTGTTGGCCATCTTCGATAAGCCGGACCCGATGGAAGGCCCCTTTTTTGAGGAAACGATTTACGTAACGCCATCGCGCCAGTCCCGCGAGATCCAATCGGCCATAGTGGATGCGACACGGCGGGCTGTTCGCGCGCTGGAGTTGTTTCACGGGCCGATCCATGCGGAGATGCGCGTGAACGACCGGGGCGTGTTCATGCTGGAAGTCGCCGCACGCCCGATCGGGGGTCTTTGCGCCCGGGCGGTACACTTTTTAACGCGCACAACGGACCCTTCGGCCTGTGCGCTCAACTTAACGCGCACAACGGACCCTTCGGCCTGTGCGCTCGACTTAACGCGCACAACGGACCCTTCGGCCTGTGCGCTCAACTTAACGTGCACAACGGACCCTTCGGCCTCTGCGCTCAACTTCACAGGAGGACTCACGCTGGAAGAAGCCGTCATCCTGCATGCGACCGGGAACATGCCGGATGGGCTGACCCTGTTTCCACCGGCGTCGGGCATCCTGATGATTCCCGTTCCCCGGGCGGGCGTCTACCAATCGGTCGCGGGGATGGATGAAGCTCTGCGGACACCAGGCGTGGACGACGTTGTCATCACTGCGAAGACCGGGCAAAAACTGCTGCCCCTTCCGGAGGGCGCGAGCTACACGGGGTTTATTTTCGCCGGTGGAGACGATGCTGCCTTTGTCGAGAACGCGCTGCGAACGGCGCACGCAAAACTCAAATTCGAGATGCTCGCGGCGCTTGATGTCGTTTCAGTTTTAGAAGAAGATCCCCGGCGCCGACCCTTTGATATCCTAATGAACCAACTATGACCCAGCGCCGCGCTCTTCCGAAGATCTGCATCGCGCTTGGTCTGCCGGATGTCCCGCGCCTGCTGGAGCAGGCCCGCCGCGAAGCCGAGGCCGGCGAGAACTTTCTTGAGTTCCGTCTCGACTACCTTCGCGATCCGGCGTTGGGCGCGCGCGCCATCGCGGACTTTTTGCAGGGCTATCCGAACTGCACGATTCTCGCCACCTGCCGCCGCCATCAGAACCACGGCAAATTTAACGGCAGCATCGACGACCAGTTGCGTATTCTCGATCTCTCCATTGAAAGTGGGGCGCGCGCCATCGATATCGAGATTGAAACCGCTGAGGTGGTCCCGGATCGTTGTGCGGCGCTGCGCACGCGCGCGCAGCTGGTGGTCTCATGGCATCACTTCGAGACCACGCCGCCTCTCGATCCGGTGTTGAAGCGAATGCAGAAGGTGCGGGCGGATGTTTACAAAATCGTCAGCACCGCGCGCAAGCCCAGCGACACGGGGCGCATTCTGGCGGCGAGCCGGTTGAGTCCCAAGATTCCTCTGGTGACGCTCGCCATGGGGGAGCTCGGCTTCCCTTCCCGGGTTCTTTCGACGGGGTTCGGCGCCGTCTATACCTACGCGGCGCCCGCCCACGTCCAGGGCACGGCGGCGGGCCAGGTGAACGCCCGGCAGCTGCGGTCGCTCTACCGCATCGACAAATTTACTAAAGCGGCGAAGATATTCGCCGTCATCGCGGATCCGGTGCGGCAATCGGTTTCACCTCACGTGCACAACCGCGCGTTTCAATCGCGCAGGATCGACGCGGTTTACGTACCGCTGCTGGTGAGCGCCAATCAACTCCGCGATTTCTTCCAATTTGCCAGGGATCTGCCGATTTCGGGATTCAGCGTGACTATCCCGCACAAGCGCAGGATCATGCGATACCTCGATCAGGTCGACCCGCTGGCACGGCGCATCGGGGCCGTGAATACCGTTTGGCGGAAGGCCGGTAAGTGGCGGGGCGCCAATACGGATGCCGAAGCCATTGCGGGGCCGCTTTCCAAACTCATCCGGCTTCCAAAGTCGACGGTGCTGATTATCGGCAATGGGGGCGCGGCCCGGAGTGCCGCCTGCGCTCTCGCCGACGCCGGCGCCAAGGTTGCGCTCACGGGTCGCAATGCGGATCGCGTGCGGGCGCTCGCCCGGTTGGTAGGCGGAGAACCGATGTCACACGAACAGCTTCTCGCCCGCCATTTCGACGTCGTGATCAATGCCACGCCGGTGGGGATGTGGCCCAACGTCAACGATTGCTATTTTGAAGGCAGAATCCCCGGGGAGATCGTTTTCGACCTCGTCTACAATCCGCTCGAGACGGCGCTCATACGTCGCGCCCGTGACCAGGGAAAGCAGGTTGTTCCCGGGTTGAAGATGTTCATCGAGCAGGCCGTGCGCCAGTTTGAGATCTGGACCGGCGAGACAGCGCCGCGGTCCGCAATGGAAACCGCCGCCCTCGATGCGTTGGAAACGAAGTATTCTGAACAGAGAGCATGAACTCCAAAATAACCCGGCGACAGCTTGCCGCAGTGATCAACGCGGCCACCGCCGGTTCCGCGGCCATCTCGCTGGATGCGGTGAAGGCGATCGCGCAGGCGCCACCCGGCGGTCAGGATCTGGACGGCGTTGTGTTGGACAGAGCCGCGCGCGAGTCCCACAGACGCAATTCCACAACCCTGGCGCAATTTGAAATCCCGATGTCCCTTGAGCCCGCGTTCCAGTTCAAGGCATGACGGACGACATTTTTTTCGCGGGCATTGCCGAACTCAACTCACGGCTCAGGAAGCGGGAATTTTCGACCGTCGAACTGGTGCGGGCTTTCGCGGAACGGCTTGAAAGGCTCGGACCCCGGTACAATGCGCTGGCGTTACCCCTGACCGAAGTGGCGGTGAAGCGCGCGAAGGAAGTGGATGACGAGTTGAAGCGGGAACGCTTTCGGGGACCGCTGCAGGGCATTCCATTCGGCGCCAAAGATCTGCTCGCATTCGCCGGCCATCCCACCACATGGGGCGCAAAGCCATATGCCGCGCAGGTTTTCGACGAGAGTGCGACTGTGATTCGGAAGCTGGACAAGACCGGTTCCGTTTTGATCGGCAAGCTGGCGATGGTGGAACTGGCGGGCGGAGGAGGATACCGGACCGCCGCGGCGTCCCTCTTCGGGGCGGGCTTGAATCCGTGGGATCCGGCTTGCTGGTCGGGCGGATCGTCCAGCGGTTCCGGCAGCGCCGTCGCGGGGGGACTGGTGCCGTTTGCGCTGGGCTCGGAGACGTCCGGATCGATCATCACCCCGTGCGCGTATTGCGGAATCACCGGTCTGCGGCCGACTTACGGGCTGGTGAGCCGACACGGGGCCATGGCGCTGTCGTGGACGATGGATAAGATTGGCCCTATGTGCCGCAGCGCCGAAGACTGCGGGCTCGTCCTGGAGGCCATTGCGGGTTCCGACTCCAAAGATCCCGGATCGGCGGACAAGAGTTTTTACTATACGCCGCAGTATGCGCGGCAGTTGAGCGATCTAAAGGTTGGTTTCTCCCCTTCGGATATCGGATGGGCCGACGACGCGGCGCGGCCCGCGTTTCAAGCTGCCATGCAGATCATGCACGAGACGGGCGTGCAGCTTGTCGAAGTCGGTTTGCCCGACTTGCCCTACGGCACGCTGGCGGATGTGATCATCGGCGCGGAAGAAGCCTCCGTCTTCGAAACGCTGATTACGAGCGGCCAGGTGAACGATCTGGCGGACGCGAGCCAGGCGGCAGGGTTGCGCGCGAACCTGGAAATTCCGGCGACGGAATATCTGAAGGCGATGAGGATTCGATCGCTGCTGAAGCAGAAGTTCCGGGAGGTCTTCGCCGATATCGACGTCCTCATCGCGCCCGCTCGGTATGGAGTTGCGCCAAAAATAACCGAGCCGCTCGACGGGCCGGATCCGATACCTTCGCCGCTGCCAGCGTCTCCTGGGATGAGGCGGCTGATCCAGGCGGGAAACCTGGCGGGGATACCGGCGCTTTCCATCCCATGCGGATTTGCCGGTAGCCTCCCGGTTGGGCTGCAATTGGCCGGGCCGCCGTTCACCGAGAATACGCTGCTCGCGCTGGGCCGTGAGTTTCAGAACCGGACCGATTGGCATAAACGGCGTCCCACACTGGTATCCTGACGATATGAGTTGTGGACCAGGCGGCATTTCAGGACAACAGTTTGCTCCCATTCCCGAAGGGGCGCATAAGGTCGTCTGCGTGAAGTTTCAGCGCGAGATGGAAGGGTTGGATGAGGTGCCCTTCGAAGGTCATCCGCTGGGCCAGCGCATCTACGACAGCGTGTCGAAAGACGCGTGGAAGATGTGGGTCGAGCACATGAAGATGCTCATGAATGAGTACCGGCTGAATCTTGGCACGCAGGAGGCGCAGGAATTTCTGTTGCAGCAGATGGAGCAATATTTTTTCGGCGAAGGCGCGGCGCTGCCGCCGGACTATGTAGCCCCTCAACAGAAGTGATCCGATTTCAGAAATAACGAACGCAGTAACACAAAGGACTCCGGCATCGACATCAATGTCGCCGGAGCCCTTTGCGATTCAATCTGCCTGTCGATTAATTGGTGATGTTGGTGTTGGAGGCCGTACCGCCGCTGAATGCCCCACCCGCCGCCGCCGCGCCGACGGAGACTGCTGCCGCGGCAGCCACGACAATACCTGCAATGGCAGCGCTGCTAAGGCCTGCCCCGGCTGCTGCCGCACCGCCTGCCGCTGCACCGCCCGCCGCCGCGCCACCTGCACCGCAGGCTCCAAGTTCCTTGGCACTCGTCACGTTGAGCACTTGGGTCGCGCCACTGGCCGGAGTTGCATTCGGAACCATCGATCCGGACACCTGGTAGCGGCGGTTTCCCCTGGCATTGCCGCCCCGAAGCTGCACGGTGACGTTCGATGTTTCGTCAGTAAGCAAAGTGTCGTTGCCGGATTTTCTGGTGCAGCCCGTCAGCGAAGAGGGTGCGCTGGCGCCGGCATCCTGCGGACGCAGGTCCAAGGCCCGTCCCGGCACCAGGTTGGCTACGTTGAGGCCGGCTGCGTTGAAGACGTGAACGCTTCCAGTCAACGCCGCAATCTCGACAACGCCCCGATCGCGCATCGAAATCGCCGCCGAAGCTTTTCCATCCGCGCGTACATTCAATCCATTCGCATTCGCAGAGTACCCGGTAATATTGGCGCTGCCTTTCTGAAGATCCACATGGTCGCTGTAAACCGTACCCTTGGAATCCGAGGCAAGACGTAACTGCGCACCGCTATTCAGCCGCACCTGAGATCCGGCCGACTGCGTTTCCAGCGTGTTGCCATCAAAAACCGTAGCGTTTCCAGCGGATGCGGAGCTGTTGATGATGATGTTTCCTTCGGACATCGCGATGCCGATACCCGGCGTCGCTGCCGACACGAGCCCCACGCTCGACAAAAACGCACAAACAAGAACAGCCTTTGAGTTAAACAGATGCATATCCGCTCCTGATCAGGAAAGACTCTACAGGAAGTATTATGCGAGGGAACTGCAAGTTAAGTCAAGCACTTATAATATTGAGAGCCCTGCACAGTACGGTTCTGTCCGCTCGTCCTCCTTCGTTTCGGGCGGAGCCCCCAAAGCCCACCTGCAACCGTACCGTACGCCCATCCGGCGCGGTGAGGATGTTGTGATACGATCATCAATTCGCAGCCATTGCGATGTTTTGGAATCCGGACAAATCGAGACGGCCGACGCCGCATCGGGTGCGGTAAATTGAAGGTTCCGCCGGCACGACTATCGTTCCACTTATGAGAGGATTGTGTATCTGACCGCAAGTGTTTCGCGTTCTCCACGCGCCCTCGATCCCGGAAGCGGGAATCGGAAGGCGGGCCACCTGTGACTTGCCCGAAATGCGGCAAAGATCGCGCCCATCGCTCTCACCGGTCGGTCCTCGACTGGGCACTGACTCTGCTTGCCCTGAAACCCTATCGCTGCCACGATTGCCACCACCGTTTTTACGCGTTCAAGGGGGGCTTGGGGTCCACGAAACTCAGGACTCCGGAGGAGCGGCGCGTCCAGAAATTGCGCCGCCGGATTCGCTGGAAACGAACCCGGGGTGAACTGATACTTTATGCCATCAGTTCGCTTATCTTCCTCGCGATTCTCTACTACATCGTGCAGCAACGCGTCGCCGGCGGCGGATAGTCGTAACGGCCCGCCGCTGCGACAGACTCGTCAATCCTTCAGAGGTTTGTAGTAACGGCTGTAGTATTTGCCGTAATAGCCGTAGTAATAGTAACGCTCGCTCATGTCGGCCCGGACTTCGTTCAGCGCCAGACCGATGACGTTGGCCTTCAGTCGTCTCAAATTCGTGAGAACGCTGGCCACGGCGTTGCGTTCCGTTTGTCCCGCCAGAGCTACTACTACAACGCCATCCACCAGTTTGGCTATCTGGAGAGATTCAGCGAAGCCCAGCAGGGGCGGTGCGTCGCAAATGATCAGATCGTACTCTTTCACCGCGCTGGCAAACAAATCCTTCAGCGTGGTCCCCAGTCCATCGGCGGCGCGCCGTGAGGCGGGGCCCGCCGGCAGAACGGTCAACCAAGGCAGGGCCTCGGTATTCTGCAGGGCATCGCGCCACTCCATGTCTCCGTTGACGACGTTGGAAAGCCCCTTATCGTTCGACACTCCGAGGTATTGGTAAATGCTGGGCCGGCGCAAGTCGGCGTCAATCAAAAGGGTCTTCCGTTTCTGCTGGCTGTGTACGACGGCCAAATGAACCGCAGTGGTGGACTTTCCCTCTCTGGGAGTCGCGGACGTCATCAGCAGCGTGCGCGGCCGGCGGTCGGCGCTGGGCAGCAGGATCGAATCGCGAAGTGTCCGGATGGCCTCTTCGTACGAACTCGCGAGGCCCTTCGAGAGACCGAAAAGTTCCCTGGGCTGAGTTCCTTCGGTCTTCCCCGGCAGATGGCCGCGCCACGCTTTAACCACCGGCAGCGAGCCGAGCACTTCCGTTTGCAGGTGCCGCGCGATCGTCTCGGGGTCCCGCAAGGTATGATCCATGCCGTCGGAGATAAACACAACGACTATTCCGAGCAGCGCCGACGCCACAAAAGCAATCATCGCGTTTGTGCGAATTCTCGGAAACACCGGTTTCACCGCGGGCCGCGCGGGGTCGGCGAGACGAATGGAACTATCCTGAAAGCCGGCATTGATCCCCGCCTCCTGAATTTTTCGGGTCAGTTCTTCGTACAATTTTCTGTCGGCGTCCGCGTCGCGCTTCAGGTTGGCATATTCGAAGGCTTTCCCGTTCTGGCTGTCAAACTCGGCTTTGGTTTCATCGACGGCCTGCTTCAGCGTTTGCTCACGATTGGCGGCTTCCTTGTATTCAAGTTCCACCCGTTGGGCAATATCCGCCTTCATGGCTTCCAGTTGCTTCTGTAATTCGGCCTGATTGCTCACGGCCTTCTTGTATTCGGGATGACTTGGCCCGTAGTGAGTCCTGACCTCGGCAAATTTCTGGTCCGCTTCGGCGATCTTGTCCACGAGTCTTCGGATTTGCTCCCCCTGTGCCGAAACCTCGAGAGATTCGATGGAGCCGGTTCTCACGGATTTTGCAGCGACCTCTTTTTTGAAACGATCGGTCTGAGCGTCGGTGTAATCTTTATTCAGTTCCAGCAGACGCGCGGTCAGGATACTCGTTTTATCGTCCGGGTTGATAACGTTCAACTCCTTCTGGAACTGGGCCAGTGCCAGGCTGGAACGCTCCATTTTCGCCTGCAACTCCTCAAGCTGCTTGGTCATGAACGTGGAGAGCCCGCTGGCTGTCTTGAAACGGATCTCAAAACTGTGGTTTTGATAACTCTCGGCGATCGCATTGGCCACGTCCGCCGCAAACCGGGGATCCGGTGAACGATAGCTGATCTGAAGCAGATAGGTCCGGGCCGGACGGGTGACGGCGAGATAGGGGAGAGATACCGGCGCATCGCGGCCGGCGGGCGGTATCGGGATCTTCATCTTCAGCGCCACCGGTCGAAGAACCGAGTCGGACATTATCAGCTTTACCTGTGTGGAAAGAAAGAGGTCGGAGTCGTTATTCGAAGAGGCGCGGACCGAAGCCTCCTGCCCGATTACCGCGGTGGGAACCATACGATCGACATCGAGAGTCGCCGTGGATTCGTAATACGGCGTCAGGCGCGATGAAACGATAATTGTAGCGGCCACGGCGAAAACCACGAATATCAACAACGGCCATTTTCGACGGCGAATGATCCACAAATAGTGGGAAAGAGGAGTCTGCGCGTCCGCACCATCGGAGTCCTGGGAGCCGTAGTATCCGTATCCCGACGAGTTATATCCCCCAGAGTACCCATAGGAATAACCCGAACGTTCGACCCTGGATGACGAGGCGTCGCTTGCCGGCGGAACAGTGAGAGATTTGTTTTCGTTAGGCATGTTGAATAGAACGCAAAAACCTCATTCGAGTTTTTCAGTCATCGTATCACGGCCGAACTTTCACTCCGGTTGTTGAGCGTGTGAATTCGTCCACTCGGCTTGTAGTGTTTCCAAACACAGCGGGCGCTTCAGGTTAGCCGGATGTCTGCGACTTTCGGCAATCCGAGTTCACGCTGCCGAACCGTGACACCGCTCCAGCCAAGGCGAACCACAGGAATGAGAGCACCGGTTCACGCAGGGGGAAGTCGACGCAGCTGTGAACCATAATGCTCAGGAGGCCCAAGCCCCATATCGATTGAATCGCCGGTTTGGCAATCAGGATGACCAACGCAGCCATCAGGAGCAGAAATGGTATTCCGCCGTCGGAGGTCCATTGGGCCCAGTCGTTATGGGCGTCGTTGGCAATCAGGTTCAGGTCGAATGTGGCGGTCTGCGGGTACACGGTGCGCCAGGTTCCCATCCCATATCCGGTCCATGGGCGCTGCTCGATCAGTTTCAATGTCGAATAGAACAACTGCCTGCGGATTGTGAAGGGATCCCGGTCCTTCTCGAAACGCGCCCTGATTCGATCCGTTCCGGCAACCGTCGAAGCGACGATTACCAAGGCAACCAGCCCGGCAAAGAAGAGGGCTATTACTTTCGCCTTGCGGCGTCGCGTGAGGAGCACGAAGCCGAGAAAAGCGACCAGTTCCACACCCAAAAGTATCACTCCCGCCCTCGATGCCGATGTGATCGTTGCCGCCAGAATCATTGCGCAGCAGAAGCCTCCGGTTACGGCATTTCGTTCCAACATATGCCAGAGGGCTATGGGCGCTGCGAGTTCCATCAGAGCCGCGAAGCGGTTGTGAGAGAGGAAGGTTCCCGTTACGGATGCTTCCGCCGGAAATATGCCGAATGCCCGGGTCGGCGTGCTGTAAAACTGAACCATAGCTATGAAGGCGAGAAGCGTGGCGGACCACAACAGGAGTTCCAGGAATAACTCACGTGGGGCGCGTCCGCGGAGGATGTGCGACCCCACGACAAAGGCGCAGGCGCTGAGGGCCAATATGATCGACCTGTCAAACGTCAACGCGGGCAGCAGCGTGGTGCGGAATGTCATTTGCAGGAATCCCCACGCGCCGATCAGCGCCACCAGAACCGTCTGGACGGACCAAGGCTGGGACAACGACTCGAAATCGCGCAGGCGGACCAGCAGCGAGAAGGCAATCCAGCAGATCGTCAGGATTGAAATGCCGGTGATGGCGACACTGGCCGGCCAATAGCGCGGCGACCACGCAACGACGATCCCGGCGAGAAGCACCATCCACAGCCCCGCAGCCCACCAGCGGGAATTTTCGTAACTTCGTGGGCGAGGATCACCGCTCACCGGGCAAGCTCCAGATGCACGTTAAAGAGTTGCAGCGTGCCCGATATACGGGTCGTCCCCGGCGCGCGCGTGTACTTCAAATCGATTCGGACCTGCTCGATCTGCCCCGGTCTGGCCCCCGCAGGAGTGACGAAATCGCATGTCTCCCGACTGCCGGAGGAAAGTAGCGCGGGACATTGCGTGACTACTTCGACGGGCTCGTGACCTGGCTGCTTCCAGGCGGTCAGAAAACTCAAGCCGGGATCCTGGGGCGAGTTGAGGGACGATCCATCGCTTTTCCAGCGCAGATGGTAGCGCGCACCCAAAAGAACAGGAACAAATACGGACAGAATCGTCGCCGATTGAGGTTCGTCACCGGTAATTTCGAAACGGACGGAGCCGGAAAACCCGCTGGCAAACACGCCGGGGGTATCCGGCACCCGCCAGCCGAATGCTGTCGCGAGCGATGCAAACCTGAAGTCGGGATCGGCGACAGAGACGCCTTCCGCTGGATTGAGGTGTCCGGAATGGATGATCCCACGGTCCACAAGCTGGTTCCAGATCGTCACCGCCTCCGGCAGACGATTGGTCGCGGCCAGAAATTCGGCAAATCCGATCAGCGTGCCGGTGTCGGACGAATCGGCCGGATCTGCCGCCGCCAGCGCTCCCGGCCAGGCGTCGAGAGCTGCCTCGGTTCTGCGGGTCGCAATCAGGAAGCCCAAATACTGAATCGGTCTGTGGTCGCGATTCGGAATCAGGCTTAGAATCCTGCGGGAAAAGCTCACCTCGTTACCGGCAGCCTCCCGCCAGCAGAGTTCGAAGACGGGCACCGTGTCGAATTCCAACGGATCGAGATTCAGAATGCGCCGGATCATGGGCAAGCCCTTGTCAGACCGGCCGATACGGTAGTAATAATTCGCAAGCGTCCAGGCAGGCTTGAATTGATGGTCGACTTCAGCGGCGCGGAGCAGAAAACGCTCGGCTTCGCCTCTGTTTCCGCGAAATTCCTCGCGGAGCCCGAGTGTCATCAGCACATCCGAGTTGAAGGGATTCATGCGGGCGGCGCGCCGCAAGTCGTCGTCGATTCCGGGAGACTGATCGTCGTTGTCGCTCCGATAGATCGCCGCGCGCGCGAGCATCCCGGCGTCGTCCGGCGCCAGATGAATAGCCTGTTCGAGCGCTTCGAGGGTACCGGCATTCGCCAGCCAGTCGGCTCGGGCGACGCGGATGGACCGCCAGCCGGCGAATCCGCAAAAAGCGATTGCCAGAAGACCGAAAAGCAGTGTGGAAAGGGCTTTGAAGCGCAACATCCAAGCTTAACGCGCGACGCTGCCTGCAAAAGGCCAAACCCCCGTTCAACCCGCTGTATAGGATTTAATATCAGAATGCTCTTCGTTCTTCGCAAGCTCGTCGAGGCTCTGCTGCTGCCCGTCGGAATCTCCGTCCTTCTCATCATCGCGGGCATCGCCTTCCGGCGCCGCTGGATCGCGGTTTGCGGTGTCGTCACGCTCTACGCGTTCAGCACCCCGATCGTGGGCAGCCTCCTGATACTGCCGCTCGAGCGGGCTTATGAACCCAAAGAAGTAGCGGCATCTCCGGACGCTGACGCGATCGTGGTTCTGAGCGGTGGTGTGGTCAGGGGCATCCTTGCCCCCGGAGTCCAATGGGGGCGCAGCGCCAACCGCTATTTTGCCGGATTCGACCTCGCGGTGGCCGGGAAGGCAAAGTTTATTGTATTCTCGGGGGCCGCGGCAGACGATTCGGATGGCCCGAGCCAAGGTGCGATTTTACGGCAGGTTGCGATCGGCCACGGGATACCACCGGAACGCGTCATCCTGGTGGGCTCGGCGCTGACTACCGAAGATGAGGCGCGCGCCGTCTCGGAAATGCCCAACGTCCACACCATTCTGCTGGTGACCAGCGCCTATCATATGGCCCGGGCGGTCCTGCTGTTTCGCGCGCGTGGTCTGGATGTCTCGCCGTTTCCGACCGACGAGCAAGTCCTGGGCCGACAGAAACTGAACGTTTTCAGAATCATTCCGGTTTCCGGGGCGCTTGAAGAATCGGAACAAGCAATGCGCGAGTACTACGGACTGGCTGTCTACCGTACGCTTCTCTTTTTTAGATTTAGACCGCTTGGACGATTGAAGTAATAGTGAGACAATCCCGGGGTCCGGCGCCCTCCGGTTGAAGAGGCTAAATGTGTGATTTGACGTACTGATTCAGGGTTGCCCCTTGCCGCACCCGGCTGCTGCTATGCTATAAAATCGGATTCGCGGAAAAGCTCTCCGGCTGGACTGCCCAAGTGTGGGTCGGTTGGCGTGAGCTTGCGCAAAAATGCGTTCATCATGCATGCTCCGGTTGCGGTGATGCACAATAAAACCCGCAACCCGGCATCGGCACCAGGCAACAACCCTATGCGACGAATTCTGCTGTCAATTCCTCACATGGGCGGGCGTGAGCAGCTGTATGCAAATGAGGCTTTCGATTTGAATTGGGTCTCTACCGCCGGACCGAATCTCACAGCCTTTGAAGAAGCGTTCTCCCGCCGGCTTGGACTGCCATGCGTGTGCCTGGCCAGCGGCACCGCGGCGATTCATCTCGGATTGCGGCTTCTCGGCATCCGCCCCGGCGATGAGGTTTTCTGTTCCACTCTCACCTTCGCGGCATCAGCCAACCCGATTCGTTATCTCGGCGCCGAGCCCATATTCGTGGACAGTAATGCCGCCACCTGGAATATGGATCCGGATCTGCTCGCCAGTGCCTTGAAGGATCGGGCGGCACGGAACAAACTCCCAAAGGCGGTTGTCGTAGTGCATCTCTATGGGCAGTGCGCCGACATGGACCCGATCCTCGACGTCTGCGGGAACTTCGGCGTGCCGGTTCTCGAGGACGCAGCCGAGGCGCTGGGCGCAACATACAAAGGCAGGCCGGCGGGCACACTGGGCGAAATTTCCGCATTTTCTTTCAACGGCAACAAAATTATTACCACTGCCGGCGGCGGTATGCTGGTTGCCCGGGACCGCCAGCGGGTCGAAAAAGCGCGCTTCTGGTCCACTCAAGCGAAAGACGCCGGTATCGGATTCGAGCATTCCGAGATTGGCTACAACTATCGGATGAGTAATGTGCTGGCTGGAATCGGGCGCGGCCAGCTGGAGATTCTCGACGTGCGCGTCGACCAGCGCCGGGCCATCGCTTTCCGTTACCGCGATGCCTTCGCACCGCTCCCGGGTCTCCAATTCATGCCTCAGGCCGCCTATGGATTATCGACCAACTGGCTGAGTTGTTTTCTGATCGATCCGGTTGAATTCGGATGCACACGTGACGAACTCATTGGCCTGCTTGATTCGGCGGGGATTGAATCAAGACCAGTGTGGAAGCCCATGCATCTTCAGCGACTTTATTCGGGTTGCCGCTCTTACGGCGGCGCGGTTGCGAAGGACCTGCACGAGCGCGGTATCTGCCTGCCCAGTTCCAGCTCTCTCACTCCCGAAGATCAGGCATATGTCATCCAGCAGGTCAGGGCCGCTGCCCATCCGGGAGCCGGAACCGTCGTCGGAGAGCCCGCCGTCGGAAAGGGCGCCAGGTCTCATGCCTGAGTCTTCTGCCAGGTACGCGCCTCCACGAACACGCGTGAGACCGCGTCAGTCGGGTTCCCATCTCCTGGTAGTTTTTGGAATCGAAATAGCGACCATCCTGACTTCCGCTGTTTTGGCATTCCTGTTACGCTTCGACTTCAGGGTTCCGGCGCCATACGTTCCCGCTCTCGTGGTGGCCGCCAGCGTCTGGGTCCCCGTTAAACTGGTCTGTTTCAAGCTGCTGGGTCTCGATCGGCGATGGGCTCGATATATTTCCCTCGCCGACCTGGTCAGACTAAGCCTCAGCAATCTGATCGGAAGCTGCCTCGCGCTGGTGATCCTGCTGGCCATTCGCACCGGTGTGCCGAGGTCCGTCTATGCCATCGATTTCCTCTTAAGTGTGACGCTGACGGCTGGTCTGCGCGTCGGCGTCCGCCTTGCGTCCGAGTCGAATCGCCCGCGTATGGCGGCGTCGAAAGGCAAACGCACCATCGTGTATGGGGCCGGCAACGCCGGCGCGTCTCTGCTGCGCGACCTTCGCCAGGATCAGGCGCTGAATTACGATGTTTGCGGCTTTGTCGACGATAATCCCGCAAAGGCCGGGCTGGTGCTGCACGGAGTCAGGGTTCTGGGCAGCGGCGCGGATCTGGACGCTTTGGTGAAAAAACACCAGGCGGAGTTCGTATTGATTGCCATTCCCTCAGTGACCGGCTCTCAGATGAAAGAGATCCTCGAGCGGTGTACCGCGGCCGGGATTCCATACAAAACGATTCCTGGTCTCGCCGAGATTATCGACGAGAACGGCTTGGCCCGGCAGATCCGGGATGTCGCGGTTGAAGATTTGCTTGGACGGACTCCGGTCAATCTCGAACATGATCGAATTTCCGCCAAGCTTCGCGCTCAAACCATTCTGGTAACGGGGGCCGCGGGATCCATCGGTTCGGAGATCTGCCGCCAGGTAGCCCGTTTTCGCCCCGCTGCCATCATCGGTTACGAGATCGCCGAATCCCCTCTCTTTCACCTGGGACTGGAGATCGCCCGCGAGTTTCCAGGTACCGTCTTCCACCCGGAAATCGGAAGCATCCAGAATTCCGCGCGCCTGAGGGAGGTTTTCGAACGCCATCGACCGTCCGTGGTCTACCACGCAGCGGCCTACAAGCATGTTCCGATGATGGAATCCCATATCTTCGAAGCGATTGAAAACAACGTCTTCGGCACCATGAATGTGGTCGAAGCGGCACGCGTTTGCGGGGTTGCCGAGTTCGTTATGATTTCATCGGACAAAGCGGTTCGCCCAGCCAGCGTGATGGGTGCGACCAAGCGGCTTGCCGAATTGCTCGTCCGCTCCTTTCAGCCGGACGGCAGCGCCTATGTTTCGGTACGATTCGGGAACGTGCTGGGCAGCAACGGCAGCGTGGTCCCCATCTTCAAAGAGCAGATTGCCCGCGGGGGTCCGATCACCGTAACTCACCCGGATATGCGCCGGTACTTCATGACCATTCCCGAAGCCTGCCAGCTTGTCCTGCAGGCGTCGGCGATGGGCAAAGGATCCGAAATCTTTGTACTGAACATGGGAGACCCCGTGAAGATCGCCGACCTGGCCCGCAATCTGATTTTGCTGTCGGGACTGCGTCCGGAGCACGATATTCGGATCACGTTCACCGGGCCGCGGCCGGGCGAGAAGCTCTTTGAAGAGTTGAATGAGGAAGCAGAGGGTCTCCTTCCCACCCACCACGAAAAAATCAACGTGTTCGCGGGCGAAGCGATGGCGCGGGCGGAGATCGAGCGGCATCTCGCGCGGCTCCGGACAGCCTGCCGGGAGAGAAATTGTGACGAATTGCTGTCAGCCATCAGGCAGGTGGTGCCGGAATACAGGCCCAGCGCGGAGCTGATAAGCGGAGCTCACGCGGGAGGCGCGGCGCGAGCCGTAGCCGCGGACATGGCATGACGGACCAATCCTTCCGTCATCAAAACATGCTGGACGGTCCCCGCTGCCGTTCTATCTTCGAGGAATCCGCAGCCAATCTCCTTGCAGCCTGCACGGAGTCGTATCTGGCCGCCATCCCGGCTGCGGTCGATATGATCGTCCGCGCGTTTGAGAGCGGCGGCAAGCTCCTTGTGTTCGGTAACGGTGGATCCTGTACCCACGCGGAACATATTTGCGGGGAACTCGTGGGACGCTTCCTCAGGGAGCGCCGCGGCTTACCGGCCTTGGCCCTGACCAGCAGCCCGGCGGTGCTGACGGCTATCGGAAACGACTATGGTTTCGAGGCCGTTTTCGAACGCCAGATTCAAGCCTTGGGCATGGAAGGGGACGTGGCTTGGGGAATCTCTACGAGCGGAGACTCCACAAATGTGGTGCGCGGCCTCAAGTGTGCCAAAGAATCGGGTCTGAAAACGATCGGATTGACCGGGTGCGGGGGCGGAAAATCCGCGCAATGGTGCGATGCGCTGATGGCGGTTCCGCTTGCCGAAACGCCTCGCATCCAGGAAGTGCATTTGGTGACGTATCACATCATCTGCAGCGCCATTGAAGCGCGGCTGTTTGGGGAATGATGGGGCACAATTCCACGCGCGACACTGTCGTTCCGGAAGATCCGGCGATTGCCACGCAGGAAGCCGCTTTCGGCGGATTCTATTCCGGCAAACGCGTTCTGGTTACCGGCCATACCGGCTTCAAGGGCGGCTGGCTGTCGCTATGGTTGCATCGGCTTGGCGCCGCCGTGCATGGCTACGCACTCAATCCGCCAACCGAGCCCAGTTTGTTCCAATCCGCCTGCATCGGCAAGGTTCTGACATCGGATACCCGTGGCGATCTAGCCGATCTGGAGCGGCTCAAGTCGGTCCTCGGCACGTCGCAACCGGACGTCGTCTTCCATCTGGCAGCCCAACCGATCGTGCGGGAGAGTTATCGCGATCCGTTGGGCACTCTGGCCGCCAATGTGATGGGAACCGCGCATGTGCTTGAAGCGGCTCGCGCCATCGGCAGTGTGCGCGCACTGGTCGTGATAACCACCGACAAAGTGTATGAAAACCGCGAATGGGTTTATCCTTATCGCGAGGTCGACCCGCTCGGCGGATATGATCCCTACAGTGCCAGCAAAGCGGCGGCGGAAATTGTGGCTGCCAGCTATCGTGCAAGTTACTTCACCGGAGAAGCGGGGCACCCGGCTCGCGTGGCGACAACACGGGCGGGTAATGTGATCGGCGGAGGCGATTGGGCTGCCGACCGGCTGGTACCGGACTGCCTGCGCGCCTTCGCGAATCATGAGCCCGTGCACCTGCGCTTTCCGCATGCCGTCAGGCCCTGGCAACATGTCCTCGAGCCGCTCGCCGGCTATTTGCAATTGGGGGCGCGGCTTTGCGCTCCGGAAGGCGTCAGGTTTGCCAAAGGGTGGAATTTTGGACCGGACACCAGTGGCAACGCCACGGTGGGTGAGATTGCCCGGACCCTCGCGCGGTTATGGGGCGAGGATGCGCGAGTGGATCTGGTGCCCTCAGCCCAAAACCCGCATGAGGCCGGCTTGCTTACCCTTGACAGCACCCTGGCCCGCACCCAGCTCGACTGGAAACCGTGCTGGTCGCTGGAACACGCGCTGGCGCAGACTACCGGCTGGTATCGAGCGTGGACCAGGGGCGTCGATATGGCCACCGTCAGTCTCGGCCAAATCCGCGAGTGGGAGGCGCGGGCCAATTATGAGCTCACGTTTCGAAATCCGGGAATTGCATACACTTCAGTCTCGGAGTGATTGCCTGCTATCGGCTGGTGCCGGAGTACGCCTGGTGCAGAGTTGACGGCCGGCCTTCTGACAGACGACTTGGCGCAAACCGCCGCCGCGGACATGGCCTGATGACGCGATCGGTTCAACAGTATAAAGAACATGTTGGACGAAATTGCGATGGCGGTAACTACCACAGTCCACGCGTTTAGAGTGGACGCAAACTTATTGTATTCGGCAACGGCGGCTCTTATGCCAACTCCGAGCACATTGGCGGGGAACTCATGGGACGGTTCCCCCGTGAACGGCGCAGGTTGCCCGCGCTGGCCTTGTCGAGTAACGCCGCCGTTCTCACGATGAATCGTTTCGAGGCTGTTTTCGAACGCCGGATTCAAGCAATGGGGAAAGATGGGGACTTGGCTTGGGGCATCTCGACAAGCGAAGACTCCGAAAATGTGGTTCGCGGGAATGAGCGTGAAAACGATTCGATTGACGGGGTGCCGCGGCGGATGGTGCGCTCAGTTATATCCAGCGCGGAGCCGATGGGCGGACTTCGCGCGCGGCATCGCGCGATTGCGCCGCGGCGGATATGGCTTAATACGGTCTTACAATTACGTGATGTCGTTGAAAATAAATGGACGTGGACTTCCCCCGACCCGGGTCGTGCCCAATTGAAAGGATTTGAGACTCCATCCGTCGTGGCGGCCCGAGCGTTTGCATACGCAAGCCGGTTTTTCGTCGCCGTCGAGAACCTCGGTTTCGCGAGTTCTTTGAAGATCTTCGCTCTCTACCGGCTCCGAATAAAGCGCGAGAGTGTGATCTTTGCCCGGAAGCTGAATCGGAGTATCCATTTTCGCGGCGCTGCTGACGGCGTTCTGTCCCATTTTTTTTATCCCGGTTTTCGCATCCGTGACACGCCGGAGCATCCTGTCCGCTTCATCATCGATGCTGGCGCCAACGTCGGTGTTGAGACTTTGCGCTTCCGCCATTTTCACACCGAAGCGTTCATTGTTGCGCTGGAACCGGAAGAGGGGAACCACCGCATGCTCCTGAAGAACGTCGGTCAGGACGAAAAGGTTGCGGTCCTTCAGGCAGGCCTATGGTCACATCAGTGCAGCCTGTCGATTGTTACCACCGAACAGGACAATAACGAAGCATTCCAGGTCCGCGAGGCGGCGAACAGTGAAAGCGGGACAGTCTCCGCCGTGTCTGTCCAGTCTTTGATAAATCGTTTCGGCTGCGCCGACGTGGACATCCTGAAAATGGACATCGAGGGTGCCGAGTATCAGGTTTTCTCGCAATATTTCGAGAGTTGGATTGATCGGGTCAAGGTGTTTATCTTTGAATGCCCGGATCACGAGCATCCAGGGGTTGCGTTTAGTATTTTTCGCGCGCTCGAGGGCAAGCCGTTCGATTGCTTTATCCAGGGAGAATGCCTGGTCCTGATTCGCCGGGACACCGGTTGGAAAGTCGAATCAAACCTTTTCATGCCAAGCCCGCGACTTGGCGAAATTATGCCTCCTTCAGCCCGCGCACTGTCTGCCCGAAATATCTGACTGGATCGCGCCGGATCGTTTTTACGTGGCGCAAACGCGACCCGCACGGATAAACTTCGAGTCCTGATCCCGCATGCCGCCGACTCATTGCGCTGAAAGCTTTACTGGAGTAACGGAACAACGTGCTTAATTCTGCGCCGGTGCAGGACGTTTCGGTCGGCAGGAAATGGTGGAAGCGGGTACTGGCCGGATTGGCCGCGCTCTTGTCGGGTCAGGTAATCTCTATTCTCGGCACAGTGGCGGTAGTACCGATCTACCTCACGAAATGGCCCGTCGATCGCTATGGGGAATGGCTGGCGCTTTCCTCCCTGGTGGCCTACCTTTCAGCTCTGGATCTCGGCATGAACATGGGTGGCACGAATAAGCTCACTCAGGAATATGCGCGAGGCGATATGGAAGCGTATACTCGATTGCTCCGGTCCGCGATGGCATTCTACCTCGCCATAGCTTCGGCTGGCAGCGTAATCCTGGCGGCGGCTGTGGTGCTGCTTCCCATTTCGAGATGGCTCGGTCTTCGGGTGACTGGCGTCGGAGAAGCGGCGATAGTTGTCTTTTTAATCGGCATGCAGGTCTTGTGGAGTATGCCGGCCGGCTTTATTGGTAGTATTTACCGCACAACCGGCGACTTGGCGCGCACTCAATGGGTGCGTAATGCTCAGGATATTGCGGCCCTGACTTTTACTTCGGTCTGCTTGATCGCCGGCGGGAGCATGATTGCGCTGGCGATCGTACAGTTGTTTTGCCTTGCCGCGCCGGTCATTTGCGTTCTGGTCGATCTGCGAAAACGGCACCCTGCAATGGTGCCGGGCCTTGCCGGCGCACAGCTTTCGGGAATTCGCGGTTTGGTACGTCCCAGCCTGTTGTTTGTCCTGATCATGCTGGCGACGGCCATCGCCGTACAAGGGCCAACGCTGTTGATCTCCGCCTGGTTTGGCGGAGCGGCAGTAGCGGTTTTCGTCAGTACGCGCACTTTAGCAAATCTCGCAAGGCAGATCGTCAACACCGTAACCCATGCGCTGTGGCCTCATGTAACCGCGCTCGAAGCCCAGGCGCAACATTCCAGAATTCGTGTACTCCACCGCTTCTGGGTTGTTTGCAGCACCGCCCTCTGCATAAGTCTTGCGGCCCCGCTGTGGTTTGAAGGAGGCGATGTAATTCGCTTATGGACCCGCGGCCGTCTTCCTCCGGATACGGTTCTGCTTCGGTTGTTATTGATACAGATCGTCCTCCAGGTGCCGTGGCAGGCCAGCACTTTGATTACCGCCGCATCTAATCAGCACGGCAGAATTTCGTATGCCTGGTTCTGGTCAAGTGTATTGGGCTTGGGCATTGCCGCCGCGCTGCTCACGCGTTTGGGCCTTTGGGCGGTCCCAGTCGGATCGATTATCGGCGAAGGACTGATGTGCTACCACTTTGTCCTTCACGACACCTGTGAAAGAATTGGAGAGGCATATTGGAAATTTGCCTCCTGGCTGTGGCTCTATCTCGGGCTCGCCTCCTCTGCCACTTTGCTGGTGGCATGGGGCGCGCACAAGGTCGCATTTGGTCCTCCACCTTTGCGTTGGGCCGAAGTAGGTGCTGCGACGGTAATCGGCAGCGGTGCGCTGCTATGGGCGGTTGGCTTGGGTCCGGCCGATCGCCACCGGCTGAAATCCCTTTTTCAACTGGTAAATCCTTGATGTCTGACGTGCCAAGCCCTCACTGGACCCTCTTCAGTTTCGACTCGGACGCACTACGCGACTTCAGTTGCTTCCATGCCATGCCTGAGAACGTGATTACCAGTCGGTTAGCAGGTACCTCGCAGTTCCAGGGAAAAGTCGGCCGATGAGCCTGCGTGAGTCTTTGTCGGTTACTATTTCGGTACGCGGGCGCTTTCACGCTTTCGATCTGGCGCGCCAATTGCAGCAGCGCGGTGCGCTACGGAGATTGATCACGACCTACCCGAAGTTCAAGGTTCGCGAGTGGGACATCCCGGACGACAGGACGTCAAGTTTCGCTGGTATGGAAATTTTGAATCGCCTGCTCTATCGTGCTCCGATTTCCCCGTCCTTGTGCAACCTGCTCGGGGCCCGCTTGTCCGCGGACTATGATCGCCGCGCCGCGAAACTCATTCCGGAAGACACTCGCTTGTTCGTCGGATGGTCCAGTGAATGTATAGAATCGCTGCGAATTGCCAAGGCCTTGGGAGCTCGCACGGTTGTTGAGCGCGGTTCCTGTCATATTCGATTCCAGGACCAGATACTTGGCGCGGAATACGAGCGGCTCGGTTTGCCCTGGCCAGGTATCCATTCGGCCGTGATCCACCGGTCCGAGCAGGAATACGAAGAGGCGGATTTCGTTTCTGTACCGAGCGGCTTCGTGCGCGATACCTTCGCGCAGTACGGCGTCTCTCCTGAAAAGATTCTCGTCGTCCCCTATGGTTGTGACCTGTCGATCTTTCGCCCCGGACCAAAGCTCGATCGAAAGTTTCGTGTGATCCACTGCGGGCAGATCAGCATTCAGAAGGGCGTACATCTCCTGATTCGTGCATTTGCGGAATTGCGCCTGCCAGACGCGGAACTGTGGCTTATAGGCGGACTGACTCCCGAGATCGCTTCGATCCTGAAACAGTACCCGGATTCGCCGATTTCGGTAAAAGGTCCCTTCCCTCAAAGTTCTCTGCCCCAGTACTATTCTCAGGGTTCGGTGTTCTGTATGGCCTCGCTCCAGGAAGGATTAGCGATGGTCATCCCCCAGGCGCTGAGTTGCGGGCTACCCGTCATCGCCACCGCTAACAGTGGCGCCGCCGAACTGGTGGAAGAAGGCCGCACCGGATTTGTTATCCCTGCGGGCAACGTGGATGCGCTGAAGGAGAAGCTGTTGCTTTTTTACGAGAACCCTCAATTGACGGCGGACCTGGCCATCAATTTGCGTACCACGACCAAAGTGGATCTAAGCTGGGCTCGATATGGCGATCAGATCGTGAAGGCATACGAGGCAATTGTCCAGTAGCCGGGACGCCGGACTTGGAACCGCCCGAAAGCTCGAAATGCATAGTCTTGCTCTGGAACGGCAGGCCTCCAATCATCTGAATCTGATCCGCGGCGTGGCCGCGCTGGCGGTTCTCTGCGGACACCTGCGCGCCCTCTTCTTCCAGGATCTCGGACATGTCTTCCACGCCCGTGCTGTCACCACGATCCTGTATGCCGCTACGGCACTCGGGCACGAAGCCGTTATGGTGTTCTTCGTGCTAAGCGGCTTCTTCGTCGCAGGCAGCGCAATCAGAATGGCGCACCGGTGGTCGTGGGCGAAATATCTGGGTAATCGTGTCGTCAGACTCTATCTCGTGTTGCTCCCCGCCCTCCTGCTGACTGCCGTGGTGGACCAGGTAGCCCTCAGAATGCCCTTGGGCGAACTCTATTTCTTCCACCCCATTCCCTCTCTCAATAACCCCGTTCCACTGGTCGCCGCGATTTCACCCCAGGTTTTTCTCGGTAATGCATTATTTCTACAGACGATCGTCGTCCCATCTTTCGGATCCAACTCCCCGCTCTGGAGCCTTGCTAACGAGTTCTGGTATTACATGCTGTTCCCCCTCATTCTCGTTCCTTTCTGCCAGTCCCGACTCTCTGTACGGCTTGCCTGCCTCGGTACTGCCGTTGCAATTGGCATCCTGCTGCCACGGACCATCCTCCTTTACTTCCTGATTTGGCTCCTCGGCGCGGCCATGCACTTCCTTCCCCGCCGGCCCGCAATGCGGTCTGGCCCGGTCCTGCTGCTGAGAACCGGAACATTGGCTCTCTTCGGTGCCTCATTATTTCTCACTCGCCTCAATTTGATCGCTGGGCTACCGGCGGATTTTGTTATTGGTTTGTCGTTTGCGATTTTCATGTATTGCCTGGTGGGCTTCCGGTTGGGGACGCCGGTTTCCCCACAGCTCTTTGCGCCGCCGGTCGACACTTGGTATGCCCGCTTCTCTGGCGCCCTCGCTGGCTGTTCATATAGCATCTATGCCATTCACCTGCCCCTCCTCACTTTGATAAGGACAACGATTAACGCCGGCCGGTGGCAGCCGACGCCGGGTCATACTGCCATGGGGTTTCTGATCGGAGTCGGGGTCATCGGCGCCGGGTACATCTTTTCGAAAGCGACCGAGGCTAGAACCGGTGCTGTCAGGGCCAGGCTCTTTGCCTGGATAGGCGTTCGCCCCGCCCATGACTTGGCTGCTGAGGCCGGAGCGGGTTCCTGACTCTGCATCATGGAGGCGCTTCCTTTGCGGGGAAATTGACGATCGAGCCCGCACCCCGCCTGAAAGATTCCGGATCGCGATAAATGCCCCTTTCAACTTCAGACCGGCTGCAATATCTTCTCTGGGCTGGCACCAGAGCGTGCATCGCGCCCGACAAAAAATGTCCCGGCTGCGGCTCTCCGCGCACCGCAATTGTGCGGCGAAAATATCTGGTGACATCGCTTTGGGAATGCGCCGTTTGTGCTTTGAGATTCAGGGTGCCGAAAGACCGGTTGGATTCCTCCGAAGACTTTTATCAGGAGGCCTATTCGGAAGGCTTCACTACAGACTGTCCGTCGCCGGAAACGCTGGCCTCATTGATCTCCACGAGTTTTGCCGGTACCGAGAAAGATTTCAGCGCTTATTTATCCGCGCTCGGATCCGTGGGTTTGAAGCCCGGCGATGCCATATTGGATTTCGGGTCTTCCTGGGGGTATGGCAGTTGGCAATTGAGTCGCGCCGGCTTCAGAGTCTTCTCCTACGAGATCAGCCAGCCTCGATCCGAGTATGCCAGAACAAAGCTCGGATGCAGGATGGTTCGATCGCCGGACGACCTTGAGGATCGGGTCAAGTGCCTTTTTTCCTCCCATGTGATCGAGCACCTCCCTAATCCCGCACTCTTGTGGGAAATCGCCGGTAAAGTTCTAACCGATGATGGGCTTATTGTTTGCTTTTGCCCCAACGGTGAGCCGGCGCGGGAGGCGATTGTCAGTGTCGGCCGCTACGATCAACTTTGGGGAAAGGTGCACCCGCTCTTGATTACCCCGGAGTTTTTGCGGAACATGTCCACACGCCATGGATGGTCGGCGCAGGTCTATTCCGCTTCATTTGCATCTAACACGATAGCCGCTGGCAGGTTAATTGAGGGCCAGCTAACGGGCGATGAGCTTTGCATGGTTGCAAGGCGCGCGATTGCCCAGCATGACCCTTAATGGACTGCACGAAGGCTGATGTGACTAAAATGAGCTCCGTCCTGGTCAGAATGTTTGGTTTTCCGGCAACGCTCCTCCACGGCGATACTTTAGTCCTGGACCTGTGGAGATGGCTGAAGCCGAACCGGCCGCCGGTTTCCAGGTGCTCCAGGCGACTCCCGGACCTCGGCTGAGGCACTGGTACGTTCACGATCGGCCCGGCGTTACGCGGTTATGATTCGCTGGGTCTAAGTTTGGCCTACGCTTGGCCTACGCTGCTCTAAGCTGGGATGAACGTTTATAAAGGAGAAGATGCAGAGCTGACGCTCACCTGCGCATGATTGCACAGCGCACGCCGGACCGGGACGATCCTTAATCCGGGACGATTCTTAATATGGTGTTCTCAATGAAACATCGGGCCTTACGGGCAATCGGGCACCAGCGCTGGTTGCGCGGCAGGGATAGAATCCTAAGGCTGCTCTCGCACCCGGACCGCCAGACCCCGTACGCTTTCGAGGTGGATTTTTTCGGCCTCCCTTATTCCGGCAATCTGACGAACTTTGTCGATTGGACGGTATTTTATTACGGTGCCTACACCCGGAATGAACTCCTGCTTTTGGCTGATATTGCCGGCCGACTGCGGGCCGCGGGTAAGCCGGTGAACTTTTTCGACGCGGGAGCCAACGTTGGCCACCACTCCCTTTTCATGTCGAGTCACGCAGACCACGTTTTCGCCTTCGAGCCGTTCGCCGTAGTCCGGGAGGAGATGGCCCGCAAGCTCCGGCATGCGAATCGCGGGAATACGACGATCTTCGCAGTCGCCCTCGGCGACCGGAACGAGACACGCGCCTTCCATACCCCCATCGATGCCAACCAGGGAACGGGAACACTAAGTGACTTCCTGCCCGGCAACACGTCGGCGGAGACGATCCCGGTCGAGGTCGTGCGGGGCGATGACTTCTTCCTGGCCAACAATCTACCACCCGTTTCGCTCTTGAAAATGGATGTGGAGGGCTACGAGGCAAAGGCGCTGGATGGCTTACGAGAGACGATCCGCCGGGATCGGCCACCTATCCTGATGGAGATCCACGGACCGACCCGCAGCGGTTTTGAAACCGCGGAGCGGCTCAAGGAATTACTTTATCCGGATCATCTACTGTTCGACGTGGGTGCCCGGCGTGAGAACTTCGTTCTGAGGCCCTTCTCGCTCGAGCGAACGGGAGAGGCTCTTGTGCTCCCGGCAGAACTGGCCGATTTCGCTCAAGCCCCCCGGTAGCAAGAGGAATGAGCCGCCCGTTTGCCTATCGAGCGCGAAAATGGAAGCGGGAATGACGAACAAAACCGGGTGGAAGCAGCGGTTGTACGATTGTTATGTTTCCAGCGGCCAGGCTGGCGATTCCGGGCTGAATTGCTCGAGCGATGAAGCCGCTAATGCGATCTTTTCTCGAGGCGCACCCGCGAAATTCGTGGCCCGACATATGCCCCCGGATCCAGACACGCGGATAATCGACCTTGGATGCGGTCGCGGCGCGCTTCTGTACTCGCTTCGGCGAGCCGGCTACAGGAATATGTCGGGGGTTGACGCGTCCGAGGAGCAGATCGCCATTGCTCATCGGCGCGGACTCACGCAAGCCCAGCATGGCCGAATTGAGGACTTTCTTTCGACCGTGAAGGATTCGTCGGCTGACGTCGTCCTGCTGATCGATGTTCTCGAACATATGACAAGGGAAGAGATGTTCCTTACCCTTGACGGCGTCCTTCGAATTCTCGTTCGCGGGGGCCGATGTATCGCACATGTTCCGAACGCCGAGGGGCTCTACGGCATGCGTGTCAGGTACGCTGACCTGACGCATGAGCAGGCATTTACCCCAGGATCTGCGTCTCAGCTGTTTTCCGCGATCGGCTTCAGCGCGGTCAAATGCTATCACGATCCCCCGCCTGTGAATGGGGGCAAGAGTCTTGCGCGGCGCATTCTTTGGACCGTGGGCAGCATTCCTTATCGCTTATTACTTACCGCGGAGACAGGACGCCACAACGGTCTTATCCTGACGCAGAACATGTTTGTAGAGGCGATCAAGTGAAGCCCCTGCAACATGAATTAGCGAGCCCCGATCGAGAAAGTTGACATGCGTATCCTTTACGTAGGGCCTACATTTCGCGGCTCGAATACCACGAGTTGGAGAGATGCCTTCATTCGGCTCGAGCACGAAGTGCGGAGTGTCGATTCCTTCAAATTGGCTTCATGGCCCGTGCGCCTGGATCGGAGATTGATCGCGCGCATGCGGAGGCACCCCGGGACAGAAAAAATGCGCCTGCTGAATCAGGCCGTTGTCCAGGCATCGCGGGACTTTCGTCCGAATTTGATTTTTCTGGCGCACGGTGAATACATCACCGCAGCCACGATCCGGTACTGCCGTCAGTTTGGCTTGGTCTTCGCCTTTATGGGCGACGACATAATGAATCCGATAAATCGTTCGGCGACGTTCGATGAGGTGATCGCGGAAGTAGACTGCATACTCACCACTAACAGTTGGAACGTTCCCGAACTCCGCGCGGCCGGCGTATCGCGCGTGGAATATTCGCCCTGGGCCTACGATCCGGACATCCATTTCCCGGCCCCGATTACGGCCTCGGATCGCTTGCGCTTCGCTTGCGATATTGGTTTCGTCGGCACGTTCCGCCCCGAGAGGGCGGACTACCTGGAAAGAGTTGTCTCGCGCTGCCCAGGCCTCGTCACGCGGATCTGGGGGGGCGAATGGCGCAAAATGCGGAGATGGCTCTATCGAATTCCGCGGACGCGTTGGCCCCGCTTGCGCGCCTCGGTAACGCCCGAAGAGGTTTGGTGTGAAGACTATTCCAAAGCGATTCAGTCGGCCGGCATCGTCCTCGGCCTTCTCAATCATGCCAACCGGGACTTGCACACGGCACGTACTTTCGAGATACCCGCCTGCGGAGGATTCATGCTCGCGGAGCGTACTCCGGAGCACCAGCTCTATTTCGAGGAAGACCGGGAGGCGGTGTACTTTGGCGACTTGGCGGAATTGATCGACAAAATCGACTATTACAGCAGGAACGATACTGAGCGCAGGAAAATTGCCGCGGCAGGATACCAGCGTTGTATCGGCTCCGGCTATCAATACATCGATCGAGCCAGAGCGGCGCTGAACGTCTTCGATGAAATGGGCGGTGGCGTTGCACACCGGGTTGGTGGATCTGCCCGCCATGCCTGAAAACACACGTAACTTCGCCGCACGCCTTTCGTTGTTCTGGCGAAACCGTAGGCCGCGGCTCGATTGCGTACGGGGCGACCCGAGGAAACCGGCTGCCGTACAACCTCGGCAAATGAGCGTCGCTCAGCCCGTTGCATGGCCACCGCCACGAGGCAGTGTTATTTGCTACTTCACAGACACCACATCAGGCGCCGCGTGTGGTGATTCATTCACCGAAGCCGGTATCTCTTCATTGTCTCCGGCCTTCGATTGTGTAACCCTGATCGTCATGAGAGCTCTCTTTTTTGGATTGATCTCCGCGCTCTCTCTGCTCGCTCAACCTCCGGATTTACCTCCGGCGTCCAACGGGGTTGGTGCCGGCAATTTTATCCAGCAGGCTGCGGGAGCGAAATCCCGAACGATAGAGTCGAAGATGCGGGACACGGTCTCTCTGCTGGATTTCGCAGGCGTGGACCCAAGCGGCAAATCGGACTCGACCGGAGCGGTTGTCACCGCCTATAAAGCTCTTGTCCAGGGTGAAGGGCACCTCGGTGGAACCCTCAATGTTCCGTGTGGGACTTATCGGATTGATTCAACTATGGTTTTTACGACGGCAAGTGGATTTCGTCTCAGGGGTTCCGGTGGATGCACACAATTTGTCTGGAATGGAGGCCCTGGCAGCCCGATGTTTCTGATTCAGGACTGCCGTAAATGCGAATTCGCTGATTTCGTCATTAAGGGTAATCCCGAAAAATCCTTGTTGTACGGAATCCAACAGATCAACTCGGGATCAGGTGCATCCAGACTGTCGAGCATATTCAACCGATACATCAACATCGAAATCCAGGGTATCGCAGGCTATATTGTCACTGCCTTCTATGAGGGCGGAGGCATGGACGGTAATAACGATCAATCATATCTTGAATCCGTCTACGCCGAAAATTACTCCCATTCTGGTTTTACGTTGAACCATAGCCAAGTATACGATGTCGTATTCAATCATTGCGCGTTTCTTGCAAATGGATACGGCCAATACGGGGTTGAATCGCTTCAGGGGAACTTCCATTGGTACGCCGGGAACGGCGCCGCCAACACGGTGGCTGACTTTTTTCTTCAGACTCCGAATGGCGGCAGCTATCACATAGGCGATGGCCGGTTTGAGAGCTCCGCTCAATTTGTGCGAACCGCCGGGCCGTCCGGTAACATCATTCTTCTGGATATACACGGCGTCTCGTTTCCCGCCGACTGCCTCGGCAATAGTGCGAGGGACATCAGAGAACGGACATGCTCCAGCCCCTCCGGCAATGTCATTGAATTCAGGACACCCGGGATTCTTCAGATAAAAAACTCGCGTATTGGTCAGGTCATACCAGTTCCTCCGTTGACCATTTGCGTGCAGTCGATTACAAATCCCGAATATTTCGCGGTTGAGGACAGCACCTTCGGCAGTTCCAACACGACGGCGGCAACTCTGTTCAGTCATGGGAGGTGTGCTCTCCCGGAACGCTTCCTCAACTCCAACTATATGGACAATGCCCAGCGGTATCATCCCTATGGGGACCAATGGTCTGTCCCTCCAGCGGTACCTGCGATTTCGTTGGCTGGCGGTGAACTCAGGTGCGAAGCGGGAAAACATCTCGCGGCAGTTTATCTATCGCCAAATGGCGCCCTTACCGGTACCTGCAACTGATAATTTATCCGGGCACCGGACAAATTTACGAACAGCAACGCGTGTCGCGGTGCTTGGAGCGTTTGTCCCCTCCCTCGGGTCAACCAGCCCGATCGACTCCGGACAACATTGTCTTTGTCAAACCCCGTCTCAACCTGCAACCATGTCAACGGGATCAGTTGACAAGTACGCTCTGATTATTGGAAAATATCGCCTTTGACGGCAGTAGTGGGATGTCTTGTACATCTGGCACTTGTAGCGGATTTCAACCTGGCCGTCGGCGACTTGTAAATCCGAATCCTGGAGGGCATGTGAACTCGTCGGTTGTTTTGGCTGTTGCATTATTGGCGGCATTACCAGTGGCGTTTCGTGGACAAACGCTCGTCCCTTTGCAAGACGCGCACGTGGAGCCGTTCAGCGCCGGCAATTTCGGAGCCTTGGCGGCGATTACAGTGGATGCTTCAAAGAGCGAGGGCCTCGTGCAATTCGACCTCACTCAATTACCTCAAGGTATTGGCGGCAACCAGATTTGGAAAGCAACTCTTACGCTGTATTCGAATCATGTGGGACTTCCCGGGACGGTGGATTTATACACAGCCAACGGAGTATGGACAGAATCGGCCGTGAACGGGGGCAACGCCCCGGCCGCGGGTGCCCTTGTGGCCGGCAGCATTCCTGTTCCTTCTGGTAATTTCTATGTCACAGTTGATGTAACCAGTGCAGTGAGAGATTGGACCAGCGGTGTGGTCGTCAACAACGGCTTCCTGATTCAGGCGAGTTCAGGAGGGCCATTTCAGTTCGATAGTAAAGAAAATACCGATACCAGCCATCCGGCTCTGCTGAACGTCACTCTTATTCCGCCCCGTCTCCCTGACGCTGCAGGTCAAACTGGCTCCATTGGCAGGGCTGGCGAGGCGGGGGCCGACGCGGCACCGGTTCGTCCTTCATCAAGCCCTCTCGCCGTGTCTGGAAATGCTGATGCTACCTACTGTAACGCAACGGGAGTAGGTTCAAACGCCGGAACCTGTGTTGGATCGCCGGCGCCAACGAGCTATACGGGGCGTACGATTTATCTTAGAGTCAACGCTTCAAATACGGGTCCCGCTACACTCAATGTGAGCGGTTTAGGCCCTCTCGATATATACAGCGGGGGACTGCCGCTTGCGGCCGGAGCGCTTACTCCCGGTCCGGGCGCGGGAAACCTGTACAATCTCAGCTATGACGGCACACGGCTGAATATTATTACGGCTGGAAACACTTCAGGTTGTTCAATAACCAATGCTGTCTTATACAATAGTACCGCAGGATGCTCCGCCAACTTAACGTTCGATGGCCAGGAGCTGCATGTCGCCGCGCCGGGGAGTGTGGATTGGCTGTCTCTCGGGTTATCGAATAGTGGCGCCGTCGGAAGTTACAATTTCACAACTGGAAGCGATCTGAACCCCGGCGACCCAAGCCGTAATGACAGAAGCTTCACGATCGGTTACAACACCACCGGCGATGGTGGGCGGAAAGTTGCTTCGGAGCCATCCTTCGTGTGGCGAATTGAAGACTATTATAATCCCTTCGGCACGAACGGATACCTCGAGTCTCATCTTCAATACGTTAGTACTGCGAATCCTGGTGCCATTACGCGGCCATTCAGCCTCCAGATCAACAGGAAGACAGATGTGACCACAGTGGCGCTGAGCGCGGATACGATAAGCTTCACCGATCGACCTACAGCAAAGCAACTACTCGAGGTAAACGCGGTGAACTCCGGAATTTTCGCGAGTGTTCCTTTTAATTTCACGACAAATAATACCTATGCGTTTCGCCAGATGAATTCGGCGAATTCCGGTTACATCACGCTTGCATACGCTGACTCAAATAACGTCGCCGGATATGGCGTCGGCTCGACTGGGGTCAGGTTTTTCTCCCCCTTTCTGGGAACGTCTGTATTCCAGGATTCCGCTGACACAAGACTCGTGATTAAAACCGCAACGGGAGGTACGCAAAAATCCGATCCGCTTGACATTCTTTCACAGAACAATGCTCTTCTGGCCGCGGTCGGACCCGATGGAACCTGGTATGCCACAAATGGGCTCGTATCCGGACAATTTACTTTGAGCGGCGTCGGTGCCGGAGTCCTTCACACCTCCTCTACCGGCAGCGTTTATACGGTGCCGGTAAACCTTGCCTCCGCCGATGTCACTGGAGTTGTGCCCCCCACCCGTCTGCCGCTCGTGAACAACCATACTCTTCTCAATGGTTCGGCCCCCTCAGTCAGCAACTGCGGTACAGGACCAGGCATCACCACGACTTCGAATGATAATGCCGGAACGATCGATGTAGGCGCCGGCGCTGTCACGTCATGCACCTTGACATTTGCCACTCCGTTCGCTTTTCCTCCGTCGTGCAGGATTGGTGCCAATCTTGCGACAGTAACCGGGGGCGTATCGTCAGTTTCAACCACTTCGATAACATTCTCATTTTCGGGCGCTATCGGAGGTGGAAAAGCGTACTATGACTGCTTTTAAGGCGTTGAAAGAAGGGCCCGCCGCCGGAATGTCCGATCCGGGAGGTCCTGGGGGTCACCCCTGTTGGAAATACGGAAAGCACGGCAATCATAGTGACACTTGGTTTAACACGCGGTTTTTGGATTTCGTAGAACTCGGCAGGGCTCTTTTGTTAGTGGCTCGAAGCACTGGAACCGCGAAAATTTGTTCCTATCGGAAAGCTGGTCTGCCGACATGAAATCTGGTCTCGATTTCAGGAAGTTTTTTTTATTCTCCCTGGTTTGTACGGCGGGGCTCATATTAAGTGCTTTGTCGCGGGACGCAGTTGGTGATTATGTCGCCAATGGTATTTTCGCAGTTATCGCGTTTCTGCAGGGATGCGGGGCCCTCTGGATGTTGTGGGATCTGGAAATGGGGGGGCGTACCCGGGTTCCGATGGCTTGGGCCTATTTCACTACCCAGCACATTGCATTTGGTTTTGGGGGAGTACTGGTAGCCCTCTTCAATTTCGATTATGGGTACTCCAATGCGCTGGGGGGGTTCAGTTACAGCGATGGGATTATTCCCTTGATCACGGTGCATATCGTCTCGCTGAACGTCGGCCTCCTCGGTGCCCGGTTCGGTACCTCACGGGCTCGACCGGGAATACAGCGGTCCCGCGAGCGGCAATGGGACTGGAGCGAGATGGCGCCCCTTTGCTATGCCTCTCTCGCCATCCATGGATTGATCTGGATTGTTCTTCTCAATCTTAAGCTCGCCGTTGTACCAACCTACCTGTCCGGCGTGTTTTCCACCAGCGCGACTGCCGCGTTTTTCTTCTGGGGATTGGCATGGCACAAATCCAGAATGAAACCGGTGTTTATCGTCTACGTAACGATATTTACAATCATAGAAATGATTGGGGGAGGCCGCGGTAATTATCTGTTCCCGCTTTTGCTGTTTGGCCTGGGCTATTCAGTTTCACCGGCTGGCAGGCGATTCAGGTTTGCCACATTAGTAAGGTGGACTCCCCCGTTGGTGTTTCTCTGGTGGTCATTTACGATTACTGAGGATCTGCGTGAACAATTTGGCCGCGGCGTTCCGCTCAATGTGGCGGATGCGATCGGGCGCGTTACCTTTCTGGCGGAAGCTCCCGAAACAGACACCAGCAACGGCTATTTAGATTCTTATGGAAAGCCAATTAACGGTCCTTTTCGGATCGGATCGAGGCTTTTCGAGCTTTCAGCCATGAACGTTGTGGAAGAAACACCGGGGCGTATTCCATTTTGGGGATTTGATGATGAGGATTGGTCGGTCCTTTGGACCGGGCTGACGCCCCTTAAACTTAGTCCCGACGCAACATTCAATACCAGTGAGACAGCAGGCGTGCTCTGGCTGCACAGCTACGGTTTCACTCAGGTTGATCCCGAACGCGGGAATTCAATGCCCGCCACTATTCTGGCCGATTCATGGCGTCGGTGGGGATGGCCCGGCGTAGTTCTGGCGTATTTTCTGCTCGGCTGTATTTTGGCGCGCTTAACAGCCGTGTTGCGCCTGGATCGTGCGAAGACCTTCTGGATGTTGCCGATAATAGGAGCTGTAGCCGCTAACTACGCGTTTGTCTATACTTTGGATCTCATCTACGCGATATCGACGGTGCCAAGGCGCGTGGCAATGATTCTAGCCTACGCGGGAGTATTATACGTGGCGCAGCGCTTCTCGACTTCGGTGCGGACGGCATCTGCGGCTCGAGCCGTCGTCAAACGCTTTTCGAGTGACTCCCACTCTCTTGAAAGTGCAGTCTCGAATCGCACGGCATAGTGGAATCGTACTTTAAGACTGGTACTGCGAGCCGGGTGAAGACCGTTATCGTTTGCACGGGCGGTCGAAAGATCCGGAAAAACCGCGGATATCCGCGAGGACCGGGACAGGGAAGCGGTAGTGTCACCTGCGTGGCGCGCCAAGATGCCAACGCCAACTGCCGTGTGAAACACCGCATACTTGTAGGCTCCTTCCTGTTCGATTTCTTCGCCAGTCGGGGCTCAACGCCCTCTTGGGAGTACCTTGCCCACCCGGCCGCAATCCCGGCATTAACGCCTTCTGAACACGAATCAATCCCATGTGTGGCATCGCAGGGACACTGAAGAGAATCGACCCCGTTTGCCCGGCGGATGTCGCCGCCGTGACGCGCATGATGGAAAGCCTCATTCATCGGGGGCCCGATGCCTGCGGAATGTTTTCGGATGAGCGGGTCGTTCTCGGACATCGGCGTCTGTCGATCATCGATCTCTCGGAGGCCGGCAGCCAACCGATGGCCAATGAAGACTCGACGGTCTGGACCGTCTTCAATGGAGAAATCTATAATTACCCCGACCTGCGGAAAGATCTCCTTCGTACAGGTCATTGCTTCCGCTCCAATTCGGATACGGAGGTGCTGCTGCATGGCTACGAGCAATGGGGAATAGAGGGTCTCCTGCCAAGACTCACCGGGATGTTCGCGTTCGCACTCTACGATGTTTCCCGGCCGGACAATCCCCGGTTTTATCTTGTGCGCGACCGGCTCGGCATCAAACCGCTCTACTACAGCGCTTCGGACGAACGCGTCGTATTTGCATCCGAGGTTCGGTCATTGGCAAACAGCGGGCTCGTGCGGACCGAAACCAACCGGGACGCCCTCGTGGGATTCCTTTCGCAGGGGTCCGTGCCTTCACCGTCGACCTGGCTCAGGGATGTAAGCTGCCTGCAGCCGGGCTGTTATCTGGCCGTCGAGAGCAACAAGGAACGGGTGGTTCAGTACTGGGATCTCTCATATTCCCCGCAGGCTGGAGCTAACGATACTCTGCTGCTCGGCGATGCCGTCACGAGCCATTTGCTTTCCGATGTACCCGTGGGAATATTCCTGAGCGGCGGGTTGGATTCCGCATCCATCGTTGCTTTGGCCACCCGGTCCGGGAGCCGGAAAATCTCCACGCTGACGATCGCTTTCGACGAAACCGAGTTCAATGAAGGGGACGTTGCCCGGCGCCTTGCTCAGCGGTTCGGCACCCAACATCGCGAGATTCGCATTACCAGCGATATTTTTATCGAAAACGTTTCAAACTTTCTGAAGTCCGTCGATCAGCCCACGGCGGACGGAATCAATACCTACTTCGTTTCACTCGCGGCGAAACAATCGGGCCTGAAGGTTGTTCTTTCGGGATTGGGTGGCGACGAGGTGTTCCTGGGCTACCAACACTATCGCCTCCTGACGCTCAGATCGGCGTGGGTACGCCGATTCGCGGCAATGAGCCCCACCTTGCGGAGCGGCATCGCACGTATTGCAATTGCCTACGGGCGCTCGCTCGGCCAGGAACGGTGGGAGAGGTTCGGCTATTGCCGCTCGTACCCTCCCGGTCTGGCGCTTTATCTTCTGCGGAGGGGCTTTTATCCCGAACGGGCTATTGCCGACCTTGCCGGCATCGACGTCGGATCGGTGCGCGACACGATCATATCCGCAGTGGAATATGGCGGCGGGCCCTCACATGAAGACCTGTGTCCGGCGCATGCATTCAATCAAATTGAAATGCGCCGCTATTTGCACGATCAACTCCTAAGAGATTCGGACGTCTTCAGTATGGCTCATTCCATCGAGTTACGAGTTCCGCTGCTCGATCACCGCCTGGTCGAATCCGTCGCCGGCCGGCCGGCAGTGGCAAAGGTCCGTGGATCCGGTAATAAGCCGCTGCTCGTCGAGAGCGTCAACGACGATGCTCTGCGTGCGATGGCTCGGTCGCCCAAGCGGGGGTTTACATTCCCGCTCGAACGCTGGATAAGGACTCACGCAGATCATCTGGAAGCATTGTCGTTGAAAGGAACGCATGTCGATCCTTCGGCGGCCCGCAGGATGTGGTCGCAGTTCCGTAGAGGCAGACTTCACTGGTCTCGGGTATGGGCCTTGGTGGTTATTGAAGGGACCGGCTGGTCTCTCAATTCCCTGTGACAGAGGCGGCGGCCGTTTCGCATACAAGCCGGCCTCCGTAGTGAGACGAAAGCGCCAGCGAGCAACCGGACGGCGGGCGGTGCATCGGCAATTTATGCACGAGGGAACTGCCCGTTCGGGCGTTACGAAGGAAGCAACCAAAAATGCCCGGCCTTGACGCATTACGCGGCATGGCGATCGCGGGCGTTGCTTTCTACCACGGCTTCAGCCGGATAAATGCTTCCAGCTATACCGCTGGAAACGACTGGGCATCGTGAAAAAAGAGGTGCGAAACCATCGATCCTGCGGAGGGATTTATCCGGACGCCCCGCCGGAAACGAGTCCAGGAGCGCTGAGGCGTCATGTAGTCTGGTACACAGGGACGTGCGTGTTCCAAAATGCCTGGAGCGTATAGGAAACTGAGGTGCGTCGGGAACCGGAGAAGAGCAACTGCGATAATTGAGCTCAATAGTGAGGCTGGGGGACCAGGTAACGAATGCGAATCATGATCACAGGTGGTTGCGGATTCATCGGATGCAACGCTGCTGCCCGATTTCTGTCGATGGGCCACGATGTTACGGTGTTCGATAATCTTTCGAGGGCCGGCTCCCGCGCCAATCTCGAATGGCTGGGGAGCCTGGCGGCCTTTACTTTCGTTTTGGGCGACGTCCGCGACAGCAAGGCTCTGCTCGACATCGTGGCGAAGGGAAATTTCGACGTCATTCTTCACTTGGCCGCTCAAGTCGCGGTCACGACATCGGTCACTGATCCGCGTACGGATTGCGAGATCAACATCCTGGGAACTATAAACGTCCTTGAATCGGTGCGGACAGCGAGCCCGGCCACTATCGTGCTCAATGCATCGACCAACAAGGTCTATGGGAAGCTCGCGGACGTGCCCCTGACCGCCACTGCCACGGGCTACGTCTGCCCATCTCTTCCGCTCGGCGTACCTGAAACACAACCACTGGAGTTTTACTCTCCATATGGCTGCTCAAAAGGCGCCGGCGATCAATACACAATCGACTATAGCCGGATATATGGGATACGCACCGCCACCTTCCGACAGTCGTGCATCTATGGATACCGGCAGTTCGGCGTCGAGGATCAGGGATGGGTCGCCTGGTTCACTATAGCGCATGTGCTCGAGAGGCCGATCACAATCTACGGCGACGGAAAACAAGTCCGCGACATCCTCTTCGTAGACGACCTGATCGATTTGTATTTGAGAGCGATTGAAGCTGTCGATCGAATGCCGGGCCAGGCGTTCAACGTAGGCGGCGGCGTGTCGAACGCGATTTCCCTTCTGGAATTTTTGAATCTGCTGGGTGAGATCTCAGGTCGTCCCGTCCAGTTCCATTACGGCGATTGGCGACCGGGCGATCAACTGTATTACGTGTCTGACATTCGAAAGTCAACCGCGGGACTTGGCTGGTGTCCTCGGATCGACGCCCGGGAGGGAATAGTCCGCCTATATGACTGGGTGAAGAGCAATGCGAACTTACTCGCTCGGACTGCCGGGCAATGAGCAGAATTCGCGTAGCCCTGATTACGCACGAATTCGCAATCCGCGGGGGGTCGGTAACGATGACCCGGTTTCTGTACCGCGTATTGGACGAATCGGGTATTTTTGAGCCCCGAATCATCTCGCTTGCAACGTCCGCGCGAGACCGAGCCAGCGTTCGGCTGGCCAAGCCTGCATCCTGGTTGCAGGGCCCCATCGTAATGGATCTGGAGGATGGCGGCCTTCCTTACTCTCATGCAGGAGCGTTGTTTCCCGAATTGGAAACTCAACGGCATGCCAGCCGGGGCGCTCTCCGGCGCCTGCTGAAGGATTTCCGGATACTCCAGTTTGTCGTGGGAGTGCCTTCGTGGGCGTGCGCGGCTGGCGACCGTCTTCCCGAAACTCTGGTGTGGTTCGCTACCACGGTACGAAACGATCGCGCAAGCCGGATGGAATCGGCGACAGGGCTGCGATATGTCAACCATAAAGTCATGAATTTGGCCGCCGAAGCCAGTGAACGAAAGGCTCTGAAAAACGCGCGTAGTCTCATCGGCCTGAGCAATTACTCCGTTGATCAGGTAAAGGCCCTTGTACCGCAGGATCGGCTTCGAATGATTCCCTTTGGTGTCGATACCGAGCTGTTTCACCCCTGCAATGCCGGCCCTGGCGGCTACATTCTGTGCGTGGGACGCCATTCCGACCCGCGCAAGAACGTCCGGATGCTCGTCGAAGCCTACGATGCCGCGGTTGCCCTGGATGCCAGGCTTCCCGATCTATGTATTGTGGGCGAATCGCCGCCGGACGCGGTGATGGCCTGGATTAGTCGAAGCCGGATAGCCTCGCGAGTTCGCGTCCTGGGTTGGGCGCAGGGGGAAGAACTTGCTGAACTCTACCGCCGGTCAATGATGCTTGTAGTGTCGTCAGACGAAGAGGGCCTCGGCATCGTGATTCTCGAAGCCATGGCAAGCGGCGTACCGGTGGTAAGTACCCGTTGCGGAGGACCGGAAACCGCGGTTGTCGATGGCGTGACCGGATACCTCACCCCCACAGGCGATGCGAATGCGCTGCGCGACGCCATGCTCCGGGTCGCCGGCGACAGCCGGTTACGGAATCTGCTCGCGGAAGCCGGCCTGACGCGCGCCCGTGAACTTTTCTCCCTAAAGGCGGCAGGCGGTCAATTTCTGGATCTTTACAGCGGAATTCCAAGCCTCGCCCGATAATAATTACCTTAGGACCCTCTGTGGGAAATTGACGTGACCGACAGCATCCCGGATGCCAGCGTAACGCGTCCGATAGTCCTCACTTTTCTGAGCATCTACCTGCCTGGTTACAAGGCTGGCGGACCGCTGCGGACTATTTACAACATGACCGAGGCGCTCTCCGGCGAGTTTCACTTCAAGATAGTGACAAGCGACCGCGATGCCGGCGATCTGGCCCCATACCCTTCGATCCGGGACTCATGGCAGAAGGTGGGTAAAGCGGAGGTCCTGTACCTTCCAACCGAAGCGCTCACATTAGACCGCTGTAAAACGATTCTCGAGACGACCCCACACGATGTCGTCTATTTCCAGAGCTGCTTTTCGCCGTTTACCATCCGGCCTCTGCTTGCGATGAAGCTCCGAATGGCCGGTGCCGCGGCCATTGTGGCGCCGCGCGGAGAACTCTATCCGGGGGCTCTTTCGATAAGACGTACAAAGAAAATCGCGTATCTGGTGTTATCCAGGTTGTGCGGGCTTTATGCACGGACACTTTGGCAGGCATCCAGCGAAGAAGAGGCGGCCACGATCAGAAAGTGGTTCGGCAAACACGCCAGGGTGATGGTCGCCCCCAACCTCGCGCAATATTCGGTCGAGTCGCGGCAGGAAAGAAAAGAGAAACGGCCAGGCCATCTGAAAGTGGTGTTTTTTTCCAGAATCGCACGGAAGAAAAATCTGGCAGGCGCGTTACACTTCCTCAGATTCCTGGAAGGTGAGGTCGAATTCGATATTGTCGGCCCGGCTGAAGATGCCGGATACTGGGAGATTTGCAGGAAGTTGATTTCGGACCTTCCCCCCAACATCAAGGTCAGTTATCGCGGTGCGTTTCCGCACGAGCAGGTGGCTCGTGTACTCGCGGAGTATGAACTGCTCCTGCTGCCGACTTTGGGAGAAAACTTTGGGCATGTCATACTTGAATCCCTTTTGGCCGGCTGTCCTGTCCTGCTCAGCGACCAGACTCCGTGGCGCAATCTCGAAAAACTAGGCGCGGGATGGGATCTGAGCCTGGATCAGCAGCAACGATTCGTCGACGTGCTCCGGACATGCGTCAATATGAACGAGAATGAGCACAGAAAACTGCGTGAGGGCGCCCGGGAACTCGGAAGACGCCATGCCACCGATCAGAATGTGCTGGCAGCCAATCGAAACCTGTTAATGGCAATGGCTGGTACGAATTAGTTCAGCGGCGCCGGATGCCCGCGAGCCTGTTCGAAATTCCTCAAAACACGTGACTCTTTCCCAAACAGCAAGGCGCTTGGTCCTGCCTGTATTTCGCCGCCTCAACCTCGGCGACATTACCATTCGTCACCATTGGACGAATGATCCGCTTCGGCTGCATTCCTTTAAACATAAAGGCTACTGGTGGTATGGGCGGGGGCGTGAACGCGAGAGCATGGAATTGTTCGCCAGGTTGGTCCCCATCGGCTCGACAGTGCTTGAGATAGGTGGTCATATCGGTTACGTGGCCCAGTATTTCTCGATGCTCACGGGACCCGAAGGCCGCGTCTTCTGCTTTGAGCCCAGCCCTGAAAACCTTCCCTACCTGATCGTTAACGTGGCCAACGCCGCGAATCGGAATATCGAGATCGTCCAGGCCGCAGCCGGTGACCACAATGGTAAGGCTCCGTTTTTTTATGAGTCCATCACAGGGCAGAACTCGACTATCGCCAGTGATTTCAAGGGATTGGGAGTCAATAGCGGATTCAATGGCTTACCGGCGGAATACCAAACGTGCACCGTGTCCATGAGAAGCATCGATTCTTTCCTGGCTGAGCGGGTTATACGGCCGGGCTTCATCAAGATCGATGCCGAAGGAGGGGAGTGGAGCATTCTGCGCGGGATGACCGAAACCCTGGCGAACGGTCCCAGGATGATGATTGAGATCAACACGCATCACGCTGATGTGTTCGACATCCTGACTAAGAGCGGCTACGCGTTGTTCGACGCCGAATGCAAGCGGCTGCGCAGTCCCGCAAGCGATGTGTTTGCCGGAAACGTATTTGCAGTCCGCCCTGATGATGTGGACGCAACGGCAATCATGGTATCGTCGTAATCTTTGGGGAGGTACCGGCGGCGAATCGACCATGAGCTTTCCCAGCTTGCATCCTCGCTGAGCGATCACACGTCTTTCAGTTTCTGTTTCAGACCTAAGTCCTTTAAAGACATCGTCTCCGAACGCCACAGCTTCGTGCGCCGCCTTAATCCGAGATCGCCCATGGTAAATAATAGGCAAGAGAAAAAGCACTATAAGGGTGCCGGAGACGCCCCGTAAGCCAAGGATCGAACCGCGGATGCCAAAAGGCGAGGGCTCGTTGGGAATCAAATTCGAAGGCCCAATTCTGACTAGCGACAAGTCGGTCGAGCAAGGCATGTTGGACGGATACAACCCGCCACTTTCCCGTATCTCACGAACAAACCCGATTCCCTCCGCCCGTCGAGTCGAGTTAAATTAAACATTCCATGTAAGTTGCAGCTGAAGTTTTATGAGTGAAACCCTCAAAGAGTCCGTAAGGCAATTCTGGAACGCCCAAGCCTGCGGCGAAGTCTACGCGGAGGGTGAAAGCCCTGCGGAAAAGCTGGAGCGGCAGGCCCGGGAACGTTACATCCTGGAACCCGGTATCCATCAATTCGCCGGTTTTACCGGCGGCGCGGGCAGGGACGTTCTCGAAATAGGCGTTGGCATGGGCGCTGATCATCTGGAATGGGCCAAGTCCGCGCCGCGTTCTCTCACCGGGATCGATCTGACTGAGCGTGGCATCCAGCTCACTCAGGAGCGACTTGCTTACTACGGGCTGCATTCGGATCTGCGCATAGCCGACGCGGAGAACCTTCCGTTTGCCGCCGAATCTTTCGATATCGTTTATTCTTATGGCGTCCTTCACCACTCGCCCGACACGGCGCAGGCGATTCGGGAAGTCTGGCGCGTGTTGCGGCCCGGTGGGTCGGCTCGCATCATGATCTACCATTCGCCTTCCGTGGTTGGCTATATGCTTTGGCTCCGCTACGGGCTGTTTGCCGGCAAACCATTTCGGTCGCTGCGCGATATCTATGCCCGGCACTTGGAGAGCCCCGGCACGAAGGCGTTTTCCGAATCGGAAGCGCGCGCGATGCTATCGTCGTTTTCGTCAGTCGATACTCGGATCGTCCTCGGCCCCGGCGATCTGCTGGAAGGCGCGGTCGGCCAGCGGCATCGCGGCGTATTGCTCGGTATCGCAAAAGCCTTGTGGCCGCGCTGGTTTATCAGAAGCGCCATGAAGAAGCATGGTCTCGGTATGCTCATCGCCGCGAGCAAGTAATGAAACAAATCATCCAGAACGTCGGCTTCGGCGACCACGGTTAAGGGAATACCGGATCTTCTTACGTCCCCGGGCCAGGTATTGACTGTCGAGGTCGCATGCGCCATTTGCGCGGGTACCGAACGATATGTTGTCGATCGCGCCCGCAAGAGCCTTCTGGGCAAGACGCGCGAGAGCCGGCTAATGTCAAACGCGTCCTCCAGAAGGTACGGCAGGAGGGTATCCGTACGACGCTGACTCAGGTGTCAGCCAAACTGAGCGACCCCATGCCGCCGGACTAGTCCGCTGCCGGTATCGTGCTCGCGGGTGGCGCCGGAGTGCAGGAGTTCAGGCCCGGCGACCGCGTTGCCGCCGCGGCGCCACCCGCCGCCGTCGGACGCAATATTTGCGCCCGCATGCGAACAATATGACGCTCGATCAGGCCGCTTGCAGGCGTTTCCCAGCCGAACGCATTGAAGTGATCGGAGCCGTGCGCAGCGCCGTGATCGACGCCTGGCAGGGTGGCCAGCTCTGGTCCGGCCGACGTTGCGATAAACTCTCCTCCCAGAAGGATCGACATTCGGCGGCACGACTACACTTACCAATCTGAACTGCCTGATATGCAGCACGCCGAACGGTACGGCCTGTTATTTGAAGAATGCGGCAGGAAACGCCAATGTGCCTCTGATCTTATTGGACCAGAACAATCTGATAGGGCTTGGGAATGGCGGCACATCGGTTATCTTCGACAGCTTTATTCGTCTGGGCAGAATGATGTGCCTCTGTTCAGCCTGAATGCCGGGCAGCGTGAGGAACGCGCTCGTTTTATCAGAACGCCCTGAATAACGTGCAGATCGCAGGATCGGGCCAACCTACCTACTTCGGCGGCCCCGTGTACCGCTTTGCAGAGTCGGGCAACCGCCACAACGATACCGGCCAGAATCTCGAAAACCACGAGAGCGTGTCCACTATAAATGGGGCTGGAGCGGAGGCAATCCCTCAGATATCGGGACACGTCGAATACCGTTCGGATCGCCGCTTCCGGGCAGCCGTTAATGTTTGGGAACGGAGTTGCCGGTATCAGCTCGACCGGAGTGGACTCTGAGAGACTCTACACGCTCGGCAGTTCAGGTGCCCGCCTGTACGGCTGGGATATTCGCCGACGACGCAAATTACCACTACGTCTGCACCGCCACCAATGCCTGGAAACGAATAGCACTCGCCCTGCTGAATTCGCCCGCAAAATTCGAATCTGACGCTCATCTGTCGTTTGCCTGCATTCCGGTGATACAATTTCTTCATGAAACGCCGGGTTCCCGCTGCTTGAAACCATGATTGCCGGCACGATCAATCTTACGGCTTATCGGTCCTATACTGAACGAAGTCTGGAGTGATGCCGGAGGCGAGGCAGCCGCGTGAACCATTCCAATACTATGCAGGATCAACAAGCGCTAAAAGAGAGTGTCAGAGAATTCTGGAACAGCCAGTCCTGCGGAGAGGTATATGCGTCCGGGTCCAGTTTCAAGGAACGGATGGACACTCAGGCGCAGGAACGTTACAAGCTGGAACCCTATATTTTGGGCTTCGCGCAGTTTCCATCGGGGGCGGGGAAAGATGTCCTCGAGATCGGAGTTGGGATGGGAGCCGATCATCTTGAATGGGCTAAGGCCGGGCCGAAGTCTCTCACCGGTATCGACCTCACCGAGCGCGCAGTTGGATTCACCAGCGAGCGCCTGAAGGCTCACGGCTTCCAACCGAACGTCAGAGTCGGTGATGCCGAGAACCTCCCGTTCCCGGACGCATCCTTCGACATCGTATATTCTTACGGCGTCATCCACTGCTCTCCTGATACACCGAAGGCGGTTCGTGAAATCCATCGCGTCCTGCGGCCCGGCGGCACCGCAAGAGTGCTGGTTTATCATTATTACTCGATGGTCGGATACATGTTGTGGGCTCGCTATGGCTTGCTCGCCGGGCGCCCTTTCCGATCCCTGGCCGATATTTACGCACATCATCTCGAGAGTCCTGGAATCAAGGCCTATACCGTGGAGGACGCCCGATCCATGTTTTCCAACTTTTCACAGGCCGACGTGTACACCGAATTGACATTCGGAGACCTTCTGCTGGGTGAGGTCGGTCGGAGGAGACACAGCGGTCCGCTTCTGAGCGTGGCCAGGGCTTTGTATCCCCGCTGGCTTATCAAGCGGGTAATCAGGAACCATGGAATGGGACTTTTTATAGCCGCCGTAAAGTAAACCCAAGGGGGTTTCAGCGTTAAGAAGTTCTATGAAACCAAAAGCCTTGCCCCGGGTCGGCCGTGCCCGCATTGGGATAGCTTCCGCGGAGAAGCTTCCGTTTGCCGCCGATTCCTTCGATATCGTCTATTCCTTCGGGGTTCTTCGCTACTTACCGGACACGGCGCAGGCTATTGGGAAGTAACGCGCGTGTTGCGGCCCGGTGGTTTATGCCCGGTTCATGATCTATCATTCGCTCTCCCTGGTTGGCTAGTGCTCTGGACGCGTTACGGGCTCTTGGCGGCAGACCGTTTCGGTCGATGGGCGATATTTATGCCTGCCACCTGGAGGGTCCCGGCACGAAGGCATTCTCCGAATCGGAAGCACGCGCGATGTTATCGTCGTTCTTGTCTGTCGATATTCGGATCGGATTCGGTCGCGGAGATCTGTTGAGTGGGGCGGGCGGTCAGCGGCATCGCGGGGTGCTGCTCCGCGTCGGAAAGGCCTTATGGCCACGCTGGCTCGTCAGAAGCGCTCTGAAGAAATATCGCTCGGAAATGTTCATCACCGTCCTAAAGCCTCGGCCATCAGGGAGCAGTGCCCCATGAAACAAATCATTCAGGATATTCGCTCCGGCTCTACCACCGTCAAGGAGATACCGGATCCTCTCGTAGCCCCCGGCCAGGTCTTGATTGCTGAAGTCGCATCCGCGATTTCCGCCGGCACCGAACGTCACGTCGTCGATCTCGCCCGCAAGAGCCTTCTGGGTAAAGCGCGCGAAAGGCCAGCCGATGTCAAACGCGTCCTCCAGAAGATGCGGCAGGAGGGTATCCGCACCACTCTGACCCAGGTTTCGGCCAAACTGAACGACCCCATGCCGCTGGGCTATTCGGCCGCCGGAATCGTGCTCGCTTGCGGCGCCGGAGTTCAGGAATTCAAGCCCGGCGATCGCGTTGCCGCTCTGGCGCCGCATGCCGCTGTATCGGTCGTTGGACGCAATCTTTGCGCTCGCATGCCGGACAATGTGACGTTCGAGCAGGCCGCTTACACTTCGATTTCGTCCATCGGTCTGCAGGGGGTGCGTCTCACGCATGCGACTCTGGGCGAATCCGTGCTCGTAATCGGATTGGGTCTCATCGGCCAGATCTGCGTCTGCCTGTTGAAGGCTCAGGGCTGCCGCGTTTTCGGGACCGATCTCGACCCCGCAAAGCTGGAACTCGCCCGTAGCCTGGGCGCGGAAGCCGTCCCCCCCGGCTCCTCTTCACTTGGCGTCGACGCCGTGGTGATCACCGCGGCCACCGAAAGCAACCAGCCGATCGAATTCGCCGCCGAGGCCTGCCGCACCAAAGGACGAATCGTTCTGGTTGGAGTCGTGGGCCTGAATATCCCTCGTCCTCCGTTTTTCAAAAAGGAACTGGAATTCACGGTGTCGTCTGCGCTTGGGCCCGGCTGCTCCGACCCGCTCTACGAGGAAAAAGGCATCGACTATCCGGCCGGATACGTGCGCTGGACCGCGCAGCGAAATATGCAGGCCTGTCTTGAGCTCATGAGCCAGGGCAAGCTCCCCGTCGAGAAACTCACCTCCCACCGATTTCCGATCGACCGCGCATCTGAAGCCTACGATCTGATCACCAGCCGCCGCGAACCGTTCCTCGGCATAGTCGTTGAGTATGGCGAGCCCAAGCCGACCCGCCGCCGTCTCAACCTGCCGGCAGGTAAACTCAAGGCCGGTTCTTCTCTCGGTATCAGCCTGATCGGCGCCGGCAACTTCGCCCGGCTCGTCATGCTTCCCGCGGTCTCGAAACTGGATGGCATCGCCTGGCGTGGAATCTGCACCGCTAAAGGAGTCACTGCCGAGAGCACCGGTGAACGCTACGGTTTCGAATTCGCCACCACGGGAACGGATGAAATACTGGCGGATACTTCATCCTCCGCCATCTTTATCGCGACGCGCCACGACCTTCACGCCGATCTTGTGATCGCCGCGCTGCGTGCCGGCAAACACGTATTCGTCGAAAAACCCCTGTGCATCACGGAAGAGGAACTGGAGCGGATTGACGCCTGCGTTCAGGAACTCGGCAACGGTTGTCCCATCCTGACCGTCGGCTTCAACCGCCGCTTCGCCCCCGCCACGCTGCGATTGAAATCGTTCTTCTCGGGCATCGCGCCGCTCAGCCTTGCCTATCGTTTCGCCCCTCCCTTCCTACCGCCCGCTCACTGGACCCAGGACATCGAGGTGGGCGGGGGCCGAATCGTGGGCGAAGCCTGCCACGCGATCGACACGTGCGTGGCGATTGCGGGTTCCCCTGCCGTGAAGGTTTACGCGGAATCGG
>Ga0070733_10000202_pt1 | contig 53947 bp, 48 predicted proteins | sample Coa_R1_9_FD_66450 | JGI IMG/M metagenome (GOLD analysis project Ga0070733, IMG submission 66450) | Surface soil microbial communities from Centralia Pennsylvania, which are recovering from an underground coalmine fire - Coalmine... | ecosystem: Environmental > Terrestrial > Soil > Unclassified ... | reverse complement strand
CCGCGGCATGAGCACGAGTGGCGCGTTTGGCAGGGCGGTCGATTACCGAAGGGCAAAATCCTGATCCCCGGAGTCATCACCCACCACACGATCACGGTGGAGCATCCGCGCGTGGTCGCCGATCGTATCATTCGTTATGCGGAGATTGCCGGAGCTGAAAACGTGATCGCCGGAACCGACTGCGGATTCGCTCAACTGGATGTGATCGAACGTGTCCCCGAGCCCGTGATGTGGGCCAAATTCGAAGCTCTCGTCGAGGGCGCTGCCCTGGCGAGCAAAGAGCTGTTCTGACATAGGGTATTGTGTGGCGGCTCCCCTGAGCCGCGCCGGGCGCCCCCGCCCTGCCCTTGCCGAATGAACAAACGCGAGAAGGCTGACGGGGACGCCGGCCGCGGGAAAAGCTATGTGGCGTTGAGCTGGCAACCCCGCTTCAGTTTTCGCTCGGCTGCTCTGCGTGGTCGATAACGAGGATCTGAATCCGCCCTCTCTTCGACCGGAGCTTAAGACCCAGTTGCTCCTGCACGGCTGAAAAGAACGAAGGACCGGAATCATCAAGCTCTTTGCCATTCAGCAGTTTCACTCGTCCATCGATAGCCGGGTTTTCTTCCGGCGTCCATGTAAGTTCGAAGTTGAAGCCGCCCGAAAGTCCTGTTTGGTCCTCGACCGGACGGTCCGTGAACGCCGATAACTCGCGGGCAATTCGAGCCATCGTGACGCGCTGACCAGTCATGTGTCCTGGTTGTACACTCACACCGCAGAAGTTGCCGCCTGTCGGGTTCAAAGGGCAATCCGCCTCCGGCGAGCGGTTTATCTTCGGCCCGAGGGCATCTCCCGGCTCGACCGGAGTGAGTGCATACAATGGGCTGCTCTTTTCCTCCGTGTGGTGCTTTAGCTCGAACCTTTGCTCCAGCAACAGCCGGAGCATTTCCCAATACTGGTCGCCGACGATCTTCCCGCTGCCCTTGGCCACGATGTCGAACCGCTCCGCTCGGAGCGCTTCCTGCACTGCGGAAAGATCGACCGAATGCGTCTGGAATGCCATCTCGATCAATCTGCTGAACTCAGCGTTGGTGGCCGTCAGAGCGCCCGGCGTCCGGACGAGTGAGCCGGCACGCCCATCTTTATTCACCTTGACGGTAGCAACGTCAAACTCTCGTGGAGGCGTCTGAGCCTGCGCCCGGCACGGTGAAGAAACGAGAACAAGCGCACCAATGGCGGCGAGAATTCCGAGTTTTAGGCGCATCGTCCGCTGTTCCGATGAGACACCGGCAGTGCCCAGGAAGTTCCTTAAGCCTGGTTACTATTTAACTTTCCCGCCTTCAGCCTCGGTGTAGTGCTGAAGATCTTTCTCGCCTTCGACGCACGCGTATTCCATCTGCTCGTAATCGCTGGCGTGATTGCGCACCAGATTGAACGCGATCTTAAACGGCATCGTGAACACCTTCGTATCGTCGAGCGTGGCTTCATAGCGAATGGTATTCGAGTCTTTCATCGTGAATCGCTCGACTACGTGAAGCGCATCGCTGTGAAAGTTCGCCGCCATATCGAACCATGTGCCAGGGTTCTGATTTGTCACATCCACAACCAGAGTGTCGCCTTCCCAATGGCCGCGCGAATCGCCTTCAAAAAGCCGGATCGCGTCGGGTATATGCGGCCTGTTGTCGAGCGGAATGATCCGGTAGGAATGGAATGCTTCGTAAAGCAGCACCATGCTGCCGGCAGGTTGAAGGATCTGAAACCCGAACGGCGTATACATCTGCCGGGGCACACCGGACAGATAGCAGTGAGCCTGCGGGTCTTCGAAGAGATGGTGTTCCATCAAATCTTTCTTTTTCTCCATCGCCCACGGCTGATAAGGAATTTTTCCATTCGGGGGATCGACGACGACACCTCTGCCGGCCGGGATGCCGTACTCTTCCTTCTCGCGCGTCTCGAGATCGAAGGCGGTGAAGAAATTGGCGGTCTCCCAGTAGCCCTGCATGTCCGGCTTACCGGCTTCCGGTGTACCCCCGGGCAGCCGCGTGAAAGGCTTCGCCGGCGTCTGCGGGCCACGTCCCCCTGGAAACTGCGCAAACACAGCGGGCGCCATAAACAGGGCAAGCATCGAAAAAATGCGCGCACTTCGGACGATCATGGGGCCTCTCACTTCAGCAGTCCTGCGCCGTTTTCCTTGTAGACATGGCACTCGTACTCATAGAGCTGCGCATTCTTCTCCGTGTGGCGATAGAGCGTCATGCCGATCGTCCACGGCTTCGTGTACACTTTCGGATCTTCGATGGTCGCCTCATAGCGCAGGGTGTCGGGCGAAGTGCGGGTGTAGCGTTCGATCACGTGTAGAGCGTCGCTGTGGAAGTCTCCCGAGGCGTCGAGCCACGTCGATGGCTCGTTGTCGGCCACGTCCACCACCAGTGTGTCGCCTTCCCAATGGCCGCGCGAATCGCCCATCCAGAAAGAGATGTCGTCCAGATGCTTCGGGTTTTTCATGTGGATGGTCCGCGAAGCATGCACGTATTCGTAAGTAATTGCCACGAACGCCGGCGTCTGGAAGATCTGCAGGGGGAAAGGCATATACGTGATCCGGGGCACTCCCGGCAAATAACATTTGTTCACGGGATCGGCGATGGCGCGATTCCTGAAGTTCTCGGCGCGCTTCGCGGCCGCCGAGGGCTGGTATGGAATCCGACCATCCGCCGGGTCGATAATCACGCTTTCGCCCGCCCGGATGCCCGCGTCCGCACTATGCGCTTCGAGGCCGGCGGATGCCGTGCCGTGGGCTTCCCAGATTCCCTGAAGGTCGCGCCTGGAATAGGACTTAGAGGCTTCCGGAGCCGCCGCAATCAGAAACAGCGACCCGGCCAGGCCAGCCAGAGCGATCAGAAGTGTACGCATTTATTTCTTTTCGGATGGGGTCGGGGGCACGCCGTCGTTCGCGTTGCCGGCAAAAAATCGTTTGCCGTCGGGCGTCTGGACGGTGCGGGCATTCATCGTGTGAGAGCCGTCTTTAGCGCGAAAACCTTCGATGACAACCTCGTCTCCGACTTTGAGACTGTCCCGCCGCCACCCGGTTCGATAGAGCATGTTCGGAGGGGCGGTCTCGCAGGCCCAGTTCACCGTGTTTCCGTTTTCATCGGTCACATCGACGTGGACCCAGGAGTGCGGGTTGACCCATTCGAACTCCGTTACCTTGCCCTTGAGCGTGACCGGCTTGGTGCCGTCGAACTCTGCTGCGAACGAATGGTGGGCAAACGAGCGGACCGGCGCAAACCACAGCGCTGCCGCAAAAAGAGCGATCGGGAAAATACGTTTCATAGAGATGTATATCAAGGTGTTACCGCACGGAGGGCGTCACTAATGCATGCATTTGCGGGACGATGGGATTATATCCCACGGCTCCGGTACCGGTCAACGAACCGAGTGGCGCGGGCGCAGCCCGGTTTTTCCGCTGTCACAGGCACTGAGAAAGTAGTATTATGATTTCCTACCGATGGAACAGGGAAGTGCCGACGGCCTCGAAGCGCTCCTCGACGCAATGCTTAGCGCCTATCGCGCAGCCTGTTCGGTTCAGGACGCCAGCGCCAATTTTATGCCGGCTATGTGGGCGCGGATCGAGGCGCGCCAGGATTCGGTGAAATGGATTGGCCGGGTAGCCAGAGCGTTGATTGCCACTGCGGTGGCTGCGTCTGTAATCCTGGGGATGATTTCGTCGCGGAGCCGGTCGAGCGGGTCGAACGAATTTTTCAACGCGACCTTCGTGCAGGCTCTCGCGGCTGACCGGGTCTCGAATCTGGAGCCGCTTCGCCTGGACCGCATCTCGGAACTGGAGGTCCAGTAGAAGATGCGGTCCTCGATGATCTTGATCGTTTTTGCGGCTAGCTATTCTGTTTCTCCGCTACGATATGCACCCGGCGATTCTTCTGCCAGCAGCTTTCTTCATGCTCGGTGCAGACCGGGTTCTCTTTGCCGAAGCTGACTGTGTCCAGCTGAGCGGCAGCCACGCCGGCGTTCACCAGGTAGTCCTTCGCGGCCTTGGCGCGCGCATCGCCAAGCGCGACGTTGTACTCCGAAGAACCGCGCTCGTCGCAATATCCTTCGATCTTCAGCTTGTAGCCGGGATACTGCTGCAGGATCTGCGCCAGCTCTTTGGAATCGGCGGCCAGGGTGCTGATCGCGTCGCTGCGCAAGGTGTGCGCGTCGTAATCGAAGTAGGCGTCCTGAATGCGGGCGATCAACTCGTCGATCCTCGCGCGGGTAGCAGCGTTGGGATAGGGGGACGAATTGTTTCGCGCCACCGCTTGGGGCGCCGTTTGGCGCTGTGCGGGTGCGGGGGGCGTCGCCGCTCGCTGGGCGGGAGCTGCCGTTGCGGCCGGCGGGGGTGGGGGCGGTGCCACAGCGACCTGTTTCCTGGCGCAGGCGCTTCCAAGAACAAAGAGCGCTGCGACCGCCATCGTGTTCACGTATCTGATATTTTTGATTCCGGGAATTCGCATTCGATTTGGGCCTCTGACAACAGGATTAGCGTGATCGGCGACGGAAGACCATCCTGTCGAGACAGGATTCTGCCCGGCGGCATTTTCCATTACACTCTGCTCAGGATGGTGATAAAAAGGGGTCAGACGCATTTATCCGGAAATTGCAAATCGCTGATTCCATATGACCAAGACCCCGGATAAATGCCAATAAATGCGTCTGACCCCTTTTTTACCGAGGAGGCTGCGGCCGGCGCTGGTGCTTTCCGTCGGCTTTGGCGGCCTGATCCTGTTTATCCTGGCCGCCGCGATCGGCACCCTGGTCCTGCTTGACCGCGTTCGCACCGACGACACCCGGATCCGCCAGGCGTTCCTCGGCCGCCTGCGCGCGCTGGAACAAATCCGCTCCGAGATCTATCTCTCCGGTACCGACATGCGGGACTTCCTTCTGTCCCCCGGCGCCGGCAGCGTCGAGGCTCCACGCAAGGAGATTGTCGCTCTTCAGACGCAGTCACAGGCGGCGCTGGATGGTTACGCACGTTCCGTCGATCCAGCGGAACAAGAGGCTTTCCAGGCCCTGCGCTCCGAAATCGATGCCTGGTGGCAGACTTTTCAGATGGCGTTCCTGTGGACGCCCGCCGAAAGGGCGCGGCTGCGCTACACGTTCTTTTATGAGCAGATCGTGCCGCGCCGCATGACTATGCTTCAGATTGCGGACCGCATCGCGCAGATCAACGAGCTCGGCCTCAACCGGGCCGAGGAGCGTCTTGCGGCTTCGGCGGAAAATCTGCGCTGGTCGCTGCTCGTAACCTTCGGAATCGCCCTGCTGGGCGGCATGATGCTTGCGATCGCAACAACGGCTTTGACGCTGCGCCTCGAGCGCGAAGTGGAGCGGCGGCTCAAGGAAACCATCGAAGCCCGCGCGAACCTCCAGGCTCTTTCCGACCGGCTGGTTCATACGCAGGAAGACGAACGCCGGAACCTGGCGCGTGAGTTGCATGACGAAGTGGGACAGTCGCTTTCCGCCATTATGATGGAGGCGAACACTGCCGCGGCAACCTTGGATACAGATGATACCGCAGCCGGCATCGGAGACCACGTATCCTCCGCGTCACGTGTATCTTCCACCGCGTCACGTATCTCTTCCATCGCATCACGTATCTCTTCCATCGCATCCATGGCGGAAAAGACGCTGAACATCGTGCGCGACCTTGCGCTGTTGCTTCGTCCGTCGATGCTCGACGACTTCGGGCTGGTACCCGCGCTCAACTGGCATGCACGCGAGATGGCCAAGCGGACCGGCCTGAACGTTCGCGTTTCGGCCGATGAAATTTCGGAGGATCTTCCCGACGAGCACAGAACCTGCATTTATCGCGTCGTGCAGGAAGCGCTCCACAATGCGGCGCGGCACGCCAACGCCCGGAACATTCAGGTTGTCGTGCGCCAGGTTATGGTGCAACAGGTTATCGCGAAAAACAACGGCCCCCGAGTGGTTTTCTCCGTGCGGGACGACGGCTGCGGTTTCGACAAACGCTTCGTTCGCGGGCTGGGAATGCTGGGTATGGAAGAGCGCGTTCGCCGGCTGGGTGGAGAATTGCGAATCGAATCCGAAATCGGCCGGGGGACCACCATTTCGGCTGAACTCCCGTTACCCGAGTTGGCTACAACCGAAACACATGCCGCCCATTCGCATATTGCTGGCTGACGACCACACCATGGTGCGCGACGGCCTCCGGGCCCTGCTCGACCGTCAGCATGGCCTCGCGATCGTCGCCGAGGCCGCCGACGGCCGCGAGTGTATTCAACTCGCTGAAGAACATTCGCCCGACGTCGTCATGATGGACATCGCCATGCCGAAGATGAACGGGATCGAAGCCACACGGCGCATTCTGGCGGACAACCCCGCCACCGGCGTGGTGATTCTCAGCATGCACCAGGACGAAAGCTACGTGCTGCAGTCCCTGAAGGCCGGGGCCAAGGGTTATCTCCTGAAGGACTCCCCGCGGGAGGATATTCTTGAAGCCATTCGCTGCGTGGCCAACGGGCGCGCGTTCCTCAGCCGGAAAGTGAGCCGCATGCTGCAGGAGGATTATGTCGAGCAACTCCGGTCGAAGGGCCTCGACGACACATTCGAGCTGCTCACGGATCGGGAACGGGAAATCCTGCAATTACTTGCTGAAGGCCGGGCCAACAAGGAAGTGGCCGGTCTTCTCAATATCAGCCCCACCACCGTGGAAACGCATCGCGGCCACATATTGAGGAAGTTGTCGCTGCACGGAACCGCCGATCTGATTCTCTACGCTGTCCGCAAGAAAATCATTTGCTGAGTTTGCGCACGATGGTTTTCAGTTCTTCCCGCGCGTCTTTCAGCACTGCGATCCCAATCGCCCGAACGGGCGTGATGCCGGAGAATGCCCCACCTGTGGCGTTCCGGATGCATTTTCGCGCGAAATCGTTCGAGGCCGCGGAAATTGTAAAACCGATTCGCGTGCGCGCGGGCGACGTGTATCAGACCGCGCTGCCAAAGGGGATTGGCGCGCGTTGTGCCGTCCGCAAGCGCGACCAAGGTCCATGGTTGCCCAGGTGCAGCCGGCTTCGGCGAATCGATTCATCGCCGCATCGATCAGCAACTCGCTGGTGCCGTTGGGAGAGCGCGGGGATCCGGCCAATGCCTCGATTAGAAATCCATTGCGACCGGTGACAGGCGAATGCCACCAGAAACGCGATGATTCGTGTCTCGCGGCGTGCGACCAACAGGATACGATCGTCGACGACGCCGGAAAGCACTTCCGGCTCAAGAAGCTTTGCAACCATTCGAGCAGGATCCGGCGAATTTCCCTCTTATCGGCGCCATCGCCGTCTTCGCCGGGCGCCAGCGATTCGATGCGAACGCCTTTGTTTAAAGAGCGGCTCAATTGCGCCCGTAAGGAACAGCGCGAGCGTACGATGCGACGCCATTCAACGGGATTCCAAACCGGCTGCGCTCCCATCGTAATCGCGGAATGCTCCGGTGATTTTGCCGGCAACTCGCGCATCGGTTCCGCGGCGCACACATAGCAGACGCTGCGACTCCGGTCCGCGAACTCCCCTGGAGCGCAGACGGGTTCTCCCGCCGTCAGCAGCCAGGATCCTCGGGTGACATAGCCGACTACGGCACCTCCACGGGCACTGAACCAGTGGCTGATGCCGGGGTTAAGAATCTGGTAAGCAGTCGCGTTGCAGCCGTGCGCCATAACCAGTTCTCCGGCTTTCGCTGCGTTGGGGCTGCGGCTGAGGAATTCCACCACGGTAGGGGCTAACTTTATGTTGGCATCGGGCCCCCCCGCAAACCGGGAGACCACGGGCATATCAGCCATACTTGGACGAGATGGCCTATCGGTTCAAGCGCGGAGAATCCGTAATCCGGGGACTGAAACGCGTGGCGCGCGAAGAAATGGAAGAAGCCGGCGCTCAGCTCTCCGGTCACAAAAGACCGGGCCGCGACGAAGCCATTCACGACGCGCGCAAAAGCATCAAAAAAGTCCGCGCGCTGCTGCGGCTGGCCAGCGCGGAACAGGATGGAATTTACGGGCGGGAGAACGCACGGTTGCGGGATATCGCCCGCAGGCTGTCCAAGTTTCGCGATGCCTTCGCGATTATCGAAACGTTTGACGAATTGAAAAGCAAGTTCCAGCGCGAGACTCGGAACAAATTGCAATCCGTTCGCCTGGGCCTGACGAAACGCAGGAGTCAATCGGCCAGAGAAGAGGACGTCGGCATCGTGATCGTTGAGGCTGCATCCGCGCTGCGCAGGGCCGCGAAGCGCGTGAAGACGTGGCCGTTGCGGGCAGACGGATTTGCCGCCATCGTTCCAGGCCTTGAGAAAACATTTCGCGCGGGCCGGAAGGCGCTGGCGCTGGTGCGCAAGGATGCCCGGCCGGAAAATCTTCACGAACTTCGCAAACGGGTAAAGGATCACTGGTATCACCTCCGGCTGCTGGAAGATCTTTGGACCGATATGATCAGGGCGTCCGAGAAGAGCCTGAAGGATCTCGAGACGCTGCTTGGTAACGACCACAACCTGTTTGTCCTGCGCGAGACCATCATGGCCGATCCCGCGTCTTATGGCGTGAAGAAAGACGTCGATCTGACTCTGCACCTGATCGGGACGTACCAGAAGGAGCTAAGGGAGCAATCGCTCGTGCTGGCCGCGCGCATTTACGACGAGAAGCCGCGTGCATTTACCCGTCGCATGGCGGGTCTCTGGGATACGTGGCGTCAGTCATGAGCCAAATCCGGTTCGATCGAAGCATTTGCGGAAACTTCGCCGAGTCTGTCAAACGCGAATGGCTGGAGACGAACGCGCTTGGCGGATTTGCATCGTCGACGGTCGCGGGAGCGAACACGCGGCGCTATCACGGCCTGTTGATGGCCGCTACCGAACCGCCCGCGGTGCGCTGCCTTCTGCTTTCGAAACTGGAGGAAACGGTGATCGTGGGGCTGCAGCGCTATGAGATCTCGACCAATCTGTATCCGGGCGCCGTCCACCCCGACGGATATCGTTATCTCACTGAATTTCGTCTCGATCCGTTCCCCGTGTTCACGTTTGAGGCTGGCGGCGTAACGGTCGAGAAACGCGTGTTCGTGGTCCAGGGCGAGAACACGGTGGTGGTTGAATACGAAGCCCTGGGCGGCTTGGGATGTCAGCTGGAACTGCGCCCACTCATCGCGTTTCGCGGCTATCACGATCTCACTCATGAGAATTCCGCATTGAATGGAAATCTCGATCAGAGCGCCGGACTGTTTTCGATCCAGCCCTACCCGGGTCTTCCGGACCTTCATGTCGCGCACAACGCACGCGCACTGAAGCGCCGCGGACACTGGTATTTCCATTTCGAATATCCGATCGAGCGCGAACGGGGCCTCGATTTTCAGGAAGATTTGTTCTGCCCGTGTCTGCTCGAGTTCGACCTCGCGCCGAATCAACCCGCGATTGTGATTGCGTCGACAACGGTTCACCACGCGAGCGAGTCGGCGTCTCTCAAGGCAGATGAGTTCGGACGCCGCGGAAATTCCGAGACGCTGACGGCGGCGGCCGGGCAGTTCGTCGTCCGGCGAGGAGAGCTGCATACCGTGATAGCCGGATATCCCTGGTTTGCCGATTGGGCGCGCGACACGATGATCGCGCTTCCCGGCCTGACGCTGGCCACGGGCAGGTTTGACGTCGCCCGCGATATTCTGCTCGGCTTCGCCGGACGCCTCGATCAGGGTATGCTGCCGAACCGGTTCTCCGACGCGGGAGGTCCTCTCGAATACAATTCCATCGACGCCACGCTGTGGTTCTTCGAAGCCATCCGCCAGTACATCGAGTATTCGAAGGACGCGGAATTCGTGCGTACGCATCTGTACGAAAAATTGAACGACATCATCGACTGGCACGTGCGCGGCACGCGCCTCGGAATCCACATGGATGCCGACGGTCTCCTCGCGGGCGGCGACGTCACCACGCAGCTCACCTGGATGGACGCGCGTGTCGACGGCCGGCCTGTCACGCCGCGTAACGGCAAGCCTGTCGAAATTCAGGCGCTCTGGTACAACGCGCTGCGATTCACCGCCAGCCTCACGAACGACGCGCGATACGAGGATCTCGCAGCGAAAGCCGCGGAGAGTTTCAATCGCTCATTTTGGAACGAAGAGGCGGGCTTTTTGTATGACGCGATTGACGGCGATCGCCGCGATTCATCGTTGCGCCCGAACCAGGTGATCGCTCTGTCACTGGGTTATTGCGCCATCCCGGAAGACCGGGCGCGCAGGATACTTGCTGCCGTGGAGCGCAGTTTACTCACGCCGGTCGGGCTGCGTACTCTGGCGCCCTTCGATCCCGGTTATCGGGGACGGTATGAAGGTTCACCGGCCGACCGCGATTCCGCGTATCACCAGGGAACGGTCTGGCCCTGGCTGCTCGGCCCATTCATCGCGGCCGAGCGGCGCTTCAATGAAGAACGGGCGGCCGAACTACTCGAACCGCTGCTGGCCTTTGCGCAATCGCGCGGCACCGGACAGATACCCGAGATCTTCGACGGCGACGCGCCGCATGAGCCGCGCGGCTGTTTCGCGCAGGCGTGGAGCGTGGCGGAGGTTCTGAAAGTGTACGCGTTACGCTAACCGCGCACGGCCGCTTCGTGCTTTTTGTAGTGCGCTTCCATCGCGGCGTTGGCGTTCGCGATGGTGTGCAGCGTCTCGACAACGGCGTCCCACTTCGCACCTGGGATGGCGAGGTACATTTCTTCTTCCGGCAAGCCCGTGAATGTCCGGTTTCCCTTGCACCCGAACGATACCGCCGACGTGCCCGAGTTGAGCGCCATCGGCAATACGGCGCAGCCGGGACGGCCCAGCGCGGGCGTAGCCATGTTCCCCACTCCGGATCGCAGCGCCGCTTCGTAGATCAGCATCATCGCCGCGGGACGGGCCGCAATCACCACCAGGTCCGCCCGAAATTTCCGCTCTTCCGCCGGCCCGTAGGCGACGAAGCGCGGAGTCGCCGGCAGCACCGGGATCATCGGCACTTCCGCCATCTGCAGATAACCGGTCTCGATCATGAAACCGATCGTGTCGTTCAGCGCGGTGCTGCGGAACGCGGGCTGGGGAATGTTGTGCGTGTATGCGCCGACCGCGCAGTTGTAATGGTCCGACGGGACCGTATAAAAGGTGCGCCCTTGCCCCGCTTCGCTCCAGAAAGAGCACCCCGCCGGAACCGCGCCGCCATTCCATGGTTCGACGCCTGGCGGGGCATCGTCGAAAAAGCCCACTGCTATGGGCTGTCTTGAAAGTCCGAGAGTTTGCTGTAGGGTGCTCATGATTTGAAGTGGACTATTTCCTTGAATTGTTCCAGTGAATTATAGACGATCGGGCAATAGGTGGCCCGGTCCACCATCTGCCACATACGGCTTTCGAAAGACCCCGCGCCCCGGATCAGATGCGGAAAATCGCGGCAGGTGTCCGGGCGGGCCTCGTAAATCGCGCAGTCGTTTCCTTCCAGAAAAATGCAGCCGGACTCGCGGCGGCGCAGGATGGGTTCTTTCTGTTCGAAGGCCGACGCTGTTGTGTACTGTTCGACAAACTCGCGCGGCGACAGCCCCAGATAGCGCGACAGGCGGGCGATGTCGCGTTCCGTCACATCGGTTTCGGCCACCCGGCAGCAGTTGGCGCAGGCGCGGCAATCGATCTCCGATTCGATCTTCTCCGCCACGCGCCGGAACTTGAGCTCGGGGAAATTGTGCCGTTTCAGGTGCCGGCGGAACTTCTCGTTCTCCACCTGCTTCTTTTCGCCGAGCTGCCGGATCTGAACCAGATCGGTAATCACCACCTTCAAGAGTAGCCAATCGAACTTGCGAGAATGTAGCAATGGCTGCCCGGAGCTCTGAATCATCAGGCGTCGCCGATCCCACCAACCAACGCTGGGATCGTTCGTTCTTCGGCCATCCGCGCGGCCTTTCCACACTTTTCTTCACCGAAATGTGGGAACGCTTCAGCTATTACGGGATGCGGGCAATCCTGATCCTTTTCATGACCGCAACGGCGCCAAACGGAGGATTGGGGTTCCCAACGTCGCGCGCGGGGGCTATTTACGGACTCTACACCTCAATGGTGTTTCTGCTGAGTCTGCCGGGCGGATGGATCGCAGATCGCATCCTCGGGCAGCGCCGTGCGGTGCTCTACGGGGGCATTATTATCGCGCTCGGCAACTACTCACTGGCTATTCCCTCGCTCACTGCGTTCTACACAGGGCTGGCGCTGATTGTGCTGGGCACGGGTCTGCTGAAACCCAATATCAGCACCATCGTGGGCGCGCTTTACACCGAAAACGATGTCCGCCGCGATGCAGGCTTCTCCATTTTCTACATGGGAATCAACGTTGGCGCCATGATCGCGCCTTTGGTGTGCGGCTACCTGGGCGAAAACATCAACTGGCATTACGGGTTCATGGCGGCCGGCGTGGGCATGACCGGGGGTGTTATCCAGTACGCGCTCGGCGGCAAATTCCTGGGCACAGCCGGACTAAGCACCAGCGGCACGGATCGGGACTTCCGTATTTTCCGCCGTGTTTTGGTCGGAGCGATAATCGCGGTTTTATTGGCGGCCGCGCTGACGCTTAGCGGAGCAGTCAGCTTTTCCGCGGAGAAGATTTCCGACGTGTTCGGTTTCTTTCTTGCCGCCGTCTGTGTCGTGTTCTTCGCGTGGCTGCTCAACGCAAAGGGCTACACGCCCATCGAAAAGCGGCGCTTCCTGGCGATTCTGGTGCTTTTCATTGCCTCGGCGGCTTTTTGGGCCGCCTATGAGCAGGCCGGGTCCACCCTGAATCTCTTCGCCGAACGGAACACGAATTTACATGCCTGGGATTTCCCGTTGTGGGGACTTTTCCGCGCCAGCTACTTTCAGTCGTTCAACTCGATCATGCTGATCGCCCTGGCGCCGGTGTTTGCGTGGCTCTGGGTGAAGTTGGGTCGCCGCGATCCCTCGATCACCGTCAAGTTTTTCGGCGGCCTGGTATTTGTCGCGCTGGGTTTCGCCATTCTGATTCCAGTCGCCGGCGGGACTAATGTAAGCCCGTGGTGGCTCACCGTCGTGTATCTGCTTCACACCATCGGTGAACTGATGCTCAGCCCCGTAGGATTGAGCGCTATCACGAAACTGGCTCCGACGCGTATCGCCAGCCTCCTTATGGGCGTGTGGTTTCTCTCGATCTCAGTGGGCGATTACCTGGGCGGACGCGCTGCGTCGCTCTATGAGTCGTTCCCTCTGCCTGAGCTCTTCGGCATCGTGGCGGGATTCTGCGCCCTGATCGGTGTATTGCTGCTCTTCCTTTTTCGGCCCATGAAGCGGCTGACGGGCGGCGTCAACTGATGCAGCCGATCTGGGAGCGGTATCGTGACCGTCTTCCGGTTACGAAAAATCTGGTTTACCTGAATCACGCCGCGGTCGGCCCGCTCTGCCGGCCCGCCGCCGAAGCCATGCAGCACCTCGCCCAGGATGCTCTCGATTTCGGCAGCGAACATTATCAACAGTGGATGGAAACCTATCAGGGTGTCCGCGTCGCGACAGCGAGGCTTATCAACGCGGCCCCGGCCGAGATCGCCATCATCAAAAATACTTCGGAGGGAATCGCCACGGTAGCCACCGGCACTTCCTGGAAGCGCGGCGATGCGATCATAGCCTTTGAAGAAGAATTCCCAGCCAATTTCTATCCGTGGAAACGCCTCGAAGCGAGCGGTATCGAAGTCCGCTGGCTCTCGATCTTCGACGATCTGGATCGCATCGACGCGGCCTGTATAGGCGCCCGTATGCTCGCCATCAGCTACGTCCAATATCTGAGCGGCTACCGCGTGAATCTGGACGCGATTGGCGAAATCTGCCGGCGCCACGGCTGCTTTTTTTTGGTCGACGCCATCCAGGGGCTCGGCGCATTCCCCATCGATGTCCGCGCTGCGAAGATCGATGGGCTGGCCGCCGACGGACATAAGTGGCTGCTCGGCCCCGAGGGTTGCGGGATCCTCTACGTACGAAGGGAAGTGCAGGACGAGATTGAGCCCGTCGAATTCGGCTGGACCAACGTGGCGAAGTATTACGATTATTCATCGCGCGATATGACGCTTCGTCCCGACGCGGGGCGGTATGAATGCGGAACCCTGAATACGATCGGATGCTATGGATTGCGTGCCTCGATCGAGTTTCTGCTCGAGGTCGGCATCGAAAACACGGGGCCTGCCATCCAGGCGCTGGGAGACCGCATCTGGGAAGGCGTGACCGCGCTCGGCTTCGAAACACTCGGGCCAAGGTCGCCGGAAACAGGGGCCGGCATCGTCAGCTTCCGCAAGCCCGGCGTCGACGGCCAGGCGATCGTACGGAAGCTGAGGGAGGCGAACATCATCACCGCGCCGCGCCAGGGATGGGTCAGGTGCGCGCCGCATTTCTACATTGCGCCTGAAGAAATCGATCGTATGTTGGTCGAACTGCGCTCCGCGTAAACGATCCGGCTGGTTGATGGAATAGCCTTCCACACGGTGGCGCTCGAGGGTTTCACGCATCTGATTCCTTTCGCCGCCGGACACGAAATCATCCGGCATAAACGGCGTGGACTGACGGCGATCCGCATGATCGGCGCCGGCTGCGTAGCGAAGATCCTGTTTCCTTGGGCGGCAATCCAGGCGTTGGCTCGCTGCATCGCCTGCGGGACGCCGTCGAGAACAAGTGGCCGAATCCGATCCAGGTCGAGGAGCACGAGCATGCCGGTATGGCCGCGGCCTATGCGGCGGGCGCATCGCATCTTCCCTTCGGCGTCCTGCGCGGCTACACCGGGACCGACCTGCCGAAGCAAGGGGAACGTTCTCACGTGGGGCGTGGCCGGCGCCCAAAAAGAAGCGGTGATGGGGGCCAGGAATTCGATCGTTACGGTCGAGGAGATTGTGGAGGATCTGAACGCCCCGCCAAATTCGGTGATTCTTCCTGGCTGGGTGGTGAGCGCGGTGTGTAAGTGAAAGGCGGCGCCTTTCCGTCGTATGCGCAGGGTTATTACCGTCGCGACAACGCGTTCTACAAACAGTGGGACAACATTGCCAAAGACCGCGGGACCTTTCTCCAGTGGATCGAAGAGCACGTGATGGGGACGAGGGATTTCGCGGGATTCAGGAAGAGCATTGAAGCCGTAGCGCATGTTTGAAGCCGGCTCGGAATATAGCGCCGATGAAATGATGACGGTCGCGGTTGCGCGGATGGTGCGCAACGGGGCGTCGTGCTTCGTGGGAATCGGCCTGCCGAGCGCGGCGGCGAATCTCGCACGTCTCACGCATGCGCCGGACACGGTGCTGATCTACGAATCCGGGTGTATCGGTACAAAGCCAAGCAACGTCAACTCGACGGTGATCGGCGATTACGACAGCCCGAAGACGCGGCTGCCTGGCGCGGGCGGGTGCGCCGGCTATCGCGGCCAACTGCGGCGAGGTGCTGATCACGCTCTGGCAGACCAAACGCGCCTTCGTCGAGAAGTTGGATTTCCAGACCTCGGGCGGACATCTGGACGGCGGGGACGGCCCCGCTCGAATGCGATTTCCAGGCAAGCCCAACGGCGGTGATCACGGGCCTGGGGATACTGACACCCGAATGCGGTGACGAAGGAATTAGCGCTGACGAGCGTGCATCCCGGAGTCGCGGTAGAGAGCGTGGTCGGGGCGACCGGATGGACGCTGAAGGTAGCGAGAGAAGTGAATACGACGCCGAGACCGACAACGTTGGAGTTGACCGTGCTGCGGGATTTGCAGGCTCGCACCGCTAAAGCCCACGCGAGCCAAAACCAGGATGCATGCGGCTGAAGCCGTTTACCCTGAAAAATCAAAGACGCGAACGACGAAACTCTCAGGCTGTTTGCCACTCGAGCGTTCCCTGCAGAAGATCTGCGCCACCGCTCCGTCCCGCACAATGGAAAAGATAACCGAATACGTGATCCTGCCGAAACCGTCGTAAAGCCCGGCCATCGCGGCTGGGCCCTGCGCTGCAATCCGCGGCTGAGGCTTTGATCGTCTTGGCCGCTCATCTCCAGAACGAGCAGGCGTCAAGTGAGTATCATTTCGTGCGCTACTGATGCCTGCCGCTGGCCTTCCGCCATGAGCGCGACGCAAAATCGCAGGCCGGTAATCAAGGGCGCCTTCGCAGGTCGTACATATAGATCGAGTAGCCGATGCGCGCGTCGGGCTCCAGTTGATCGAGACCCGCGAATCGATCGCGATAGAGGGCCAGGTGCGTCGCACTGATGGCTGCCACGCAGTCCAGCCGATCCGCCGTCACGATATCCCGAATTTCGGGAAGCGACCGGTGCCGGATGCCATAGTAGTCGAGATCGGCCCAGCCAAAGTAAGAAATACAAACGCTGGGAATGCGATGGTCATCCATGTATACCTTCAGATTCCTGACATCCTGCCCCCAGTCGAGATTGGAATCCACCAGGTATTCCCGCCCGCCGGCGGGGCCTCCGGCCAGTGCGTTGAAGAAGGCGAGGTAATGCGGATGGACGGATCCCGTTTCAAGGATCAGAAGCAGCCCGCAGGCAGCCACCGCCGGCCATCCCCATTTCGGCGCCCGCCCACCCAGCAACACGCCGGCGGAAAACACGAACAGGAACGGGTAGAGCGGAAGCAGGTGGCGTTCGCCCGCATTCGAGTGAGCGACCAAAGCAGCCACGCAGTAGCATGCGGGAGTCGCCAGAAGCAGCAGCCAGCGAAAATCCATCCCGCGCAACCGCAGGGTTCGCAATCGTCCGGCCGCGACCGCGAGAACCATCCCGAACAGCGCCAGTTCCGCCAACGGCGTCTTCACGGCGAATGCGACCGGCGACATGTACCACCAGCCGCTGGCCGATTGCCTGCCGAGCAGATAGCTCACCTCCAGCGCCTTCCCAGCTTGTCTCAGACTGAGGTTCCCGAGGCCCCTGAAGTAGCCGAGTGCCGGCACGGGCACGCGGGTCAACCACGACGCTGCAGGGAATATCCGCATCGCGAACCCCGGCGATGAACCGGCGGGCGACACCTCAAACCCATACACCAGAAAGATCACCGCAAACGCGACGATTCCGACCGTCCCGAAGGTGCGCACGCATTCCACCGCCGAAAAACGGCGCCGCTGCTGCCACCGGTGCAGCAGATACAAAAGCAGCATCGCGGGCCAAAGGATCATGGCGGAGTTCTTGGTAGTCAGAGCAAGGCCCACCACGAGTCCCGACAACCACAAGCGCTTTCTGGTCGCTTGCACGAGGTAATCGCCCCAGATCATTGTGGCCGCGAAAATCATCAGCGACGCTCCTACGTCGTTCTTGATATACCGGCCGTTAGCCAGAAAGTTAGGGTCGGCCGCGAACAGGAACACCGCGAAAAGAGCGGGTCCAACGCCGAAATGGCACCTCGCCCAATACGCGATAGCCAGACCGAGCAGCACCGAAACGGCAATAGCGGAACAACGTCCCGCCATCAACATGGCGTCGGCGGAAACGCGATTGTGGTAGAGAAAATCGGCAGCGGCGAGCCACGCGTCCCCCCCGTGGGGAGGGCTTGGATGGAGGAACCATACCGGAACGGCCCACAGGAGTTTCAAAAGTGGTGGGTGCTCGACGGCAACCGTGAAATGACCGCTTGTGAGGTACGTGTAGCCGGACAGGAGTTGGCGGCCTTCATCGGACGTCTGGCTCTCGTGGCGCACCGTCGTCAACTGCAGTGCAGCCATCGCGGCCAATAAGATAGTGACCAGCGGCCAAAACAGCGCCGCCTTTCTGCTTGGGACCCTAACCGCGGCCAGGGCCGGCGGGCGGAAGCGCGGCAATCGCGAGGCGTGCCTCCTTATAAGGATCGTCGACCAGCGTAACTTCGTTGTTGAAGACCATGGTCGCGCGCCGATCTGCGGTGAATGCAGGCCAATGCGGCAAACCCTTCGCGTTGGGATTTCCCGTCCGCGCGAACGCCGTCCACGCCGCGCTCATTTTATCGGACAGCGCGTAACGATCCTGGCCCGAGCCGGTCATCGACTTCCCCTCGTCGACATTCTCCATCACGAACGGAATCTCCAGGGTGTGATAGCAGCGCAGCTTGCCCTCGCGCACCGGCGATTGCCAGGTGAAGTAATACTTGTAAACCGGCGCCTTCCCCTGCGCGACTTTGCGGTCCGCCTCGGTGTGCACGCTTCCGCTGAATCCGGCGTCTGTAGCAATCATCTGGTAGATCTCGACGTTGCTCTTGCCGGGGCGGCCTTTCTTGTAAATCGCGATGAGGTTATCCACGGTGGCGTCGTCCGCGCCGCGCGCCGCCTGCTTCACGCGTTTGTGCAGATCGGCGTCGTCGATCGGATCGAGAGGCGTGCCGGGGAAGAAGTTGATTTCCTCTTCCACAGTGCCGATCAGCAACGGCACGGTAGCCGACTCCTCGGGCGCAGTCGGATCGAAAGGATCGTGTGGCAGGCTCTTGCCATCGACAACAGGCCCGAACCCGCCGATGCCCTTTAAAGCCTCGGTCACCTTGTCGAAGGGCATATTCTGCAGCTGATCGATCTGGTCCGGCTTCAAATTGAGCTTGGTGAGCAGAGCCTGAGCGGTCCGGCTTGCATTGGCCCGGGTCGCGCCTTTGATGGATGCTCCGCTCTGGCAGATCGCGCGGTGAAACACCCCCTTCGCCGAAGGCATGGCCATCAGGGTAGCCACTTTACCGCCGCCGCCCGACTGCCCGAAGATCGTCACGTTGTTCGGATCGCCGCCGAAGTTGGCGATGTTGTCCCGCACCCATTCGAGCGCCAGCACGATATCGCGATGCCCCGCATTACTGGCGTCCGCATACTTCGGTCCGCCGATATCAGCCAGGTAAAGATAACCGAAAACGTTAAGGCGATGGTTCACGGTGACTGAGACGACGTCGCGCTTTCGGGCCAGGTTCGCGCCATCGTAAATACTGTAATCGCCCGAGCCGGAGGCGAATCCGCCGCCGTGCAGCCACACCATGACGGGGCGCTTGCGGCTCCCTTTGAGGCCGTTGCTCCATACATTGACGACGAGGCAGTCCTCCCCCATCGGGTTCTGGCGGTCGGCGGCCCCGACTTCGGGCAGCGGCTCGAGTATCCCGTGCTGTTGGGGCGACCGGTGGCCGATCTGCGTCGCATCCTTAATGTCCGTCCAGGGCTGAGGTTTCATGGGCGGCATGAATCGGCCGGCGCCCGCGGTTGAAGCACCGTAAGGCACGCCTTTGAACGCATAAACCTTGTCGATAATCACGCCGCGGATCTTGCCCGAGGTGGTTTCAACCACGGGACCTTCACCCGATTCGCTCTTCGCCGCGGTCAGGCCTCGCGCCGCTCCCATAATGACGCCGGCGGCGGCCGTTCCACGGCCCAGGAAAGACCGGCGATCGATCTTGTCGGAGTGATTGTGCTTCTGCGTTGGGTTCATTCGAAGGCAAGTATATCGTAATCCGTGAAGTACACTTGGACGCTGGAAGTGCACATCAAGTGACCAGAAAAGAAGTAAGAGCGCGGGTCGAGGAGATCGGGATTATTCCAGCCGTGCGCGTGGCGTCGGAGGAGGATGCGGTCTTCGCCGCGGAGTCCGTCTTCCACGGTGGGATCGGCGTAGTGGAACTGACAATGACGATTCCGGGAGCATTTGAGGTGATCGCGAAACTGGCGCGTACCACGCCAAGCCTTATAGTAGGCGCGGGGACCGTGCTCGATCTGCATACCGCGCGCCGTTGTCTCGATGCGGGCGCTGCGTTCCTGACCAGCCCTTCTCTTGACCTGGGGATCGTGGAATTCGGAGCTGAACAGGATGCGCTGGTGATCCCCGGCGCATTGACGCCGACTGAGGTGGCGGCTGCCGCCAGGGCCGGGGCGGACCTGATCAAGATCTTCCCCTGTTCCCAAGTCGGCGGACCCAGTTACATCAGAGCCCTGAAGGCTCCTTTCGCCCACCTCTCGCTGATGGCGTCGGGGGGCGTGCTCCCTCAGTCCGGAGTCGAATACATTCGCGCGGGAGCCGTCGCGCTCGGCATCGGGAATTACCTCATTCCACCGGACGCGGTGCGCGCAAAGAACGAGAAGTGGATTCGCGAACTGTGCATCCGATTCCTCGGCGTGATCCGGGAAGCCCGCGCTCTGCTGTAATTACGCGATGGCGTATTCATCCCGCGTGCGCTTCACGATTCCGAGGAACCTGCCCACCAGTTCGTGAATCCAGTTTTCATCCCGGCGCTCGATGGCTTCGGGCGGGATCAGCTTTCCGCGGATGCCCAGCGCGCACGCTCCGGCGCGAATGAATTCGCTGGCGGTCACCTGATCGACACCTCCGGAAGCAACGAACGCTACGTTCGGGAACGGAGCCTTCAGCGCCTTGATATAGCTCGGCCCGCCGACGTTGGCGCACGGAAAAATCTTGACCAGATCGGCGCCTGCATCACGCGCCAGCATGACTTCGCTGGGAGTCAATGCGCCGGGAATAGCGGCGACGTGATGCCGTACGACGAACGCGACGGTCTGAGGATCCAGTCCCGGACTGGAAATGAAAGCGGCTCCCGCATCCACGCATTTGCGCGCGGTTTCAACATCCAGAACGGTCCCGGCGCCCACGATTAGTTCGGGGCTGGCGCGCGTCAACTCCCGGATGACTCCAAGCGCCCCCGGCACTGTCATCGTCAGTTCCACCACCGGGATTCCCCATTTTAACATCTGGCCGGCCGCGAACAATGCGTCCTCCGCCGAATGAACACGAATGGCCGGGAGAATGCCGATTTCCTTGATATGCGCGCATACTTCGTCTTTCTTAGCCATGCAGTTCCTCAGAATCCGTGGGACTCACTACTCGAACTCGCCTTCGGGCGCCGGCAGGATATCGTTCGGGCCCGCGATCCAGACGTAAAGCGTTGGCAGCAGGAAGATGCTCATCAACAGGGCGGCCATCAGGCCGCCGACAATCACAATGGCGAACGGGCGCTGCGAATCCGACCCGATGCCGTGCGAGGTCGCTGCGGGAAGCAGGCCGAGCATGGCCACCAGCATCGTCATCATGATGGGGCGCAGCCTCAGCACCGCGCCTTCCACGGCCGCGTCGAATACCGTGTGGCCGCGGACGCGCAACTGGTTGATGTATTCAACCATGATGACGCCCACCTGCACCGAGACGCCGAACAGCGCGAGGAATCCCACTCCCGAAGACACGCTCAGGTTCGTTCCCGTGAGCAACAGCGCCAACAGGCCGCCAATCGGCGCCATGGCCACGTTCATCAGAATCAGCGAAGCCCATTTCATCGATTTGAACATCGAATACAGAATCAGGAAGATCAGCAACAGGGTCAGCGGAATGATGATGGCCAGGCGCCGGGCCGCCCGCTGCTGCGATTCATACTCGCCTGCCCAGTTGATGTGATAACCCGCGGGCAACTTCACCTGCTTGTCCACTTTGCTTATGGCTTCCTCGACAGCACCGCCCAGATCGCGGCCGCGCACGCTGTATTTGATCGCCACGTAGCGTTGGTTCGCCTCGCGGTAGATTTCCGAAGCGCCGTCCAGCATCTCGATATCGCATAGCTGCGCCAGCGACACGCGCTCGCCCGAAGGCGACACCAGGCGGATATTCTCGATGGCCTCCTTCCGGTCGCGGAACTGTGGCAGGTAGCGCATCACCAGATCGTAGCGCTGCTCGTCCTGCAGCACCTGTGTCAGCGCATTGCCGCCGATCGCCGTCTGCACCGCGTCCTGCACATCCGCGACATTGATGTGGAAACGCGCGGCCTTCCGGCGGTTTACCGTGAGGTTAAGGTTGGGCTGCCCGATCACGCGGAACAATCCCAGGTCCTGGATTCCGCGGACGCCCCGCATGATGCCCATGATCTCGTCGGCCTTGCCTTCGAGCGTCCTCAAGTCGGTACCGAAGACCTTAATGGCCAGTTCCCCTTTTACTCCGCTCACCGCCTCTTCCATGTTGTCGGAGATTGGCTGCGAGAAGCCCCAAACCACGCCGGGAATCTTGTCGAGCGCGCGATTCATGGCGGCGATCAGCTCGTCCTTGTCCTGGCGAAACACCGGACGCCATTCTTCCTTGGGCTTCAGATCGACGAAGAATTCGGCATTGAAGAAGCCCGTGGTGTCGGTTCCGTCATCGGGCCGGCCCACCTGGCTGGTGCACTGCGGGACTTCGGGGAAGGAACACAGAATGGCCCGCGCCTCGTTCGCCACGCGCGTGCCTTCGGACTGACCGGTGCTGGGCGCCATGATCCCGCGCACCCAGATCGCGCCTTCGTCGAGGTGCGGCAGAAACTCCGAACCCAGCACATTCGTAGCGAGATATACCGAAACAGCCAGGCCCGACAGCGCGACGCCGAGCGTAAGCCACCGCCAGTGGATCGCCACTCCCAGTACGCGGCGATACACTTTGGTCAGAAAAATCATCACCGGGTTGTGCCATTCCTTCGTCCCTTTGGGGAACAATATGCTGGAAAGCACCGGTGCGAGAAGCATCGAAAATATCAACGCTCCCAGCAGGGCGAACGCCACCGTCCATGCCATCGGTTTGAAGAGCCGGCCCTCCACGCGCTGCAAAGTGAAGATGGGCAGGTAGGCGGTGATGATGATCCCGATGGCGTAGAACACGGGACGCTGGACCTCATGCGCCGCCTCGCGAATCTTCTCCATCGGCGTTCTTCTGTCGCCATCCCGGTGATGGGACAAGTGACGCACGATATTCTCCACCATCACGACGGCGCCATCCACCACCATGCCGAAATCGAGAGCGCCCAGCGACAGCAGGTTGGCGGGGATGCCTTTGAGCTGAAGACAGGTTGCCGCGAACAGCAGCGAGAAGGGAATCGTCAAAGCGACGATAAGAGCGCCTCGCACATTTCCCAGAAACAGGAAGAGAATAATCACCACCAGGATGATGCCTTCCCTCAGGTTGTGGAGAACCGTAGTAGTCGTGTAATGTACCAGGTCGCTGCGGTCGAGAAAGGGCACAACCGTGACGCCGTGGGGAAGGATCGTGGTATTCAGCTCCTTCACCTTGGCGTGGATTCCTTCCAGCACGGAGTCCGAATCCGCCCCTTTGCGCAGCAGCACGATGCCCGACACCACGTCGTCGTCATCGACGATTTTTCCATTCACGAGATGGCGCGCACGCGCAAACTGTCCCAGACGGATCTTCGGCCCCTGTTCCACAACTGCAATGTCCTTGACTTTCAGCGCCGTCCCGGTCTTGGTCGTGAGCACCGTGTTCTCGATGTCGTGGACGTTGGTGATCAGGCCCACTTCCCGAACGTCGATCTGCTGCAGGCCGGATTCAATAAAGCTGCCGCCGGCATTGGTGTTGTTATTGGTCAGCTGCTGCTCCACCTGGCCGATGCTGAGTCCGTAGGAGATTAATTTGTTGGGGTCGATGCGCACCTGGTACTCGCGCGTCGGGCCGCCGAAGCTGGCTACGTCGACAACATTCGGCACCGACTTGAACGATTTTTCAACGACCCAGTCCTCGAGAGACTTCAACTCCATCACGTCGTAGCGTGGATTGGTGCTCTTCAGCGTGAAGAAGTAAATCTGTCCGACCGGGCTCCAGTCGGTGCCCATCTGCGGCTGCACGCCCGGAGGCAGCGTCACCTGCGCCAGCCGCTCCAGAACTTTTTCGCGGTTCCAGTCGTTTTCCGCTTCGTCGTCGAAGGTCAGCTTCAGATCGGAAAGACCGAACAGGGAGAACGAACGCAAAGCGGTAAGGTGAGGGATTCCGTTCATCACGATTTCGAGCGGAATCGTAACCTGGTGCTCGATCTCTTCCGCCGAGATACCCGGCCACTGGGTAATCACCTCGACATAGTTGTTCGCGACGTCCGGATAAGCTTCCACCGGCAGCTGATGGAACGAAATTCCGCCCCAGATAAACAGCAGCACCGCGAAAGCGACAACCAGAATGCGGTTGTTCAGGGCGAAATCGACGAACCCGCGAATCATATCCCGTTATTGCTCCACCGAATTCTCGAGTACCAGAGCGTCCCGCACAACCTGATCTCCGGGTTTGATTCCCGAAACGACCTGCGTATGGTCGGGCAGCGTGATACCGCCCAGAACTTCAGCCCTCTTGAACGCCTTCCCGCCGCCCGGCAAATAAACCCAATCGCGATCGTGCAAGTGCAGAATGGCGCTGGACGGCACGATGGCCGATATCTGCTTCTCCATGCCATGGAAGGTTGCCGTAGCGAACATCCCGAACCGCATCAGCCCCTCGTTCTCAACTTCGAGGCGCACTTTCGCGGTCCGGATGTTGGGATCGAGAATGGGCCCGATATTGTCCACCTTGGCGCGGAAAACACGATCCGGATACGCGTTCAGCCGGACATCGGCAAACTCGCCCAGCCTCACGTTCTTCAGATCGTTCTCAAACACGTCGCACACAATCCACACATGCGACATGTCGGAGATCGTGAACGGATTCGGAGAGGCCAGTCCCTGCGTCCCGGCCGCGAGCGTCACCTGCTGATCCGTAATCACGCCGGAAACGGGCGCGAAAACCTCGACAATCGCGCTGAAATGATCTTTATCGACTCCAAGTACTTTGAGGTGATCTTCCGTGGTTTCCACTGTCACTTTGGCCTTGTCTTCGGTATCGACGGCCACTTCATAATCTTTGGTCGCCATCGCCCCGGCGTCGAGAAGCGTCCTGGCGCGGGCAAGCTGAGCACGCGCCAGCACTTCGTCAGCAACGGCCTGCCGGTAATCGGAGAACGCGCCGGAAATATCCGCGCTTTGGATCTTGAGCAGGAGTTGGCCTTTGGTGACTGTATCTCCTAGCCGGGCGTGGATCTCCAGCACGCGGCCCGAGGCAATAGTAACCACCGGAATGTTGCGCGAAATATCCGGCGTCACCGTTCCGGTGACGTTCAACTCCGGCGCGGCGTCGTACTTTCCGGCGGCCACCAGCGGATACTGTTCCGGATGGTCGACCGTCACCACGCTCGCGTTCCCGGCGGGCACCACCTCTGCCGCCGGCGGTGCCTCGGCCTTGGGATCGATCTTCGGTTCGGCTTTGCCCAAACTGCAGCCGGCAAGCGCCACGGCCGCCGAAAGACACAGTATGAGTTGCACCGCACTCAGGTGAACGACAGTTAAACGCTTCATTGCACGACCTCCAGACTTATTGCAAGACATCCCAGACTCATTGCAAAATCTCCAGATTCATTGAACGACATCCCTGCCGGCGGCCATGTTCATTTGCGCCGCTGCGGTCAAATAAGAGCCGATCAGATTCAAGTAAGCCAACCGAGTGTCGCGATAGGATTTCTCGGCGTCCAGATAATCGAGCAGGGACGCGCCGCCGTTCCGATAGGAAAACGACATTTTGTCGCGGACATCCGTCGCCAGCGGCAGATATCTGGCCTTGTACGGTTTCAGCAGATTCACGTTTTGAACCAGCGTGTAATACGCGGAATCGACGTCGTTGAAAACCTGCGCCTCGTTGGCATCGCGCAGGCGCTCATTGCGCCCGATGTCAACCTGCGTGCGCGCCTTCTCGCCCTGATTTCGGTCGAAGATGCGCAACGGAATGCTGACGCTCCCGCCAACCGTCTCGTTGGCAAACGGATTGGCAAACGAAGGATTGTTCGAAAACCAAAAGCTGAATGTGGGATCGGTAGAACCGTTGGCGACCGCGAGTTGGTGAGTGATCTTCGCCAGTTCCACGTTCTGGACCGCGGCTTTCAAGTCCGGCCGCGCCGCCAGTGCGATATTTCTGAATTCCTCCAGCGGCTTCAGTTCCTCGCTGAAATCGAATTTGCCGGTGACGTCGAACCGCTCGATCGGCGTCCGGTCGTTCAGGAGCATGAGCAATTGGATTTTGGCGGTCCGAAGGTTCACCAGCGCGGTTTCGAAGTCGGATTCAAACTGAACACGCTGCAACTCAAGACGATTCAAATCCAGTTGGGCGATATCGCCCGCCTTGAAGCGGGTGCGGCTGATTTCGAGCTCCCGATCCCAGTAAGTCAGATTGTCCGTCGCGTTCTGCAGTACTGCTTTCGCCTGCAGCGCCTGAACGAATGCGTTGCGGAGGTTGAACACCAGGCTGCGCTCCTGATCCAAATAGGTCGACTCCGCGACCGCCGTGGATTCTTTCGCCTGGTCGCGCCGCAACTCCCGTTTGTGCTCGCGCTCGTGCAGGTAACTGATGCCGGGTGTTTCCACAACGCCGCTCAGGGGACGCCAGACTCCACCGTTCCTCGAGACTTGAAATCCATCCGCCGTGATGCTCAGGTCCGGGTTGGGCCGGAGGTACGCAGTGATCTCGGCGGCCCGCGATTCGTCGATGTTGAGTTTCCCGGCGCGCAGCGTCGGGTTCGCCGCCTCGAACCGTTCTTTGATCTGTCCCCAAGTCAACGGGCTTTGGCCACATAACTGCGTCGCGAGGAAGCCGGAAATCAGCACCGGGTTGATCCGCGTCCACCTGGAGGCAGACTTTGAGCCTAATCTTGTCGAGATCTTCATGTGAGCCGGCATATGGAGGTCCCAAAAGTTATAGACTCCGACTCTAGCCCTACTCTGGCGCGCACGCCACGAATCTTCCATCCAATGCCGGATTCGCGCGATTATCTTTCGATTACCTGAATTATCCGAATGGTTGACAACAGAATCGATCGATTGCCATGCGGAATCGTTCCGGCATATACCGGCATCTTTCGGCGAACAGTCTTGGAGAATGGTCGATTTCACTGTAAGATTCACTCCGTGACCAACGGACGAAGAGCCAATGAACGCATACGGCTGATACTGCTCCACCCGCAGATGCTGTTCCGGACCAGCCTTGCGCGCCTGTTGGCAACGGAACGCGATCTTGAGCTCGTTGCCGAGTGTGCGAATGCCGCAGAAGCCCTGGACTGCCTGTTGGAGAAGAAGCCCGACATCATTCTGTTCGATTTCAATATGTGGACGGATCTCATTTCGAAGGCGCGGGACGCAGGCTTCGCCGGCAAATTTCTCGCGATCGCCGACGAGGTCGGCGCCGCGCCCTGCGTGAGAGCGCTCAGCCGCGGCATCGCAGGCGTGGTATTGGCTTGCGACCCTCCCACACGGCTCGTGCAGGCGATCCACGTGGTGGCCAGTGGTGCGGCGTGGGTCGATCAGGACGTGATTCAGTTTCTCGCCGACCGCTACCCGCATCACGAAGACGTACGGCTCGACACCTTGGGCGAGCGCGAACAAGCCGTTCTGAGAGGGATACTGGGCGGCCTGACCAACCGAAAAATCGCCGACCAGATCGGGGCGTCCGAATCCACCGTGAAAGCGACCCTGCAGCAGTTGTTCGACAAGACAGGAGTGCGAACGCGCAGCCAACTGGTGAGATTCATGCTGACCGATAGGGCAATCCACGCCAAACCGACGAGCTATTCGACTAATCTTTCGGCTAATCCTTCAATTTGAACCTCCAAGGCCGTGCTACAGTTCCTCCCGGTAGTTTTCGAGCGCGACGCGAACTAGCTGAGCCCGCGTGCGAACGTTCGCCTTCGCGAAAAGCTGTTGCAGAGTATTTTTGACGGTACTTTCCGAAATTTCGAGCCGCGCCGCGATCTCTTTATTCGCCAAACCCTGCACCAGAAGGCGAATCACGTCGAGTTCCCGTGCGTTCAGCGTCGGTTTTCCGTTGTTTTCGGATGAGGAAAGCAATGAAGAAACCGGAGAATCTTCGGCCGCATCCGCGATGATCGCGGCCAGCCGGTGAGACGGTCCTTCCTTGTACGTTGAAAACCATACGTTGGCCAGGAACGTTTCTCCGTTGCCCCGGTGACCCTGGCACTGCATGGACGCTCTGAATTGCGGCGCTTCTTCCAATCGCACCGCGTGATGGAGTTCGGGCAGGAAGGCCGCAATCGGAGTGCCCACCAGATTCCCGCCCCGCGGCATCATCAACTCGCCGGCCGCATTGTTGGCGAGCTCAATGAACCCTCGTTCATCGACCGTCACAATCGCTGCCGGGCTGGTTTCGACCAAAGCCTTCAGCTTCGCCTGCGACCCGATCGTCAAACGGCGGTTGCGAAGCAGTTCGGCGACGAACAGCCCGCACCCCGCAAGGGCGAGCGCCTCAAACGCGAGGCGCACGTTGGATGGCTGCAGCGCACTGAAAACTTCGGCCAGTACCGCGCAACACACGGCGAGTAAAACGATGGCCCAGCGCGGGAGAAACGCGGCTGCCAGCATAATCGGAAACAAGTATAGAAAACCCAGCGAAACGTATGGTTTAGTCCACCAGTCCACCACCGCCACGATCGCTATGATCGCGCCGCTGATCACCAATACAAGGGTTCGGTTGCCTTCTTCCCACACTCGCTCCAACTGGGGCATTGAGGACGACGGCCACCATTATCCGACGCTTTCCCGTTGTAGAGGCGATATCAAAAGATAATTGGCGGGTATCTATCGATACCCCCGATTCATTGGTCCGCTCGGTGGCGCGGACGATCGTCCTTCGTCGTCCGCGGTCGTTCGGTGACCGGAGGGCCACGAAGGGCCATGGCTCGCCCCACGTCGTTCGGCTAGTGTAGCCCGGCTTCAGTCCGGGCCAGGTGCACGAAGCCGAGGAATCGCCCTGCCAGTTCCCCGATCCAATTGCGGTCCCGGCGCTCGATTGCTTCCGGAGGAATCAGTTCTCCGCGAATGCCGAGGGCGACGGCGCCCGCCCGGATGAAGCCCACCGCGGTTGTCTGATCCACACCGCCCGCAGCGATGAATGGCACGTGAGGGAATGGTGCTCTGAGCGCCTTGATGTAGCTGGGTCCGCCCACCGCGGCGCAGGGAAAGATCTTGATCAGGTCCGCGCCGGCGTTGTGCGCCATCATCACCTCGGTGGGCGTCAAGGCCCCGGGGATGGCGGCCACGTTATGCTTCAGGGTGAATTCCAGGGTCTTCGCATCCACCCCCGGGCTGGTGATGAATGCGGCCCCGGCTTCGACGCAGGCGCGGGCGGTCTCAATGTCCAGAACCGTTCCGGCGCCCACGATGAGTTGCGGATGAATTCGCGCCAATTCGGTAAGAACCCCGATGGCCCCCGGAATCGTCATCGTCAATTCCACCACCGGGATTCCGCACCTGAACATCTCGCCGGCCGCAAACAACGCATCCGCCGCGGAAGGAACCCTGATCGCGGGGAGAATGCCGATTTCCTTGATGCGCGCGCATACTTCTTCTTTCTTCACCATGCAGGTTCCTCAGCTGATCGCAGTCCGCTATTCGTGCTCCGGCTCCGGCGCCGGCAGAGTATCGTGTTCGCCCGCTACCCAGACGTAGAGCGTCGGCAGCAGGAACACGCTCAGCACCATGGCCAGAAGCAGGCCGCCCACGATCACGATCGCGAAGGGCTTTTGCGAATCGGAACCGATGCCGCGCGAGGTTGCGGCAGGCAACAGACCGATGCTCGCCACCAGCGTGGTCATCATGATCGGCCGCAACCGCTGGACAGCGCCATCGATAGCTGAATCGAAGATCGAGTGTCCGCGCGAACGCAGCTGATTGATGTACTCGAGCATAATGACTCCGGTCTGCACCGACACGCCGAACAACGCGAGGAATCCGACGCCCGAAGACACACTGAAATGCGTCCCCGTAAACAACAGCGCAAGCAGTCCGCCGATGGGCGCCATCGCCACGTTGGCGAGGATCAGCAGCACCCACTTGGGGGAATTGAACATCGTATAAAGGATCACGCAGATCACCAGAATCGTGATCGGCACCACGATCGCCAGGCGCTTGGACGATCGCTTCTGGCTCTCATATTCGCCCGCCCACACGGTGTGATAGCCCACCGGCAGTTTGACTTCTTTGTTTACTTTCGCGATCGCCTCCTCGACCGTGCTGCCGAGGTCGCGGCCGCGCACGCTGTACTTGAGGGCCACGTATCGGGAGTTCGATTCGCGGGAGATTCCCGACGCCCCGTCCAGCGTCTTCACGTCGCACAACTGCGCCAGCGAGACCCGCTCCCCGGTGGGGGACAGAAGCCGGATCCGCTCAATGGCATCCTTCGTATTGCGGTATTTGGGCAGATAACGGGCGACCAGATCGTAACGCTGTTCGCCCTGCAGAACCTGGCCGACCGCATTACCGCCCACGGCGGTCTGGACCGCATCCTCGATGTCGCCGACGTTGATACCGAACCGGGACGCCGCTTCGCGGTCGACCACCAGGTTCAGGTTCGGTTGGCCGACCACGCGAAACAGCCCCAGATCCTCCACGCCGTTGATCCTGCGCAGGACGTTCACGATCTCGTCGCCCTTGGCTTCGAGCAACCGCAGATCTTCGCCGTAGATCTTGACGGCAAGCTCCCCCTTGACGCCGCTGACGGCCTCTTCCATGTTGTCCGCGATGGGCTGCGAGAAATTCCAGATCACGCCTGGCAGCTTCTCCAGCTCGCGGTCCATGGCCCCGATCAGTTCCTCTTTGTTCTGGCGGAAAACCGGACGCCACTCTTCCTTTTTCTTCAGGTCGACGAAATATTCGGTGTTGAAAAAGCCGCCGGTATCGGTACCGTCATCAGGGCGGCCCACCTGTGAAACCACCTGCGTGACCTCCGGGAATGAGGCGAAGATAATGCGCGCCTGGTCCGTCAGGCGGATGCCTTCGGTCGGCCCCGTGCTCGGCGCCAGAGTGCCGCGGGCCCAGATCGCGCCTTCGTCCAGATGGGGCAGAAACTCGGAGCCGATCACTCCGCTCATGCCCAGCCACGCGGACAGGCCCAACGCCGCCGCCGCGATGCCGACCGTGATCCATCGCAGCTTTATTGCGACTTGTACGCTGGCCCGATAGGCCCGCGTCATCCACTCCATCAGCGGATTTCGCCACTCGCGGGTGTTTTTTCCAAAGATGAAACTCGAAATCGCCGGCGCGATCATCATCGCGAAGATCAGAGCGCCGAGGAGCGCGAAGCTGACGGTCCACGCCATCGGCTTGAACAAACGGCCTTCGACAGCCTGCAGCGTGAATATCGGCAGATACGCCGTGATGATAATGCCGATGGCGTAGAACACCGGCCGCTGCACTTCATGAGCGGAATCGCGGATCGATCCGGTTTTCGATTGATCCTCGCGCTTGTGGCTCAGGTGGTGAACGATATTCTCCACCATCACCACCGTGCCTTCCACAACCATGCCGAAGTCAAGCGCGCCCAGCGAGAGCAGATTGGCGGGAATGTTATTCAACTTCAGGCAGATCGCGGCGAACAACAGGGAGAACGGGATGGTCAGCGCCACGATGAAAGCGCCGCGGATATTGCCCAGAAAAACAAACAGGATGAGGGCTACAAGAGAGATCCCTTCGATCAGATTGTGCTCAACGGTTTCGGTGGTGTACGCCACCAGTTTGCTGCGGTCGAGAAAAGGCACGATTTTCACGCCCGGCGGCAGGATCTGTTCATTCAGTTCCTTGACCTTGGCGTGAATGCCGTTCAGGGTGGCTTCCGATTCAGCGCCCTTGCGCAGCAGCACTATACCTTCGATCGTGTCGGGGTTGTCGACGATCTTTCCGTCCACCCGGTGGATCGCCTTCCCGATCTTTCCCAGCCGGATCTTCGGGCCCTGCTGAACCTCGGCGATGTCGGTGATGCGCAGCGGAGTGCCGTTCTGCGACTTGATCAGCGTTTTGGAAATATCTTCGACATGATTGAACAGCCCGACTTCGCGGACATTGATTTGCTGCAGACCTTCCTCGATGAAGCTGCCGCCGGCATTCACGTTATTATTCTGAAGCTGCTGTTCGACCTGTCCGATGTTGAGGCCGTAGGAAATCAGTTTGTCCGGATCCAACCGGATCTGATACTCCCGGGTCGGACCGCCAAAACTCGAGACATCGACAACGTTGGGCACGGACCTGAATTGCTTCTCGAGAACCCAGTCCTCCAGCGATTTCAGGTCCATTACGTCGTACTTTGGATTGCTGCTCACCAGCGTGTACCAGAAGATCTGTCCGACGGGGCTCCAGTCCGTCCCCATCTGCGCCTGAATGTTGCCGGGCAGGGTCACCGCCGAGAGCCGTTCCAGCGCTTTCTGCCGGTTCCAGTCGTTTTCGGACTCGTCATCGAAGATCAGCGTGACGCTGGAGAGCCCGAACACCGATTTCGAACGAAGGCTGGTGAGATGCGGAATGCCGTTCATCGCGATTTCAATCGGAATCGTGACTTGCTGCTCCACCTCTTCAGCGGCGCGGCCGGGCCACTGCGTGATGATGTTAACGTAATTGTTCGCCACGTCCGGATAGGCTTCGATTGGCAGGTTGGCGAACGAAATCGCGCCCCACACCAGCAGGAGGATGGCCGCCAGCATCACCAGAAAGCGATTGTTCAGCGAGAAATCGACGACGGCGCGAATCATCGGAAGTCCTTTAACACGGCATTACTGTTCCGCCGTATTCTGGAGCACCAGCGCGTTCGCCACGACACGATCGCCGGGCGCCATGCCGGAAACCACCACCTGTTGGTCGGGCGGCAGCATCTTTCCGCTGGTGACTTCCACTCTGCGGAAGGTATCTTTCCCCCCGGGCATGTAGACCCATTCGCGGTCGTGCAGATGCAGAATCGCGGTGGCCGGGACCGACGCATAACGCTTCTTGTCGTCCCCCCGGAAAGTGGCGGTGGCGAACATGCCGATGCGCATCATCCCGGGATTGGCGATCTCGATCCTGACTTTCGCGGCGCGGATCGTGGGATCGAGAATAGGTCCGATATTGCTGATTCGCCCCGTAAGAGCGCGGTCGGGATAAGCATTCAGCCGGACATCCGCAAACTCGTCCATCTGCACGTTCTTCAAATCGTTCTCATAGACATCGCAGACAATCCAGACGTGCGACAAGTCGGAAATCGTAAACGGGTTGGTGGATGCGAGGCTCTGCACGCCCGATGCGGCGGTTACCTGCTGATCGGTAATGACCCCCGACACCGGCGCGAAAATATCGATAATCGCCGTGGGATGGTCTTTGTCGGCGCCCAGTACGCGAAGGTGCTCTTCGGCGGTTTCCACCGTCACTTTGGCCTTTTCTTCGGCGTCGATCGCCAATTCATAATCCTTTTGGGCAATGGCGCCGCCTTCCAGAAGCATCTTGGAGCGGGCGAGCTGCGCGCGCGCCAGCACCTGATCCGCCTGCGCCTGCCGGTAATCCGAGAAAGCGCCCGAAATATCGGCGCTTTGGACGCGCATCAGAAGCTGGCCTTTGGTGACGCTGTCGCCGAGCTTCGCGCGCACTTCGATGACGCGGCCCGATGCCAGCGAAATGACAGGAACGTTTCGCGAGACGTCCGGGCTGACGACGCCGGTGACTTTCAACTCCGGCGCGGCGTCAAAGGCCGCCGCTGCAATCACGGGGAACTGCTCCGGATGGTCGACCTTGACCAGGCTGGGATCGCCCACCTGCTCGACTTGCGGCGCCGGGGGCGCTTCCGCCTTCATGTCGACCTTGGGATCCGCCTTGACGGTACCGCAGCCGGCCAGGCCCACGGCGGCCGCCGCGCAGAGACTCAGACAAAGAATCACTTGGACCAGTGTGAGACGCTTCATTGTAAGACCTCGCGACCGACCGCAAGATTCATTTGACTTGCGGCGGCCAGGTATGAACCGATCAGGTTCAGGTAAGCCAACCGGGTGTCCCGATAAGACTTTTCCGCATCCAGGTAGTCGAGCAGGGACGCCCCCCCATTGCGGTAAGAGAAAGACATTCTGTCGCGAACATCGATGGCGAGCGGCAGGTACTTGCTCTTGTAAGGCTTCAATAGGTTTACATTCTGGATCAGCGTCCAGTAGGCCGAATCGACATCGTTGAAAACCTGCGACTGATTTGCGTCGCGCAAACGCTCATTGCGGGCAATGTCGATCTGCGTGCGCGCCTTCTCGCCCTGGTTGCGGTCGAAGATACGCAACGGAATACTGACGCTGCCGCCGATGGTCTGGTCCGCGAACGGATTGGCAAACGAAGGATTGTTCGAATACCACAGGCTGAATGTAGGATCGGTCGAGCCGTTTGCGATAGCGAGTCGATGGCTGATCCGGGCCAGTTCCACGTTCTGCGCGGCGGCTTTCAGGTCGGGCCGGGTCTCGAGAGCCGCGTTTCTGAATTCTTCGAGCGGCTTTAACTCCGCGTTGAAATCGAACGGCCCGGCTACGTCAAATTGCTCGATCGGGGTGCGGTCGTTCAGGAGCATCAGAAGCTGGATCTTGGCGGTGCGAAGGTTCACCTGCGCGGTTTCGAAGTCGGATTCGAACTGCACGCGCTGCAGCTCGAGGCGGTTCAGGTCCACCTGAGCCATGTCGCCAGCCTTGAAACGCGTGCGATTGACAGCCAGATCGCGGTCCCAGTACTCCAGGTTTTCCCGGGCGTTCTGCAGCACTGCCTTGGCCTGCAGAGCCTGCACGAACGCATTTCTGAGATTGAAAACCAAGTTTCGCTCCTGATCGAGGTAAGTCGATTCCGCAACAGCCGTGGATTCTTTGGCCTGGTCGCGCCGCAGTTCCCGCTTGTGTTCGCGTTCGTGCAGGTAGCTGATCCCAGGCGTTTCCACCACACCGCTCAGCGGTCGCCAAACCCCTCCGTTTTTGGAGATTTGAAATCCGTCGGTACTCAGGCTGAAATCCGGGTTGGGCCGGAGATACGCCGTGATCTCGGCCGCGCGCGATTCATCGATGTTGAGTTTTCCCGCGCGCAGCGTCGGATTGTACGCTTCAAATTTGTCCAAAAGCTGCCGCCATGTGAAGGTCTGCGGCGGCTGTTGCGCCGACAGTGTCGCAACGGACACCACCACGGCAAGCCATGATGCGCGAATCGGATTTTGGCAGCCCAAATCCCAATGTAGCCATGGGCAGGGGAGGGCCCCGGTTATCTTTCAGGCACAGCTGATTATCTTTTGGCTATAACTCCCACATCTTTTAGTTATTGCGCTCAAAACTTTGCCTTTTCCCCGTAGAATGTGCTTGAAAGCTGAATGGTCGCCAGAGCGCGATTTCGAGTGCATGAGGCGTTTGAAAGTATGATGGAGAGGAAGGCGGTCCACCCGGCTCCGGGCGACGGCGATTCCGATACTGTCATGTTGTATTTTCTGCTTCGCGGCACGCGCACGGCGGTCCTGACGAGGGCTGCCCTGATGATCGCCGCGATAGCCGTGGTGGATTGGCGCATAGAAGGAAATGTCCCTCTGGGCTTCCTCTACCTGTTCCCGATGTTGCTGGTGGGGAGTGTCCTGACCCGATGGCAGACCGCGGGCGTGGCCGCGATCTGTACGTTTCTGACGGAATTGTTCGATAGTTTCGACTGGTCCTCCCCGGCCGGGATCCCGCGCGACATTCTGATCTTCGCCGCGTTTTTCTGCATGGGACTTTTCGTTTATGAGGTGATCCGCAGCCGCCAGGCGGCGCTTCATCACACGCTCGAGATCGAGCGCGAGGTCGAGGCTCGTAGCGAGGCGGAAGAGCAACTCAAGATCCTGGTGGAAAGCAGCCCCGCGGCTGTGTTCACGACGAACTCCCAGGGAATCGTTCTGCTGGCGAACGAAGCCGCGCACCGGCTTTTCGTCATTCCGGCCGGAACGCTGCCGGGACGCTCGATTCATGAATTCCTGCCTTCGCTGGTGAACGTGCTGGCGCCGAAGTCCTCCCGCAATGCGGACCCCGCAAACGACAAGCGGCCACCATTTCGCACCGCCATGCAATGCCGTGGCCGGCGGCAGAACGGCGAGGTTTTTCTGGCCGACATCTGGTTTTCCACGTACGGCACCAGCGCGGGCTCCCGGCTGGCGGCGATGGTAGTGGACGGCTCCGAAGATCTGCGCAACCGTGAGGAACTCAGTCTTCATCAGCTTCTGGCCGGATCGCGCATTCTGGTGGGCGCCGTTTCGCACGAAATCCGCAACGTCTGCGGCGCGATCGCGATGGCTCACGCCAATCTTGCGAAGAGCGCCGCGTTGGCGCCAAACCTGGCGCAGAGCAAGGATTTCGAGGCGCTCGGGAACCTGATCCTCGCCCTCGAAAAAATTGCCGCCATGGATCTTCGCCAAATGGCCGACCAGGCCTGCGGCGTTGATTTATCTTCCCTACTCGAAGAATACTGCATCATTGTCGAGCCCGCGTTGCGCGAACAGGACATCAACCTGTCGATCCAAATCGAGCCGGGCTTGCCGCTGGTCTGGGCAGACAGACAGAGCCTGCTGCAGGTGTTGCTCAATCTGACCAAAAACAGCGAGAGAGCGATGTCACACGCCATCCGCCGGGATCTGACGATCGCGGTCACGCGCGACCGGCAGCGAATCGCCATTCGATTCCGCGATACCGGCTGCGGCGTGGCCCATCCCGACCGGCTGTTTCGGCCGTTCCAACAGCAGGCAGTGGCTACCGGGCTCGGCTTGTATCTGTCCCGCGCGTTCATGAGATCGTTCCGCGGCGATTTGCGCTACGAGCCCGAACCTGTGGGGTCGAGTTTTATTATCGACTTATCAGTTGTCGTGGCAGGCTTAAGAGAAGCCGCCCGTGAAATCAGTGGCTACGAAAACAATGGAACGACAGATCCGGATCCTGCTGATCGACGACCACAGCCTGTTTCGGGAGAGTCTCGGCCGCTTGCTCGAAGCGGAACCTGATTTCCGTATTGCCGCTACCTGCGCCGGCGTGCGCGAGGCCTTGGCCGTGTTGGACCGCGAACCCGTGGATGTGGTGCTGCTCGATTACGACCTCGGAGACGAGCAGGGTTCCGTCTTCATCGAAGAAGCGCGGCGGCGGCGGTTCGAAGGGCGGATACTGATGGTGACGGCCGGGATGGACGACGCCGGAACCCTGCGTGCTTTTGAAAGCGGTGTTTCGGGGCTCTTTCTGAAGCACAGCCCGCCCGCGCAGCTGATCGAGGCAATCCACAAGGTCACACGCGGTGAGATGTGGCTGGACTCGCGCGCGGTGCGTTCCCTGGTGGCGGGGGCGCACGAAAAATCGGACAGCCAACAGGCCGCGCAAGCGTTGACCGCGCGCGAACGCAGCGTGCTCAAAGCCGTGTTCGAAGGCTTGACCAACAAGGAAATCGCCGCCGATCTGCAGATTTCGGAGAGCTCGGTGAAGGCCGTGCTGCAGCAGTTGTTCGACAAGACCGGCGTCCGCACACGCAGCCAGCTAGTGCGCATCGCCATTGAACAGCACGCCGCCGATTGGCTGAACGGAGAGTGACTGAAACAGAAAAAGGGGAGTGCCTCCGTGCACTCCCCCGTGACGTGTTAAAACCGGCATGGCGAATCCGCCAGCCCCACGTCAAACATCACCGCCGACTATCCTCCAATGGCGTGCGCAACACCACACATAGCGTCGGTTCTTTCTGAGTACCATGTGTGAGACTGTTCGCTCCCGTTTCATTCCCGCAGCGTCCGTCCCTACGCTCAAGTACTAGAACCAAAGTGCTACGGTGTCAGCGAACGAAGCCGATTTTCCTTAATGTGGCAGAGGGTTCATTGTCTTCAAACTGGAGAAGCATGGTCTTCTCATATCCGTTCTCGATCGCCACGCCGACGGGCGGGGTATCAAACGGGAAAGTTTTTTGAAGCAACGCCAAGTCTTTGGATACAGGGCCTTTACCCGTGAGACCGGCCTTGCCCATGAACCAGTCTCCGAACTGCGGGTTATCGGTGGGAACGCCGATGAATCGCGTGTCTCCCCACTCGAGCGCGGCCAAACGCCGGCCCGCTGCGAGACAGTGCAGGCACTGCGGATTGAAGAAGTATACGAAAACCTTGCCTTCCTGCAGCGAGAGAGAACGGCCGTCTTCGGCGGTGATAGACGCCGGCGCCTTGGTTCCGGTGTGTCGCGTGGACGCGATGCCAAATGACGCCAGACCGAAAACCGCGACCGCCGCAAAGATGGCGGCAGCGGGCCGGAATCCCCGGGAAGCGCGAGCCCAGACCCCGGCGGCGACGGCCAGCAGCATCATAGCGCCGTCACCAGCAAAGAACTGCGGACCGACGGCTCGCTTGATCCATGGGAAACAAGAGCAATCGACACCGCGCAATTCGTTGTAGTGGATGCCAATGAAGATCATGAACGCAGCCAGAAGAAAGGTGCCCAGCGCCGCGCCCCAACGCCGGAACCGCGGGATAAGAAGCAGAAAGCCAGTGAACGTTTCGAGCGTACCGAGCCCGACAGCTGCGAAAACGCTCAACGATTCGGGGACCTTCGCTTGGGCGAGCCGCGCGCCTGCGCCCATGGGATCTGTGAGTTTCCACAGTCCGGCGGCGAGAAACACGATCGAGATCAGAATTGCCGTGGTCCAATTGGCGCCGGTCCGCCATGCGCTGCGTTCCTGGAGCATGCCTTGAGACATACTTTACCAGTGTAGACCGGTATATGCGGCTTGAGCCGCGTTTTCGCGTCTGTAAAAACCGCGCGACTCAAGTCGCGAGTACCTGTAACAGGTTGAACGCCGGGACGGCAAGGGCGATTCGGTCATCGACCCGCTCCGGTACGAATACCGGCAGGAACGAACCGGAACACCTCCTCCGAAATGTCCGATTCCCGGATTTCCGCGCCTGGTTCCCGTTCATGCAGGACCCTCGGCAAAATCGGCCTAAGCGCCGCACCCGACGTTCAACGTTTGTCTATCGGGAACGATGCGCAAAAACTTTAGTCAGGCGCGAGTGAGAAATATCGGCAGGCCCATCTTGCCGCCATAAGTCGGCCGATAGTGTTCGGTGCTGTACATGGTGGCGATATCGATTTTTCGCGGGCCGAGCTTGGGGTCTGGTATGGCGACCGCCGCGTAGCAACCCTGGTTGATCGCGGTCATCAGTCCGTGCTTCCCTTCTTCGATCAGGTCGATCGCCATTCCGCCAAACGTGGACGCCACCATTTTGTCGACGAAATCGGGCGGACCGCCGCGAAGGTCGTAGGTCAGATCGCTCACGATGGTTTCATCGCCGCTGCGCCGCTTGATAGCGTCGCTCAGGGCTTCGGCGACGTTGGCCTTTTTGCGATGCCCGAACGCGTCGGCCTCGCCGTATTCAGTGACCTGATAACCCTCCCACTCCGCGCCTTCGGAAAGAAGAATGAGCGCATAGCTGCTCGGATTTTCCTTCTTGTCTTCCAGGATCAAGTCGAGCAGCTTGTCGAGATTGACCTTAAATTCCGGGATGCAGCAGCGCATCGAGCTGGCATAGGCAGTGTAGAGGGAGGTGTATCCGGCATCGCGGCCAAAGATACGGAAGACCCCGATCCGTTCGTGCGACGCGACCGTGGTTCGCTGGCGCTCGATGGCATCGCACGCGCGGGAAATCGCCGTCGAAAAGCCGATGCAGTATTCGGTGTTCCGTACGTCGTTGTCCATCGTTTTCGGAACCGCAATGACTTTGACCCCCTGCCGGTCGAGATGCGCGGCGTAACTGAGCGTGTCGTCGCCGCCGATTGCGACAAGGTAGTCGAGTTCCAGTTTCTCGATGTTCTTGAGCACTTGCGGCGTCATGTCATAAACGGTGGATGTGACGCCTCCTTTTGTGCTCTGTGACGCCGGAAAGCTCACGCCCGCCCGAAACGGAGGCACTTTTTTCATCTTCAGCGGATTCGTGCGCGAACTATGCAGCCAGGTTCCGCCGGTGCGATCAATGGTGCGCGTGTTCTCACGATCCAGGGGAACGATGTAGCGGCGCGCGCTCGCGGGGTCGTTGAAATCGACATGCGTGAGGCCCTCCCAGCCGCGCCGGATGCCGGTCACCTGGCGGCTTACTTCGGAGCCTCGATACACCACCGTTTTGATTACGGAATTCAGGCCGGGAACGTCGCCGCCGCCCGTCAATATGCCGATCTTTCCTGCCTTCATATGCGGAGCCTCCGAATGATTCATTCATTGTAGAAGGCGACAGTGATATGACCCGAACCCGACTGATCCGGAGGTGTGTCGCTGACGCGTATCGCAGCGTGGGGCGGAGCACTGGCGCGTGCGCTGCTGTTTACGTCAGGCCCGGCCGCGCGGGTCACGGTCTTCTCAATTCGGTCTTCGTTTTTGCGGACTTGTCGCCGTGGATCAACGATCCTTTCTTTGTGAACGGACTACGCCGGACCGACTTCGCAGGGACATCGAGCTGAAAGAGATGCAGTCGATGATCCGGCCATCGCGCTCAACCGCATGGATTTCGAATTGGCGTCGCGCAATGTGAAGGAGATGGCGAAGGCGGGGTTTCGGGTTGGTTTCGGCAGCGACAGCGGAAACGCACCGCCGCGCTACGAGGGCTTTTTCGAGCACCTCGAAATGGAGTTGATGGTAAAGAACGGCAGCATGACGCCGATGCAGGTGATCGAGGGCACTCTCCAAAGTCAATTCGGAAGCGCTGGGTGTGCCTAAAAATCCGCTCGACGACATCGTGAACACGGGCACGATCAGCGCAGTTTATATCGGGGGCAAAAAATTCGAATGATGGGATGGGGCAGGATGGCGCCCGCCTCACATCACCTCCAACTAGCTAGTGCAGGAGATTCAGGGTGTTATTTCCGTCGTCGACGTAATAAATCCCTTTCCCGTTCGGCGCAATAGCCAGGCCGAACAAGATGCCGGCGCCTTGCCCGGAAACGTCAATCCCTTTCACCGCCATTTGACTGCCATGTCGTGTGGTCTCTACGATATTGCCGTCGCCTGCGTTTACAGTCAGGATGTCGCCATTGGGCGCGATCGCCAGCCCCAACGGCTGGTTGAGCGCGCCGCCCTGCGAAACAGTGTCTCCGGCGCCGGCGTCCTTGAAACGAAAGAGCGCGTCGGAAATCACAGCGATCCGGTTCTGAAGAGTGTCGGCGACGTACAGCCGGCCGTCGGGTCCAAAGCCCAGCCCGGTCGGCCCGATCACCAGTGCAGCGGGATCGGTGCGCTCCTCAAAGCTGCTGGCGATGGTTTTGCGCGCCACTTCACGCGGCATTCCGCCTGGCGGGGTCAGCAGGAGTATCCGCAGCACGCTTCCCTGGTTGACAACGGAGCCGTTGGCGGCCACCGTCCCGTTCAGGACGTTGGACACAAACAGAACCGCTGCGTAGTCGAAGTCAACCGCCGTCATATCCCACGGCCCGTTGATCCCATCTCCGGCAAGTGTAAGCACCGGGTTGCCGCTGCTGTTCAGAACGATGAGGCAGCCAGCCTGCGCAGTCGCGGAAGTGCCGTCCGAAGTGGGCAGGCTTCCGACTATGACGAAGCCGGACCGCAAAACCGCGAGTGCCGTCGTAAGTCCCACACCTCCCGGGCAGGAACCGGGCAAACTCCCCCCATCAATCGTCGCAAACACCGTCAGATTTCCTGAGGGAGTCATCTCAACGATCGTCGTTCCGGTGCCTTGAAGGTTGGACGAGCTGTTGAAATTGCTGATCAATATGTCGCCCTTCACAAGAGCTCCTGCAGTGATCGGTACGGTAGCAATGCCGTAGGGATTGACGTCGCCATTCCCCGGGACCGTGGAGGCTATGGTCGACATGACATGGAGGTCATCGATGAAATCGTGATCGTGGGAATCCGCGGTCAGAGGCAAAGTCAGGAAAGCCACAGAGCCGATTACGGCGCAGAGACGTTGTGTCAAAAGTCGCATAACGGGCGAACTCCTTTGAGAAAGTCGGTCCCAGTATAGGGAAGAAAAAGAGTCCGGATGTTATCGGAATGTACAGAGAATGTAAAAACAATTAAGCCCCGTGGTGGAACCTTCACATATTGGCCGGGCAGGCGCGCGTTTCGATTTCACAAACGCTATGTTCACCCGACGATCAACGGGGCTGGCCGCGCTGGCCGCCCTCGCCGTCACTGCCGCTCTGCTGGATGGCGATGGTTGGCCACGTAACTTACCTGTAGCCTTTCTGCTGGTTTCTTGGCGCATGCGCATGTAGTCGCCATCACTTAGATTGCTCCAATGCCTTGATGGACCAGAAAAACCGGCACTCGGACGTGACTCATACACGGAGTCCTCTCGCACTCGAATTCCCGGCATATTGCCTTGCTCGGCCAAATGGCGTATTATATATAGCCAAGAGGCCAAATGGAAACAGAAGCCATTGTCGATATCCTCGGCGGACGGAAAGTGCTCGGCAAGACGATCAAGAACCCGGACGATCTGACACACCTCATTCGTAAGGGCCTGCCGGCCGGCTCGATCTCGGCACTTGCCGAGAAACTCCATATCGCCAACAGTGTCTTGTCACGGAAGCTCGGCATTCCTCAGCGCACCCTCACGCGTCGTTTGAGCCAGGCATTGCTTCTGACGCCTGCCGAATCGGACCGCACAGTGCGCATGGCACGAGTATATGCCAACGCCGTCGAGATGATTGGGGACGAGGAGAAGGCCATTGAATGGCTCAGTACCCCGAACCGTGCACTCGGTGGAGAAAGGCCTCTCGATCAACTTGACACCGATACCGGCGCTCGCGTCGTAGAAGATATCCTTGGGCGGATCGCCTACGGCGTTTACAGTTGATGCGGTTCTGGAGAATCTGTCGGCGCCGCTATGCTGCCGAGGCCGCGACGGGGGAGGGCGCTCGTCTCTACGGCGGTCGATGGAACGGCAGAGGAGTGCGGGTCGTCTACGCCTCAACCTCACTGGCCCTCGCCGCGGTCGAGACCTTTGTTAACCTTGAACCGAACTTGAGACCTGCAGATCTGGTTTCGATCGAAGCTGAAATCCCTCACACGGTCGAGATTGCCAGAACTGACGTGAAGATGCTGCCAGCGGGTTGGCACGAAACCCGAGACGAATCCTTGCGCGCATTCGGTGACGATTGGATTCGCGGCGGGAAGAACGTGGCGATGCTCGTCCCGTCTGCGGCGATTCGCGGAGAATGGAACATTTTGGTGAATCCCGTGCACCCCGACTTTTCCATGATCATATTTCGTGATCCCATGCCGTTTGAATTTGACATGCGCATGTTCCGGTGAACGACGGCCGTCATTCTGAACAAGGTGATGGCGGTTTTTCGGGCCAGGCACAGCGTCGCCGACAATGTTCGTACCGGCTCGGTATTTGATGGGATCGCCGCCTTATTTATTCAGGACACGCCTCTCGTCAGTCAGGTATTTCGGTATATCTTCTCTCTCCAGTTCGGCTGGACGGAGGTCCCGCGGATCATATACAAATTTGTCCGGTATCAGGGACGAAAGCTGATCAAGCAGGTCTCCTGACTGAAACACATCGTTCGCTGCGCCTCTCTGAGACGCCAAATATGAATTGCGGCGCCCCGTGGCTATGGCGTCCAGGTCGTAGAAATATTTCCAGTTTTCTACTCCTGGCCGCTCACGTCTCCAACTAATTCCCCCACCGCTTTCGTTCCCTTCAACGTCGTTCCCGTCTCCGGTTCAACTGATGGACCTGCTCCTCCACTGTCCCTCGAACGTTCTGCGTCATCGCCTCGACGGCTCTCAGTTCAAAATCGAATTTTGCGCCGGAAAGGAATTAGCCTTCGCGGACCTCGAGAACGGTTCCCAAGGTTTCCCTGACCGAAATTAGCTGCAACCGGAGGAAATCCGAGGGCGGACCGCCGAAGAGTGATCCGCTGAATCCGCGTTCCCAGCCCACCGCGACAAAAGCGGTGGGCTTATTTCATATTCCACACCGGACACTTTTGCTGGCTTGCCAATCATTGCGGCCAGTTGAAACTGAAGGATTCACCCAAGTAAACGCGCTTCACTTCGGAATCCTGCGCGAGATCGTCGGGGCTCCCGGTGCGGAAGATCTTTCCGGCATTGATGATGTAGGCGCGATCGGTGACCGTCAGCGTTTCGCGGACGTTATGGTCAGTGACAAGTATGCCGAGACCGTCGCGCTTCAAATCGAGAATGATCCGCTGCAACTCCAGCACCTGAATCGGATCGATACCCGAGAAAGGTTCGTCGAGAAGCAGAAAACTGGGTTCGATGGCCAGCGAGCGCGCGATCTCGACGCGCCGCCTTTCACCTCCCGAGAGCTGGAAGCCCTTGCTGCGGCGTACCGTCTCCAACCCCATCTGGTCGATCAGATTGTTCATCTTCTCGCGCCGCTCGGTGTTGGTCAGCCGGCGCGTTTGCAGGATCGCCATCAGGTTTTCTTCGACGCTCAGCTTGCGGAACACCGACGCTTCCTGCGGCAGGTAGCTGATGCCATGCTGGGCTCGCTGGAACATCGGCATGCCCGTCAGGTCGACGCCGTCGAGCAGAACCTTGCCGGAATCCGGGCTGATCAGCCCCACCACCATGTAAAACGAGGTCGTTTTCCCCGCGCCGTTTGGCCCCAGCAGACCGACGATCTCGCCCCTGCTCACGTGCACCGACACGTCGTTGACCACACGACGTCCGCGGTAGGACTTCGAAATCTCGACCGTTTCCAGGGTCTGCATCAGGTCTTCTTGTGGATGCGGCTTTGGCCTTTTTTCTCCGGAGTGCCCTCGGTGATCCACCGGTCGTCCCCGGTAAACCACGTTAGTCTGTCTCCTTTGGTATTACCCTTCTTCGAGTCGTTTAGTTTCGGTTCTCCGCCGGTGAGGACGACTTTTCCCTCTTCCGTATAGTACTCCGCATGTTCACTGTTGCCGACCCGCTGGCGATCGGGCGCAAACTCCACGACCTCCACCTTTCCGTCCCCGAAGGCGCGATTGACGCGGGAATCGGCGTCGGAATCCTGCTCATTCAGGTAAGCCTTCAGAGACGCGCTCTTGAACGTCATTGTGGGGCGCCAGAAATCGACGCCGCCGGTGTATGTGGCAAGGCGGTCGGTATCGGTGTAAACCATGTGCTGGGACTTCACGATGGTGTACGTGGGTTGAGGGGGTTTAGCGGGCTTGGCCGGCTGCGGCGGCGCATCGGCGTTGTCCTTCGGCTTGTCTTCAAACTGAGTGACTACCTTTCCGTCGGCGACGATCGATTTTTTGTCCCGGTCGATATCGACACGATCGGCCTGAATACGGTTCGACGTCTGCCAGACGACCGCGTTTCCCACGTAGTGGATCAGATGGTTCCGATTGGCGGACGTGACGCGATCCGCCGTCCCCAGGGTTGGCTCGCCCTTGTCGAGCATGGCCGATGCGCTCTTATTTTCCTCGGGCAATCGCGTAGTGGAGACATGACCTCTGGCGTCGAAATCGCCGGTCATCTGGTCCATCCGGATGTGGTCGCCGGCGGTTGAACCCGTCTCGTCCGAAATGCGCGCATTTCTTTCGAGATCCATCACGTTCGTGTCGTTCTGGAGCGTTGCCAGATCCGCCTGGGCCTTGCGGTCGCCTTCCGAATAACGGAAGCTGTCGGTCTGCTTCATGTCCTTGAGTTGGCCCTTCTCGTCGAAGGATGCGTCGATGATTTTGCTGCTTGTATAGGAATTCGCGAGGTTGACCTTTTTCTTCCGGCGATCGTCTTCCGACGGATATGTTTCCGTGGAAGCGCTGGTGGCGTGGAACGACTGAATCTCGTTCTTTACGCCGTAGCTGATGAGCATGCGATCGGCCTTCAGGAGGCGGCGATGACGCGCGATCTGATTGGGCAGGAATTCCAGCGTACCGGGCGTCTGCGTGTTGACGCGTTCGAGTTCCTTGCCGCCGGGCCGCATCTGAAGGTCGAGGGCCTCAGCCTTGAGGATTTTGGTGTCGGCGGTGTCGCCCCTGGGGTCCGCGATCGGCTTCGATTCGAGATATCCATTGCCGGTGGCTTTGGCGGTCGAAAGGACATTCTCGCCATCGTGTTCGACGAAACCGAGGTCGACGCGATTGCCGGTTATCGTAGTATCCGACAGATCGCCATGGGCGACGAGCTTGGCGTTCCCGGTGCCGGTTATCTGATCGATGGCGTGAGCCTCGTTGTATTTCACGTGGATGGTATCGGCGGAATACTCGATGTGCCGCCCGGGCCGCTTGTCGGTGCCGTGCCCGTGGACCGCATCGATCTGGTCGATATCGTGCTCCTTCAGCACTACCGTGCTCTGACCGGCGTCGACGACGGTCTGATCGCGGGTGAGGCGGGACCAGGGCATAAGCAGCAGAGTTCCGTTGAGCTCGTTCCAGGAGAGCTTGCCCCCCTCCACCTTCATGGGCATGCCGTCCCCATCCTTACCGCGCAGATTGACGACGACATCGCTGTTCAGATTGAGGGTATGGGTGTTGGGGTCATAGGCGGCGCCGGTGGCCGTGCCGTCGCCTTCCTCGAAAGTGAAAGACACGTGCTTGTCGGTGACTGCCTGTCCGGACTGGCTGTCAAAGTTGATACCCGCGGCCGTGACCGAAGTAAGCCGATGGGGAGGATCGCCCTTGACGGGAACGTCGAGAGTGATTTCGACGTCGCCCGGCGAGTAGAGCTTGTGATCGTCTGTAGTGAAGTGCGCGTAGGCGCTCTTAACGCGGTCGTAGTGGAGATGGTCCTTGGCGTAGATCCGGAGTTCGATGTGGTCGAGCTCATCCTGCGTCGAGTCGGCGGACTGTTTCATGTTTTTGGCGAATATTTTCACCGCAGGCATGCCGTTGGTGTCGCTCTGCTCAAACTCCCAGTCGGGCGCTATGGTCTTGGTGTCGAGCGGGATGGCGGGTGGAACGGGGCGGCGCTGGCTTCGCTGCAGGATCCGTTGGGCACGGTAGATTCCGAAGACGGCGGCCGCGATCAAAACCATGGCCACCAAAAGCATCCAACGGAGACTTCGCATGCAGGTTGTAACTACTAGTATAGGGAACCGTGCGTGATGCAGTGACCGCCGGCGGCGATGAATTCACGCACTACGCGTTCGCCTTCGGTCTGCGAAAGATGGGCGGTAGCGTCGGTGACGAGCGAGACTTTGCGGCCGGTTTTCAGCAATCCCATGATGGCGCCTTTTACGCAGTATTCGGTGAAGACGCCGTAAACGTAGCAGTCGTCGATTCCGAGCTTGTCGAGAAGCGGCACGACAGTGGGATTGCTGAACATGTCGATGTCGTCTTTTTCGATGAAGATCTGTTTCTTCGGATCGCTGAGGAGCGTTGCCGCCGGTTTCTGCTGGCCTGCGGTGCCTATGATGCAGTGCGGGGGCCATACCTTGAACTCTTTCGAGTCCTTCGGGTGTGCGCAAATGGTTGATATCAGCGTGATCCCGTGTTCTCCCGCATAGCGATTCAGGGCCGCGACCTCGGGGATGACACGCTCCGCTCCTTGGCCGTAGAGGGCTCCGCCGGGGACCACGAAATCGTTCTGCGTGTCGATATCGAAAAAGGCCTTCATGCCGGCCGCACGTTCTCAAACATCACGGAGCGCAGCTCTTCACGCAAACGAGCGGCGTGGGGCAGGCCATAGTAGTCTGCCTGAACTGTGGGGCGGGGCTTCGGCCCTGCTGCCGAGCTTCCGTCGACGTTCCGTATGCCGGTTGCGCTTCCGGGGCGGCCGAGGGGCTGTTACGACCCTGCCTTCTCGCCCGAAATATAAAGCCAGACGACAGGAAACGATCGACTGCCCCACAGGTTTGAATCACCACCAGCTCCGGCCAATGTTGTCGATCTCCCGCTGGGCCACATCTCGTTCCAGAGTCGCCAGCGGCAACGAGATAAACAACGTGATCCTGCGATCGAGAATTCTCCACGCTTCGAAATACGCACGCTGAATCTGTTCATCCGTACCCGCGGCACCGGCCGGATCCGGCACGCTCCATTGTGCCGTGAGTGTTGATGGCTTCGGCCATGATGGAACGGGCCGAGTTTTCGCTACACAGGAACAAAACGTTGAAGTGTCGCGCCGGCATTTTCCCTCCTCTGCCTCGGCAGACAATTCGAGAATAGTAGAAATATAGAATCGTGTCAATCCAATTGTTGCAGGATCGTGGAATGAGCGAAGCCACGCTTCAAACGTGCCTGAGTTCAGACGAAACGTGCTCCTCGTGCGCGCCGACAACAGCGATCGATCCATTCGCGCGGAAACCTCGCGGCAAGCGGCGCTCGATTGATTTCGCCCGCTTTTGCGGATATGTTGTCCGCGATGGCCGCGGAGCCTTCCTCTTTTCCGAGTGCTGTTCCCGCAATCAACCCGTCCACACCGACGCCATTTTCAAGTTGTGCCGCTGAAGGTTGATCTGGCCCAGGTCCCTCATGGACACGCGGCGAAAGCCGCGTTTTTCACTGCTCCGGGCTGCGCTCGGACGGCCCTCGCTGAAGGCAGAAGCCTTCAATCGGCCGATTGGCTGCGGTGCTCGACGAACCACCCCTGGCTGTCCACCGAACCGGCGCCCTCCACAGGCATGAACTCGTAGGTTCCGTTCGATCTTCCGAGGCGGGCTTTACGATTGTCCCCCAGACACCTCTTCAGAATCGAATCCCGCAGCCGCCGCACGATCGCCGAATCGAGAATGGGAAACAAAAGCTCCACGCGCCGGTCCAGATTTCGCGGCATCAGGTCCGCGCTGCCCATATAAATCTCCTCGTCCCCGCCGTTTCCGAAATAGTACAGGCGGCTGTGCTCCAGGAATCGCCCGACAATGCTCTTGACCGTAATGTTTTCGCTGACGCCGGGAATCCCCGGCCGCAGGCAGCACAGCCCCCGGACAATCAGGTCGATCTTCACTCCCGCGCGCGATGCTTCATAGAGAAGCCGCACCATCGCCCGGTCTTCCAGCGCGTTCATCTTGAAAATCAGCTTCCCCTGAAATCCGTGTTCCATCTCCCGCCATATCAGCGCCGTCATGCGCTTTCGCAGCGTCACCGGCGCGACGAAAAGTTTCCGGAAATCGGATTTATGCGAATAGCCTGTCAGATAGTTGAATAAATCGGTGGCGTCGGCGCCGAGTTCCGCGTTGCAGGTAAACAAACTGAGATCGGTGTAGAGCCGCGCCGTCGTGGCGTTGTAATTGCCGGTGCCCAGATGAAGATAGCGGCGGATGCCGTCCTGTTCCCGCCGCACAATGAGCGCGATCTTGCAGTGCACCTTGAGGCCGACCAGCCCATACACAACATGGACGCCCTCACGCTCCAGCGCCCGCGCCCATTCGATGTTGCTCTCTTCGTCGAAGCGGGCTTTCAATTCCACCAGAACCGAAACCTGTTTGCCGTTCTCGATCGCCTCCAGCAGCGCCTGGACGATGGGCGAGTTCCTGCCCACCCGATAAAGGGTCATCTTGATGGCGAGCACTTCGGGGTCATGCGCCGCTTTCTGCAGCAAATCGATCACCGGCTGAAAAGACTCGTAGGGATGGTGCAGCACCCGGTCTCCCTCGCGAATAATCGCAAATATGTCCTCCTCGGCGTGCAGAGACATATCCGGCGGAACCCAGGGCTCGAATGGCTCGTCGCGCAGTTCGGGACGATCGATCGATGGCAGTTGCCGCAAGCGGGAGAGGTCGAGCGGTCCCGGTACGCGGGTAATTTCATCCGGGGCGATTTCCAGGTGCTCGAGCAGAATGTCCAGTATCCCGTCGGAGATCGAAGAATCCGTCTGTAGCCGGACCGTCTTGCGGAAGCGCCGCCGCCAGACCGCCTCCTCAACAGACTCCAGAAGGTCGTCGCTCTCCAGTTCCTGAATGGCCACTTCCGCGTCGCGCGTGACGTGGAACGGATGGGATTCGACGATTTCAAGACCCGGGAAGAGCGATTGGAGATTGGCGGCAATCACTTGCTCTATCCAGACGAATTTGAGCATGGGAGGCGCTTTCGTGCGCTTCCGTGGAGGAGGGACCGGCACGCTGACGAGCTGCGGCAACGCCTCGGGAACCTTCAGTCGCGCAAAGTGTCTTCGGTGATCGGCCTGATTGGAGCCGCTGGAACCATCGGCGTCGCGCAGAACGATCGCCAGATTCAGGCTGAGATTCGAAATATGAGGGAACGGCCGCCCGGGATCGACGGCGAGCGGAGTCAATACCGGAAAAACGGTTTCAGAATAGTACCGGTCGACGGCCTCGCGTTCGCGTTCGTCGAGCGAGGCATAGTCGGCGATCGCGATGTTGTTCTCCGCAAGGCCCGGCAGGATCTGGGTCTGAAAACATTCGTAGATTTGCCGCACCAGCTGATCGACACTGGCGCGCACCGCCGCCAGTTGTTCCGTGACGGTCTTGCCATCGATGCTGAGGTCCGGGCTGCCTTTCTCGAGTTTCTGCTTCATCGCAGCCACGCGCACCATGAAAAATTCATCGATATTCGAGCTGACAATGGAAATGAACTTCACCCGCTCCAGCATCCTGTTGCGGGAATCGCGGGCTTCCGCGAGAACCCGCCTCTGGAATTCCAGGAGACTGAGTTCGCGATTCATATACAGGGAAGGATCGTCCAGAGAAACCGCCGAAGTTTCCGCAGCCGCCGGTGCTTCCGGTTCCGGACCGACTATCTCGTGAAAGCGGCGGCTCTGTGCCAACGGCTTCTTAGCGCGCCGCCTGGCTGGCGGAGACAATTCGACGAGAGCGTCTGCGGGTGTAGTCATGGGACTCCGTTTCAAGCGGCGAGAGAATTCGAGACAGGCGGAAGGATGATGGTGAAAGTGGAACCCTTACCCAGGCGGCTTTCCACCTTGATCGAGCCGTCCATGCGCTCCACAACGTGTTTCACGATCGACAAGCCCAGACCGGTGCCGCCCACTTCCCGCGAACGGGCTCTGTCGACGCGATAGAAACGTTCGAAGATGCGCGGCAGATCGTCGGACGGCATGCCGCTGCCCGTGTCGGACACCGATATGTAAATCCGTCCGTCCGGCGTGCTTCCGGCGTCGATGCGGGCCTCGCCGCCGGGCTGGTTGAACTTGACCGCGTTGTCGAGAAGATTGACCAACGCCTGTTCCAGCCGGATGGCGTGCCCCGTGATGATCGCATCGCGTACCGATCCGCGCACCAGATGAACGCCGCGTATGCGCGCTTCGGGTTCGACCGTCAGCATGGCGGTATTCACCGCTTCTTCGACCGAAATGGGCCCGGGCTCGGCGTCGCGGCGGCCCGATTCGAGGTCGGAGAGCGTCAGCAGATCCGAGGCGATGTTATTCAGCCGGATCGCATGGGCCTGAATGATTTCGACAAAGCGGCGGTTATTTTCCGTATCGGAAAGCGCGCCCGCCAGCAATGTTTCGGCATACCCGCGAATGGCCGTAAGCGGGGTTCTGAGCTCATGCGAGACGTTGGCGACGAAATCGCGCCGGATGCGCTCCAGGCGTTCGAGACCCGTGATGTCATGCAGGATTACAAGAGCGCCGCGATGCGGCGGAACGGCCAGCGGAGCGGCGTAGGCTTCGAACATCGAGGCATCGTCGGTAGGAAACTGGAGCTTGCTGTTGACGGACTCACCCGACGACAGAACGCCTGAGATCAGCCCCAGGAACTTCGGATCGCGCACCAGCCCGAGCAATGGCGTATTCTCCTCCACCGGATGCTTGAGGCCAAGGGCATCGGAAAGCGCTTTGTTGCAGAACAGCACGCGCATCTGGTGATCCACCGCGAGAACTCCCTCGGCCATACTCTTGAGGATCACGTCGCGCCGCATCGACTCGAGGCTCAGCCGTTCCACCAGTTCGCGGATGCGCGAGGCCATGCGACGCAGGGACTGATTCAGCAGGACCGTTTCTTCGCCTTCCTCAGGCAGAGGTTCATCGACGCTGCTGGCGTCCAGAACGTGCTCGGCGAACAGCTTGAGGCGTTGAATTCGCCATTCGATGGCGCGCGAAAAGATCCATGTCATGACGATCGCGCCGAGAAGGCCAAGGCCCAGCTCAACGAGCGTGCGATTGAGCCGATTGCCCGTGGCGCTGAGGTCAACCGCCAGGACGATGCTGGCGATCAGCAAAAAACAACTGACGAAAAGCCTTAAACGGATTGGTGTGCCCATCGTTTTTGGTGCTTTGGGTTCAGTTTACACTCCGTTTGTGAATATTGTGTCACTGGCGGACATGCGGCGACAGCCGCGTCTTCCCCTCGCGACTGCGTCATCCCTGGCACGCGGTCGCTATCGCGGTGTTGTAAATATGCTCCGCGGTGGACCCGCGCGACAGGTCGTTCGCCGGCTTCGCCAGACCCTGTAGTATCGGCCCAATCGCCGTGGCGCCACCGAGCCGCTCCGCCATCTTATACCCGATGTTCCCCGCCGACAGGTTCGGAAACACGAGCGTGTTGGCGCACCCGGCAACGCTTGAACCCGGCGCCTTCGATGCGCCGATTGGCGGAATCAGTGCCGCGTCCAATTGAAGTTCGCCATCCACCTTCAGGTCGGGCGCGCGCTTCTGAACCGTGCGGAGCGCTTCCACGACCTTATCGACTTCCGCATGGCGCGCGCTCCCTCTGGTCGAAAATGACAGCAGCGCCACCAGCGGCTCCGTCTCCAGAAACCGGCGCGTGGTCGCGGCAGCCGAAATGGCGATAGCGGCCAATTCGGACGGCGATGGATTCACTACGACCGCGCAATCGGCGAACGTCATCACGCCCTCCGTGCCGAAGCGCGGATCGGGATGGGCCATGAGGAATGCGCTCGAAACCGTGCGAATGCCTTTGGCGGGGCCGATCGCGGTCAGAGCGGCACGGACCGTTTCCGCTGTCGTACAAACGCACCCGCCCAAGCTTCCATGCGCCTCGCCCATCGCCACCATCAGCGCCGCAAAATAGAGAGGCTGGCGCGCCATGTCGCCGGCCCCCGCTTCCGTCAAGCCCTTCGAAGCCCGCCGCTGGTAAAAATAAGCCGCATAGGCCGCAAGCCGCGGCGAGTTCGCAGGATCGACGGTCTCGACGCCCGAAACGGCGTTCTTCGACACCAGCACCGGCTCGGCGAGACCTTCTTCCTTCAAACGTCGTGCGGCCGCGACTACACGCGGATCATCCCCTTCCGCAAAAACGATACGCCGGCGCGCCGCGCGCGCTCGCTCTTTAAGCTTTTCGAAAAATGGATGCATCAACACCACAGGCTGCAGCCTGTGCTACGGCATTTCCGGACACGCGGCGACAGCCGCGTCCTTTCAAGCCGCATCACCGTCTAATCGCCAAGGAACCGCCCGTATAGCCTCAACCCCACCACGTTGTCGCACACTGCCTTGATTCCGGCGGTGATGGGAATCGCAAGCAGCAGCCCTCCGGCGTCCCACAAAAACCCCCAGAACATCAGTGAGAAGGTCACCACCAGAGGATTGAGATGGACCCGCGCACCGACGATCTTCGGATAGAGCACATTCATGGCGGTCAGATGAAGGATCAGCACGATAAAAAATGCGATCAGGATCACGCTGCCGTGCTCGCCTCCTGCCAATGAGGCGAGAATCGGAGGGACGACGGCGACCGGCATTCCGACATAAGGCACCAGGCTGAGGAAACCGCTGAGCACACCGACAAGGAATGGATAGGGAATGTGAATCATCGCGAACGCCGCCCAGCTCACAGCCGCCAGAAACAGTCCGATCATGAAGTTTCCTGCCACGAAAGCGCGCGCCATCTCAGCCACTCCTTCGAGGCTGCGGGCGGCCGCAACCCGGTCGGCGCCTTCGAAAAATCGCAAAAAGCTTCGATAGATGTGGTCGCGCCAGCTCAACATGAAATAGACCAGAAAAGGCACAAACGAGGCCATCAGAAGGAACTCATATACGGTGCCCAGCCGGGCATAGACATAGTCGGCGATGGGGTTGCGGTCCTCATGGATCCGCACCTCAGGAATCGCCGGAGGAGTCAGGGCTCCCGGCACGGCGACGGGTCCGGGAACGGGCAGCGCCAGTTGTGGAGGCTGTGTCAGATCCTTCCCGCCTTTCTTCTTCGCGCGCGCCGGAGGGGCCGTCGGCGCCGGAGCCGGTTCGGCCTTTCGCGCAGGGACCAAAATGCGCGAGGTTGCGTTCTCCATTGCCTCGATCCGGTCAGTCACGCCGGTAATGAATCCGGTGAGATTTTCCTTGAACGCCGGCACGTCGCTGGCGAGCCCGGAAAGCTGGTTGTATGCCGCCAGCCCGGCGAAATAAAGGCCCAGGGCCGCAGTCGCGCCGACTATCAGCGTCGCCGGCGGTCTCGGAATCCGCACCCGAATCAGAAGACCGACAAAAGGCTCCAGGATCAGCGCGATGATCACCGAAATGATCGTCGTGATGAATACGACCCGGGCCCAATAAAGAAT
>Ga0070733_10000201_pt1 | contig 54534 bp, 48 predicted proteins | sample Coa_R1_9_FD_66450 | JGI IMG/M metagenome (GOLD analysis project Ga0070733, IMG submission 66450) | Surface soil microbial communities from Centralia Pennsylvania, which are recovering from an underground coalmine fire - Coalmine... | ecosystem: Environmental > Terrestrial > Soil > Unclassified ... | reverse complement strand
GGACCACACGCGTGTACAATCCGTAGCCCCGCCCATATTTTTGTATTTCGTCCTTCACTATTGGGCGCGGGCCGACAAGGCTCATCTGGCCCCTCAGCACATTGATCAGTTGGGGCAGTTCATCGAGTGAGGCCCGCCGCAGCCACTTTCCGACCCTGGTTATCCGCGGGTCGCTCTTCAGTTTGTGATTGCGCTGCCATTCGGGCGTGTACTCCGCATGCGACACGAGATAATCCGCCAGAATGCGATCGGCGTCGGCCACCATGGTGCGGAACTTAAGAGCGCGAAAATTCTTTCCCTGCAGGCCGTAGCGCAAATGGCCGTAAAAGACCGGGCCCTTTGAGGTCAGCTTGATTGCCAACGCGATAAGGGCAAACAAGGGAGCCAGAACCACAATAAGGACCAGGCTCAGGACGCAATCCATTACCCGCTTGGCCAGAGCGGATCTTCGGTGAAACAGCTTCTGCGGGAGTTCGAGACCGAGTTCGCCGTCGATATCGCGAGCCGTGACTCCCAGGCTGCAAACGCCGGGCATGTCGGGGACAAGCAGAACGTGGCGGAAGCCGCGGCAATAGTCTTCAATGATCCGGCCCAGCTCGACGTTCGATTTGGAGTCAATGGCGACAATGGCGTACTGGGCGACGCGCGCGCCCGCCACATCGGGAGCGGCGCTGAAATCGCCCAGAACAGGGGGCATATCGTGAGCCCAGGTAAGAATCTGGTATTCGCTGAAGACACCGGCAACCTTGACGCCGAGCATGCCGCCACGCAGCTTTCTGGCGATTCTTTGGGCCAGCGGCCCGGATCCGAGAATCACTGCGGGAACTCCCCACCATGTTCTGCTTCCGAACCAACAACGTGTCAGGTGGCGGAAAAGAAGAATGGCCGGGGAACTCGCGGCCCATCCCATCAGAAATACCGCCCGGGAATATACGCCGCCCGTGCGCCACAAGAATGCCGTGGTCGCCCAGATCAGGAATACGGCGGAGACCGAATAGAACACACGGCGCATTTCCTCGGCCGGGTGCGTCAGCAGACTGGGATACAATCTCTGGACGAACAACGCCGGAAACGTCAGGGCCAGAAAAGGCACAAATTTGACAATCTCGTTCCATCGAACCGGCGTTTCGAGATTGCTGCGCGCGGCTATAAGGACAAGAACCACCACGCACAATGCGACCGTGTCGGAGGTCACAGTGCATACAGTCATGCCCCATGGCCTCCGCGCCGTGGAGGAGGACTGAACGTCAAACGGTAAGGCACTCAGAACCTGCTTTGCGGCCAGCATAGATCCGTTTTTCTCTCCTCGTGGTGCAGCGATCCCTTGTGCTTGAGTGCGGTGTAGTCGAACCTTCGCAACCGGACGCTAATTCCAGGTGCTCGTTCTAATCCGGGAATCGACAGCCGCTGTCCGCGGGTCCGGCGCCGGGAAGACGGCCGAAAGGCAGGCCTTGGCCAGGATATCTTCAAATCGCGCTGCGATGGCGGAAATATCGAACTGGCGCTCGGCATACCGCCGGGCGTTTTCGCCGAGCGAAGAGCGGAGTCCCGCGTCAGTGGCCAGGCGTCTGGCGCCGGCAATACATTCCTCCGCGTGGTCCGGATCCACCACGATGCCCGACGCGCTTCGCTGGACAACCGCAGCAGCCAGATTGATCCTGGGAGCGGCGAGCAGCTGCGCCCGCCCGGCGCAGAGGTAGCTCAGAACCTTGGATGGCACGGCAAACTGGGCGGCGTCCGATTCGAGGGTGGTCACCAGCACATCCGCACTTGCAAGCGCCATGGGAAGCTGGTCGTAAGGCTGAAAATCAAGCAGCTGGAGAGTCTCCAGCGCCGGCTTTGACTGCAGATAGTCGCGCCCGATGCCCTCGCTGATTACGACAAGACGGCAGCAGGAGTCGAGAGACTGCGCAAGGCGATAGATCAAATCCGGCCTGTGCTTCATTCCAAGGGTGCCGGAATACAGGAAAACGGTTTTGCCGTCGAGCCCATGGGCCGTGCTCCACTCATTCACGCGCGGGAGCAGCTGAATCTCATCGACGGGCGCCCAGTTTTCGATTACGGAAACGCCCTCCGGCGGAACGCCCCAACCTGCGAGAGTCTCGGCGAACGCCGGGGCAATCACGATCGCGGCATCGGCGCGCCTGGCAACCAGCCGCTCGAGCCTGTAGAAAGGAAAACTCAGGGGCGCGGCAAACCGTCCGATCCTGCGCCGCAGAAAAAATTCGAGCGCCAGGCAATAGACGTCCTGCACCCAGTGAACGAAGCCGACCCGGTGGCGTCGGCAGTGTAAGAGGAGTTCCGCCTGCACGTCGATCGGCGTATTGCCCGATATCACGACGTCGAATCGCCCGCCCGCCGCGATCTTTTTAATGGCGCGCGCGTAGAGCCGATGCGCGGCAAGCCTTCGCAAAGGAGCGTACTTTCGAAACCCTCCCGCAAACGGCACGCCGCGGATTTCGAGCCGCATGGAATCCGATTGCAAAGGCTGAAGCCTGCCCTTCGGGCCGTCCAGCCCGATCGGGTAAACATGAGTGACATAGTGGCCACGGCGAGCCAGCTCGCGGCTGAGTTGGATCTGGAAAGGATGGCCGGCGAAATCGTGAATAAGGCAGCGCATGGTTGGATTGGTGGAGCGAATCGAGTTTGTAGTACGCTGAGCGTCGACCCGGCTAAAGTGCGGGCAACGACCTCGTGGGGCATGCCTTCGGCCTTGCCGCCGAGCTTCTGCTCGGCGCCGCTTGCCGCGAATCGCACCCAAATCATGTTGAGACGCTGTTAGTCTTCGCCTCGCGACGCTGGCGGGAAGGCCAGCGGCAGGGCCGAAGCCCCACCCCACAACAAGTCCCGAGAAATTTAATTAAGTGGTATTGGGCAGGAGTCCATCAGTGCTGTTCAACAGCTTCGGCCGGCGGGATTTCAACTGTTCCATGTTTCAGAAACGAGCGCGGAATTTTCTTTTCCGCACAAAGATGCAGCAGCTTGAAATACCGGTCGCTGGTGACCGTGATGTCGAAATGGCTCCCAAAGCAGGCGCTTGCCCTCAGCTTCATCAGGGATTTCTCATCAGTGGTCAGTCCGGCCCAGCGTTTCAAAATCCAAGTCGTCCCCGCAACATCGTCGGATGCAACGAGACCACACCCGGCCGCTTCAATTTCCCGCCGGATATTCACTTTGTCCGAGATAAGAACCGGAGTCCCGCAAGCCAGCGCCTCCACGACACTGATACCGAAGTTCTCCTGGTGCGAGGGAAGAATGTAGGCCTCGGCGGCGCGCAGCGCGTTCCATTTTGCATTTCCATAAAGCGGACCCGTCCATATCACGTCACTCGCGATTCCCAATGACGAAGCCAGTGATCGCATCCTGTTCACCGTCGTCACATCGCCCGGCCCCGCGATGAGAAGCGCGGTACCGGGAAGGTCACGCTTCGAAGCGGCAAAGGCTCTGAGCAGGAGGTCTAATCCCTTCTTTTCGTGCAGACGCGCAAGAAACAGGAGGAAGTTGCGGTTGCGCAAGTCGGGCCAGGTCTCAGTGAGGTCTTCGATCGACCTTTTCTTATCGAAGCGATCCGGCAGGTTGGGCCTTACGATCCCGTACCCCGTGATCTCCGCCCGGCACTGGTACGGGAGAAATGAGCGGTCGGCCAACACCATTTCTTCGTAAGTGGTAAACAAAACTCTTTCGGCGTCGCGCAGAACTTTGTGCTCGAGCGCCTTCCAGTAGATGATTTTTTTGACGTGCTTGATGGGATATTGCTTCCTGAACCATGGGTCGAGCGCGCCGTGAATGAACAGAACGTACGGCACCGCAGTCCGCCGCGTAGCTTTCCATACCGCGTAACCAAAGTACATCCAGATCCCGTGCACGACTACCACGTCGAACCGGGCGAGGTTTTCCACGAGCCATCGATCGAGCCCGGCCGTGAATCCGTACTTCAACAAACCCGGTCCTGCGGCATGTATCCTGGTGTTCCAGCCAGCGAGCCAGGGTGATGCGGGATCGTCCGCACACAGGATCTCGACGCCGTAGCCGCGCAACAGGGCTTGCGAGGTAAGATTGCGTGCGCCTTCGACGGGCCCGCCCCAAGCCGGGTCGAGCGTGCGCATTACGTGGAGAATCTTCATGCCGGGCCTTTATTTGCGCGCGATGACGATCATGTTCTGGGACAGAATAAAACCGCGCCCGGCAGTCTCCGCGGTAAGGAGAAGTCTGGGACCCATCGTTCCCGCAGTCCATAGAATCCGGCGCGCCAGGCTCTTCAGACCGTGAACCACCGGGCGTTCTTCAAAGCATTCGACGTCGTTAAAGCCGATAGTCAGAAACAGCTGTCTGGCTGATTTGGGCGCAAATGCCCGTTCGTGGGTCAGATCGGAATAGCGGACGCGCATTCCATACAGACCCTCTGCGTTGGGCACGTGGGCTACACACGCGCCGCCATGCGCCAGAACGCGGCAGACCTCATCCAAAACTTTAAACAGCTCGTTGTTTTCAAGATGTTCCAGGATGTCGATCATGAGAATCGCATCCACCGACCCGGAGTCCGTTTCCCTGAGCTCCGCGAGCAGATCGCGGTATCTTACGCCGGAGATTCCCAGACGGCGCGCTAACTCGACCTGTTCCGGAGAAACGTCGACACCCGAGACATTCGTGTAGCCGGCGGCTCGCAGGTAATAAAGATATGCGCCGGCTCCGCATGCCAGATCCACGATTCGGGCTGAACGATCCGGCGGGAGGTATCGGGCAATCATGCTTCTGATGTGGTGGGCTCTTGGCCTGAAGACATGTTCCGGCTGCGCGGCGGTATCATGCCGATCGGGCCCTAAGGCTTGTCCGCTCGAAACGTATCCTTCATAGAGACGGGTCTTCCACGACGTCTTTTTCAAGGATGACGACACAGACGGTGACGTGGCGGAACGTATGCTCATCTCAGCTCTCTTCGCCGCACGAATCCCGCGGGGTTACCCGCGTGCACTTCCATAGTGGGTATGTCCCTCGTGATTACGCTTCCGGCGGCCGCGATGGCTCCCGCTCGGAGCGTCACGCCGGGGCAGACCACGCTTCTCGCGCCAACCCACGAACCTCGCTCGCAGCGAATCGGTTTCCGGAAAAGTCTCATATCGGGCGCGGACCAGTCGTGATTCCCGGTGCAGAGATAGGCGCCCTGGGAAATACAGCAATGCGGACCTATGGTGACCTGTGCCAGATTGTCGACCCATAAGTCTTCTCCCAGCCAGGTGTGATCGCCGACGTCGAAGTACCAGGGAAACTTGACCCGCAGACCGGGTTTAATGTAGACGCCTTTGCCGATCTTCGCTCCAAAGAGGCGAAGTAGCCGGCTCCGAAAAGACGAAGAAGTGATCCAGTGTGAACGCAGCAGCGGAAGCCCGCAAAAGTACCAAGCCGCCTCCACCAGCAGCGGTGCCCCGCGAACCAGCTCCGTGTTATCGGGAACGCTGAGGTCAATTTGCGAAGGCGCCAAAGTGCCGCTGATATCGGGCATCTGAATTACCGTGTTGTATTAACGAACCGCGACCGTAGAGGAGCGGTAGCCAACTCGCTGGGGCGGCTCACATACCCAGGTTCCGACCGCGCGCTCGTACAAACCGAGATAGGCGTCAATCATCGTCTCGGTACTGAAGCGCGCGACGTTGCGCAAGCCTGCCTCGCGGAGTCCCAAACGCAGGGCGGGTCCAGCCTTCAGCGCCCCACCCACCCCCAGCGCCGCCGATTCAGGATGGCTGGGATCGATGTAAATCGCCGCGTCACCACCAACTTCGGTCAACGGAGCCAGGTTCGAAGCAACCACCGGGCACCCGCACGCCTGCGCCTCGACAATCGGCCAGCCGAAGCCTTCCGCCAACGACGGAAACAGCATGAGTTCGGCCGAAGAGTAAAGGGCCCGCAGGTCTTCTTCCGCAACGTCGCGCAGCTCAACAACAGCCGTCTCAAGCGCATTGGAATGTATGAACCGCCGCATCTCTTCGGTCCACGGCTTTCCGACCATCACCAGCGCGAGGTTGTCGACGACCGCGCAGGCATGCAGCTGTGCGAAGATCCTAAGCAACCCCATGCGATTCTTGTACCACTGATTCCCGCCAACGTGCAGAAGAAACGGACGATCGGGAGCCAGTCCCAGACCCTGCAGACGCGGCCCCGCCTCATTGCGATCCATCGGTGAGTAGGGATAATTGAGGCCATTGTAGATCCGCGTCACTTCCTTTCCTTCCGCGCCCCTGCAATTCACCATGCGTACGACATCCTCCCTGGTAGCATCCGAAACGCAGGCGATTTGGCGGGCGCGGCGCAGGCCGTCAAGGATCATGCTCTGAAGGCGCCGACCGCTCCATCGGGTCTCGTTCAGGGAGATTTCACCTTGCGCCGAACGTATCGCGAGGAGGTCGTGACAGGTGACTACATGAGGCCTTTCCCCAAGGTATTTGATGTATACGGAGTTGGAGTGATCGCAGATATGAACGATCTCCGCCCACTCGAGAGCTTCGCGCAGCACCTTCGGAAAAAGTACCAGCTTGTCGATGTAGCCAAACCATTTCACTCCCGATTCGTTGCGCGCCAGGTTGCCCGCGCGGATAGAAGGGCGAAGTTGACGGACTTCATGGCCGGCCTTTGCGAGACCGGTCTCCAGCATCCCTGCAAAGCGACGCATGCTCTCCTGAGCATCGGGAAGATAATTGGCCAACAAAAGGATGCGCATTCAGTTTGTTTCGGTCCGCGAGACCACGGAATTGTTGGAGCCCGGCTTATCGAACTGGAAGCCGGACGTAACTGACCGATGCCCAGCCGCAGGCATAGGAAGATTGCCGGGCCACTTTACCGTCACATCGGCCTTGACATCGGCGCAAGACCCCCAGCAAACGAACGGCTGGTTGTATTTTGCGTCGGCATCGACCGAAGTCAGCAGGGGGCTGTATACAAAGTTTTTCACAGTTACCCCGGACGCCTCCTTAATGCCAAGAATGGAAAAAGGAGCTGACAGGTTTGCCGTTTTCCTGAACACAGGCGGGGTTTCGATTCGTATCCCGTCAATGTCAATCATCGTTCCCGTTAAGTTAGTAGTGAGGGGCTCACGCGTGGACTTCAGCGCTATGTTCGTAAATCGAAGATTCTCGCTAGGTGGTTCGCCCGGCTTACTAACTACGGAGTTGATCACCGGTACACCGCAGGAGTCCGCGGGCTCATCGCAAATGGTCGCCTCGGTTGACCAGCTAAGATCCGTGAATGTCAGGTTTCTCACCGCCAGGAGGGTTTGAATCAGCCCGACAGGATGTTGAGAAGTAATGTGCTCGAATGTTCCCCCGTCGACATATTTGATGGCCAACGTTCCCAGCGCGTGTATGTTGCTGTAGGTGTGAGGGCCTTCCGAAATATTCGTTACCCTCACGTTCCGGCTCATGATTACTGTCGCTTTTCCGTCCGGACCGAACAGATTGCTCCCCGTGAAGTACACGACGTGACCCGGCGCAATGTTCGTCGAACTGCCTCTTCGGTCCGCGGTTATGTTCTCAACCACAAGATTTTCCTGCCCCGAGATCAGCAGCCCCATCACGTCGTCCAGCACTCGGATGCCGGAAAATCGATTGCCGTCCGCGGTTGCCTTCAACCCTCCTCCCCCTCCGTCAACACTGACTCCTTTGCCTTTCACGTTAAAGGCAAATCCGAACACATGCTGGTTGTCATGAGTAGCGGAATCGAAGACCAGGTTTTCGAAAACACAATGTTCGGAGTCGAACAGCATGGCAAAGCTGAACATCTCGTAATTTCCGCCCGACATCTGGGACTGGTGGGGAAACGTCGGCTTGTAACCAAGCCCTCGAAGGAGTGCGATATCGCCGTACGGGAAGCTCGCCGGCGTACTGCCTGTAAAGCGAAGATGGAGATCCTTCATACCCGATCCGGAAGCGCCTGCAAAGATAAAAACCGGCATGCTCGCGATCTTCCACTCGATGACCGTATCGGGAACGCCGCTTGCGTCCAGATGCCCCTGAACGGTCACCCGGGGGGGAACGGCGATCAAGCTCTCGCTTCCAAACGATCTTCCCGTTCGGACATCGTTCGAAACCTCGGGAAAGTCGACCGGGAAGGTTCCCGCGGGCAAGTGCACCGTAGCGTTGCCTGATTTCTCTGCGCCTGATTTCTCCGCGCCTGATTTCTCCGCGCCTGATTTGGCAGCGGCTTCGAACGCCTTCTGGAAGGCGCCCCGGCAATTGTGATCAGGCTGGCCGCAAGCCGCGTCGAAGTCCTTGAGGTTGAGTTGAACCTCCCCTTTCAGAGAAACCACGGCGAATACGGAACAACACATCGAGACCAATGCCAGGCACTTACGATGCATAGTCAAGCCCTTTCGCCGGCGACTGATTCCAATCCGGAGGGCGCACCGCTCTGTCCCACATCTTAAGGATGGCGAGCGGAATCGATAGAATTATGAGATCGCGGCAGAGGATGAAATAACCGCTGAAGCCGATCTCTGTCCTCCATATGACGCCCACGACCGTAAACACGACAATCGCCCTTACGATCTGTGGCAGGTGACGCGCCAAAGTGCGGGTAAAAGCACCGATCAGAAGGCTCAGAGCGACTGGGTAAAGGAAAATACCGACGGCGCCAAGATCGGAGACACCCGTTGTGAGTATGGAATTTGCGTCGTCTTCGGCGTAGAGCCCAAACTCGGGGTTCACCAGGTTCTCTTCCATTCCGATGGCTCTGACGCTGTCCTTATTGGGGTAGATTATGGACGGCACGGCCATCCTGATGGAGAACAGCAGGTCGCGGCCAAAGAGCGGTTCATGGGTCCAGCTTGCAGCCAGAAGATCCGAGAGGTAGCTGAGGACAAATGTTCGATCTCGCAGATTCTCTTCGACCTTCTGATCGAATGCGGCGTCTTTTCCAACCCGAAGGATACCCGCCGCTCTGGCCGAGAGCTCAGTTACGCTCAGCCTCGCCGAACCCGCTTGCCAGGACGAAACTCTCATCGCATAGAAGACGATATTGCCCACATAGAGCAGCGGGGCGGCTGCGATTATCAGCGGCAAATGCTTCCGGATGGACAGGCGTCCGCCGGTGCTGACGCCGGAAGCGAAGAACGTCAGGAGAACCGCGTACAACAAGACCCTCCGCCCCTGCGGTACCAGACAGAGAAGCGCCGCCGCGAGCAGGAGCCAGCAGGCAGCCCGCGAAAGACCGCGAGGACATCTGGGGAAGAAGAAAACCGTCACAGCCGGGAGGGCGGGTCCCCAGACGCCGGCAATTTCGCCCAACATCGTGACATGGTTCCGGGCGTCGGCTACCGTCCCCATATACCCGATTCCACCCGTTGCGAAGGCAGCCAATTCGACGGCAAGACCGAGCCAGACAAACCGCAGATCGCTGCGGCGTACACTCAGCGTATCTATTCGAATCGGCTTTTCGGCGGCTGATCCAACGAAAAAGAGAACCGCGCTGACCAGCAGGCTCGCGGCCAATGCCATCGACAACTGCTCTTGTGGCCGGGCGAACTGAATCGCGGCAGTGCTCCCCTCAAGCGCGAGCCTCACACCCGTATTGAGAGTGCCCACCGAATATCCCAGAAGCAGACCATCGGCCAAAATCCAGCTGATGCGGAATTGCTTCATGCGGTAAATGAAGATGTAGATCGCAGCGAAAGCCACCGCCGATCCCGCGGCCGCCACCCCAATGAATACAGCATTGACGGGAAAGGCCGCCGCGACTACAGCAGCCAGGACGAGGCATCCCGGAAATCTGGCGACGAACCAGGCGTTGTTTGGTGTGCGATGCCGGTTCATTTCAGGTACACGCGACTTCAGCCGCGTTAAGCGACGTTAAAGAAACGCGGCTGGTGGCAACGGTCAAAATATGGTCGAGGATCTTCCCATTGGTTGTCTGGTTGCGGACGCATCTTTCGCGCCCGGCCTCGGAAAGGCGCTTCCGGAATCCCGCGCCGGCCAGCAACAACCTGCATTTTTCGGCGCATTCTTCCGGGCCGTCCCAAAAAACAGCCTCTTCATCCTCCCGATACAAATCGAGGTGCTCGGACGTGCGTTCGGCGCAAAGAACGCCTCCCAGATGCGGGATCTCGAAGGAGCGCGTGGTGCTTAAGTCGCGATTGCCTTTGGAAAGCAGCCCAAGACAGACGCCGGCACACTGCACGGCTTTGGCGTAGTCGTCGTCGGCGAAGAGATTAGGTCCCCGCCAATGTGGAAGCAGCAACGGCCATTCCGGAGCCTTGTGCCATCTGTCGCCGAAAATCGCCAAAGGCACACCCAATTCGATGAGCCGGGCGAGGAATCGTCCCCGCTCCGGCATCCAGGTCCCGATAAATGCGACGCTCGATCCCCACTTATACCTGTCTTCTTCGGTCAGCGGCCGAGGTGAATGAGCGACCTCATCGGCGGACATATAGACTCTCAGGACATCCCTTGCTCCCGCGGCCCGAGCTTCGCCGACATTGCATTCCCGAACCACAATCGCCAGGTCGTAAACGGGCAGCGCTTTGAGATAGAGTCGCCATTTCCCGCCGTCCCGGCGGCCGAACGGGTCGTCGTTGTTGTAGTTGACAACCGCCGCACAACGCCGTTTCAACTCTGTCGCGAGGGCACGATCGACAAGCGCTCCGCCGTTGACGAACGCGAGATCGAACTCGCGTGAGCCAAGCGCACTCAGCACCCTCCGCCTGGCGCTTCCGCCGATGAAAATCCCACTCCCGTGACGGATCCAATAGTCAACCGCGGCCTGATACCAGAGCAAACTCTCGGGATCGACGACGCACACACTGTGACCCAGACGGCGCAGGGAGTTCAGCCGGTGCCGCGAGGTGCCGCGATCGACGCCGAGGTACAGGATGGAGAGTCTGTCGGTCATGCTTGTCCAACGAGGCTGGCGAGAGTCCGCACCGAAGGAAGCCGGATAAGTCCGCCGGCGAACTCCGCGAATGTTTCATGCAGCTGGCAAAGCGAGGTGCGCAGGACCAGAGAGATCATCAGGATCTCGACGAGCAGCAGGGCACATGCGGCGCCGGCATTTCCCATCGCCGGGATGAGCACCCAACCTGCAGCTACCGATCCCAGCGATGCAGCCGCAAATGCCATCGTCAGTAAATGATGGGCGTTGGTCGACATGGGCACGACCGAACTGGTGAACCAGAGCGAATTCGCAAACGCGACCAACAGAAGAAGGTGAAAACAGGTTGCATCGAAGCTCACTGCGTGGCGGATCCAGGCGGTGTAAATCCACGGGCCGGCAAACCAGAGGAACACGCTGATCAAAAGGGACGAAGCGACTCCCGCCTGATAAGCGCGGCGGTGCAGGATTCGCGCGAGGGCGAGATCGCCCGCTCCGAACGCGGCTGAGAGCTCCGGCCAAATCGCCCAGGCAAGAACGGCATTCAGTTGAAAATTGACACGCGCCAGCGTGCGCAGAGTGGAGAAAGCCGTAACTGCTATCGGCCCGCTGAGGAATCCGATCAGTAAGATAAAGCCCTGTAAGCCGGCGGCGTTGCCTAACGGCAGCGCCATGAAACCAACGGCTGGGGCCGCGAGCTGCCGGATTCTCTCCCGGCGGGCGTATTTCAGGCCCAGTGAAAGCCAGGGGCTTCTGCGCCGCAACAGAAGGCCATAAGCAAAGGTACCCAGACTTCGCGCCGCGAGATAAGTCAGTGCGGCGGAGAGCAGGCTTCCCGTCCAAATGCCGGCAAGCGTCGCCAGTACAGTCTCGGCGAGCCGTAACATGGTTCCCAAAAAGGTGCCGGTGGCGAAATTCCCATCGCACCGGTACCCGCTCTCGATGATCCCGCCCTGCTGGCCGACGATAACCCAAGTCCCCATTGCGAGAATTATCCAGGCGGCTTGCCGATTGGAAAGGCTGGAGAGATGCATCCATTGCCGCCACGGAATCCACCACACCACCGCGGAGGCGGCGAGAAGCACTGCCATTGAGACCAGAAGCAGAAGAGCCCATGAGCTTTGAAAGGTTTCGAGAGCTCCTTTCCGGTCCCCGCGGGCTACCCGGGCCGTCATATCGCTTCCGGAGGCGTCACCGAAGCCGAGGTTTGCGAACGTCAGGTAGCTTGGTACCGCCGAGAGCATCAGCCAGTCTCCGTATTTTGCGGCTCCCCACGCGTGCAACAGAAGCGGAACCGTCCCCAGCTGGATAACTGCGGTAACTACCGGACCCAACGCGGTGGATCCGAGCCCGCGGGCCAGGCGCCGTTTCATTGCGTTCGCCTTTTGCTCACCCGCGATGTGTCGCTGTGTCGAGCGGGTCTGAAAGCTTGTTCCGGCCTTGTTCAGCGATTTCATTGCAGGTCAGCTCGCTTTCGCGGGTTTTTGATAAGGCTTGTATCCGGCGCCGTAAGAGTAGTATCCGCGCGGCGCTTTTCGGGGATTCCAGTCGTTCAGGATCGTGCCGATAACGTTGATGCGGTCGTCGCGAAAACGGTCGCTGGCGGCGAGCAGTGCGTCCCTTGTGGTTTTGCCGGCGCGGCTGACGAGCACAACTCCGTCGGCCAGCCGCGCGGCAACGCGCGCGTCCGTCATCTGCAGCGTGGGAGGCGCATCGATGAGGATCATGTCGTATTCCGTCCGGAAACGCGCAATCAGCGCCGCGAAATTCGGCGAGTAGAGCAGGTGCGCCGCCGCCTGTGTGGAGGGGCCAGCGGGCAGAACGTGCAGGTTTGGAACGGCGGTTTGGTGTATCAGGCCCGTGAGGCTTTGCGGCGTCAGTTCTTCGCGGAGTATGTCACTCAGACCACGATCGTTCGGGAGGTCGTAGATGTCATGCATACGGGGACGGCGGAGGTCCGCATCCACGACGAGCACCTTGCGGCGGATCTCGGCGGTTGCAAGAGCGAGGTTGCTGACCACGCTGGTCTTACCATCGCCGGCATTGGCGCTGGTGACCACCAGAACACGGGGGCGGTTACCGTTTTCGCCGACGAACAGGAGCGAAGTCAGCGCACAACGAAACGCCTCCGCGGCCACGCCGGCCTTGTGCTGCCAGGTCGCCAGTGCGACGTCATTCGATTGCTCGCGGGCGCGCAGAGCACGACTTCTCGGTTTCGCCGGCTGGGGGCCCGCCGCGTGGAGGACGTCGGGAGCCTTGCCGGACGAAACCGATGGGATCGAGCCGAGTTCCGTCAAATTGGTCCAGAGCTTGACCTCGCCGGGTTCCTGCAATGTGCGGTCAGCGCGCTCGCGAATCGTGACCATGACGATGCTGAGAAAAATACCAGCGAAAAGGCCGAGAGCCCCGTTGATCTTGAAATTAGGAAACACGGGAAAATCCGGTATTTCGGCCGGGTCGACCACGCGCACATTACTGGCATGCAGGGCGCTGGCGATCGAAGCTTGTTTGGTCTGCTGCAGCATGGTGTCATAGAGCTGCCTGCTGCTTTCCACCTCGCGCTTCAGGATGTTGTACTGGATGGCCTTTTCGTCCTGACCGGTGACGGCGCGGGTTTGCGCGTCATAAGCGGTCGCCAGCAAGTCCTCCCGCCGGGCAGCTTCGTGATAATCGTTCTCAATGTGCGTGATGATATCGGCGCGGGCCTGATCATACGTGCTTTGGATGGCCGCAAGTTCGGCTTCCGCCTGCCGGAGTTTACTGTATCCGGGGGTAAAAACCGCGCTCAAAGACGCCACCTGACTGCGCAATTCGTTCAGCTTTGACTCTGTATCGTGCAGTCTTTCGTCGTTCAGAACGTCGGCGAGAGCGTCGGGCGGGCTGCTTTTCGCCAGTTCGAAATGCGACTGTTTGGCGATGCGGTCGGCTGTGGCCGTCGAAAGCTGCAGTTGCATCTGCTGAAGCTTTTCGGTGGCGACGTTGGTATTTTCGTCCGTAAATATCAACCCGGATTGGCGTGCATAAGCCTGCAGCGCATCTTCGGCGCGCTGCAGATTTTCCCGCGCACCGTCGATCTCGTGGCGCAGCCAATCACCCATTGTGTGAGTGTTATCCAGCCGGGCCTCGGCGTTCTGCCGGGCGAATTCCCCCAGCAGAGTATTGGCATAATCGACCGCGAGCTTTGCGTCGGTAGAATCGACTGTCACTTCGAGCACGCGGGTGCGGGGCGTCGAAACGACTTTCAGGCTGTCCGTCAACTTCGAAAGCAACTCTTCGCGCTCGGTCAACACGACCTTCTCGTGCAGGTGAAGCCAACTGCGCCATCCCGAAGTTGCCAGCTTCGGTTTCCGAGAAGCGGCCCGCCCCGGGTCGAGTTTCGCCAAAACCCGTTCCTGCAGAGCTTTGCCCTCGATGAGTTTCGCCTGTGTCTGCTCCTCCGACGTGTCGTAGCTGGTATCGGTTGTGGTGGTTGGATTGGATTGTTTCATGTTCATGAAGTCCTCATTAACGTTTAGGACTTCAAGCGATGCGCGCGCGCGGAAAACAGGCTTCATCGGGATGCCGATGCCAACGCCGAGGACGAGGCCGGCGATACCGGAGAGCAGGATGGCCTTTTTGTGACGGCGGAGAATTCGCGCGTATTCGAACAGACCGCCGTCGGACTCGGCGTCGTCTTCCAATTCGTAGCCGTAGCGCGATCCCGACGACGAACGGGCGCGAAACCGGGAATCCGGAGGCGAACCGACTACTTCGACCCATGCCTGGACTCCGCTTGACTGCGGCCCGGGAGCCGGTCCCAGCGCGGGTGGCGACTGCTGAATGTGATTGGAATTTTCCATGGCTGAATTTACTCTCAATACCTGCCGTAGACGGCCATACCGGTGGCCGCATTTACGATTGCTTCGATGGTGCGGTACCCCGCGGTTTTCATGCCGCTGGTGGGGACGAAGAGGATGTCTTCCGGCATCAGAGACGTGTCGGCCGCCTTTCCGGCCAGCAGCAACTTGAGATTTATGGGAATTTCGGACCGATTGGAGGTGCCGGGAACGATCCGCAGGATTTTCGCCCTGTCAGGGGCTGCGGTTTTCACTATTCCCTCGGCGAGAGCGACGACCTGAAGGGCGGTAAGCGTATCGCTCTCTCCGATCGGGAAACCGCCGGGCATCGTGACGGATCCGACAACGTAAACCATTTCCGCCTTGGGCACGAAGACGGTGTCGCCCGGGCGAATCGCGATATTTTCTTCGGCTGCCTGCATGACTGCCTTTACGCGGACCGTCGCGACACTGTAGAGGCCGCTGGAACTGACGGTGGCGCCATGTACCGGGATCGCGCCCCACTTGAGGTCGCGGGTGATTTGTACGGTGGTTCCGGCATCCGGCCGCAACCCTCCGGCGAGCGAGAGGACATCGAATAGAGTCTTGCCGCCCTGCAATTGCCGGATACCGGGCATGTTGACGGCGCCGACGACGGAAACCGGCTGGCTGGCGTACTCGGTGACGTTGACCACGATATCGGGCTGTCTCAGAATGATGCCGAAGCGACTCTTCACCTGATCTTCGAGTTCCGCCTGAGTAAGACCGCCGGCGTGGATGCGGCCGATCACCGGGAGGCTGAGATCGCCATTCTGATCGATCCGGAAGAGCTTTTCGGTGAAATCGTCCGGAAGCTGGTCGACCACGAGCGAAATCTGGTCGTTCGGCCCGAGCAGATAGCTGGAGGTGGGCGCGTCCGGCGCCGGCGATTTGTTGACCGGCTCCGCGGCCGGCCCTGTCTGAGACCAGGCAAGCGTTGCGCAGGCGAGCAGCGAAATTGCGACGATTCGATGATTCATGAGTTGGTACTCCGACTGGCGTAAAGGCCGGGATTAGAGAGCTTGAATGTGGGCCGGGTCGATTTCCACCGACACCGAGCGTTGCAGCAGTTCGACGGAAATAACCAGTTGCCAGCTGGATTTTTTTCTGACCAACGTCCCTTCCAGCGACTTGAGAGGACCATGTGTGACCCGGATCCGCTGGCCTTCGCGCAGGAAAGGAGCAGGCTCGGCGCCGATACCGGAATCGACGATCGCGCGAATGGCGCCGATCTCCTCATCCAGGAGGGGGGCGGGACGGTCGCCGAAGCCGAGAATCGAGACCACACCGGGAGTCGTTATGATGGGCAGGCGTTTCTGGTGATCGAACCGGCAAAAAATATACCCGGGGAACAGCGGCGCCTCGGCGGTTACCGTGCGATCGGACCACCGCCGGCGAGTACGATAGACGGGCAGAAAAGGCTCATAGCCTCTGTCGTTCAACACAGTGGCGGCGATTCTCTCACCATTGGAGCGGGTGTGAATGCCATACCACGGGTATTGAGAGTTTGGAGCGGAAGTGACTGCGGGCGACACGGTGAACCTCCCTCTTTGAAATGGCGATTTTCCGATGGAGCGAAGCGCTCGCATCTTTCAGGTTTGCGGACGATCGGAGTGCGGGGGAAGACAGGCTATCGCCTTTTCTGCCACAAAAAGGCATTTGAAAAGGCATATATTATACCCGTAAATTACTCGGGTAATATTGAGCAATTAAAGCACACAGTACCGGTACTATTCAAACGATTTTTTTTGTGCGGTTGTGATAATAAGTACAGATCGCCGGGCGAACGCACTTGATGTCAGGGGCGACCTCCGTTTCACAAGTTTTTTTATAAGTCCTGATGTTTGTTCCGGAGAGCCGTAGAAATCGCTCGTCGATTCTATCTCTGCGGCGAACAAGGGCCGGCGTTGGTGAAGCACGATCTTTGCCTGGGATTTAATTTCTTAATGACCAATAGATAGATACAATATATATAACCAACGACAATAAAAGATAACAAAAAAGGATAACAAAGGGTGCGGCGGAAGACCTCGGCGCGAAAAGCCCGCGACGTTTGAGGACGGTCCACGCGGCCGAAACCGAAGAAAGGTCGGCCTCGGTTTGGGCCGTTATCGACAAGGCGAAAAGCCGCAGCGCGGATGTAAAACAACAGTCCGAAAAATTGACACAGGCGATTTTCGAGTGAAACAGAAATCGCCCGTCTCTAATTGATTCTAATGGTCGGGGCGGGGCGATTTGAACGCCCGACCCCCTGCGCCCAAGGCAGGTGCGCTACCAGGCTGCGCTACGCCCCGACAGTTTCTAGCTTTTTGATTTTAAACTACTTCTCCGAAACCCGCAACGTTCAGCCGGTCCTCGCCGTGTCAAAACCGTGCCAAAACTCCGACGCGGAGCGGGGACCGTGCCAAAATCGAGAAGTCGCAGTTTCAATAGTTTAGGCTGTCGTAGTTCGGGTGCTAATCGGTCGGAAGGATGCAATTCGAAGGTCCAAGGCCAATTGTCTTGGTCTTGGCAGTTTGCAACCTATTGGTTCTCTTGATCGGGTGGCGTTCTCCGCGCACCTGCTTTCAAAGCAGGGCTAATTCTGCATGAGCAATCGCGAAATGTTAGTCGAGACGGCGTGATTTCTCTTAGTTAGAAGCGCTAGAAAGGCGCCGCTTCGAAGCGGTGATCCGCATCCGCTCCTGACCCATATAGGTCGAACCAAGTGAAATCAAGCTGTCGAGGTCATTGCAATGGACGCGCCCGCCGGATGAGAATTTCCGCATAGGAGATATTCCGGGTGAGGACAATGAAGAATACGGAACCAGCGAAATTCATGACGACGAGCGAGTCCTTCCGCAAGCTCCTGCTCGCTCATTTCGAAGGAGACGGGGGAGCGTTTCGCTCGGCCGCCCGCGAATACATTAACGAGGAGCGGCGCAAGAATCATCACGTGGTCGCGCGCGACCTCGAGCGATTGCTTGCGTCTTACAACGGCCTGTCGGTCGTCCGGGGCAACAACGGTTTGAGTCCTCTCCCCGGAGGCTCGCGCGACGTACCGAAAGATAAAGAACGCGACGTCGCGCTGATCGAAATGCTGGAGCCGGCCCGGCGCCTGACCGATCTCGTCCTCGACGACGCGACCCGCCGGACCCTCGAACGTATCGTGGACGAGAACCGGAAGGCGGATCTGCTGAAAACGTACGGCGCGCGCCCGGCCAATCGCATCCTGTTCTGCGGCCCTCCGGGCTGCGGCAAGACGGTCTCGGCCGAGGCCATCGCGGCCGAACTCTATCTTCCGCTGGCGCTCGTCCGCTTCGACGCTGTCGTCTCCTCTTATCTCGGCGAAACCGCCGCCAATCTGCGGAAGGTTTTCGATTTTGCGCGCAGCCGGCCGATGGTCGTCCTGTTCGACGAATTCGACGCCATCGGCAAGGACCGCGCCTCGCTCGAAGAACACGGCGAAATCAAGCGCGTCGTCAATTCGTTTCTGCAGATTCTGGACGGATTCCGCAGCGATACGGTGACGATCGCGGCCACAAACCATCAGGGGCTGCTCGACCCGGCGCTCTGGCGCCGGTTTGATGAGATCGTCTTCTTCGATATGCCCGACGCCCCCGCCATTGAATGCCTGCTTCGTTCGAACCTTCGGCAAATCGGGATAAACCCTGCGCTCGACCTGCATGATCTCGCGCAGGAACTCGTTGGGCTGTCCCACGCCGATGTCGAGAGAATCGCCCGGGACGCAGTCAAAGAAATGCTGTTGACCGAACCGGGACCCGTGACGCCCGCCGCCCTCAAAGAAAGCAGCGTGCGCCAGCGGAAACGAACGGCTGTCGCCGGCGGCGCCGGGAAAACGAAGCCTCGACGGAACGGAAAGAGTCCCGCCCAATAACGTGCCTCACCATCCTGAAGACGAGCGGCATCCGCATCTGCCGCTGGTGCGGGTGGAGGAAAACCCGCCCCGCAGAAAACGTCCCGGATTCGGCGCGCCAAGACCGGCACGCGGTGAGCGCGCGGCTTTTGGCGAAGTACTTCTGCACAAAGTTGACGAGATCGAAACCGAAGCCCGGCGGATTCCGGCGGTCGACGGGTTCGCGCCACACCTGGTCTTTCGCGTGCCTTTGGCGGAAAAAGCCCCCGCCGACATGGTTGCCGACAAACTTCGCAATGCGGGGTTGACCGTGGTGAGCATCGAACCGGACCAGGCCGTCGTCGTTTTTCAGGACGGCGCGAACCTCCGGGAGTTCCGATAGGCCCTTGAGCAATACATGGCGGGTCCGAGAGTCATTGCCGGGGAGCGAGCCAAATCGACGCAGTGGGATGTATTTGAGTTCATTGAAGCGGGCCAGATGCGCAGCTGGTCGCGCGCGGATCGCATCGGAAATCGACTGAGCGTCGAAATAGGTTTGAACGGGGAGCGGATTGACAGGCAGCGCATCTACACGCTCGATGTCGAGCTCTGGCACCCGGGGCTCACGGAACTGGCGCGCCAGAAGATCGTGGAGCTGGAGACACTGGTTGGCCAGGACCGCGTGGATCAAGAGCGTTTCTCCGATCGATTCGTGGAAAATCTGCTCGCGGTGGCTCGTGTGAGCGTGTCACCTCTGCCACGTCGGTGTCTCTGCTCACCTCGAAGACGTAATCAGTTAACGATGCGTTCAGGAGCGGCACACGGATGGCGACTCCGTTCAGTTTGCCAAGAAGTTCGGGATAGATAAGCCCGATGGCTGTTGCTGATCCGGTCGTGGTCGGAATCAGTGACATCAGCGCGGATCGCGCCCGTCGAAGGTCCTTATGAGGAAGATCCACGATCACCTGTGTGTTGGTTACATCGTGAATAGTGGTGATGACGCCGTGACGAATCCCGAGAGCCTCATGGATGACCTTGACCACCGGAGCCAGACAGTTGGTCGTACACGAAGCTGCCGTGACGATGTGATGTTCGTCAGGTGAATAGAGCTGGTCATTCACCCCCATCACGATATTGAGTGCGCCCTTTGTCTTAACTGGGGCCGCGATCACGATCTTGCGGACGCCGCGCTTGAAGTACGGCACCAGCGCGTCAGTCGTGATGAGCTTGCCGCTACACTCAAGGACAATATCAACCCCGTTTGCTTCCCAAGGCACTTCATTCGGCTTCGAGCCATCCGTATCGTGACCGCATCGTCGGCCCGGTACGGGGCATTCTGCCAGCGGCGACGGTCAAAGGCATTGAGGAGCAACTGTCCGGTGCCTGCACCACCGAGATCGCAGCCTTCGACGAATTCACGGCGCTCCTCACCAATGCAGCACTGACTGCGGACTACGACCACATCATTTTCGACACCGCGCCCACTGGCCATACGATTCGGCTGCTACAGTTGCCAGGCGCCTGGAGCGGATTTCTGGATGAAGGAAAAGGCGACGCCTCCTGCCTCGGACCCCTTGCCGGACTTGAAAAGCAGCGCGCTCAGTACCGGCAAGCGGTCGAAGCCCTTGCCGATCCGCTGCGCACGCGACTGATCCTGGTCGCTCGTGCCCAGCAATCGAGTCTGCGCGAAGTCGCCCGAACGCATGACGAACTCGGGAAAATTGGGCTGTCGCAACAATATCTGGTCATCAATGGCGTCCTTCCCCGCAGTGAAGCAGCCCTCGATCCGCTTGCAGCGGCGGTCTGCGCTCGCGAAGGAGTGGTATTGCTGACCTTCCCGATGTACTCAGGCAATTGCCTTACGATCAGATAACCTTGAAGCCGTTCAATCTCGTCAGACTAGACGCCCTTCGGCAGTTACTCGCAGAAACGGTTTCGCGGAAAGTCAGCAGCATAGATCCACTGGTCGGCGCTCTTGATTCGCCGGCCTTTGATTCGCTAAGTGATGCCCCCAGCCTGTCGGCGCTCGTGGATGTCATTGCTGCCGACAAGCACGGTCTGGTAATGCTGATGGGCAAAGGCGGCGTCGGAAAAACGACGTTAGCCGCTGCGGTGGCCGTGGAATTGGCGCGCCTGCCAGTACACCTCACGACCTCAGATCCGGCCGCCAATCTCTCGGACACACTGGACGGGTCGATGGACAACCTCGCGGTCAGCCGGATCGACCCACACGTCGAAACCGAGCGCTACCGGCAGCATGTGCTGGAGACGAAAGGCGCGAACCTGGACTCCGAGGGCCGTGCCTTGCTGGAAGAAGACTTGCGTTCGCCATGCACTGAAGAAATCGCGGTCTTCCAGGCTTTTTCGCGCGTCATTCGAGAGGCTGGCCAGAAGTTTGTGTGACCCGTGTCTCGACACGGTCGTTCAGATCAGTGGCACTCCCGGGGTAATTGATGTATCCGATCTGCTGGGGTCCGATTCGGCTTCGTCCAACGCCAGAGTCATCGTATGCGCGGGCTATCCGCCGCACTCCTCCAGACGCACCCGATGATACGCCTCGCAGGTTGAGGCATATCCCACGATTTCGCCATAGATCTTCGCACCACGTGCCCGTGCGTGTTTCATCTCTTCCAGGACGAAGAACCACTCGTCGTCGCCCAGCACGAATCCAGTGCGGTCGCTCGAGAATGGCCGCGATCCCCGCTCCGGCCCTGATTCCAGTGCGTCGTCAGGATACGCATCATCGTGAAGCCGCGAAGAATCGACGGCGCGATGAGAGGGTCTACTCCGCCGACCAGCATCCACGGCGAGATGGCCCACTGGATGTTATGAAATGCATTGCCCAGCTTCTCTTCCAATCCCGTTTGGACTCAACGCGCCCATCCCTGGAACAACTACACGGCGTTTGGCTGCCACCTGCGTACATATGTTCTCCGACCTGCTTTCCTTACTGCTGCAACACCGCAAATCGGCTAACCGAATAGCCAAGTGCACCGCCCACGAACACGTCGGAGACAAAGTGCGCCGACAGGGTGAGCCGCGAAAAACCGACCAATGCGGCCATCCCGTAACTCACGTAAGGAACCCACTTATGATTCCCGTAACGCCGCGCCACGATCGTCGCGACCGAGAAAGCTGCGATCGCGTGACCTGAGGGCATACCGCCTCTGCTGTTGATGAAAGACCCACGGCTCTCGAACCAGCTGTCCGAAAAATTTCCCGTGGGCTGTATGGAAGCTGGCCGGGCGCGGTTGAAGGCATCCTTCAGAACAAAAGCCAGGATCTCGGAATCGGCCACGGCTTCTCCCGCGAGCAGAGCTGTCCCTTGCATTTTGTTGTCTCTGGAAATCAGGCCAGCAGCGTAAAGCGACACCGGGGCGACGACGGTGCCGATCGCCATCACGTTTCCGGTGAAGACACCATTGAACCCGGTGAACGTCGACGTCTTCCGGAAATAGGGGGCATCATGAGGATCGAGCGCGATGAGGGCCGCGGTCGTTCCCAGTATGGCAGCCACGGGAATCCAATTTCTCTTTTTGTTGAGTTTGGCCGGAAAGAGCCAAATTCTCGATTGGTCGTCTACGATATTTGGAATGATCCGCCCTAGCGATACGGGCCGCTGGTAGGGCGGAACAGGCTGTGGCGGGGGCGTGGGTGCGGACTGCGTTGAGCCGGCATCTGGCGGGCTCAACTGCGCAGTCAGCATGGGCGATACGGCCAGCTCGGCGAGAATTAACAGTGCGAAAACGGTCTTCATTTGTAATACCTCACTTGAGATATCTTGCCGGCATTCGAAAGGCGGGACTCCTTTCGTAAACTGTTGCGCGGCTGCCTGCGCGGTGAAGCGCGACGGCGGCGGCCACGCCACCGACTCCACCACCGATGATGCCAATTTTCAGTCTGTGCAGGCTCATTGATTCAGGGTTACTTTTCCGAGCTTTCTGGCACCGGTATCAAAGTCCAGAAGCACTTCCGCTTCCGCCGTGCCTCGCCATTTCGTGAAGGAATCGAGGATGATGCGAAGAATCACGCTTCGGTTTTCGATCATTACCTTGAACCACGCGAGCGTGCCCTTTTGCGGGAAATAGATACCCCGAAAACACAAGCGTGCAATCAGGTGGCTGATCTTGTACGGAACAGGAGCGTCGGCGATTTTGCTCATCGCTCTCCGCGTGGCCGCGGGGTCATAGGAATCGGTCCACGCCTGTTGCACTTCTTCATGCACGTCGGCCACGCTCATCTTGAGGGGGGTATGCGCCATCTTGAATGGCGCGAAGTCCAGCCAGTGCGTCGGCCGCGTCAGCCGCCCCTCTGTGGCCAGCCGTCGGTATAGCGGGGTGGAAGGAAACGGCGTAATCTGACCGAAGACCGGGAGTCCCGGCGGCCACTTCGCAATCTCCGCAAGCGTGCGTGTCGCCACGCCCGTCGAATCGTTATCCAGCCCGAAAATGAAGGACGTAATCGCATACACGTTGCGACGCGCCAGACGATCCAGCACCGCCGCATACTCGGATGGCTTATTGAAGCTTTTGTTCACGTCTTTCAGGTTGGCCGGGTCCAGCGACTCCATGCCTATAAAGATCCACTTGCCCCCGGATTCGGCGATCAGATCGACCAGTTCCTCATCCCGCAGCAGGTTGGCGCTGATCTGTCCGACCCAGGCCAGTTGAGCGCCGGCGGCGACGATCTCCCGCAAAAGGGACTTCGTGCGCTTCACATTGATTGCGAAATTGTCGTCCACGAAAAAAACCGCGACCTTGCCCCGATCTCGGCGTGAGCGGGCCTTCAATCGAAGCATTTCGTCCACTACGCTCGCGTTCGAACGAAATCGAATGGAATCCCCGAAGAAGCCGGTAACTGTGCAGAATTCGCAGCCGTAAGGGCACCCGCGGCCGGACTCGATCGGAATGAGATGAAATCCTTCGAACTGGATTCCGAAGCTCTTGAAGATGGGCCGAAGGAACGCCGGTATCTGATTGAACTGCGCGAGGTCGAGCGACTCCCAGGCGATCTTCGGATATTGTCCGAGGTCCGGTTTATGCTCCTGGCCAAATGCATCCAACGGCGCGTACACGTCCTTGAGGCAGCCGTTGGCCGCGTCCTCGATAATGTGGGGCCACGTCTCGTCTGCTTCGCCCAGCGCCACCGCATCCGCGTGGCGAACACCGCCGTTGCGCCCCAAAGCCTCATCGGGTAGTTCGGTCACATGCGGTCCGCCCATCACAACCGGGACGCCGGCAGCACGGAGCGCATCGGCTACGCGGTATGCGCGCGCGATCATCCGCGTCATAGCGCCGATACCAACCAGATCGACGGCCTCATCCTTCACGAACTGGACAAGCTCCGCGTCGTTCATGGGTTTCGCGTTGCCATCCAGCAGGATGACTTCGTGCGGCGGCGGCGTTCGAGCCTGTAGCAAAAACATCCACAGATGTGGCATGAAATTGCCAGTGATTCCATTGTCCGGATTGTGAAGAAGAATTTTCATAAAAAGATGCCGAATGTTGATCCGATTCTTTCACCGGCGCAGCAGCATCAAGGGGTCAGGGTTTTACGGATATGTTTGCGAGAAAATTTCCGCTCCAGATCCGGCCAGAATTCCTTGAGAATGTTCGACGCCATATCGACGCCAAGCTGACTGCCAAGTTTGGATATGCCGTCGGCCAGGTCACGATTCTCGGGATAGTATGCCATCGAAATAGCGACCGCAGTCGAGTTACCCGCGATCTCCGAGAAATTGAACTGCCCGCGGCCTGAATCGTTGTGGGTCCAGAAAATCTGGCCAACAGCGTATCCAAGTCTCGACCAGCCACCTCCTGTGCCGCGCCGGAAATAGCGCGGGTCCTGATGCAGAATCGTCGGGAAAACGGCTTCAGTCATGTAATCGCCGATTATGTAGTCGGCATAAGAGGTGGCGAAGTAGTGCGCATACCCGCCAACTCCCTGACCGAAGGACCGATTGGCGTCTGTCAGTCCAGCCTCAGCGCCGAATAACACGCCCAACGCGACAGTCCCGCGATCAAAGGAATCCAGTGTCGCAATGTGGAATTTTTCGGATGGCGTGATCGGCTTATAGGGCACGAGCATGGGCGATGTTCGAAAGTTCGGAATGATCCAGAAGATACGTTTGGACTCCGGCTCAGGCGGTGAGGTCGTCGCGGGCGCAGCCTGCTGACAAAACACCGGGATCGGGAGCAGGCCCATCAGCAGGACGACTCGGTGATATCTCTTCCCGCTGCAAGTCCGGAGACGGAGGTGCCCGCTCCGCGGCTGGCTGTTCTGGTCAGGAATCGCAGGCTTCGATATCACGTTCGTCGGGATGCAAGGATTCACCTTATTCAGGGAGACGCCTGCGATGGACTTTTGTTCATGACGATTCGTTCATTTGGGCCAGGTTCGAGCCCCATACGGCTCAGCGTTTTCATTTGTGTCGGAGGAAAATGACCCCTGAAGTACCGCTGGATGACGATATGTTCATTAACTCGAGCTTTCCAGCAAAGGGGTCGATACAGGGAGCAGGAGTCAAGACCAATATGATCAATCCAGTTTCTTCCGCATCGGCAGTGTCACAGGCCGTTGCCCCACAGAATACAGCGCAAGCCAAGGCTCAACCGGCTTCGTCTTCCGAACCTGCGGACTCGGTTCAGCTAAGTCCGAAGGGGCAGGCCCAGGCGTCCGGCGACGTCGATCACGACGGCGACAGTCACTAATTAACCGGAACGCACCTCACCGAGTGGGGTGGCGAACCCGCGAATCGAGCGCTACAGCTGCCGATTGCAGAGACTCAGATGTTCCGCCACCGCCCATTCGCTCCACTCGCCCTTGCGGTACCTCGATGCCTCTGGCGTCTTCAGAAATCAACATAAGTAGTCGATGGTTGACACACCAATACCCGGCTCACGCCTTTTTGCGACGAATAACAATGCCTGTTTGTCGCGAAAAAGCCGTAGCCCGCCAAGTTTATTTGCTCACTACCAGAACTGAAAATGAATCCGGCATCATAGGTGCTCTGCCGGCGGTTGCTTCAGCCGGCGCCGGATCGGGCAGCGGGCCGTAATCTGCGGCCTCAAGGACTCGTTTTCGCGTTTTTCCGATAACGGCAACAACGTCGTCCGCGGTGGCGGAGCATCGTCGCCGGAGTTTCGCTGTCAAACGCGGGTTGAACCGGTGGCGTTGCTCGGTCTGGGGGCGCGCCTCTTAGCGATCCATCGACCAATCCTCCGTCGATCGAAGACGCATTTGCCTGGCGGCATGCAAATCTCCCGCACCACCGGTTTACCGCAGCCCTGATCATTTTTGCAAATGCGAATCGCAGCGTCAAAACCTGAGAGCGCTTTACTACTTGAACTGGCTGGATAGATAATTCAGGATCGCTTGGCGATCCTGCGGCTTCATCGGAGCACTCCAACCAGCCATCTTGTCAATCTCGCGATCCCACTGGGCACGAGTGAGGTGCTGTTGCTGCATCATGTGGTTGTCGTGGCAGCCGAAGCACGCTGCCTTCAAGGCGTCGGGCGGTGGCGCACTGGCGGGTGGAACCGACGCGGGCACCGCCGGGGCGTTGGCGGAAACCGTTACGCTCACCGGTTGCGCCACATTCCAGAGATAACCGGAGGGGTTCCACTCTTCGACGAGCGGTTGGGTCTGGCCAGACATGTTCGTGGCCCGCGAGATCAGTTGGTATTCGCCTTCCACAGGCTTCCAATCGATTTGCCAGAGACGCCAGCCATACTGGGTCGCGCGCCCTCCCAGCCTGGCCGGCTTCCAGGTTTTGCCACCATCGGTGGACACATCGACTTGGGCCACAGGGGAAGCGTTGGACCACGCGGTACCCTGCACGCGTACGGGTCCAGGTTTCGCCCACGCGGCAGGAGTCGCAATCACCGATTTCACGTTGAGGTCGGTTACGGGCACCATGTCGGCGGGGCTAACCGCGGTGCCCGGCGCGACCGGCCGCGGCGGATGGCGATATGCGGACTTCATCCAGAAGCCATCGAACTCGTGATCCAGCACTTCAATGTGCTGCAGCCATTTCACCCATGAATCCGACGCCCAGCCGGGCGAGATCACGCGCAGCGGGAATCCGTGCTCGACCGGCAGTGTCTGGCCGTTCATTTCATAAGCGAGCAATGTATCGGGATGCAACGCCTTAGCCGTCGGGATGGAGCGCTGAAAATCAGACATCTTCCCCAGAGGGACGTCGGCGCCGGCGAAGAGAACTTCCTTTGCAGCGCCCTGGATACCGGCTTTTTGCAGAACGTCGCGCAACCGCACGCCGGTCCAGCGCCCGTTGCCGACCGAGCCGAAGGCCCACTGGGTACCGGCCACGTGCGGCTCGTAGAAGCTTCGTCCGTTTCCCGCGCACTCGAGCACGCTGACCATTTCGACGCGTGGAAGCTTTTTCAGATCGGCCACGTTAAGGGTGATCGGACGATCGACCTTGCCGTCGACCTTCAGGTTCCATTCCGCGAGGCTCACTGTGGGCGTGTACGTGTGGCAGCGCACAAAGAAACGATCGATGGGGGTGATCCAATCGAGGAAACCGTCAAGCGGCATTTCCAAATCTTCCGGGCGTGGCGACCGAACGATCATCCGCGCCTGATCGGCCCGATCGGCGCCGCGCAGAATACCAGTGAGAACAGTTGCGGCGGCAGCGAAGAGCCTGCGGCGCGTGATTGAAGTCATTTTCTCTCCATTTCCCAATTCGTGCCCCCCGATGTTAGCTGATTCGAATCCAGCCGGCATGAATCGCAAACAGCGAGACCGCGGCCGCCAGTATCCAGAGAAGAACTCCCTGGGCCATTACGCGGATTCCGGCACGCCTGACAGTGGCGGCGCTGATGCCGGTTCCGATCAGAAACAGGGTGAGCGCCATCCCGATATGAGCGGCGCGAACGAACGCGCCAAACAGGGGCGCCATGCCGCGGAAGGAAGCCCGCACGAAGGCAGCGAGGCAAAAGAAGACAATGAACCACGGCATTCTGATACGCGCTTTGGTCTTCCGGGTCCACGCCGTCAGCAACGCAACGGGAATAATCCAGAGTGCCCTCATCAGCTTGACTACTGTCGCCACGGCAAGAGCCTTCGGTCCGAACCTGGCGGCGGCGCCCACCACGGAGCTCGTATCGTGGATTGCCAGCGCGGACCAGAGGCCGAACTGCGTTTGGGTTAAATGCAAAGCTAGGCCGATCAGCGGAAACAGAAACAGCGCCACCGCGTTCAGCGTGAAGACAGTTCCCATGGACATGGCCAGTTCGTCTTCGTCCGGATCGAGAACGGGCGCGATAGCGGCGATTGCGCTGCCCCCGCAAATTGCCGTGCCGGCGGTGACGAGAAATGCTGTCTTCGAGCCAACCTTCAGCAGGGCGCCCAGCACCAGATCTCCGGCGGCTTCGCCTTTCAACTGTGACAGGGCATCTTCTGCCCTCTGGGTGATCTCGTGCAGTTGTCCGGCGTATTGCAGGAGCAGATTACCGGCCTGACTGAGGCGCACCCCGGAGGCGCTCCGTTCAAACAGCTTTGTTCCAAGCTCCTCTTCCAAGGTTTTGATCTGCTGGGTAACGGCCGGTTGAGTGAGGTACAGAACCTCGCCCGCTTTGCGGAAACTCAGATGTTCGGCCACCGCCCGGAACACCTTCAGCCGGAAGTTTTCAAGCATCGAATCCAAGCATACAGGGGCAAGAGCTACTTCACGCCAAATCTCCTCAGGATTCCGATTTTCGCGAAGTCTACTATGCTCAGATACAGCAAAACGGCACCCAGAAGACCAAATACAACCGCGGGCGGCAGAGGCGACATCAAAATCCCCTGTAATGCCATCAGGCTGACAATCGCAAGGTCGGCGCAGGAACTTCCCACCATCCACCGGCTGGGACGCGAGCGCCACAGGTGACCTCGTTCCCGAACCAGGTAGACCGTACCTTGTCCTCCGAATACCAGAGTGAGAAAGACGAGAGTCTGGATTTGGTCCAGTGGTAACCGTAATAGGCGCAGCCCGGTTAAGAGGACTGACGTCGAGAAGAGAACAAGCAGACCGGCGAGCGGCGCTGCAGTGAGCATCAAACTTCGGATTTGCCATCGCTCCGGCCGCTGCGAGAACGAAACGCGATCAGTGGCGATCGACATCGTCACAAAATCGTTGGTAAACAGCAGCAGCACGATCAGGACCGGCGTCACGACCAGTGTTCGTGTAAGTATGACGCCGAGCGTCAGGAAAACGGCGATCTCGAGAGTCTTGATGATTTTGTTGAGGGTGTACGTCAGCATCCGCTGATAGATGCGGCGGCTGGTTTCAATCGCCGCGACTACGTCGGTGAGTCCGGGGTTAGTCAGAACGATACTCGCGGCGGCTTTGGCCACGTCAGTTGCATTCGCTACCGCGATGCCCACCTCAGCCTGTTTGAGCGCCGGAGCGTCGTTCACGCCGTCGCCCGTCATGCCAGTGACATGACCTGCTCTCTGCAGCGCCTGGACAAGACGAAACTTATCCTCCGGGAAGACGCCCGCGAAGATGTCGCAGTCGACGGCGGCCTTATCCACATCCGCGCGCAGCCGCTCGGAAGAGCAAGCCTCGCCTGCGATTCCGACTTGCCCGGCGACCGTGCGCGCCGTTGCGAGCCCATCGCCGGTAATCATCAAAACGCGAACGCCGAGGTTATGAAGACTGGCGACTAATGCGGGGGAATCGTCCCGCGGCGGATCGAGCAACGCAAGAAAGCCTGTGATCGCCAGATGATCTTCCGGCCCCGCGGCCACTGCCAGTACGCGGTAGCCTTGCGCCGCAAGTCCCTCGGCTTCGGGAAGAGTGGACGTGCCGATCAGATTGTCAATCGTACCGGGGGCTCCTTTAACGATGCGCATGGCTTCCGTTCCGCGATCGACCTGCGCCTCGGAGCATTTTGTTGAGGGGTCAAATGGAATAAAACGGCGCAGAACAAAGCCTGTTGTTTCCACGCCCCGGTTTTTGGCTGCCGCCAGAATCGCCATGTCGATCGGGTCCTGCGTCGCTTCATCTGAGGCGAGAACGGCGTAGCGTATCACGTCCGCTTCTGAGTAAGGCGGTACGGGCGTTACCTGCGACAGAGATAACTCATTCTTCGTTAGAGTTCCGGTTTTGTCCGTTGCAAGCGAATCCATGGCTGCGGCTTCCTCGATCGCCCGCAGCCGGCTCACCAGCACTCCCCGCTGCGCGAGTTCCTGCGTGCCGATCGCGGATGCCAGGGTGAAAGTGGCCGGCAGAGCGACCGGGACGGATGCCACCAGCAGCATGAGACAGAAAGGAAGAATGTCGCTCCATCCCATACCGGTCCACAACGCGAAACCCAGAACTGCCGCAGACACCACCACGTCAAACGCAACCAGGTACTTCACGATCGTAAAGATCATCTGCTGCAAGTGACCCGCACCTTTTGCCTCGCGCACCAGCTCCGCAGTCTTTCCGAAATAAGTGTGGATTCCGGTAGCCGTGACGACCGCAGTGGCCTCACCTCGCCGGATGATCCCGCCCGCATAAGCAACGGCTCCGGCGGAAGAGTCGACGGGAGCCGATTCGCCCGTCACCGCCGAGTGATCGACCAGCGCATCGCCGCCCACAAGACGCAAGTCGGCTGGCACGATATCGCCGACCCGAAGATAGATAAGATCGCCCGGCACGATGCCTTCGGCCGCCATCCGCTGCCAGCCGGCATCGCGCCGCACGCGCACTTGAATCGCAAGACGCCGTCGTAGAAGCGAGAGCGCCTTCCGGGCATTGCCCTCCTGCACAAAGCTCAATGCGGCGTTGAATATAAGCAGGATGGCGATCACCACCGCCTCGATGTTCTTGTGCAGTAAGAGTTCGAGCGCGATGGTGGCCTCAAGCATCCAGGGAACGGGGGCCGAGAGCTTACCCCACAGTGCTCGAAGCGGATGGTCGGGTTCTTCCGGTATGGAATTAGGCCCGTACAGCTCAATGAGTTCCGCAGCCTCCTGCGTGGTCAATCCCGAGGGGATGTCAGCATGGATACCGGTCAAGCTTCGCCACCCGCGGATTCCCTCGTCATCTGAAGAATTACATCCTTCACGTACCCGAGTATGTACCACCAATGCGAGTCACAAACGGCGATGCGGTTGGAACTGCACTATCGGATTCCGTCCGGATTCGAGAGATCATCTTTCCCGCGGTTCAAGGCCACATCGACTTTTTCTTCTTCAGCGTATCCTGAAAGTCATGAACGGCGACTAACGCCGAATCGCTGACGGGCCGCCGATTTTCTGAGAGCCGCGTTCGATAGGCTTAGCGCCAGCGCTGGACACTCCAACCGCTGAGCCACCTGACGAGCCTTCGGTTATGTTATCGAGTAGCCCCGCGTCTACTCCACTGGTTCCCAGGAATGGTCGGGGTCGAAGCGGGTTATCGGCAGCGGCGTCTTGCCTGGAACAGGCGCAATATCTTTTTGATAGATCACCCCGTCCTGATTCACGATGAACGTGTGAATTCCGGTCACTTCGTATTCGGCGGGCCACGCCAGCAGACCGAATCCGCCAATCAGTTTACCTTTAACGAGATAATTATGCGCTTCCCCAGGCGCACCGGGTCCCTGCCCGTCGAGAACGCGAAAATAATATCCGTGGTAAGGCTTAGCTTGTCCTTTGAGCGCGCCATCCCACCCGGCGCGGGCGAGAGCTTCGGGAATCAGCGGCTCGCTCTCGCCTTCCCAATACAGCCCGTCGTGATGGCCCGGCGTGCTCATCAGACGGGGCGCGTACTCAAGCAGACCGTCGTTGTTGCGATCCTCGGAAGCGTACTTCATCTGCGCCTGCACGTACCCCCGGCAAACTTCGATCGCATCCAGTTCGTCGGTGCCGATGCGCCGCGCGCGCATTTCGACCGGGGTCTCAGAGGCGTCAAAGCTCCATTTGCCATTGGTGCGGACAATCGGCACCGGAAACGGCCAGTCCTCATCGCCGATCGCCAGGATCGCGCGATTAGGGTGCATGGACGAGATTTCGAGCCGGTTTTTGGCGCGCGCCAGACGCGCGAATTCAGCTTGTTCGGCGCTATCCCGAGCGAGGTCTCCGGAGGTGAGAATTCCTTTCGCTTGCGGGCCGAGAATGGCCAATAGCCGAGTGAGGTCGCGGTTGTCCGCAGCATTGATGATGGCCTGGGCCGCGGCCTCGGGAGAATCGAAGCGCTCCTGCGCGAATGCGGGGGCGCCGTATGCAATCACCAACACTGCGCAAATTGTAAAGAGTCTTTCAGTCATGACTACCGCCTCCCTCCGCCGCGCATGCCGCCACCACCAAATCCGCCACCGCGCATCCCTCCGCCGAATCCGCCGAAGGTGCGCCCGGCTCCCATGCTTGAAAAGCCGCGGTCGCTTTGCATGCGCGCCATCCCACCATTGTGATAACCGCCGAACACGCTGTGACTTCCCGTCCAGCCGCGCTGCTCAAATGCCGGATTTCCGAAGCGCTGCTGAGGTGCCGACTCACCCCGATTGAATCCCTGAACGCGGCCAGCTCCGAATCGCCCGGCCTGGCCACCGCCGAAGGCGCCCGTGCCCGCGAAGCGGCCCGCCACCTCGCGATTAGCATAAGGTACACCGAGCCGGTGTTCCGGATTGTGCATCCACGCTGAATTCCCCAACGGTCCTCCTCCCTGGAAATTCCGGAAACCGTAGCGATTAAAGAAGGAATGATCCATATAGATATTCCCGCCGTACCAGTCTGGAGCCCATCCCCAGCCGCCCCAGCCCCAGCCACCCCAGCCACCGAAGTAGAGGCCGAGATCGATGCCCGGATACCACCCGAGCCCCGCATCGATACCGGGATAGAACAGAGGCGGGTAAGCGCCCCACGCCGGCGGTCCCCATACATAGGCGGGATTGTAATTCGGCACGTACCACATATCCGGGTCTGCGGGCTGGATGCTGATTGTCGTCTGGCCGCCCTGGCTTTGATTGGTGACGGTCTCCTGCGGTGTCGAACGAAGCGTCCCTTTGGCTTCAGCCTCGGCGCGCATGCGCTGCACTGCCTGCATCACGTCCGCTTGCTGGGCGAGAAACGCGTTGCCAAGCTGCGTGGTCCAGGCGATGTCCTGGCTCAACCGGGCGAGCACATCGGGAAACGCAACCAGACCCTGGACACTAGGATCCCAATTCTCTTTTTTCGCCTTGTCCATGAGTTTCGAGGGCTTCCAGTGCGGATGGTCGCGTACCCATTGTTCGGCCTCGGCAATCTCGATTGGGTAGGTCGAAGCGGCGAGCACCTCACCCACAAGGGGATCTGGGTATAAGGCTATCGGCGCAACGAGATCGTCGAGCTGCTGTGGAGGCATTGGCGTCCCCGAGGGCACGCCCGGGCCAGAAGTGTTTTGCGCTGCGGCAACCGCATGCAGGAGAAAGAGAGCGACGACTATCGCTGCGCCATAACGACGTGGTTCACCTGGCAGATAACCATATTGTTGACTCTTTGCAGACCCCGCAGTAAGTCCAGAGTGACCGTGAAAGACGAGCACTCCATCTTCGCGGGGAGGCTTGGGTATGGATAGCGCTGACAAGTGTCGTCGCATGGCCGAGTCCTCAGGGGCGGGGGTCATTGGTGTCCCTACCCCGAACTGCGACAATCATCCGATACCGATCTTGACCTTTGATGTACCCTCTCATGGTCTGTTGGCTCCTCAGTGCTTCTGATAAAACTCTACGGCGCGAGCGATCAATCGCGTACTCTGAAAACTCCTGGTCTTGACCCCAGGGTTCCCCAGTGCCAACCGGGATCAGCAGACACTCTGCGGTCGCTGGAGGCGTTGCGGAGATCCAGTTCGGTGCACTACCAGCTCTGTTGTGAGTATCCAGATTGATAGCTGCTCACCGCATTGATAGCTGCTCACCGCTCAAAAGGCTGTTCGCGTTCCCTTCGGAATCCGCGTTCAACCTCGCCGGAATCAGCACGCTACGGCACTCCTTCCCGTAGGTTAGGCTCGGAGATGTATACCGCACCGCAGCCGTTGCCTGACTCCTCAGGCGCGCTACTCATGGATGTCCCTGCGTGAATTGGACATCCGTCAGTTTCCATCCGCCGCCCAGCGCTTTATATAGTTGCACGACGGCGAGGAGCCGGTCGCGCCGGGTCAGGGACAGGGCTATCTCCGCCGGAAACAAGAGTTGTTGCGCTTCGAGGACTTCGTAGTAGCTCGCCAGACCACCTCGATATCGTTTGTTTGCAATTTCAACGGAATCATTCAAAGCGGACACCTCGCGCTCCTGCTGTTCCTCGACCTCTATCAGTTTTTGCTCTGACGTGAGCGCATCCGAAACCTCCTGGAACGCCTTGAGAGTGCCCTGTAGATACTGGAGTTTTGCCTGCTCGAACTCAGACATGGCTGCTCGATACTGGCCTGTCAACTGCCCCCCGGTGAAGATCGGGCCCGCGGCCCCCGCGGCCAAAGCCGCAACCGATGCTGATCCGCCGGTAAGCGCCGACAGTTCCGGGCTCACCCGTCCAAACAACGCCGTCAGGCCAATCGTGGGGAAGAAGTCAGCCTTCGCGATGCCAATTTTCGCTGAGGCGCCGATCAGAACCTGCTCGGCCTGAAGAAGATCGGGACGCCTTTCCAGAAGCGAGGACGGCAGGCCGACAGGGATGGCCGTCGGAATCTGCGCCCCATCTTTCGGAGGATCACGCCGAATGGCGCCGGGGTTCCTTCCGAGCAGGACACAAATCTGGTCCTCTTTGATGGCGATTTGGCGCTCGATGTCGGCTACGCTACCGGAAGCCTCCGCCAACGCCGATTCCGCTCTGGTCACCGCCAGACGGGAAGTAATTCCCGCGCCGTACCGGCGGTTGAAAAGAGCGTAAGTCGACTGGAATGCGGCAGTGCTTGTGCGCGCGATGGACAGCCGGCGATCAAGTTCCTGCAGTTCAAAGTAGGCTTGGGTAATATCGCTAACCAGCGAGAGCATAAGTCCGCGACGGCCTTGCTCAGTGGCGAGAAACTCGGCGAGCGCTGCTTGATTCGATCTTCGTATTCGCCCCCAGACGTCAGCCTCCCACGTGGTGGAAAGGCCCGCCAGGAAAAGATTCTCTGTCGGTCCATTGCCGGGAAGAGACAGCTCTGGAGCTGACTTATACACTCCGCGATCACGCTGCGCGCCTAGACCGTAACCGACGAGGGGAAAGTATGCGGATCGGGCCACGGCCACTAAATTCCGTTCCTCCTCCACTCGGGCGATCGCCGTAAGCAGATCCTTATTATTCTCCAGAGACTCTTTGATCAACACTCCAAGGTCGGGATCGGGATATGCATCCCACCATGCCAGATCCGCAAGAGAGTCGGATTCCGCAACCGTTTGTCCCCGAAATGCAGGGGGCGCTGAAACGATCGGCCTCTTGTAGTTCGGACCAACAACGCAGCTGGCGAGGATGCAACCGAGCGGGACGCAAAGCCAAGTATTAAGCTTCATGACTTCCTCCTCCACGAGCGAACCTTCTGCCTGGTGAATTCGACGAAAAAGAAGGTTACCGGAACAATGAAGACCGCAATTAGGGTCGCAGCCAGCATCCCGCCAATCACAGTCGTACCCAGAACCTGCCGGGCCACGGCTCCTGAGCCGGAAGCGATGGCCAAAGGAAGGGTGCCCAGAATGAACGCGAACGCAGTCATCAGGATGGGGCGCAGACGTAAGCGGGCGCCCGCGAGCGCGGCGTCGGCGAGGGCTGTACCCTTCAGTTGCTCCGATCGGGCAAACTCTACGATGAGAATGGCATTCTTCGCCGCAAGTCCGATTAGCATGACCAGTCCAATCTGGGCATACACGTTGTTTTCGAAGCTCCTCATCCATAAGGCCAGAAACGCGCCCAGGACGGCTATGGGAGTTCCCATAAGAACGCTGAACGGTAAAGCCCAGTTTTCGTATTGTGCTGCTAAAATAAGGAAGACGACCAACAGGGAGAGTCCGAACACTGCAGCCGGGCTAACCTCTTCCTGAGCCTTTTTTTGCTGATAGGAGAGCGCATTCCATTCGAAGCCCATGTCGCGCGGAAGCACACCTTTAGCTACGTCTTCCAGAGCGTTCATGGCCTGCACCGTGCTGTAGCCTTTGGCTGGGGTACCCGTAATTTCGACCGCGCGATATTCGTTAAAGCGGGATGTGAATTCCGGTCCTTCGCGCGTCTCGATGGACACCAGTGACGATAGCGGCAGCATCTCGCCCTTGGAATTTCTGACGTAGAACTTCTTAACGTCTTCAGCTTTCGTGCGATAGCCGGACTCGGCGGCAATGTAGACCTGCCACGCACGTCCAAATCGGTTGAAATAATTGACGAATAGAGATCCCATGAAGGCGCGCAAAGTGCGGTAGACATCCTGCAGCTCGACGCCTTGTTTAAGGGTCTTGTCGCGATCTACATTGGCGAACACCTGAGGTACTCGGGCATTCAGGGAACTGTTCAGGCGGGCGAGCTCGGGCCGCTTTTGGGCGGCATCCATGAACTGATCGACGTTTTGCGCCAGGTAGTCGACGGAATGGCCGGCGTGATCCTCCACCATGAAACTGAACCCGCCCGAGGTGCCGACCCCGGAAATGGCTGGAGGCGCGAAGGCAAAAGCGCGCCCTTCCGGCAGCTTGTCAATGCGGGCATTTACCGAATCCATGATGGCCTGCAAGCTGGTCTCGTCGCTCTTGCGCTCATCCCAGGGCTTCAAGGCGACGAAAACGAAAGCGCTATAAGTGGCGTTCGTCTGAGTGAGGAGACTGTTCCCGACCACCGTGCTGTAGTACTGGACGCCCTTGGTATCCTTCAGAACCTCCTCTACCCTGCGAGTGAAGGCGTCGGTCCTCTGCAGCGATGCCGCATCGGGAAGCTGGATGTTCAGGTAGAAATAGCCTTGATCTTCGGTCGGCAGAAAGCCGGAGGGGAGCTTACCTCCCAACAGGACGGCCGCAACCGCGACCCCTGCGAGAAAGAGCATACTAAAGCCCAGCTTCCGGATGAGCGACCCACACGCACGTACATATCCGTTGGTCGCCCGGTCGAAGGTTCGATTGAATCCTCCGAACAGGCGTTGCATCCGACCGTCGATCCCATGGCTCGGTTTGAGCAGAAGCGAACACAGGGCCGGGCTCAGTGAGAGAGCGTTGAAAGCGGAGATGAGCACCGAGATGGCAATTGTCACGGCGAACTGCTGATACAGGCGGCCAGTAATTCCCGGAATGAAGGCGGTGGGAACAAAAACAGCCGCCAGGATAAGGGCAATCGCAACCACCGGGCCGGAGACTTCTTCCATCGCCTTTAGTGATGCTTCCCTGGGCGTCAAACCACGGGCCATGTGGGTCTCAACCGCCTCAACAACGACGATGGCGTCGTCAACGACCAAGCCGATTGCCAGCACCAGACCGAAGAGCGAGAGGGAATTGATGCTGAATCCGAGCAGCGGGAAAAAGATGAACGTACCGAGGAGCGACACGGGAACAGTGAGGGTGGGAATCAAAGTCGCCCGAAAGCTTTGAAGGAAGATGAACACCACGAGGATGACTAGAATCAACGCCTGCCACAACGTGTTGACGATTTCACGAATACCTTCTCTGACCGAGAGCGTTGTATCCAATGAGACCGCGTAATCCACATCGTCCGGAAACTTCGACTTCAGATCCTTCATCAACTTACGCACGCCATCCACGGCTTCCACAGCGTTGTATCCGGGGAGTTGAAAGACGTTGATGATCGCGGCCGGAGCCCCGTTCAGCCGCCCGACAACATTATAGAGTTGCGCGCCGAGCTCCACTCTAGCCACATCGCGGAACCGGAGCACGGAACCGTCAGGATTCTCGCGAACGATCACGTTGCCAAAGTCTTTATCGGTTACCAGGAGTCCTTGGGCCCGCATAGTGTAGGTGAACTGTTGCCCTGGCGGCGCTGGTTCCGCACCGACCTGTCCGGAAGGGTTAACCGTGTTTTGTTGCTCGATCGCCTTAACCAGATCGGGGACGGTAACTCCGAGGCTTGCCAGACGATCCGGGTTAACCCAATTCCGCATCGCATAGGCGCCCGCTCCCTGTACAACGACTGAACCTATACCGCGGACCCGGGTGAGCGCATCGGCAATGTTGATGTAGGCATAATTCGCCAGGAACGTCGCGTCCCGCGATCCTTTTGGCGAAGAAAGCGCGATGATCATCAGAGGACTGACGTGGGATTTGGCGATCGTGACGCCTTGCTCTCGAACGGACGGCGGGAGCTGTGGCAACGCCCGGTTGACGCGGATTTCCGAAAACACTTCGGCAATATCGGGATCCATACTCAGGTCGAAGTCAATCCGCAACTTCATTGTGCCGTCGTTGGCGTTGAACGACCGCATATAAGTCATACCTTCAACGCCCGCCATCGCTTCTTCAAGCGGTGTCGCGACCGAGCTTTCGATTGTCTGTGCGTCCGCGCCCACGAAATTGGTCGTGACGACGATCTCCGGGGGGGCGATGTTGGGGAACTGAGCGATGGGGAGACGCCCCGCCACGATCACGCCGGCCAGTACGATGAGAATCGAAATCACCATTGCCGTAACTGGCCGGTTAATGAAGAATTTGGACATTTCGCGTATCTGGCTTTCGAATCTTCCGGTTTACTCCGTCTGTAAGAGGGGCAGTTTAGCGGGCCTGGGGTTAACCGTGTCTCCCGCCCGGACCTTTTGAAGTCCCTCGATCACCACTCGGTCGGATGGGTTTAATCCCTGCTCGATGAGCCAGTACGATCCGATCCGGTCCCCTACCGTTACGGCGCGGACCTCGCACTTGTTGGACGGCCCTACGACAAAGATCTGGTAACCACCCTGCAACTCCTCGACGGCGCCCTGGGGGAGCAGCAGCGCGGCTTTCCGGATGCTGGTCGCGGCGCGAATCTTGGCGTACTGGCCCGGACGCAGGACATTGCCCGGATTCGGGAAAAGACCACGAATCCGGAGCGTACCTGTTGAGGGGTTGACCTCGCGACCGATTATATCGATCGCGCCGCCATGCGGATAGGTTGTTCCGTCCGCAAGGACCAGTTCGAGTTTCGGCCCTTTATTCGCATCGCCGCCCAGCAAAAACGATCGCAATCCCAGATACTCCTGCTCGCTTACGGGAAACTCCACAAAAATGGGATCAATTTGGGAAACGGACGTCAGCACAGATCGCTCGTTTGTTCCGACGAGGTCACCGATGTTCGCGACGCGGATTCCAGCGATGCCGTCGACTGGAGCGGTCACACGAGTGAAACCTAGGTTGAGATCAGCCCCCTGGAGGACACTCTGGGCGACATTCACATTAGCTTCGGCCGTCGCCACTTGTGCCTTCGCCCGTTCATAACGTCCCTGAGCGGCCGCGACCGAAGCCTTGTTGGCAATGTTCGCCTGTACCGCGTCATCCAGTTCCTGCTGGCTCACGGTACCGTCGGAGACCAGCGGTGAATAGCGCTTCACGTCCAGTTCGGTCTTTCCCAGAGTGGCTTGAGCACGGTCGATTTCGGCTTTCGCCTGGTCCACTTCCGCGTTTGCCTCGGTCAACTCGGTTTTGGCAGCCTCAACCCGAGCTTTGGCTTGATCCACGAGAGCCTGGAATGGTCTCGGGTCAACTTGAAACAGCAAATCGCCCTTCCTGACCAGCGATCCCTCTTTGTAGTTCTGCGACAAGAGATACCCGGTGACCTGAGAGTGGATTTCAGCATCGACGAAACCGACGGTCGTGCCAATCCAGTCGGAATAAATGGAGACATCTCGCTGCACCGGCGACGCGACATAAACATCCGGAAGCTCGGATCCCGACACGGCTTTCCTGGCGCAACCGCCCGACCAGAGCGACAATGCAAAAACCAGACCGAGCGAGATTGGGCAGTTCATCATCATCGGCAAACAAAAGAGAAACCCCGAAGCTCTACCGAAGCGGCACGCGGCCTCCTTGAACCTTCATTGGATAATGGATTCTAACATCATTCATTCATTTTGATTGAAGAACAGAGGGCCGCCTTCAGGTACCTCCGGCGCCCGGCCTGCTGCCCGTGACGCACTGCGTTCCCGGCAAGGGCGGATGAACAGGACACGGTTTTTATCAGTACCAGAGAATTCGCGCGCACTCCAGCGGAACTGACGCCAGCCCGCGATGCCGAGGATCGGTTCTAGTTGCAGACGGGTTTCGGGACCACCGCCGTACAGTTCAGATGTAAAACCACGGTAATCGGGAAAATTCGCCGGATTGTTCGAATCGAGCAGAAAAAGCCGCGCTCGTCCGACTTGCACTTCCCACGTTCGGAGCCAAAGGCGAACGCCGGGCAACGCGATGGATAACCGCAGCCATTCCCCGCCAGGATCGCGCAAGGTAGAGATCGGCAAACTGCGTTGGATCGCTATACGGGTATAGTTCCTCCCGATGGCCGTCCGCGTCGATGCGCTGCCGGAAATACCCCCCGCTGATACAAGAGTCCAACGCCGTACACCGGAACACCCAGGTCGCTGGCAGCCTTGAGCTGATCGCCGGCGACGTTGCCAAGGCCGCCCGAGTAGATCGGCAGCGCGTCGCTCAACATGAATTCCATGCTGAAGTAGGCGACCGCTGTGATCGGTGAGTTGGGATATTCCGTTTCGAACCAGTGCCGACGCTTGTTGTGAAATTCGTAGTAGCGCAGCGCCTTCTCAATCTTCTCGTGGAAGGCCGCATCCGCCAGACAGGCGTCCAGTCTTTCGCGCGAGGCCGTCTGAAGTATCACCCATGCGTTATGCGTGAGTGCCCAGAGTCCGGGATCGAGGCGAGTCCATAATTCGTCGGCCGCATGGTTCCAGGACCAGCGGAGATCCAGCGCCAAATCACGAAGCCCGGACCGCAGTTGTTCAGAATCCATTTCCGTTCCCTCGGTTCTTTTCGCTACCGGGATGCCACCCGTGTCCCTCTTTCAAATCAATCCTGAAAACCTGCTGGTCGTCGAGAGGAACCGCTTATTTCTTGCTCGGCGCGCAACCAATCTTCTTCCGCTGAGCCGGATGGACAGCCGCGCTCTTCCCAGTAGGCATACGCAAGCAACGCTATCTGATCATGCAGAGACGCGGCGGGTTCCGTTCCAGCGTAGTCTGTCAATTGTGTATCGAGAACGGCCTCATCCTGCAGTGGCGTTACCGATTTGGTCTTTTTGGTTGCTGAAGTTGATGACATTCCAGTCTCCTCGGGATGTGCTACGCAATGACCGCTGCTACGGGGTCCGGATGGATGAGGACATCTGCTGCACCCGTTGGGGGATACCCGATCTGATACCAGGCGCCAAGACTCTTAACCGCGCCTCGCCGCCTGATTTCCATTTCCACGCGAACCGGAGTGTCGCGGCAAGGTGTGCTGCCGGCCCCGTTCTGGCGACGACGTCGTAAATTTCATGCTGCATCGCAAGATCCCACAGTTGCTGGTCCACATATGGGGCAGCCATTACGATGCAGCATTGCTGCTTCGCCGCGATAAGTTTTCTTGCAGCGATGTGCCACGGCTCCGAAGGCGAATGATAATCGTAAAGAACGACAGGTTCCCTCTCCTGGCGATCCAATGTATCGAGCGCATACTCGATACATCTGGCCCAATTTGCCGTCCAGCCGAGGTCTGTTGAGACGTACAAAAGAGACGAATAGAAGCGGTCGTCGGGCGTTATCGCCAGAACACTGGGTTTTGTCACCCTGGGTGCGCCCATTGGATCCAGGCGACTCCAGGCCATTCCCAGGCTTCCTATGACCGACATGGGTGCTCCTGATATTTTGGTTGTATCGGCCTGGGACGGCGGCGAGTCGAACCACACAGCCATTTCGCTGGTCCGGGCAGGCTGCCAGCCAGCTTGAATTTATCTGGTGGCACCTTTTCAATTCCGACCTCAGTTACGTAGTGGGTCTCGAAAACGCTCACCCCCAGCACGCTCTCCCTGTGCATAATTCGTGATCACCTCAATCGCGTTCTTCGTCCGTTGCCAGTATGTTCTTTCCCCGATTTGCGTGGTACTGGGAGAACTCCGAGCCTTGGTTCCTTGTTCCGTAACGATACCGCAAGTTCTCATACTCTCTGGAGTCTGCTCGCAAAGGGCGTCTGGGAAGCGCTAAGCGTACCAGGATTACCGCGCATGCGCTTGTGAGAATTGCCAATTCTTGAGCCAATCGCATTGCGAATCCAGCTGTGTCATCAACCCGACCACGCGCTCTGGTTCCCCAAGATCGCTCCACCCAACAGAACCAGCGTTCAACACTCCGAGGTCCGCAGGACTTCGCTCGAGAATGTCCCGAGAAAAATCGGCGGGCGACAAACTTTCATAAAGTCGCTCAACATCGAAACGGCCAAACGCTGTTTCACGACGGTGAAACGCGCCATAAAGTTGCGGAGTTGCCTTCTGAATCATGTCGAGGAAAGTGCGCACGCGACCCACCATCACAAACGTATTCCAGAGGCAGCCGAGATTGAGCAGGGCTTGAGCCACCCGCAACGTTGGCTTCTCCCAAAAACGCTCGACACGGAAGATCCCGTTACCGCCTGTAGTCTCGACCAGTGGTCCGGGTTCAATCCAGCCGTAGCCCACTTCCGCATGCGTTGGTGACGCGCCCAGAAGGACTGCCGGTTGCGTCGGCCGATCCGCCGCTTCGAAGGCGCGGTGCACGGCATCCAGAAAGCCCAGTTCGTCGACATAGTGGTGGTCAGATGGCAGGAAAACCACCGAGGCGTCCGGATGAAGTCGATTCAGGTACAAAAGACTAAGCAGGATGGCCGGGGCAGTACCCTTGTTATCGGGCTGAATCAAGACCTGCGATGGTCTGACGCCCACCAATTCATCGGTGTAGTAGCGTTCGTGCGCGCGCGTAACGACGAAGAGAGTTTGATCCGGATCGAGGCTGCGGGCTGCACGCTGCCTGGTAGCCCACAACGGAGTACCTCCGCTCAAAAAGGGGCAGAACTGCTTCGGGCGTGCGTCGGCTGACACAAATTGCGTGAGCTGTCGCAATCGATTTCCGTCGCCACCCGCAAGAATCACGCAATAGCGATTTGACCGTTGACGTGCCACCGTGTTGCCCCTTTCACTGTTCGTTGGACGAGCCTGTCGTGTTTCTTCCCAGGCAACGATTCGGACTCGGAGGCAATGACCCGCGTGATGTCGCCGGTGTGCTCCGGGATACGCCGATACCAGATACGATTCGGTGACCACAGGAAGTACTTAAAGCAATTATTCTTCGTCAGCCGCATGAAATGGTTGGTGGCGGGGCGGCCGCGGAGGCCGGCGCTGTCCCACAAAACGGTGCCCCAAAGGGCCATTTGACTTTACCCCGCCATAAATGACACAACAACCGGCCACCGGGCCGAGAGATTTCGCGTCGAAAGCATTTGGAGCCTGAAGCAGCTGACATAGTCAGAAACTGAACCCGAATTCAAGAGTTGCGTTCAACCAGTGATCGGTGGTTTTGTTTGCCGGCACATTGCCCAACGCTGAGCCCGTTTGTCGATCCCGCGATGTACTGGATTGTGGTGCCAACTCTGAAATTGTGATTGCTATCGAGAAAGTAACTGACGTTGGCTAAACCGTAACCACCCCAGCCGCCACGCGATGTGCAGCTATAGCAAGTCGGCGAGTAAATGCCGCCATTTGAAGAGACGGTCTCGGAGTAATGAAGATACATGGCGCCCCCGCCGGCGGACACCTCGATTCGCTTGAACCGCTGAGGAATGTAGATGCGGCCACCAAGCGGAATCATGAACTCGTGATCGCCGCCCTGCAGAGTGCCGAAATCGGTTACTTCGGCATTCTGATTGTTCGCCGCTCCAAAAGCGATTTGGATACCCGTGTCGGCTTGAAAAAAGCGATTAAATCTGTAGCCGTATCCGACTGTGACCAGCGGCGCGGTGGTGAGATAGTTAGTGCTGTTTCCCACTGGCGTCGCCGCGCCCAGGCCGACGCTAATATTGTTGCGGTGGAAATCGCTGTCCTGACCGAAGGCCTGCGAAGCCAGCAGGGAGACGATCGCAAGGAGAAAGCTTCGCGTTACCACAAAACGTGAGAGGGGGCGCCTCTCGGTAAAGCGGCACGTTCCGACACCATCGGTACCGCTCATCCAAATGCAACGTTGTCCTTTGCCGTAATTACTCATCTCTGTTTTGCTCCCTGGTGTTCAGCGTGCGATCTACTGAACGATTGTGTTCGAAGAACTGTTTCTTCTGGCTGGCGGCGACTCTTTGCTCGTTGGAACCTATGCGGCATGCGAGAACAGTACGGTGGTGTCATAGCCGCGATCGCCGGATTCACACCGATCAGCCATCTCCTGGCATTTCAGGCAGAGTTGCGCCCAGGGCACAGCTCGGAGCCGTTTGGTCCCGATCTCCTCTTCGCAACCGATGCAGGTGCCATACCCGCCAGTCTCAAGCCTGCGGAGGGCGTCTTCGATCTGGCGAAGCCGGCGCGCCGAACGGTCAAGGTTACTGATGGCAAGTTCGCGCGCTTCGGCCGCTTGCAGTTGATCCATAGCGTCGGCTGCCCGCTCGATGCACACCTCGTCTCTTAAGCCCGGGCTCTGGGCTATCTCCCGGCGGGCGTCTTCGAGTTGTCTCTTAATCTGCAGCTTTTCTACCTGCGTCGTCATGGTTCGTTCTCCTTTGAGCTGCCGTGTCCGCGGAAGGGACGATTCAATGTGAGCCCTGATAAAACTCTAAGGCGCGCGCGACCGAGTGCGTACTCTGAAAACTCCTAGTCTTGAACCCAGGTGCCGCGGGTCGTGGGGGAAGTAGATGCACCCGTGTCGAAAGTGACCGGATGACGGTATCGACACCTCGGGACGATAATGAAGCGTTGATGAATTCGTTCCGAGACCGTCCCGTGCGACGAGGAATGCGGCCCGTTCTTTTGACTGCCCTCAGCGTTGTTCTCGCTCTGCTGCTCGCGCTTGGCGTATATGCTGCGCGCTCTCTTTCAAGCGTCAGCCGCGCGGGCACACTGACGACTCGCCAGTATTTTCAGCAGGGTGAACGTTTGCAAAATGTCCGTCGTCTGCTGTCCGCGGCTGCAAGTGCTGTTCGCGATTACCTGTTGGACCCGAACCCGGCTACGCTGTCGACGCACCGCGAGCAAGCGAGGCGTTCATGGTCGCAGGCCATAAACGCAATCGAGGACTACAAGCGAGTGGCAGCACCAGAACGGCGGCCCTTGACCGATCAACTTAACGCTCAGGTCTCAAAATACTGGGCAATTGCGGACCGGACTGTTGAAATAACCGGCGATCTACGATCGCAGGCCGGCGTTAACCTGCTGATCGGGCAACTCGTGCCTCTGCGAGACACATTTCTCGAAACAATCAACGAGATCGGGGCCCGAGATCGAGCCGATCTGAGATCAGCAGCAGCAGGCACTGCGCTGTTCGTTGAAGCCGCGGAGAGGAGGCTATGGGCTGCGATCGCAGTCACCGTGTTTCTTTCCCTGCTGGTGGCTGGCACAACTATTCTTTATTTGGTGCGTCTCGAAACCACCGCTTCGGCGCAGTACGAAGCTACAGTCAAAGCGGGCGCCGAGCTGGAGAACTTATCTCGCCGCCTGCTGAATCTGCAGGAGGACGAACGTCGCCGGATCGCGAGGGAGCTCCATGACGATTATGGGCAACGCATGGCAAGCCTGCTTTTCGAGCTGGCTGCTGCCGCTGAACGCGCCGATGCAGCTCCGGAACTTAGGATCGTCATGCAAAAGATGGGGGAACGCCTTTCGAGTATTGCCAAAGATATTCAACAGCTATCGCGCAGTCTTCATTCGGCCGTACTGGAAAAGATCGGCCTTGAGGCCGCGATCCGGGCCGACTGCAACTCCCTTCGGCAAAGAACTGCATGGGACATCGAATTCAAGTCGGTTGATGTACCGAAACGATTGCCGGAGCCGCTCAGCCTGGCTGCGTATCGCGTCTTTCAGGAGGCTTTGCAGAATACCCTGAAACATTCGCAGACGACGCGATTAGCGGTTATTTTGGTTGTGGATGGTGGGGATCTGGTGCTTCAAGTCAAGGATTACGGACGGGGATTTGACGCCGAATCGGCGAATCATGCCGGCAGTCTGGGGCTCGTCAGCATGCGCGAAAGAATGCGCATGGTCGGAGGAGCGTTTGTGATCGGTTCGGAAATCGGAAAAGGAACACAAATTGAAGCGAGGGCGCCAATCGGAAGCAATCAACGCAACGAATATGTCGAAACTGTTCAGAACCTATGAGTTTTCCCAGGTGACGTGAGATGCCAGATGGGTCCCAATAGGAAGTTGAGGATAACCAGCAGCTGGCTCCAACCCCGGCTCGCCTTTCTGCACTTGTTGACGAACTGGCCGAAAAAGGTGAAGGACGTATCGGCTAGCCGTGTGTCCCCCCGTCAGCGCATCCTGCAGCGCGGCAGCGGCGGTTGGCCGGAAACTTCCACCGGACGTGAGGCAGCGTACTTCAGGCGAGACGCGGTATACGAACAGAGGTGCCCATGAAACGCACGAGGATTTTGATTGCCGACGACCACACCATGGTAGTCGACGGACTCCGGGGCCTTCTGGAGCCCGAGTACGAGGTAGTGGGTGCCGTTAACGACGGACGGGCCGTACTTCCCGAGGTTCAAAGACTAAAGCCCGACGTTGTGGTGATCGACATTTCGATGCCCTTACTGAATGGCCTCGATTGTACGCGGCAACTTCGCGAGTCGGGGTGTACCGCCAGGATCCTGATTCTGACCATGCACCCGGACGCAACCCTGGCTCAGGAAGCTCTTGCCGCGGGCGCCTCGGGGTACCTTCTCAAGAGTTCGCCGGGCTCGGAGTTGAAAGGAGCACTGAGGGAGGTTCTGCTCGGGCGAACCTACCTCTCACCCGCAGTGACGCGAGATGTGCTCGAAGTCATGGGCCGGATGACATCAATTCATGAAAATGTCTGGGCCCACCTCACGCCCCGCCAGCGCGAAGTACTGCAACTGCTTGCTGAGGGCAAGTCGCACAAGGAAATAGCCCACATTCTGAGCATCTCCGTGAAGACGGCTGAATATCACAAGTACGCGATATTGGGCACGCTCGGCCTGAAGACCAACGCCGAACTCATCCAATACGCCATTCGCCACGGCATTATTGCCGTCTAACCAGTCAACCGCTCCGCTGGGAGAACCCCCAGTACTGAAATCGACTAATGGGTGTTGCAATGGGATTGCAGTGATCGCGATGGATCAAATCTCGGGACAGACGCATAAGAATCCGCGAGAGGCCGGTTCCGGACACTCCAGACTCAGGATTGTGTTGGCAGACGACAATCCTGCGCTGCTGCGGGAATTACAGCATAGTCTCAATAAAGAATTCGAGATCGTTGGCGCCGTGGCGAACGGTCGCGCATTATTGGAAGAATACGACCGTCTGCACCCTGAAGTTATCGTGACGGACATCTCTATGCCATTTATGGACGGTTTCGAGGCGGCGGCGAAACTGGGCCGCAAAGGTGCGCCGAAGATCGTCTTTCTCACTGTGCATGAGGAACAAGCGTTCGTCGAAGAGGCGCAGGCATTGGGGGCCATGGGGTATGTCCTCAAGCGATCACGGCCGTCGGTGCTTATTGATGCGATTCGTTCCGCGCACGAAGGACGTTTCTTTCTCTGTCCGGAACTCCGCGAGTGACGGCCGGACGATTGAACCTGCCGGACGATCAATCGGGAAGATCGACGGAAGGAGCATTGGAAATGACAAGAACAACAATTATGGCCATTCTGGTCGCGGTCGTGTGCGTTTACTCTCTCGATGCACAAACTCGGACCCAACCTACGCCTCCGGCACTCGCCCAATTCAGCGCATCCATTGAGGATCTCGCACGAGCAGCGAGTCCAGCCGTCGTTCAGATCGCAGTGCGGGGGCGGGGCCCGTCAGAAGAGGACGGTGTGCAACGAACCGGTTTTATCGCCAATCAGAGCTCGACAGGGTCAGGCGTTATCGTGGACCCGAACGGTTACATCGTGACGAACGCGCACGTCGTCATTGACGCGCGACACATCGATGTCAGCGTCATGGAGCCGGGACAATCCGGTCAGCCGACCAGACACAAGCATTTTCCAGCGACGACGGTTGGTCTGGATCGCGAGACAGACCTCGCCGTATTGAAGATCGAGGCTAAGGACCTACCCACTCTGTCATTCCTGGACGACACCGAGACTCTGAAACAGGGACAACTGGTTCTTGCACTTGGCAGCCCGCTCGGACTCGACAACTCCCTCACAGTCGGATTCGTGAGCGCTGCTGTCCGGCAGCTCAACCCGGACAAGCCAAACTTCTACATTCAGACCGACGCGGCCATCAACCCTGGCAACAGCGGGGGGCCGCTATTGGATATCGCGGGACACATTGTGGGCATCAACACAATGATCATGTCGCAGTCGGGCGGTAGCGAAGGGATCGGATTTGCGATACCAGGCAATCTCGTTCGGAGGACCTACGATGGTCTTCGAAAAGACGGGCGAATCCGCCGCGGGGCAATAGGCGTTATTCCCCAGGACCTGACGCCCACTTTGGCGGCAGCGCTGGGATTGGATCGTGATTCGGGCGTTATCCTCTCGGACATCGATCCGCGTGGCGCCGCCGAAGTCGGCGGATTGGAACTCGGTGACATTGTCGTCGCCGTAGACGGCAAACCCATTGGGCGTTCAAGCGAACTTGCTGCTGCGATTTTCCAGCACGTCTCCGGGGAGAAAGTAACCTTCGATATCCAGCGAGGCAAAGAGCGTCTCGTAAAGACAGTCGCCGTTCTTGCCCGTCCGGGCACACCAGAGGATCTGCAGGAACTCGCGAGCCGGGATGCTGACCTGATACGTCGCTTGGGGGTCCTTGCCCTCACCTTGGACGAAAGAGTGACGCCCGTTCTGCCCGACCTGCGGCGCCTCTCTGGCGTGGTAGTGGCGGCAATCCCCGCCGAGTTCGCGGGGTTGAATCCCGGCTTGACCGCGGGCGACGTGATTTACGAATTGAACGGGTCCCGTATCGCTACCATCGAGGAACTGCGGGCCGCGCTGGACCGCAAAGAGGTTGGTGCTCCCATCGCGCTTCTGGTCGAGCGCTCAAGGCAGTTAATTTACGTTGCGTTCGACCTGGAGTGACTATCCGGTGTCGGAACTAAAGACGGCAGCCAGGGCCTTGTAACGGCGCGGTATTCCAGTTTGTGTCGGACGGCACTCACCCCCGCGTCCACGCGATTTTTCCGTGATCAGGTAGAGGATCGGAAGTTCTCCCAGTAGCTCGTAATCCGGGAATCCACTACGTTGAGACAGAAGGAGAAAATCAAGTGAGTTCGTCCATGCGGTCCTGGCTAAAGACACTGGGAGGTCTCTTTCCTGCTGCGCTGTTACTTAGCCTGCCTGGTGCTCAATACCTCCGCGACCCGGAACGATAAATTACCTCGAAGGGCAATCCGCGATCGGCGGGAAAACCCTCGGCGAAAAATCCGCTGGAGCAGCCGAGCTGGCAGGTCAGGCGCTGTCTACGCAAGACGGGAGGGTAGAGATCCTGCTTACGCCGAGCATCTTTTTCAGGGTTGACAATCACAGCTCCGTACGGATGATTTCTCCGAGTTTGCCGGACACAGTACTGGCGCTGGAAAAAGGTCGCGCGATGGTTGAGGTTGCGGACATTCGTCCGGAGAACAATGTTCGCGTCAGTGAAGGCGCTGCAAGCACTCGGTTGCTCAAAGCGGGCCTCTACGGCTTTGACGCGGATCTAGTCTCCCGTCTTAGATAATTCTTTACAGCGGCGGACCTTGTCGAGAATGACGTCAGCGGAGGCGCGCCAGGTGAATGGGGCAGGTTCGCCATTCCAGGTTGCCAGCCATTTGTAGATGGCTGTCTCGAGTTCCTGGGTGCTGTGGAAGGTTCCTCTTCGGATCATGCGGCCGGTAATCAGGGCGAAGAAGCGCTCGACCTGGTTCAGCCATGAGCTGCTTGTCGGGGTGAAGTGGAAGTGGAACCGGTTCCGTTTCTTCGGCTTCAGCCATCGCTGCACTCCGGCGCTCTTGTGGGTGCAGTAATTGTCCATTATCAGATGTACTTGCTGATCCGTCGGGAGTTCCGTTTCCAGATGATTGAGGAACCGGATAAACTCCCGGCTGCGATGGCGATTCTGGCACGTGCCAATAACCTTGCCGTTGAGAATGTTGAATGCGGCGAAAAGAGTCGTGGTGCCGTGTCGTTTATAGTCGTGTGTCTGACGTTCCGGCAAGCCGGGCCGCAGAGGAAGTATCGGGGCAGTCCGATCCAGCGCCTGAATCTGGCTTTTCTCATCCACACACAACACCAGCGCGCGTTCGGGCGGGTTCAGGTACAGACCAACCACATCCCGTACTTTCTCTTCGAAGCGCGGATCGTTGGACAATTTGAAGCGCTCGACCCGGTGCGGCTGAATATCGTGCCGCTGCCAGACGCGATGGACAATCGTCCGCGAAATTCGGAGTTGGTTCGCCAGCATTCGCACGCTCCAGTGCGTACTGCCATCGCCCGGCCTGGTCTTGACGGTGGTATCGACTATCTTCTCCTCCAACTCGGGTGTCAACACACGGGCCGTGCGCCTTCGCTTCCGAATGCCGGTGACGGCGGCCAGTCCGTCCTTCGCAAAGGCATGACGCAGAGCCAGAACTGTGGGCCGCGAGAGACTGAGTTGCTCAGCGATCGACTGGTTGGCAATGCCGTCGTGAGCCAGCAGCAGCAAGCGACACCGAAGGGCTATCTTCTGCGGCGTGCTGCCGTTTCGCACCAGTCCTTCCAGTTCTGATTTCTGATCCGCACTCAGGGCAAGTGCGGGCGCCGAACCGGGCATGCCCCAGTATAGGGCGCGGCTCGTTAAATGTAAATAATTATATGAGACAGGACACTAGCAGGCTGCTGAAAAGCTAGTCGTCTGCTTAGTCGAGCAGTAATTGTGGGATTTTCAAGCTCACTGTGTGGGCGAGAAGGGTTCCTAACAGTGGGATACGCGGCTTAAACGATCCGTGTTTTTGATCAACGGACACACTTGTCCCTATGCGGCTGCAGCCTGAAGGTTCCGCATCCGCACCAAGTTGTATGCACATGCTGCGAGTGTGAACATCCAGCCCACTCGCTGCAGGCCTCGGAAGCGTGTCTTCCGCTGCAGCGCAATGGTCTTGATCCAGCCGAAGACTTCCTCCACGCGTTTACGCTTCCGCTGACTGACCGCATAACCGTCGTGCCGTGTAGTGCGCTGGTCGATCGCGCTGCGCCGGTTGGTATCGTTCTGCGCCATGTGAGGAGTCACCCGGAGTTCCCGCATCGTCGCCACAAAACCGCGTGTGTCGTAGCCGCGATCCGCACCCAGCGTGACCCGGCGCCAGCGCGCTTTGCCGCGGATCATCGCTTCGGCGGCTTCACGTTCTGCTGTGCCGCTGGCCTGTGTCAGCCGGACATCGACCACCAGTCCATTGCGGTTCTCCGTGAGCACGTGCCCCAGATAGCCCAGCTTGGCTTCCGCTCCGCGCGTCTTTTTATACAGCCGCGCCATCGCGTCAGTCAGCGATTCATGGGTCTCATTGGAGCGCTTCTCCCGATGCCAGTTGATCGTCGGATTGCTGCTGTGGTCCGGTGGCGGCGGATTCAAAGGATCGTCATCGCGATCCTTCCGCTGAAAACTCTTCTGTCCGGCCCACGCCTCCACCAGCGTGCCGTCCACGGTGAAATGCTCGTCAGAAAGCAACTTCTTTCTGCGCGCCTGTGTGACGATCAGCGAGAAAAACTGCTCCGACACCGCTCCTTCCAGGAAACGATCCCGGTTCTTGGTGAAAACCGTGGGATGCCAGACCGGCTCATCAGCCGAGAGCCCGACGAACCAGCGAAACAGCAGGTTGTATTGCAACTGCTCCATCAGCATCCGCTCGCTGCGGATCGAATAGAGCATCTGCAACAACAGCGCACGCAGCAGACGCTCCGGTGGAACCGACCGACGGCCATCTTCCGGGTACATCTCGTCGAAACCGCCGCTCATATCGCGCAGCGCTTCGTCCATCATCGACCGGATCGCTCGCAGCGGATGATTCGCCGGCACCCGGTCTTCCAGACTTCCGTAACTAAAAAGCTGTGACTGCTGAATGTCTTCGCCTCGCATGTACTTCCAGGCGTATCACACTCATCAGCGGTTACGTCCAACTCAGCTTTTCAGCAACCTGCTAGGTCAGATCCGTGTGTTTGACGGGACGGCCATTGTCGAGGTGGCCGGCCAGCAGATTGAGGTGAAGAGTGGACGCCAACTCAGTCTCAACGCCAGGGGCAAGCTGAAGGCACGGAAATTCGACAAGAAGACTTACACGGATGATTTCTATCGGTGGGCAAGCTTGAGATCCTCATACCTGGCGGAAGCCAATGTTGATGCGGCCAGAACCTACGGGGGCGGGAGTGGTTGGTCACCAACCCCATTCTACGGCAACGGATGGTATTGGGACTCCTGGTTTGACGCCTATACGTTCATTCCCGACGATGGAATCTCTTTCGATCCGTTTGGCTGGGGTTTCTACTCACCGTGGGATGCGTATGGGGCTCCGTATTATGGCTACGGATACGGCTATGGTGGCTACGGTTACCGTGGTGTCGGGTACCCTCGTCACTTCGGTCCGGGATACCAACCGCGATACGCCGCTGGTGGTCGCACCTCCGGGTCGGTTGGGCACGCGTGTAACGTTCGAGGAGGCAGCCTCGGCGGATTCCGCAGTGGTGGCGGTTTCGGCGGCGGCGGTTTCGCCGTGGCGGAGGTTTCCGTGGAGGCGGCGAGTGTGCCAATCGCAGTTTGTCTCACCAGATGGGGTTCACCCCAGCGAGGCACTAAACCGTGTCAAAATGATTGCCTTTTATTATCAATGAGTTAGTCGGGTCAGGTATGGGCCGAAAGCTCACCAGACCGGCGATTTGGGGCTTTGAGAGTTCAGTGAAAGCAGAGGCGCTCGTCTGTGAACAATTATAGGAATCGATAGTTTGCGGTTGTCCTCGACGCCGCCCCCGAGGCCATAGAAAACCAGGTTGCTTCAGCCGCTATTAGCGCGATACTGGCAATCGACTCGCGGGGGCCTGCTCCACTCCTGGATTCCGACTTCTTTTTATGTCATATTGGACATGATGGATTCATGGCTCGGACCTTGAACAAACCGTTGGCTTGGCTGAGAGGCGAGGTGAAGACGCCCCCTTTCAGTGCGGAAGCCCGAGTTGAAGCAGGTTTCCTGCTGCGGAGATTGCAGAAAGGCGAGAGTGTTGGTCTGCCGCATTCGCGGCCAATGCCATCGATCGGCTCGCAATGCCACGAACTCCGGATCAACGACGAGAAACAAACGTGGCGGATTGTCTACCACGTGGCTGCCGATGCCGTCGTGATCCTCGATGTGTTCAGCAAGAAGACTGCTACGACACCCAACGACGTTTTGACGAATTGCAAGAGACGCCTTGCGGCTTATGTGAACGCGGCTGTGGGCGGAGAGAGAAAGCCCAAATGAATACCTCGAAAAAGACACGACTCCAAGGGGAGGGCTGGGCTGTAGGCGACGCGGCCGAGTTCCTCAACCTTAACCCCCAGGAAGCGGAGTTCGTTGAATTAAAGCTGGCGCTTGCCGCTGGCGTCCGACAACTGCGGGAGCACCGGGGAATGACGCAAGCCGCCCTCGCGGAACAGTTGGGTTCCAGCCAATCGCGTGTTGCCAAGATGGAGGCGGCGGATCGGTCCGTGAGCGTCGACCTGATGATGCGGTCACTCCTTGCCATTGGAGCGACGGCGGGTGAGATCGCCAAGCTGATCAAGAGTGTGGATACCCGTCGAGCTGCTTAGCGAACTTTTCGAGTCGAGTTGGCCCTCGGTGATCATAACTTCTGGCGACCACCGCTTTTCCCGTTGTTGAACTTCCGGGGAACGCGCGTTCAAATGCACACTTCTCGGACTCGGCAACCAACTGCCTCGATAACCTGAAGTTTGTTGGGATCGATCACCTTAACTTCGGTCTCGCCACACACGAATGTCGTGATTCGAATGTTCGATAGCGGCGTCCGAAGCTTCACGTAGTTGGGTCCAAACTTCCCTTCGGCGCACCATTCCTCGAGCGCGTACCCGGAGTAAAGCAATGACTGGATCGGACGTGTCGGCTCGATGCCTGCCTCTCGGCAGAGGTCGCTGAGCATGAAGGTCCGATCATTGAACCATCCCGTTTCGGTCCTCGACACATTGCAATGTATGGCGTTGAATGAGGTGACTGAACTGGACAGGGTCCTGGCGTGGACACTCATTAGGCGCATGCGGATATCCGTAGTTGTCAGCCTGCGGAGCGAGAACTTTTCGGCCTTCTGAAGGCCTCTGTAGAGAACTGCGTCGCCTCGATCGATGTGCGGCTGTGATTCCATATCTGCCATCAAATAACTGCCGTGCTGCATAAAAACGAGGCGCTTTGTCGTAAAAGGATAGACATCAGGGTGCCGGTAGACTGCGAGCGGGGCCGTGACATCCTCCAGCCCGACCCTTCCGTTGGATACGTACAAAGTATCCGCTTCGCCGTGTCTGGCCCTACGCCAGAATGTAAAAAGCAGTCTCACGTCCGGGCTATTTTTAAAGGGACTACCGAACCAGAAGTGTCGGCGTGTACTTGCGCCACGCTGAAATATTCCGGGAATCACCCACGAATATTGGAAATAGTAGTCCCGGTCCGGCGGCAAATGAGGGGAGTAGGCCAGTTCGCCAGCGGAGGCAAGCCAAGGGACGATTTCTTCGCCAGACAACGTTGACGTGGAGAATCTCATCCGTGGAATACCTGGCGAATCACTTCTTCCCCGCCGATTCCCTCTGCTTCAGATCAGCGGCCCGTCTCACGGCCTCTTCCATTCTCCTGGACAGTTCAGTGCCTCCTGTTTTGGACGCCAGTTTCCCTCTGTGCCAACATGACTGAGACATCTTGTGTGACCGCAATTAGTGAGCAGGGCGGGAAAGAGAATCAGCATGGCAACGATGAACGGTTCTGCCCGGCCCGCTGCGGATGTGACGGGA
>Ga0070733_10000200_pt1 | contig 54986 bp, 51 predicted proteins | sample Coa_R1_9_FD_66450 | JGI IMG/M metagenome (GOLD analysis project Ga0070733, IMG submission 66450) | Surface soil microbial communities from Centralia Pennsylvania, which are recovering from an underground coalmine fire - Coalmine... | ecosystem: Environmental > Terrestrial > Soil > Unclassified ... | reverse complement strand
TTTGCGAATGGATGGCGTGCTCTACCCGCAGACCGATGTCCCCCGCGTCACGCCGGAGGAAATGCTCTCCATGGCCTTCAGCATGATGACCAACCGGCAAAAGCAAAAATTCAAGGAAACGGCAGAGTTGGACATGGCCTATGGCGTCGCCGGCCTGGGCCGCTTCCGTGTGAACGTGTTTCAGCAACGCGGGAACGTGGGCATGGTATTGCGCGTGATCCCCACGAAAATTCGCACGGTGGACGAGTTGAATTTGCCTCCGGTGATTGAAAAAATCTGCGAGGAGCAGCGCGGTCTGGTGCTGGTCACCGGGACGACCGGTTCCGGCAAGTCCACCACGCTCGCGGCCATGATTGACCGCATCAACGCCAATCGCTCTGACCACGTCATCACCATTGAAGACCCCATCGAATTCCTGCATCGCGATAAGAAGAGCTTTATCAACCAGCGCGAAGTGGAAGTGGACACGGCCAATTTCTCCACCGCCTTGCGCGCAGCTTTGCGTCAGGACCCGGACGTAATCCTGGTCGGGGAAATGAGGGACCTGGAAACGATATCCACTGCTCTGCTGGCCGCGGAAACCGGCCACCTGGTTTTTTCAACATTGCACACTCTGGACGCCGCGGAAACCATTCAACGCATCATCGCCGTATTTCCCCCGCCTGAGCAAAAACAAATTCGCCTGCAACTTGCTTCCACGCTCAAAGGGGTCATCAGCCAGCGCCTGGTGCGCCGCTCCGATGGCAAGGGCCGCGTCCCCGCTGTTGAAGTGATGATTGCTACTGCCTACATTCGCGACTGCGTCATCAATCCCGACAAGACCCGCCTGATTCACGACGCCATTGCCGCCGGCACCAGCCAGTACGGCATGCAGACATTTGACCAGTCGCTTTACGACCTCTTCACGCGCAACCTCATCACCTATGAGGAAGCGCTGATGCGCGCCTCCAACCCCGACGATTTCCGCTTGCGCGTGCAGGGCATCCGTTCCACGGCCGACGCCGCGCGCGAGGAAATGGAGCGCCAGATGAACGAGTACGAGCGCACCACGGTTCACAAATAGCGGCTATTTCTTCAGCGCCTCTCGCTTTGCCTCCTTGCTTCCCTGCTTCCCTGCATCTATTCTTCCTCCATGCGCACCTCGCGCAATCGCACAGTCCGCAAGCTGACCACGGAAGAGGATCTCTACGCCGCTGCAATTCGCTCTCTGATTCGCCGGGCGCATTCTGTTTTTGAAATGCGCCAGTCGCTCGAGCGGCGGGCAGAAGACGTTGCACTGGTGCGCCGGGTCCTCGTCCGTTTGAAGGAAAAGAAGCTGCTCGATGACGCGCGGTACGCCCGCGAATTTGCACGGTCCCGCGCGACACATCGCACTCAGGGCCGCTTCCGCATTGCGCGCGAACTGCGCGCCCGCGGCGTACCGGACCGGCATATCGAAGCCGCGCTTGAAGAGGCATTTGCGGAAACCAGCGAAGAAGAATTGCTCAAGAAACGCTTGGAACGAAAGCTGCGCTTGATTCGCGGCCCGCTCGATGAGCGTAAGCGCGCCTCACTTTACGGCAGCTTGCTGCGCTCCGGGTTTTCTTCCGATTCGATCCGCCGCGCCATGCGTGGCGCAGTCGGCGCGGCGGAGTTGCCGGAAACGGAATTCGTCGAAGGTGAATGACGCTGTGCGGAATCAACGAGGTCGTCTGGGATAAATCATGGACGGTGAAAGTAATCCCTCGGAAACAGGGCCGCCATTGGCGGCGAAAACGCCGATGGCAATCTCCGATGTCGCCGCGTTCATCAACAATCAGACCGACGCCTTGCTATTTGCCCTTTCTAAGAAACTAGCTGGACTTCAACTGCAAACCCAGCGCAGTCCCCAGGATATTTCCGGGCTTAAACCGGCGCGGCCGCGAATTCTTTCCGCGCTCTACTGTCTTTGCGTCAGCAAATTTCGGGAGAACGATCCGGGAGCCGATCCTCAACAATTCAATCAATTCCTGGCCGGCGTCCGCGTTGATCTGAAGCTGCTTCATCCCGAATGGAAGGGGCCATTTTCATTTGAAAGCACTTTGCGTCAGGGGGAAGGCCTTTACCTTCGCAATGCCCCCAATCTGACCGAATTGGTCCGCAGCAAGCCCGACTACGTCTTCGAGGAGGAATGGCACGTGGTCCAAAAATCCGATGATTGGCTCGCGCTGTTTATCCTGAAAGCGAAAATCCAAATCCTTGAAGCCATGCGAATTCAGACGCACAACCCGGCTCACGTCCACATGGCCGAAGTTATCCGCCAGTTCATCACTGCCGCTCTGCTGGCCATCCAGCAAATGCAGCCGATCGTTCCTGGAGTCCCCGCGCAGCTTTAGAACGTTACGCTCCCGTCCCTAAACTCGCGGATCCCGCCAGAAATTCCTCAAGCCGGTTGAAGCTTTGCTCAACGCCCTTCTCCATTCCGGTCTTTAGAGCTGCATCGCGCGCTTCTCGCGATGGATAGAGAATCGTATTGGTGAATGTCGTCTTTCCGTTTTCCTCTGTGAGGATCATTGTGTTGAGCGTCTCCGGCCAGTCGCCGCCCCACGATTCGGTGGATACCACTTTCTCGGGCGGCTTGACCTCCTTGTACATGCCGCGCATTTCCATTTGGGACCCGTCCGACTTGCGCCACATGAAGTGCCATGCGCCTCCAGGACGAAGGTCAATTTCGCAGACCGGCATCGTCCATCCCTCAGGACCCAATAACCAAAGCGGCATGATTTTGGGATTGGTCCAAGCCTCGAATACCCGCTTGCGCGGGGCATCGAAAACGCGCGTCATCACGACCTCTCTGTCGGAAGGTGTCGCGAACTTGGTGGTCTCGCTGTTATCCATGACCGGTCTCCTTTATTGGCTTCCGCGGACGACCTCTGGTGTCTCGTCGAATTGCGGGAAGTGCGCGCCCTCTGCCATAATCAATTATCAGCACCATACACCGAGGGAATCGTGACCGGCAACGAAATCCGCGAAACATTTCTGCGCTTCTTCGAGCAGAAGGGCCACAAGCGCGTGCGCAGCTCTTCGCTTGTGCCGGTGAACGACCCCACGCTCCTGTTCACCAACGCCGGAATGAATCAATTCAAAGACGTTTTCCTGGGCCTTGAGCAGCGCGACTACAAACGCGCCACCTCTTCCCAGAAAGTCGTCCGCGCCGGCGGCAAGCACAACGACCTGGAAAACGTCGGCTTCACCAACCGTCACAATACTTTTTTTGAGATGCTTGGAAATTTTTCGTTTGGAGATTACTTCAAGAAGGACGCAATCGCTTTTGCCTGGGAATTGATGACCTCGCCGAATTGGTTTGCGATTGATATTAGCCGCCTCTACGTCTCGATTTTCAAAGGCGAAGATGGAATCCCGCGCGACGACGATGCTTACAGGTGTTGGCTGGAAACGGGAATTGCCAGGGACCGCATCTACGAATTCGGCGCTAAAGATAATTTCTGGGCCATGGGAGACACCGGTCCCTGCGGACCGTGCAGCGAGATTTACTACGACATGGGCCCTGCCTCATCGGATTTGGGCCATGCAGACTGCAAGTTCGGCTGCGATTGCGGTCGTTACGTCGAAAATTGGAATCTGGTATTCATGCAATTCAACCGGGATGCGAGTGGCAAGCTCAACCCCCTTCCCAAGCCGTGCGTGGACACCGGTTGGGGCCTCGAGCGAGTGGCCTGCATCAAGCAAAACAAAATCAGCAACTTCGACACGGATCTTTTTCAACCCTTGATCCAGGCGGCTGCCAAACACGCGGGTGTTGACGCGAGCAAACCGGAAATTCAGCCGTCCTTGCGGATCATCGCGGACCATTCCCGTGCCGCTACATTTTTGATCGCCGACGGCGTGGTTCCCTCAAATGAGGGCCGTGGCTACGTCTTGCGGAAAATCATTCGCCGCGGCCTCCGCCATGTGGAAAAACTCAATTCCAGCGCGCCGCGGCCATTTCTTTCCTTCATGGCTGGAGTTGTCCGCGAATCCATGGGAGCGGCTTATCCCGAAATCGTTGAGACCTCGCCGCGTGTGAACGCAATGCTGGATGCTGAGGAGAGCCGTTTTCTGCACACGGTGCAGATTGGCTTGAAGCACTTGCTTGACGATCTGGGCCCCCTCGGCGCCGCAAAGCAAGGCCAGTTCTCGGAAGCTTATTCCGGAGAGAAAGCTTTCAAGCTTTACGATACTTATGGATTGCCTCGGGATTTCATTGAGGATGTAACTCGCGATTCGGGAATCAATGTGGATTGGGCCGGTTTCGACCGCGCCATGGAGGAACAGCGCACGCGCGCTCGTGCCTCTTGGAAGGGCGGCCACAAGGATGTCGCCAATCCCGTTTATGCAAAGCTCGCAGAGAAAACGCGGACAAAACCCGATTTCTACACTGCGACCGAATCAAGGGATGCTCGGATTGAAGCCATCATCACCAAGAACGGCGCGGCAAGTGAAATTCCGGAGGACGCCGAAGCGGAGATAGTCCTCGATCACACGGCCATCTACTCCGAATCCGGAGGCCAGGTCGCGGACATCGGTAAATTTTATGACAACGCCGAAGCCATTGAGCTCGCCGACGTGAAGGGCGCCTATTACCCTGTCGCAGGACTCATCGCTCATCGCGTCCTGGCCAAAGACACTCTGCGTGTTGGAGACAGAGTAGCCACAGTCGCCGACGGCGCGCGCCGCGAGCATATCAAGCGCAATCACACCGCCACTCACCTAATGCACGCCGCACTGCGCAACATCCTGGGCACGCACGTCAAGCAAGCGGGCTCGCTGGTCGAACCTCTTCGCCTGCGCTTCGATTTCTCCCACTTCGCTCCGGTGGACGCCGCCGAGCTGCGCGACATCGAGCAGCAGGTAACCGAGGAAATTCTGCTCAATAACGAACTCGAGACCGCCGTCATGCCTCTGGACGAAGCGCTCGCTTCCGGCGCTCTCGCGTTCTTCGGGGATCGCTACCCGGAAACGAATGTCCGCGTGGTCACCATCCCGGACAAGAACTCCCCGCGCGGTTTCTACAGCAAGGAACTTTGTGGAGGCACGCACGTGCGCCGATCCGGCGACATCGGGATCTTCAAGATTGTCGCCGAGAGTTCCGTCGCCGCGGGAGTCCGCCGCATTGAAGCCATTTCCGGCGTGCGAGGCATCAAAGAATTTCAGCGCGCCGAAGACAAGCTGCGCTCCCTAGCCGCCACTTTGAGCTCTTCCCCTGACGACCTCGAGGCCACGGCCCAAAAACTAATCGAGGCCCGCCGCGAACTTGAAAAGCAGCTCAACGCCGCCCAGCGCAAGTCCGCCCAAAGCGGCGCCGACGACCTGGTCGCCCAGGCCCAAACTATCAAAGGAGTTCGCCTTATTTCCGCCCAGGTGCCCGAAATGAGCCGGGATGCTTTGAGAGGCCTGGTGGACACTCTCCGCCAGAAACTCGGCTCTGGAGTAGTAGTCCTAGGCATGGCCGAAGACGGCAAGGTCGCCCTGATTGGCGGAGTCACTAAAGACCTTACCGCTAAACTCCATGCTGGCAAGATCATACAGGCCATTGCCAAGGAAGTGGGCGGGAGCGGCGGCGGCAGGCCTGATTTGGCCGAGGCTGGCGGAAAAGACACAGTTGGCCTAAATAGAGCTCTCGTACTAGTGTCAAACATCCTCAGTCAATTGTTATAATTACGCTTAGCGCTAGGAACCGCCCCTGCGGGGATATGCCCCCCGTCTCGTGGGATGTGTCGTGGTATGCAGATGGGCCTCAATTTGCCCGCCTTCCAAGGTAAACGATGAGCCTGCGCTCCAATTCGATTTCTCTTAAATTGCTGACGGCACTGGTGTTGTTTGTCTCCATTGCATCCGTGCCCGCGCGCGCGCAGGTGGTTTCCGTGCTTGATGAGCACAATCAGCGCGTCTTCATCAATCTCGCTCCTGTCGCCCCAAAGCCAGTTCTTACTGCAAAGGCCAACGCTAGCTCGGCCGACCCAACAAGAACTGCACAACCTATCTTGGCGTCGGCACAAGCGACCGCAGGAAACCAAGCCCTCACGAAGAATGCGGCATCTAATTCAACAACAGCGCAGCCGATCACGAATCAGCGGCTTGAGGAACTGATTCAGACCACCGCAGCGCGGCACCACGTGGATCCAGCGCTGGTCCGAGCAGTGATGGAAACTGAATCCGGTGGTAACCCTACCGCCGTATCGCGCAAAGGCGCGCTGGGCTTGATGCAGCTTATGCCCACAACCGCAATTCAACTGGGCGTGAAAAATGTATTCAGCCCGGATGACAATCTTGAGGCCGGTGTCCGCTATTTACGCTCCATGCTCGAGCATTACAATGGAGACCTCGACCGGTCACTGGCGGCGTACAATGCTGGGATGGGTGCGGTGGACCGCGCTGGCGGTGTGCCCCGTTACCGCGAAACTCGCGATTATGTGCGGAAGGTGACCAGCAATTATTTTGCGAGCGACTCAGGAAAGGCTGGAGCTTTGGGCGCCACGAGGGCGCCAATGACCGCGGGATCCTCCGCCCTCAATTCGAGCCCTCCTGCGGCGCCGCACAAGAAAATGTACAAGTCGGTTGATGCACAGGGGCATGTTGTTTGGTCGAATGATTAGTTCTTGGAACGCGGGAAGTCGCGCCCGCGCATCCAAGCTATGTACGTGAATCTTGGCTTGAGAGTGGGGGGAACAATCCGTCTGTGCGCAGGCACGCGGCTTTCGCGCGCGGCCCTCGTGGTGTTGCTCACTACGGTGGTGCCTGGGCTGTGTGCAGGCGCCGCCCGCAAGCAAACCACCTCCCAACTGAAATCCGCTGCCGAACAATTTGACACGGCGAAGCGGCAGCACGCCGCACTGGATGCCATACCGGAATCAAGACGCACACTTGAGCAGTACGAGGATCTCGTAAAGGCATATCGCAAGGTCTATCTCATAACTCCGCGCTCACCGGACGTTCCTATAGCTCTTCTCACCGTGGGGGACCTGTGCGTGAAGATGGGCGATCGTTTCGACGCCAAGTATTACCAGGCGGCGGTGGATGCCTACCAATTTTTAATTCACGAATACCCAACCAACCGGTACCGTGAAGATGCGCTCTTCGTCATCGGCCAGATCCAGAAAAACGATTTGAAGGATCCGGCGCTGGCCAAGAAAACCTTTGAGGAGTTCCTGCAGCTGCATCCCAATTCGCGCCGCACTAAAGACGTGCAAGCCGCGATGGCCGAAATTGATGCCTCGCGCCGGCCGGCAAAGCAACCCGCGCAGCAGTCACAAGATAAACCGGCGCCGGCGCCGCAGTCTCCACCCGCCGCGAATCCTGCTGCTTCAGGCAAGTCGGACAACACCGCTGCTAATCCGGTGCCCATGCAAGTTAATTCCGGCCAGAAGTTCACGGAAGTGATGGAGGAGCCTTCGGGCCATAAGATCGCTGAGATTCGGGAAATTAAGACTTGGACCACGCCCGATTACACGCGAATCGTCATCAGCCTGGATGGGCCGGTAAAATACCAGGCCGCGCGCATCACAAATCCAGAACGAATTTATTTTGACGTCAGCCACGCGCATCTGAGTCACGCAGTCACGAGCTCTCCCATCCATGTGCAGGGCGAATTGTTAAAGGGCGTCCGCGTCGGTCAGAATCAGGAAAACGTTGCGCGCATCGTGTTGGAAGTCGCCAAGATAAAGGACTACTCGGTTTTCCTGCTCCGGGATCCCTACCGCATGGTCGTGGATGTTTACGCCAAGTCCGGCAAACCCCCAAGCGTGTTGACGGCAAACAACGCGCCGCCTACATCCGTTCCAGGCAAGGCGCAGGTGAAGCAAACGAATCCTTTTGCGGCGCCAATGACTACGGGTCCAAATCCTGGAAAGACTGCGGCGCAGCTGGGTTCGCCGCCCCCGCCGAAAACTCAAAATGGCGCAGCTAACAATCAGACAAACGACTCGGCCGCAATCAAGGACAATTCCCCGACCAAAGAATCGGCTCAGGAAATCGCAGTAGATGAGGCCCTGGCCAAGGCTTCCGCGCAAGGCAGCGCGACTCCTCCGGTGCCAGCGTCGGCAAATTCAACAAAGCAAGCTGTATCGGCGGATAACGACACAGCCACTCCTTCCGGGCATGGACTCACGAGTTCTAACTCGCCTGGGCCTGCAATCAACAACAAGTCTTTGCGCACCACAGGTGCGAAGATGCCGCCGGCGCCGGTGCCAACACCGACTCGAGACGGCCAGCAATCGCTCACCCGCGCCCTGGGCTTGAAGATTGGCAAGATTGTGATCGACGCGGGCCACGGTGGCCACGATACCGGCACTGTCGGCCGCAACGGTCTGATGGAAAAGGACTTGTGCCTCGATGTCGCTCTTCGACTGGGCAAAATGATCGAGAGCAAGTTGCCCGGCGCCGAAATTGTTTACACTCGCTCCGATGATACTTTTATCCCGCTTGAAGAGCGCACCGCCATGGCCAATGACGCCAAGGCTGACCTATTCATTTCCATCCACGCCAATTCAAGCCCCGACTCAAGCGCGCGCGGCGTGGAGACCTATTACCTGAATTTTTCGCCCTCTCCGGAAGCAATGGAGGTCGCCGCTCGCGAAAACGCAACGGCCCAGAACAATGTCCACGATTTGGAGAGCATGATTCAACGCATCGCTCGAAACGAAAAAATCGAAGAGTCGCGCGAATTGGCCGCTGACATTCAAGACTCCCTCACTAAGCGCCTCCAGCGGGTCAATCACAACATCAAGAATCGCGGCGTGCGCAAGGCTCCGTTCGTTGTACTCATTGGCGCTAACATGCCTTCCATCCTTGCCGAGATCTCCTTCATCAGCAATCCGTCTGACGAGAGTTCGCTCACCAAGCCCGATGGCCGCGAGCGCGTTGCTGAGGGACTTTACAAGGGTGTCGAAACTTATCTGCAAGCCACCAATAGCATTTCCTCCAATCAATCCAAGGTTTCCGCGAATGGCCGCCCGGGAGTGGCGTCAACTGGGAACCAGCGGTAGACTTTCGGCATCTAACCTTGGAGAGGTTCTTGTGCGCCGGTCTCTTACTCTGTGCTTATTGGCTGTAGCTCCGCTCCTATCAGCGGTTCCCGTCACAGCGCAAGGTTTGCTTCCCCCTGTCTTCGGTGACTGGGCCATTGGCCAGACCACTACCAGCCAGGCAGCTACACTCGAGCAAGCCGTCGGAGCGGACGCCCCCATTCTCCAGGAGTACGGCTACGAGTCCATTGAGCACAGGGATTATTTTCGCGCCGGCCAGACCGTTGGCGTGACGCTTTTCCGCATGGTGGATCCCTCATCCGCCTACGGAGCGTTCACTTATCTGCGTCCAACAGGTATGCCTACGTCAAATCTGGCCCGCTACGCGGCAGCATCGCCGGAACACGCGCTGATTGTGGTGGGAAATCTCGTCCTGGATATCCGCGGCGCCAAGCTTACTCAGCCGGAAAATGGCTTCGATTCTCTGGTAAGCGCCGTTGCTTCCAAGTCCGACCGGCGGCCGTACCCCGATATTGCCGAGCACCTTCCCTCGGAAGGGTTGGTCGCTGGCTCTGAGCATTATGTTCTCGGCCCGCTCGCGCTTCAGAAACTTCTGCCGGTTGCCGGCGGTGACTGGCTAGGTTTCTCCGAAAGCGCCGAGGCCATCATGGCCCGCTATCGAAAAGGAAGCCAGGAAGTCACCTTGTTGGTTGCTGTTTATCCCACGCAACAGTTGGCCGGGGACAGGCTAAGCAAGGTAACGCCAATCGTGGGCACGCCTGAGGGGACTACCCCTTCGCAGGATCATCCTGTTGTATTGATTGACCGAAAGGCCGGAGTAATTTCTTTCGTCTTCGCTCATTCGCCGGGAGGATACGCAAAGACGCTGCTGGGACAAGTTGTTTACGGGCACAATGTCACCTGGAATGCGCCTTCCTTCAAAGCCACCGAGCCCAGCATCAATGTCATGATCGTTGGCGCATTCATCGGCACCGGCGCAATAGTGCTCCTCGCCATCGTCAGCGGATTGGGATTCGCAGTGATCCGCTTGGCAGTTAAAGCTTTCTTCCCAGGAAAAGTTTTCGACCGGCCACGAAACATGGAAATCATCCAGTTGGACTTGAACGGCAGGTCAATCAACACTAAGGACTTCTACTAAAACTGGAGATACTGTCCCATTTTGATATCGGCGAAATCTCAAGTATTTCTGTGGATTTCCACCTAAACTGCTGATTCTATTGCACTTTAATTCCTGTCCTGACAACGCGTTATTTTCTTGACTCCACTTTACCCCCTCTTTTACACTCCCCCCGAGGAAATTGGTTCGGGGCCTTCCGCGCATAGGCCTGGAACGATTCTCCCCTCTGGAGAGCCCACCTTCACGGGTGGGCTCTCTGTTTTTGTCGGCGCGCCCGCCAAATTATTTCAGGTTCACGTTTAAGATCCTCCGCGATGACACGGGTGAACAAACTCGGCCTGGTTCTCGTATTTGAATTCATGAGCGGCAACCGAGGGTATAATTGCCACGAAATTATTTTGCTCGCTGAATGAAATAGTTGCGAGGTGCTCGAATGCATCTGTTCTTTCTGATGATTTTCGCCTTTTACTTTCTTCCTTCTATAATCGGCTGGAATAAGAAGGACGCCGGCGCCATCATCGTCGTGAACATTTTTCTTGGTTGGACTTTCGTCGGCTGGATTGTCGCGCTCATCTGGGCGCTCACCAGCGCGCCGGCGCTGACTTATGTCGTTGTCAATCAGCCGACTTATACCGTTCAGTCGACTTACCAGCCTCCCCCGCAAGGGCTGTATTGTTCCTCTTGTGGAAAACAAGCGCCTCCCGGAGGAACATTCTGCAGCAATTGCGGACGCCGGATGTCCTGACTGATCTTTTCTCTATCGCATTGCGAAACATTTCCCGATTCTGAGCGTCTATATTACCTGTTGACAGTCAACAGAGGCTGCCGTATCCTCCTGTTGATTTTCAACAGGAGGCATCCTTGCCCGCTGATCGCACCGAAGTTCTTCAAGGCACCCTCGACTTGATGGTGCTTAAAACCCTCGATTCCGCGGGCCCCCTTCACGGCTTCGGCCTCGCTCGCCGGCTGGAGCAGATTTCCGGCGACCTGCTCCATCTCAATCAAGGCACGATCTATCCCGCTTTGCTGCGCCTGGAACAACGCGGCTGGATAGGTTCGCGTTGGGGCGTTTCTGAAAACAATCGTCGCGCGAAGTACTATTCCATCACCCGCGCCGGCCAGCGCCAGCTCGGCAAGGAAACCGCAAACTGGGAACGCATCGCGGGCATCATCGGCCGCCTGCTGCGCCCCCCGCAGGAGGCGCAATAGGCGATCGTTCCTCATGACCACACTGCATGAATTCGGCTCCCGTATCCGAGGCCTCTTTCGCAAACAACGGCGCGAATCCGATCTCAACGACGAAGTCGCCTCGCACCTCGAATTGCTGGCTCAAGAAAACATTCGCCGCGGCTTGTCGCCACATGACGCACAAACCGCCGCTCGTCGCGATTTTGGAGCCATCGAACAAATCAAGGAAGCGTATCGCCATCGAAGGGGGCTCCCCATGCTGGAGACTTTCGGGCAAGACTTGCGTTTCGGCGCTCGCACTCTTCGCAAGAATCCTGGATTCACCGCCGTGGCAGTTCTCACTCTTGCGCTCGGCATTGGCGCCAACACCGCGATCTTCAGTGTTGTGAACACAGTGCTAATTCGCCCCCTTCCCTTCAAGGACCCTTCTCGTCTGGTGATGCTCTGGGAAGGTTTGCCTGACATCGGCCTGCCCCAAATGGGGTTTGAGGCCCAGGATCTTCAGGTATTGCAGCGTGCCCAGAAATCCTTTGAGGAAGTCGCAGCCTTTCAGAGCAAGGAGTACGACATTTCGGGTAAGGGTGAGCCTGAACGCGTTAGAGGAACTCGCGTATCCTCGTCCCTGTTCCCCATGCTTGGCGTCGCGCCCGCCATCGGCCGGACGTTTTCTCAGCAAGAAGATGCCCCCGGGGAGCAGGTCGCCATCCTCAGCTATCGCTTGTGGCAACGCCGGTTCGGGGGCGATTTATCCGTCATTGGGCGAACTCTGGATCTTGATCGCCAACCTTACAGAATCATCGGGGTCATGAAGAGCGACTTTCAATTCCCTCTTCCGGGTCCAAGGATAAACAACGAAGCCGCAGACATATTTCTCCCCATGGGATTCACTCCGGCGGAACTAGGAATCTGGGCGGTCGAGTATCAGAATAGTGTCATAGGAAAGCTGAAGCCCGGAGTCAGCCTCCCCCAGGCGCGCGCGGAATGCGAAGCTCTCGAGCGCCCCATCCTTGCCAGCTATCCACCGAATATCATGGAGAAAAATCCGAGCGATGCCTGGGCGGATCCCAGGATCCCCTTGAAAATCACAATTGTTCCCCTCCATGAAGAGGTCGCGGGCACGATTCGCCCTCTCTTGTTGACTCTAATGGCTGCCGTCGCGATGGTCCTTTTGATTGCCTGTGCAAATGTTGCGACACTGCTGATCTCGCGGGCCGCATCGCGCCAAAAAGAAATCGCCGTACGTGCGTCGCTCGGCGCCACGCGCCTTCGATTGATTCGCCAAATGGCCACGGAGAGTCTTCTTCTCGCTCTAATGGGTGGCGTCGCGGGCCTTGCCCTGGCCTTCGCGGGCAAGAGCTTGCTTCTCTCCCTCGTGCCTCAGGACGTGCCCATTCCTCACATTATTTCCATCGGCGCGGGTGTGCTTGGATTTGTCGCCTTAATCTCCTGTCTCTCCGCGGTTTTCTTCGGTCTTGCTCCCGCGTTCCAAATGTCGGCGTCCTCTCTTCAGCGGTCTCTTCAGGAAGGGGGACGCAGCGCTACCCCCGGCCGCCATCGCCACCGCTTGCAGGACCTTTTCGTGACGGCGGAGTTCGCCCTGGCCCTGCTTCTTCTCATTGGAGCTGGGCTGCTTACCCGTAGCTTCGACAAGATCCTCAAGACCAACCCTGGATTTGCATCCGACCACGTGCTCACACTGAGCCTTCCGCTCACATTTGAGGGCTACAACAAAGCCCCACAAATTCGCCAGTTCTACGACCATCTGATGGCGAACACAACCACCCTTCCGGGCGTCAAGGCGGTCGGAATGTCCAATGATCTGCCCATAACCGGCCACTTCGCCGCAAGTCTTGAGGTCGAGGGAATTACCGGCGTCCGTGGTGTAGTCCCGCAGAACACCATGATCAGCTTGGTCCTGGGAGATTATTTCAAGGTGATGAACATTCCGTTGATTCAAGGACGCTATTTCACTCCCGAGGATCGCGTCGGCACGCAACCGGTCGCGATAGTAAGTCTTGCCGTCGCGCGGAAATACTGGCCGAACCAGACTCCCCTCGGTAAGGGCGTCCGCTGGGGAGGCCCCGGGCCGTGGAGCACAGTTGTGGGGGTGGTCGGCGACGTGAATGACAAGCCGCTTGGGCAGCCCGTTGATGCGCACGCATATATGCCCTACGGACAATTGCCCGATGGCGCCCTGGAAATTAAATTCATGGATGAGTTTCGCTCACTGAACCTGACGTTGCGGACGCAATCGGATCCTGCCGCAATTGCTAATACGGTGGTTGGCCGGGTCCACTCCCTCGACCCCGATCTGGCCATCGCCAATGTCCGTACTATGTCGGAAGTCATCGTCACATCCGTGGCTGGCCCGCGCTTCAACACATTTCTTCTGGGAGTATTCGCCGGATTGGCGTTGCTGCTCGCCGCGATTGGTATCTATGGCGTCCTCGCCTACATCGTCGCCCAGCAGACCCACGAGATCGGCATTCGCGTCGCTCTTGGAGCGGAGCCACGCCACGTTTTTGCGCTGGTCATCGGCAGAGGGGCGCGCATGTCTGCTCTGGGCGCGGCCATCGGAGTCGCCGCGGCTATGGCCCTAACGCGGCTAATGGCCAGCCTCTTATATGGCGTCACTCCAACCGATCCCGCAACTTTTGTCGGCGTGGTCGTTCTGCTCCTGGGCGCCGCTCTGCTGGCTTGCTACATCCCCGCGCGGCGTGCCATGCGCGTGGACCCCATGGTTGCGCTGCGCCATGAGTAGTCGGCTTACGAAACGCGGAATTTCGGTTTCGACGACTTTGCGTCGTGGTCGAAGGGAATGAAATGACTTGGCTGCATGAATTGACGGCTCGGGTCCGCGGATTATTCCGCAAACACCGGAGCGACGAAGATCTCAATGAGGAGGTCGTCTCTCATCTCGACCTCCTTGTCCAGGAAAATCTTCTCCGCGGCCTGTCGCCGGTCGATGCCCGAAACGCAGCGCAGCGAGATTTCGGCGCCATAGATCAAATGAAGGAAACGTATCGCGAACGAAGGGGGCTGCCCATGCTGGAAACCTTTGGACAAGACTTGCGGTACGGTGCGCGCATGCTGCGCAAAAACCCGGGCTTCACCGCGGTCGCAATCCTTACCCTCGCACTGGGGATAGGCGCCAACACCGCCATCTTCAGCGTCGTGAATGCCTTACTGCTCACTCCGCTCCGCTTCAAAGACCCCGACCGCCTCGTCATGGTCTGGGAGAACCTTCGCACCGGGAATAATCCTGAAAACAACATCTCCCCGGCGAACTTCCTGCAGTGGCAGGAACACAGCACGGTTTTTGAGCAGATGGCAGCGATGTATGACGACCATCTAAATCTCACCGGCGAGGGCGAACCTGAGCAGATTTCTTATAAAGGCGTCTCTCCAAATTTCTTCACTTTGTTGGGTGTGGCGCCCTTCATTGGACAGAATTTTTCGGCCGACAACGGTATTCCTGGCAAGGACGAAGTCGTAATCCTCAGTTTCGGTCTGTGGCAAAGGAAATTTGGAGGAGACCCCGGAATCATTGGGAAGTCAATTCAGGTTGATGCCCACCCGTATTCCGTAATTGGGGTCATGCCCCGCGACTTCCAATTATTCGTCAAGCAAGGCTCATTCACTGGAGAGCAACCCGAAATGTGGGAGCCCATTGCCTTCACGGACCGCTCCCGAAAGCCTCGAGGCCGTTACATGAGTGCCATCGCCCGCCTGAATACAGGTGTAAGCCTGGCGCAAGCCCAATCGCAAATGGACATCCTGGCCGCGGCGCTTGAAAAACAATGGCCCGATTTTAATAAGGACTGGGGCATCAATCTGGTTCCCATCAGAGAGCAATTTGTAGGGGAGTTTCGTCCCGCGCTGCTGGTCTTGTTGGGCGCCGTGGCGTTCATTCTGTTGATTGGCTGCACCAACGTTGCAAATTTACTTCTCGCTCGAGCGGCTCAGCGCCAGCGCGAAATCGCGATTCGCGCAGCTCTGGGCGCCGGACGCAAACGCATCACCAGGCAATTGCTGACGGAAAGTATTTTACTTGCAGGATTCGGGGGCGCGCTCGGCCTCTTGCTGGCAATTTGGGGCAGCCGGCTGCTTATCGCGTTGGGACCGAAAGATATGCTCGGCTCCAACGCCGTGGCCCTGGATTGGCGTGTCCTTGCCTTCACGATGGTTGTCTCACTTGTAACCGGCATTTTGTTCGGACTAGGTCCTTCACTTGTTGCTTTATCCTCCGACGTGAACGCAGACTTGAAGGAAGGCGGTCGCGATTCCTCGGGCAGCAGGCGGGGGAACGGCATGCGCTACGCCCTCATAGTTCTGGAAATGGGATTGGCGCTCGTGCTTCTGGTGGGTTCGGGCCTCTGCGTGCGCAGTTTTGTCCTCCTCGAGTCGGTGAACCCCGGTTTCGATTCGCACAATCTGCTGACCATGAAATTGTCGCTACCCAATGCAGCTTATCCCACGGAGGAAAAGCGCATCGCATTTTACCGCGAGCTGATCGCTCGAACTGCGACCCTTCCGGGAGTGCATGCCGCAAGCGCCGATAGCTGGCTGCCGTTCACGACTCTGGGTGCGGCAACTGATTTTCAAATCGTCGGCCGCGCCACACCCACCGTTTCCGCGATGCCAGTTACAGATGTCCGCATCATCGAGCCGGACTACTTCCGCACCATGGGCATTCCAGTTCTGGCCGGACGCGAATTTAACGAGCGTGAATCCAGCGCCATTTCTCACGTCGTGATTATCAATCAGGCGCTCGCCACAAACTTTTTCCCCAATGAGAACCCCATCGGCAAACTCCTCATGATTGATATGAAAGATCCGAAGGACCAGAAACCGACCGAAATTGTCGGCGTCGTTGGGAACGTGAAACACGAAGGACTTAACACAACTCCGCGAGCCATGGTCTATTGGCCGCATCCCGAGCTTGCTCTTCCCTTCATGACCCTGGTGGTCCGGACCGAGGCGAATCCACTCTCCCTCGTCTCCGCCGTCAGAGGACAGGTCAAGTCGCTCGATCCCACGCTGCCCATTTCTGACATCGCCACCATGGAACAGCGCATGGCAGACTCCGTCGCGCAAACGCGATTCAGCACTCTTCTTCTTTCCCTTTTTGCCGGATTAGCTATCGTCCTGGCGTCGGTCGGAATTTACGGTGTGACCGCCTATGGAGTCACCACGCGCACTCACGAAATTGGGTTGCGCATGGCTCTGGGCGCGCAACCTGGTGATGTCAGGCGCATCTTCCTTGGGCGAACTTTACGTGCCAGCCTTCTAGGACTCGGATTGGGCCTGCTCGCCTCGATCGCGCTCACCCGTCTCCTGGCCAGCCTGTTGTTTCACGTTTCTCCGTACGACCCGGTAACGTTTATCGCCATGGCCCTCTTGTTATGCGGTGTGGCTTTGCTCGCGTCCTATATTCCTGCCCGCCGCGCCACGCGTGTGGATCCACTGGTGGCCTTACGTCATGAATAAGCGTCGCAGTCAATGCGAGGGAGGCCCGAAATGAGTAGGCTGCACGAAATCGTGTCACGGCTGCGCGGATTTCTCCACAAGCGCGGCCTGGACGATCAACTCGACCAGGAAATTAGCGAACATCTTGATCTGCTTGTCGAAGACAACATTCGTCGCGGCATGGCGCCGGAGGAAGCGCACAACGCCGCGCGACGTCAATTCGGCCATATGGACGTTATCAAGGAAACCTATCGCAAACGAAGGGGGCTGCCCATGCTGGAAACATTTTTGCAGGACCTGCATTTCGGTGCTCGGACGTTGCGCAAGAATCCTGGATTCACGGCGGTCGCACTTCTTACTTTTGCGCTGGGCATCGGCGCGACCACTCTTGTGTTCAGCATTTTTTACGCCGCACTCCTCAAGCCCATGCCCTTCCGCGATGCAAATCGTCTGGTCGAGCTTAACGAGACCCGTCTGGCGCGGGGTATCGACACTGCCGACTTCTCGGAGGCCAATTTCTGGGACGTGCGCTCACAGAATCATTCTTTCTCCGAGCTCGCCTCCTACCACTACGACGAAGCCAACATGACTGGTGAGGGCGATCCCGAAAAAATTCACGTGATTCATGTCACCACCGCCTTCTTCAGGACGCTCGGGGTCTCCCCCATCTTGGGCCGCGACTTTTCCTACGAAGACGATCGTCAAAACCTGACGGACATCGCCATCCTCGGCAACCGTTTTTGGAAACAGCGCTTCGGCGGAAATCCGGCCATTCTCGGCAAATCCTTGCATCTCGACAACCAGGCCTTTACCGTCGTGGGCGTACTTCCGCCGGGAGAACCTTGGATTGACGATCAGCTTTATGTTCCTTTCAGCTACCGCTCCAATCCCGATCGCGCCAGTTGGGAATTCTCGGTAATCGGCCGCCTTGCGCCCGGCGCATCCATCAATTCGGCCAGCGCTGACTTAGAGAGCGTCGCAAGCGCCCTGGATCGCGCTTATCCTGCCGACGACAAGGGCATCGGCTTCAAAATCACGCCTTCGAGCGCCTGGGGCGCTTCCGGCTCCGCTCGCCTCGCCCTCTGGGTGCTTCTTGGCGCGGTTACTTTCCTCTTGGCCATTGGTTGCATCAACATTGCCAATCTGCTTCTCGCCCGCGGCATGACCCGCCAGCGCGAAATCGCCGTGCGCCGCGCGCTTGGGGCCAGCCGTTTCCGCCTTGTCAGTCTCGTCCTCGTTGAATCCCTTATGCTCAGCGGAGTGGGCGCGCTCCTGGGCCTCGCAATCGCCTACGGTGGCCTCATAGTTATTCAAGCGCTCGAGGTGAGTGATGTTCCCGGTCTGCTCGATGCAAACCTGAACCTCCGCGTCCTCGGATTCTCGGCTCTCATCGCTATCATGACCGGCCTTATCTCCGGTTGCGCTCTGGCCATCCGCGCGCCGCAGGTGGATGTGTCGGCAGTTTTCCGCTCCGGAGACCACATCGCCGGGAATCGTGTTCAAGCGCGCTTGCGCGCCGCTCTCGTAGCTGGCGAAATCGCGCTCTCTGCGCTTTTGCTTGTCTGCTCAGGGCTTCTCGTCCGCAGCCTGACCAATCTGATTAACGTAAAATCCGGTTTTCAAACTGAAAATCGTTTGATCTTCACGGCCAACCTGCCGGCCTCCTATTATGAAAAAGGAGTTGGCAAGCAATTCCTCAACAACCTATTCACGCGGCTCAACTCGCTTCCCGGAGTTATCTCCGTCGGCGCCATAAGTCATCGCCCCGTCGAAGGTGGAAATCCCGGAATGAACATCGATTCCAGCGAGGCGCCGAGTGCTGGAACACAGCACAAAGCCCCATGGGCCGGTTGGCGCGTCGTTACGCCTGGATATTTCGAGGCCGTCGGTCTCCCCTTGATTCGCGGCAGGAACTTCGACGAATCGGACAAGCAGGTCTGGGCTCTTCCCGGCCAGCCCGTGCCGGCGCGTCATGTGGTCATCAGCGAAAAGCTCGCCAGTCTCATTTTTCCCAATCAGGATCCTGTCGGGCGGCACGCTTTACTCTGGAAAGCCCAATCGGGTTTGGATGCCGAAGTGATCGGCGTGGTAGGCGACAGCCATGAGCGCGGCCTCAGCAATGCAACCACGCGAACTGTGTACCTTCCATACGGCCCCTCAGCTCTGCCCGGTGAAATCGTATTGCACACACGTGGAAATCCTTTGTCCCTAGTGCCGGCCGTGCGCTCCGTTGTAGCGGTCCTCGACTCCAATCTTCCCGTTTCCGACGTTCGGCCCTTGCTTCAGGTGGTCGAGCATTCCATAGCTCCCCAGCGGTTCAACACCGGGTTGCTCGCAGTTTTTAGCTCTCTCGCCTTGCTTCTAGCCGCCATTGGAGTCTATGGAGTGATTTCCTACACTGTGGTGCAGCAGACGCGCGAATGGGGTGTGCGGCTCGCCTTAGGCGCTCAGGCAAGCGATCTACTGAGTCACGTACTCTCCCGAGGCTTGCGCCTTGCGGCAATTGGCCTGGCCATCGGCCTGGCGCTCTCGCTCGCCGGGGCCCGATTGATTGGCAGCTTGCTCTTTGGGGTCAATCCGATGGATCCGCTCACTTTTGTTGCGGCTGCATTGGTACTGGCCACAGTGGCCCTGGCCGCCTGCTGGATTCCAGCCCGCCGCGCCATGCGCATCGACCCGGCTGAGGCCCTTCGCCACGAATAATGTCCGCCTCGCGTCGCTCAAGATCTGGGTCGAAGGTGTAGGTGCGGGCCTTCGACGCAGCATCCAGGCGAGACCCGGACGCATCAATCTGCATTTCTATTCCCTGCTGCACATTGCTCACCCTCGTCGTGAGTGGTAGCATCGCCCTCGGAAATCATATTCCGAATTCACGGGAGCTTTCAGATGAAACTGCTTCTCTTTCTTGCCGTTTGTGCCGCCCTCGCTTCTTCCTCCGGAGCCCAGGGCGCGCGCCCATCGCAATCGTGGGACACCTCTGCCGGCCCTGTAAAAATCACTCCCATTTTCCATGCTAGTTTACTGATCGAAGCCGGCGGTAAATCAATTTACGTTGATCCCGCAAAACCGGGCAACTTCGCCGGTCTCCCGCCCGCGGATTTGATCCTCATCACCGATATCCATGGCGACCATATGGACCCCGCTACAATTCTGTCCATAAGCAAAGCGGAAACGGTGATCTGGGCGCCTCCGGCTGTCTTGAAAACAGTCTCCACGGGCCATTCAATCTCCAATGGAGAGACCAAAACCTGGGGCGGCTGGACCATTGAAGCCATTCCCATGTACAACCTGGTTCGCGGCCCTTCAGCCGGAACTTTTTATCACGACAAAGGCCGCGGCAACGGTTACGTTCTCTCCTACGGCGGCAAGCGTATTTATTTTTCCGGAGACACGGAAGGAATCCCGGAAATGCGCGCCCTTAAGAATATTGACGTTGCCTTCGTGTGCATGAATCTGCCCTACACCATGACCCCCGACGAAGCCGCGGCAGCGGTGAAGGCGTTCCACCCCAAGGTCGTGATTCCCTATCATTATCGCGGCTCCGACCTCAGCGTTTTCCAAAAGGGCCTCGAGGGCACGGGGATAGAAGTAAGGCTGCTGGAATGGTATCCGAAGTAATCTTCAATCCCGGCGGGCGGTTCTCATCAATTGACTAAATTTAAATCAACAATTACAGGCGGGTCTGCGGCCTTAGATTAAGACGAATGAGTGGGTTTAATCAGCTTTCCGGCTACAAACGCAAAAACACCGATAACCACTCCGGAAATAATCCCAACCACAGGGCCAACTAGCGCCATGATTAGCCGAGGGGAACTGGCCATGGGAGACGTGGCCATCATGGCCGCTTCTCTCTGATGATTAGCGAAATAACGATCGAACAAGATGATGTGCGCAGAAGTGACCCAGACGCAGTTCACCAGGCCAAGGACAAGTCCGTGCACAAAATGCCCTGTGCTGAGATTTCTGGCGAAAACGTAGGCGCAAATCATGAAAATGACCAGACAAAGAATTGGCTCAATGTTTGACGGAATAAAAAACACCGTCGCGATGCCCATCGCCAGCGCAAACAGTGAAAGTTGGAAGATTAATTTCCAATTCATTGTGTCCAGCCTTGGTCTGCTAAACCTCGTCTCCGAAACAAAACCAGCGACAGAGAATGGCAACAGACGCAGCCGGAGTCAATGCTAAGTACTCCGCGGTCCCTCACTTCTTCCTCGCCAATCCCCGAATCCGTCCAATATCCAATTCCCCCTTCGACCCCCATCCCGATACTCCTCCGGGAATCGCCGGCCGGAATTCCTCATAAAGTTTGAACGCCTCCGTCGAGAGCTCTTCCGGACGAAAGGCTTTCGCCAGGTCACGCATCGCCTCGCTCACATTGCCAAGAGACTCGCCAAACTTGCTCTCCAGGTATCGCTCCACACTCTTGGCGTCAATTGGCTTGTCTTTGGTCACCGCCCGCACGCCTTCGGCCGTATTGATTGCCGGCACGGCCCGCCCGAAAATTTCAATCGCGAACTCCTCTCCGCGTTTTCGTGCTCGCGCATCTTTGATTTCTTGCGGGACAGGTTTGAATATGGCCAGTCGCCGGCCCTTGGATTGTGCCGTTAGACCAGCCACCGCCTTGCCCAGTGTCAGTGCCTCGTCCCGGTCAAATCCCAGTCGCTCGGCAACGCTCGTCGCCCACAGCGTCAGCACAGGAGCGCGATTGATCAAAATATTGTGTTCACTCATGCCCCGCAGAGTACCAACTGAGCTTACACAGGCGCAATCGCTCATCCATTGACTTGAACCGGTCTCAATCTCTCCCGGAATATGTGGCGACTCTCTTGGCTCTCCTCCTTCCAATCGCGTCGCCTCCCGCATTACCTTTGTCCCGTTAACGGATTAGTCTCTCGTCCCCTCATGGTTCCCTCAGCTGCGTTAGCATAGAAGTAGGAACCACATCGGCAAATCGAAGCCCCCAATGGCAATTGCGCATCGTAAATTCTGGATCACTTCAATCGTTTGCTTGACGATTGCCGGGTGCAAACAGGCGCCGCAGCATTCCGCACTCGCCTCGCCTTCGGTCGCCGGCCAGAGCGCTTCTGGTTCCCGTGCCCCCGTCGCTGTCGCGGTCACCTCCACCGTGCTGCAATCAGCTCAGCCGCCTCAGCCGCCAGCCACGCAACAAACGCCAGCGCCGTCTAATCCATCCTCTTCCGCAATGCAGCAGCCAAATCCCCCATCACCCCTGCTCGAAGACATCGCGCATCATTTCGGACCGTTTTTGATTGGCGGGAGGGAATTCAGCGTCGCGATCGGGGCAAAGCACATTAAGGCGCAAACGGCACCGGGATCGGAAGCCGATGTTTCGCTCGAAATCCGCGACGCCCAAGGCGCTGTGGTCCACCGCGAAACTTTCGGTTATAGCTTCGACCACGGAGAATTCGTGGAAAGTTGCAATGCATCCACGGAAATTCTTTCCGGAAGCATGGCGAAGTGGCTGTTGATTACCTCGGAGTGCGAACCTTCAGCGCCCATGGGAGGCGGTCCCTGGGAAATCTTCGGCGACTTCAATGGAAAGTTCACTCAGTACGGTGGGGACATCTACACACAGGGAGAAATGCTCCGCTTTGTTCCCGGCGCGGTAACAAAAGTGGGTACAGCGACTTCCTATGGCTTCGATTCCATCCTGTTCAAAGTGTGGACGGGGAACTTTTACGTCACCCTTCCGGTCAAAATTGAACTCTCACAGCCCAAACTGACGCAGGGCATCCGTTGTCTTGGCCAGACGGGGCACGGTCTTGCCGAAATCGGTTGCCAGGTCCCGGTCGAGGCCAAGCGCGAGCCATCCACTGACGACACCTTCGTACGTTTATTCGATTCGCCACAAGGGGAAGGTTCGACGCCCTCTCATGTCGTCATCCATCCGAACTCCAAAGTCGAATTCCTTGCCGCCAGCGCACGGATAAAATTGGATGACTCCAAAGGTTCAATAGGCTTGGGAGTCGCTGACGATGTCTGGCTGCAAGTGCGCATCGACGGCAAAATCGGCTGGATTCACACGCAAGAGGACTTCGTCGCCATCGGCCTCCCCGAAGCTGGGTAGCGTTGCCTCCGGGTGGCCCTCGTTCTCAGAGTGAGCCACCCGTTTCACAAGACACCTCCATCCACCAATTGTCACAGTCCCTTAGAATCGCAAGAAATATATTCTCTTTGTGAACTCAATTTCCTAATTGCGGAAGATCGAGTCCTAGGAGCAATTCACACTTATCCGCGCAACCACCCGTCACGGCTTTCCGACCAGATGCCCTCGGCGATTTTGCTGCCAGCAATCGTCGTTGTCCGCCGTGCAGAACGGTTGCTCCTTGCCCAGGCTCACGGTTTGGATTCGGTCGGCTGAAATGCCCTGCGAGACCAAGTATTCCTTGGCCTCCGTGGCGCGTCGGTCTCCCAAACCAATATTGTATTCTTCTCCTCCCCGGTCATCGCAATGGCCCTGGATGACGATTTTTATCTCCGGATGCTCCCGCAGATATTCGGCATCATGGCTGAGAGCTGCTCGTGCGTCGGCGCGGATATCTGCTTTATTGAAATCATAAAAAGCATCTTTCACGTTGCCTGCGAACGATTGGTCTCCCATGGCCGTCGTATTGCCGGAGTCCGTGGTGCGCACCGAAACTTCAACCGAAGCCGTAGCTGTTGCCGACCCGCCCGGCCCGCTTGCCCGAATCGTGTAAGTCATCGATTCGTTGGGACTGACCTTTTCTGACCCTTCTCCAGCCACGCTCCCGCCTGACGGAGACAATGTCAGTTGGTTGGCATTTGAGGACGACCACGTGAGCACAGCGCTCCCGCCTTTCGTAATCGTGGGGGGGGAAGCCTGAAGCCTCACGGTTGGTGCGGCCGGCGCGGGAGCGGCATTCTGCGCTGCCGGAGTCGAGGATACCGCATGCTTTTGACAGCCCGCGAAAATTAGAATTCCTGCAATTGCCATGGGATAAATGATTCGTTTTGCATTTTCACTTCTCATGACACCCTCCAAGAATTTATGAGATTGGATTCGTCGAACGGGGCCTGCGGATCCGGCTGCAATCGCGCCAGAGATCCGGTTGGAAATCAAATCAATGGGGAATTCTTAATGGATCAGCACTGAAGAGGGCAATTCAAGTAAGACGAATAGCTAATTTCCTGAGGGATACTTTCGATTCGCCCCAACTTGGATAAGCTTCTAATTGCACTCGGCCTGCCGCCTAAACCAATGGCAACAACCGCTCGAATGCAAGACATCAACCGCGAAGCCGCACGCCGTGCCCGGAAAGCGGTCACCGGCCCATTCGCCGCGGAATAGGGACCTTGTCCGGCTGGAATCAACCAGATGCTCGAAATACAAACCAGTGACACAATGATTAGGGTCAAAAACGTGATTGCGTGGCGGGGCGACATCTATAAAATTATCTTTAACGCCACTCCTGTTGTCAACATCTTGTCGTTTATCTCCAACATCACCAGATACCGCACCCAAAACAGATCTCTCCGTTCTTAGACACTCTTGTAGAAAACCATTCTGAGGTGTACAAGCATCTTCTGCTGCAGTGGGCGCCCCTTTTTTGCAGTTCGGCGCGGGATGCTTTCGGTCAAATGCAACGCAAATGGATTGCGGCCTTCGCCGTCACCGGAATTATGGCTGCTGTGGCCTTGCATGGGCAGGCCATATCTGACGACGAAATCCAGATGGGCAGCCATCCGTACGTTCCTCTGTCAGCCAGTATAATCCGCGTGAGAAGCGCTTTCGTCCAAGTGCCTGTTATTGTGCGTGATAAACAGGGAAAGGCAGTGGGCGGACTCAAGAAATTTGATTTTGAGTTATTTGACAACGGCCACCAAGTCGAGATTTCCTCGTTTTCGGTGGAGAATACGGCGGCCATGCCCCTCCAAGATGGCGCGACACCACAAACTTTGACCGGTCCGCAGCCTTCAACGACACCAACCTTGGCTCCATCACCAACTCCGAGAAACATTGCTTTGTTTTTCGACGATGCCTCCATGCGCACGTCGGATGCGGGAACCTCCCGCAATGCGGCAGAGGTCTTTGTGCGCACCACCATGAAGCCTGGCGACAAAATTGGAATATTTACCACCAGCGCGACAGTCTCATTGAGCTTCACGGACAACGTGCCGAAAATCCTTGAGACGCTCGCACAGCTTCGACCCCATATAAAAAGGCTGGAAAATGGAACTGTTAACTGCTCGGCGATGACCCCGCATCAGGCACATCTCATCCTCGATACGATTGGCATGCAAACAGATGCACTGGCTCTCGGGAATGCATTATGCGGGCAGGTTGACCCTATTCCCGCGGCGCGGCAAGTTGTGCAGATTGCCGAGCAAGCCTCTGAGGATTCACTGGGAGCGATCACCGATGTTATCCATTACCTGGGCGGGATGCCGGGGCGGCGCATTCTGTTGTTGGCCTCGTCTGGATTTCTGACTGAAACCCTTCAAGCGCTCCAGGCAAAACAGGACAAGGTGATCGACGAGGCGGTAAGGGCCAATGTAATCATAAACTCGCTCGATGCCAAGGGACTTGTCGCTGCTCCCCCCGGAGTCGACGATGATGGACATCCCGTCAGTCTGGGTGGCAGAGCTGAATTGCGCGGAAGAATGTTGTTGTTGTTTATCGATTATCAAAATTTGAACCGGGAAGCTCTGGACGACCCGTTGGCCATGCTGGCGGAAGGTACTGGCGGGCGCTTTTTTCACAACCGCAACGATCTTGATGCCGGCCTGCGCGACATGTTAACCACCCCGGACGTCTCGTACGTCCTCACTTTTTCGCCGGGCGACTTGAAAACCATTGGCGAGACGCACAGCCTCAAAGTCAAATTGGTGAATTCGAGCGGATTAAACATCCAGGCTCGCCGAGGCTACCTGGTTCCCGACACGAGTCCTACCGACGCTGAAAAGAAACAGCGCAAATTGGACAATGCTGTTTTGGCAACCGACAACCCAGAATCAATTCCTATGCAAGTCACAACTTATCCAGGCACCCTGGACACGGGCGGACATGTCCTAAGTGTCGCGGTACATTTTGACGCGAACAAGCTTGCGTTTCAAACACAGGGAGACCGCAAGGTCGATCGATTGATCTTTGTGACCGCTCTGTTTGATACGCAGGACCATTATTTGTCAGGCGTCCAGGGCGTAATGGATCTGCGTCTGAAAAAGGAAACTATGGGCACAATCTTAAGCCAGGGCCTAGATGCCAGCCTTACTTTGGAAGTCGCTCCCGGCACCTACCGTCTGCGAGAGGTGGTTGAGGACATAGAGGGCGGCCAGATCAGTGCCATCAGTCGGCCCGTCGAGATTCACTGAGAATCCCTGCAGGGGAGATTTGATTTCTTGCCCGACTGGATCGGCATCGGCTGGCAAGTGACACTTTTGAGAAAGGCCCGTAGTGTTCAGGATCGCATTAGGCCGCAAATCACGGAATCCAATTGTGGCCACCTGATTTTTGGCTCGGTGAGAAATGATTCACAAACGCCTTGTCACACTCGGCTTTGTCACTCTCTTAGGCGCAGGGACAGCGGCTGCCCTGCTGCTGCCCCCCTCTTCATTCGCCGCCCAACAAACCGAAGACACTGGGAAAAAACCAAAGGACCGTGTCCTGTCCTGGAAGCCCCCGAATACTGATGCGCCCATCCCGGCTTTGAGTTCCTCGCCGCCTTGCGTGCTCGCTGATGTGCTTGCACTGGCTGGCGCACGAACAATCGAACTGGTTACCGATCTTCAGAGTTTCACCGCGCAGGAAAGAATCGAGTTCCGGTCTAATGATCGTCAAGGTTTCGTCCTCGAGGAAGGTTCGGACACCGTTTCATATACTGTGACCTTCCCCCATCAACGAGGACACCCAGTCGTAGAAGAGAATCGGGCACCACTTAGCGGAAACAATTTATCCGAGGTCGCCCGGGCGGTTTCGGGGCTGCCGGAAATGGTCTTTATATTTCTTCCGACCTTGCAGGGCGACTACGAAATGAATTGCGAAGGTATGGCCGAATGGAAAGGAAAACCCGCTTGGGTGGTTGATTTCAAGCAGCGTCCGGACAAGCCGGAACGCACTTCTTCTTTCCACACCCGGAACATCACCTATCCGGCGTCACTCAAGGGCCACGCCTGGATTGCCGCTGATTCCGGCGAGGTCGTCCACCTCGAAACCGGTTTGATGAAAGAAATTCCGCCGGTGAAGCTGCATCAGTGGTTCGTTGTCATCGACTACGTTCCCGTCAAGTTTCCGACTCAGGACGTAACCATCTGGCTGCCCGAGTTTGCAGATTCCTACTACGATTTCGGCAGCCGCCGCATGATGATCTATCACACCTTCGCAAATTTCATGCTGTTCTGGACTCAGACCAATCTGAAGATTGAGAAGCCCAAGCAACCTTGACCTTCCTGAGCGGGTGAATCGGCTTTTCGCCCGCCGAAGGGTGGGGATTCAAGTGCCGATTCATTTCACCGATCTTTTTCTATGTTGCGGTGCCCGCCTGCTACGACGGACTCGATGCGAGGGCAATCCTAAGCGCCCCAGGTGGTTTGTTTCTTCCTGGGACGCGGTTCCGCCGAGAGAACCCAGGCCAGCCCTTCGTCGTAATCCCCGAAGACCACGATTCCCCGGTCCCCTTTGTCCCCGCGAAGGACCTCAAACATTCGCGCCAGCCCAAACGCACGCTTATCTTTCACTACCAGGGCGCGGCGCGCATCGGGAGCAAACAAAGTTGCTTCCGCGATTTTTTGCACATCCTGCTGAGTAAGATCGAGTTCGGTCACGTGGGTGAAGTCCGATAACTGCGAAAACTTCGGGTCGAAATCCGGGTCTTTCGCAAGCTTTCTCTGATGCGCAAATATGTCTTCTGGCGTCAACACTCCGGATGCGGTGCTCAACACCAATCGCCGTTCCTTTTCAATTTTGTACTGGACTGGCATACAGAATCCCTCCCCGATCTTGATTTCATCCTTCCAGGGAATCCCGGAGCTCGAGCATAGAGCGCGGCCACTCCAGCAATCTACCGCAAATCCATGATTTGTTCGCCCAGGAAAATTTCGCCATGCTTGGTGACGACCGTGACCTCCAACTGACGCTCAAGAAGGTGGAGTATATGCCCACAGCCTCCCGCGCGATTCGAATACGCCTCATTCGAATATATAATTCTTAAGTAATATCTTGACAAGTACGTAATCCCGCGTTACGATACGGTGCAGATTTGGCTACTCCCTAGGTCAATTTCTGGCGCGTCAATGGTCTGCTCCCCTGACGCAGGCCCGCCGAGGGGGAAAGACCCGCGTCGAAAACGATCCGCGGCAAAGCTGACTTCAAGTGAGGGTTGCACTGAAATATTGCAATTCATGGATGAATATCAAAACGAAGGACTTTAAACCCAGCAGAATCTGCACTTACGTGAGGGGCCCATACCGTTGAAAACAAACGATTCTAACCCCTGCAATTGCCACACTTATGACCTTCGCGTCTGTAAGTCCCCTAGAATGACATTCATCCAGAAATGAGGGGGATGGGGTCCCCCCCGCCGCAAACCTGCGCGATTGGTTTTTCTTCATTTGCGTGGACTTGCACTTGGTAGTTTAGGATTGCTGAACATCATAATTCGGACTTTCCGAGGGAACGAGGAAATCGCCGAGTGGTCCCTTAGCAACCAACGGAAATGGAGGATTCAGTATTCGTCTCAGGGAAAATGGAGCCGAGATCCGGACTTGAACCGGAGACCTGCCGATTACGAATCGGCTGCTCTACCAACTGAGCTACCTCGGCCCTTTATACCAATTCCCCACCCACAACACGGTCTACCAGAAATTTAGCATCGCATCCGCACACCGTCAAACAGGCCCGCGGAGCTTAGTGCGAGAACGGGTACATCACCCAGCCGAGGGCCACCGCCACCAGCAGAAAAGCCAGAAAGGCCCACAGCGTGTACCGGATGCGCGAGCTCAACCTACGCCGGCTGAGAAACGCGAACACCACCGACACGATGAACGCGAACAGCGCCATGGTTTGCAAGTGAGTGAGGGTCATCAGTTCTTCCGCCCCAGCGAAATCTCCAGCGCGTCCAGCACGAAGAGCAAGTTGATGACTCCCGACGTCGCCAATAGCCGCGTGCCATAATCCCCGGCGGCGCGCGAAATGTCCGCGCCGTTTTTTTCAATGGAGTGCGCCAGCAAATAAAAAACGCCGGCGCCCGCATCGGCGATAAAACCCAGAACGCCGAACGCGTCATCACCGTGAGGAGGGAAAATCGTCCCTCGCATCCACAGCCCCACGACAGCCATCGCGCCGACGGCTATGAACGCGGCCATCGCCCGGCCCAGCCGCCTCTGCATCAAATGGCCGAGCCCCGGCAAGAACCAGGCGGCGATCACGATGAAAATTCCCCGGACAGCTCCCTGCCCCTCGTCTTGTATTCCAGGGGAACCCGGGTCCACCTGCGGTGAGGGGTCTCCGGCAGCCGCACCTGGAATCGGCTCGCCTGGTTCACCCGTCTCCCCGGGAGCGAAGGAGTCATTTGCGGTAAGGGACCGGGTGGGCTCGATAATTTGAGGTTTCTCTTCCGAATCGTTTTCGGTCATTGAGCCTTTTTAATGATTAAAACTTTTTCCCACAATTGACTTCATGCCAGCAGCGGAAGAATTTCCGATTGGATAGCGCCGGTTACTCCGGCCTCTTTTTCGCCGACATACACATCCACTTCCGTTCGCACACCGAATTCCGGAGTATAAATCCCTGGCTCAACGGAAAAACAGGTGCGCGGAATAATGCGCCGCACATCATGGCTTTCGAGATCGTCCATGTTCGCGCCGGTTCCATGCACTTCCTGACCGATATTGTGCCCCGTGCGATGCGTGAAGAACTTTCCATATCCCGCCTTCTGAATCACGTCACGCGATGCGCGGTCCACTTGCCATCCTTCGATAGTGCGCCCCGCGGAAATCGCATCGCGGACGAACTTCACCGCGGAATCGCGCGCCTGTTTCGTCACCGCAAAGACCTTGGCATATTTTTCAGGTACTTTCGCGCCCAGGTAGCCCATCCAGGTAATGTCGTAATAAACGCTCCCGGGCTTATTGAGCTTGCCCCACACGTCGAGCAGCAGAAGATCGCCCTCGCGAACCTGCGAGGCCGTTTCCTTGCGCGGCTCATAATGCGGATCACCGCTGTGCGGGCCGACTGCCACGATCGGATCACTGTCGGCCACAAGTCCGTTGACGCGGAATTGCCCCGCCATCCACTGCTGAAGATCGTATTCGGTGAACGCAGCGTGATCCCGCACCAGTTTCGCAGCATGCTCGAATGTCGCGCGGGTGATCTTGTCGATCAATTTTCCCGCGGCCATATGCGATTCTCGCTGCTCGGGAGACCAGGACGCCTCAAACAGTTGCACCAGATTGGCGGAGCTTACGACTTTGCGTTTCAGGGAGCGCACCAGCTCAACGGTGCCTGCATCAACGATGGAAATAGATGGAATTGCATTCTTCGGCGAATACTGCATCGCCAGTGTTTTCGCGCGGCCCAGCAGCTTCGGCAGATTCTTTTCCATTTCCTCCCGCGCGGCATACTGATATTTTTCGCCGGGCAAGGAATCAAGCGCGCCGGATTCGATGCGGTGAACCAGCTTGCGCGGTTCTCCCTTGGATGGAATCAAATAGAACCAGCGCCGTTTGGCCATGCAATTCTCAAGCCCCAGCACACGGTATGCGATGGAATCGCGGTGGAGGATGTCGTAGAAAAGCCAGCCGTCAATCTTCTCTTCCCGCAGAACTCGCTGAATGTCTTGAATGTCGGGCATGTGATTTCACCTGTTTCTGTTGGACGCGAGTATTTGGCTTGGGGATGCGTCAATGCGCCGGGTCATGAACCCTTCGGCGGGCCGCTGAGAGCTTTCACTTGGGCCGAAGTCGCGCCCCGCACTTCAACGCGCTTGGTGCGGCCCCGCTCGCCGCTCAGGATTCTAACAGCGCCAGTCGGCACGTTCAATTGCTCAGCTAGAACGCGGCGAAGCTCTTCGTTGGCGCGGTTATCCACCGGCGGAGCGGTCAGACGCATCTTGAGCGCGCCTTGCCATTCACCACCGACGGCCTGGGTGGATGCGCGCGGCTGCACCCGCACTCGAAACGTGATGCACCCGCCCCGTTCACTGATTTCTATGCTCAAATTTGCGCGCGGGCACCGAAAAGCGCAGTCCCAATCCGTACTTCGGTCGAGCCTTCTTCGATGGCTACCTCGAAATCGTGGGACATCCCCATGGAAAGTACTGGGAGCGGATGTTGAAATCGCCGGACCAGCGAATCCCGCAGCATGCGCAATTCCCGGAAGAAAGGCCGGACCGAGTCGGGATCTTCAAAGTAAGCGGGAATCGTCATCAGACCGCGCACCATGAGCTGCTTCATGCCGAGCAGGACCTCCACAAGTTGGGGAACATCCTCGGGAAGGACGCCCGATTTTGTTGCGGCGGCATCCGTGCGAACTTCGATCAGGACGGGCAAGGTCTCAGCGCCTCTGACTGAGGCTTCCAATTTTTGCGCCAGAGGAAGCGAATCCAATGAATCTAACAGGCGAAATAATTTCAGTGCGCGGGACACTTTATTGCCCTGGAGATGTCCAATTAGATGCCAGGTCGCGCCGAGATCCTTTACGGCTTCAAACTTCTCCTGGAATTCCTGCACCCGATTTTCCCCGAAATGGCGGATACCGGCTTCATAGGCTGCACGAATGGCTTCCGCGGGATGCGTTTTCGAGACGCCGATAATCGTGACCTCTTCGGGCTGGCGCCCAACGCGTGCCGTGGACCGCGCAACGCACTCGCGGATCCGGTGAAGATTGGTCTCAATGCCGGCAACGGTAATCGCCATCGTTGTGATTTTATCACGGGCGCGAGATCAGCTCTTTCCTGCGGCGCCGCCAACGCGCGTTTGAAGAGGTCGAGATTGCAGCGTACGCGCCTCTCACGCTAGACTGCGACGGGGCATTTTCGACAGAGCCTCTTCTCCCACAAGGCACATCTATGAAGCTGCGCGGAAAATTCATCGCTATCGAGGGCATAGACGGCTCGGGCAAGAGAACGCAGCTTGATCTATTGGCCCGCGCGCTGGAATCGCGCGGAGTCGGCATCGCGCAATTCAGTTTCCCTCGATATGACTCGTCCTTTGGGCGGTTGGTGGCGAGTTACTTAAACGGTGAGTTTGGACCTCTCTCGGCTGTGGATGCGCACCTCTCTGCGTTGCTCTATGCGGGCGATCGCTTTGAATCAAAGGGCGAGCTGGAAGCCGCTCTTACGGGCGGCAAGACAGTACTCGCCGACAGATACATTGCCTCCAATCTGGCTCACCAAACGGCGCGCGTAGCGCCCCAGCGGCGCGAGGAGTTCCTGAGCTGGCTGAAGCGCCTTGAATATGGCCTCTACGGATTGCCCGCGGAGGATTTGGTGATTTATCTTCGCCTGCCGGTTGCAGAAGCGCAACGGTTGGTGGGGCTGAAAGATACGCGGGATTACACTACGCTTCAACGGGATTTGCAGGAAGCCGACCAAAGGCACCTGGAGCAGGCCGCGCTTGTATTTGACCGCCTGGCGATGGAACCTAATTGGGTGACTGTAAATTGTTTCTCTGGATCATCTGAAGCAAAAGAAGGGGGCATGCTTCTCTCCACCGGAGCAATTCACGCCGCCATCCTTACAGCTGTGGACGCGCGGGTGCCCGCGCTCGCCTCCGCGGCCAAGGGGACACACTGATGGGCTTCGATCAATTCCTCGGCAATGAGCGAATCGTGAAATCGCTGCGCGGAATGCTGGCTGCAAAGCGAGTTCCGAGCGCGATGCTTTTCCTCGGGCCGAAAGGTGTGGGCAAATACACATTGGCGCGGATGTTCGCCCAAGCTGCGAATTGCGAACGGATGCAGGACGATTTCTGCGGTAAGTGCGACACGTGCGTGAGGATTGCAAGGCTGGCCGAGCCCTCCGCGCTCATCGAGCAGGGGCTCGCCGAGCGCGGTGAAAGCGCCGATGCGGGCATGGTGGAGCGCGTCCCGCTGATCCTGCAAACACACCCGGACGTTTGGGCCATTGTCCCTGACCCAGTTCGATTGAAGAAACCCGTAGTGCGGCCTGTGATCCACATGGGGCAGTTGCGGGCCATTCAGCGCGCGGCCAATTTCCGGCCGCAGGCTCGGCGGCGGCTGTTCCTTCTGGATGGCGCGGAAACGATGCGCTGGGACTTGTCCAGCATTTTCCTGAAAATATTAGAGGAGCCGCCTGAATCCTCCACGCTGATTCTGATGGCGCCAAGCCCCTACCAGCTTCAGCCGACCATTGTTTCCAGGTGCCTGCAATTCTTCTTTGCGCCCGTGGGGCAGAACGAGATGGAGGAGATTCTGCGCGAGCGCACCAAACTCGATGCGGCAGGCAGGACGCAGGCTGCCGAACTGTCCGAAGGCAGCCCAGGCGCCGCGCTGGGCATGGATGTTGACCAAGCGACTGAACTGCGGCGGCAGGCGTTGCGGATATTGGAACTGTCGGCCGATGGCAAACTTCCGGGGCTTTTTTCGCTGACCAATCAGCTTACCAAGCGGGAGGGTGGACAAGCCGTCCCATTCGATTCCCTGCTGGGTGCGCTTTACAGCGTGCTGGCGGATCTACTTGAATTAACCAGCGCTTCCGATAAACCGCAGCTTAGGAACCCCAGCTTGAAGAAGGAACTGCAAACGTTGGGCTCTAAACTGAACACGCCTTGGGTGACTCGCGCAGTCCGCGGCGTGGATACTTTGTCCTACCGGCATCGCAGAAACATCAATAGGCAGCTAGCACTGGACGCTTTGGGCGCTACCCTGTCTGCTGATTAGGCCCTCTCCCCGAAATCAGTTTTTTTTACAGTGTATGAAACGGAATTTCGATTCCGTGCATCCTATCCGCAAGGCCCAACTTGGGGTTTTACGTCTAGATAGTCGGGGGGAGCAATCATGGTTAATCGTAGACTTATCCGTCCGTCCCTGACGGAGGTCAAGGAGCAGGGGCCAGTCGTGCGAACTCATCATGCTGCTGTAGTGCCTCACAAGAAACCTACGCCGCCCGAGCAGACGCATGCCGAGAATTTTTATTGGGTGAAGCAAATGCAGGCCCGAACGCCGGTCGCCGTGGTTCTGACCGATGGCGAAGTGCTTCGCGGGGTGGTGGAGTGGTATGACCGAGATTGCATTAAGCTGACGAGGTTTGGAAGTCCTAACCTGCTGCTCTACAAGCAAGCCATTAAGTACGTCTTCAAAGATGGCGAAGAATCTGCCATGGGAGGCACCAACGGGCAGTAAGCATTCCTGAATTTCTTAATCGGGGTTTCGCCGGCGTTTCCTCTGCGCGGGCATTATTGCAAAGGTCATGAGCGCCTTGGCGGTGAGCTTTCCATCCGCGGCGTGGACCTCGCATTCCACTACAGCAAGGGTGCGGCCCAGACGCAGCACCTGCGAATTCGCGGTAATTGGGCCGCGATCCACCGGCTCCAAATAATTAATCTTCATTTCAACGGTCGCCAGGCGAGTCCCCCTAGGCAACATAGGGTAGGCGGCCATGGCCCCCGCGGTGTCTGCCAGCGAGGCCAGAATGCCTCCATGCACGACGCCATGGATTTGCAGGTGATGTTTGCGGACGCGCATGGTCATGACCGCGGTACCCGCGCCCACAGATTCCAGCTCATATCCGAACAATTTTCCTGGGGCGCTGTTTCGCAAACGCAGGCCCAGGTCAGCCGCATTCCAAGTGGCCCCTTCGGTTGAGAATGGTCTTGGTTTTCTTGCGGGCATCGTTGGACGCTTCATCCTGCCGATTGCCCGCCATCGATGGGAAGTGTGGCCCCGGTAACCCAGGTGGATTCGTCGGAAGCCAGATAAACCGCGAGATGGGCAATTTCCTCGGGGGTTCCCGCGCGGCCAACGGGGATCAATCCGATGCGCTGGCGGCGCGCTTCCTCGGGGTTGGGCGCATTGGCAAAAAGATTCGCGCCCATTTCGCTTTCCACCAGTGACGGGCAAATGCAATTTACACGGATGCCTTCTTGCGCGTGGTCCAGCGCCATGGCGCGAGTCAGCATGGCAACCCCGCCTTTTGAAGCCGCGTACGCTGCGCGCTGTTTGCTACCCACTAATCCGTACACCGAACCCATATTTATGATGGAGCCACCGCCGGACCGGCGCAGAAACCTCAATGAAGCGCGGGAAATCAGAAAAGTGCCTTTCAAATTTGTGTCGATCAACAAATCCCAGTGGGCTTCCGAAGTTTGCTCGGCGTTTCCGGGAAACATTGCTCCCGCATTGTTCACAACCACATCAAGTCGGTTGAAATGTTCCACCACACTCCGCACAGCGTGTTCCACCTGCTCCACATTCGTCACATCACATCGTACACTGTGTGCAATACCGCCTGCTCTATCGATCTCGTTGACGGCCGCACTCAGTTGGTCCGCGCGGCGTCCGACAATGGCCACTTTCGCTCCCTGCCTGGCAAATTCCAATGCGCAAGCTCTGCCAATACCGCTTCCACCGCCGGTAATCAATGCCACTTTGCCGGCCAAACGGGTCGCCTTACTTGTCACCTGGAGCCTCTGAGATGCGTCTAATGAACATGCGACGAATGGGGAATTTATCATTGGTGGATGACTGTCGCAAGGCGGGCTAACCCATGGCGGATGAGTCGAAAAAAATGCGCATTGGAATCACCTGCTATCCTACCTATGGTGGATCGGGAGTGGTGGCCACCGAACTCGGACTGGAGCTTGCCGCCCGCGGGCACAACATCCACTTCATCAGTTATGCCCCGCCCATTCGCATGCCTACGGACGTCCCGAATATCAGGTTCCATGAAGTCGAGGTGATTACCTATCCACTGTTTGACCACCCTCCTTATACCCTGGCGCTGGCGTCAAAAATGTTTGACGTCGCCGAGTCGTGCCGCCTCGACCTTCTCCACGTGCATTACGCGATCCCTCATTCAGTGAGCGCTCTTTTGGCCCGTTCGATGGCGGCCCCCAGGCGGTTGCCTTTTATAACCACGCTGCATGGGACCGACATTACTCTGGTGGGCAACAATCGAAACTATCTGCCGATCACGCGTTTTTCCATCGAGCAGAGCGATGGGGTAACGGCCATCTCCAATTATTTGAAAGACCAAACCTTGAAGGACTTCGCGACCAAGAACCCGATTGAGGTTATCCCCAACTTCGTGAATTGCGATCTATACCATCGCAATACGGACGCCCGTAAACGTGCCGTGTGGGCGCCAAACGGCGAGCCTATTCTGATGCACCTCTCGAATTTCCGGCCGGTGAAGCGCATCACCGATGTGATTGAGATTTTCGCTCTGGTGCGGGAAAAAATGCCTGCCAAGCTGGTGATGATGGGTGACGGTCCGGACCAGGGCGCGGCGGACTGGCTGGTGCGTCAGAAGAAACTGGAGGACGACGTTTTCTTCCTTGGAAAACAGGACCACGTGGAGACCAAACTTGGGTTGGCCGACCTGTTCCTGCTCCCCTCGCAACTGGAATCGTTTGGATTGGCGGCGCTGGAGGCGATGGCCTGCGAAGTTCCTGTTATCGCCACAAAAGTGGGGGGCGTGCCGGAGGTTGTCGAGCACGGTGTGGATGGGTATCTGGTGGAGCCGGGAGACGTCGCCTCGGCGGGAAAATATGCCGTGGACATACTTTCGCGCGCGGACCGCGGGCGGTCGATGGGACAACAGGCGCGGATTAATGCCCAGAGGAAATACTGCGCCAACGACATCATTCCGCAATACGAAGCCTATTATCGAAAAGTGCTTGCAGCGGGTTCGTCAGCGGCACGCGCGTAAAATTGCTCTCGTTTCAAACCAACGTAATGTCTCTGCAATTCGTTGGCATACTTCTGCCCAACTTCGCCTGCGTTGGCGGTCAACCACTCGCTAAACCTCGTGGGACACGTGGGTGGTTTTGCGGAAACCAACAGGTCGGCGGCCAATCCGTCTATCTCCTCTTTTGTCAGAACAACATCGCCTGTGACCCAGCCCAGAATTTGCACCATGGCCGTGAGGGTGGTCCGACCCACGTGGATCAGCCTGCATTTGCTGTGAACTGCAACCGCGATTCGGCGCACCAATTCCTCAAAGGTATAAATTTCGGGGCCAACAGCATCCTCAATGACATTTTCATTTTGTGCTCCGCGCGTCACAGCCAGTCCCGCGATGTCTTCAATGTGCGCCGGCTGGATGCGGCATTCACTCATGTTTGGGACGCCAAATATCGGAAATCTCCGCAGCATCCAGGCGATGTTGTTAATCAGGATATCTGCGCCGCCAAAAATAACAGTAGGCCGCAGGATCGCATGCAATATTCCCGTCTCAAATAACGCCTGTTCAACCAGAGCCTTCCCGCGATAATAGCCGAGCGGCGAATCCTCTGAGGGATTGGCGATGCTGATGTGAACGATGCGGCGAACGCCGGCTTGCTTTGCGGCCGCATACAGCGTCGCGGAATCTGCGACTGCCCGATCAAAAGTCATGCCCTTGTAGGGTAATCGAACCCAGTAGGTGTTGTAGAGAACATCCGCCCCCTCCAGGCTGCGTCGCAAGCCCTCCTTATTCTCGAAATTGAGCGGGGCTGTCTCAATGGCTCCCGCAGCGGCTCTTCCGCTGGCCGGATGATTCGTGAGCGTGCGGACGGCCCGGCCATTTGCAAGCAATTCCTTCGCAATCGCAGCTCCCGTAAAGCTGAAAGCGCCGGTCACAACATCCAGGGCAATTTGAGAAGACATCTCGGCCTCCTGCACCTTCAATTGGAAGCTAGGGTCCCCAACTCTGCGGCTTTTTTAATATGCTCAAGAACTCTCATGTGAATCATGTGAATGATGTAATCGGACCAGACGCGCCAATACGCCGCTGGCCATAACGTGTGGCGATACCACGTCGTCCCTTCGAGCCTCGTTCGATTCCCTGGAAGCACAGTGAGCAGGAATTGGCCGCCCTGTGAAACCAAAAAGCCGTGCAGGTGGGGCGTATCGATCTTCGCGTACGGAGTCCACTCCTCCATGGGTGGAGGATTCGATGTGACTGAAAATCTCAGGAGGTTGGGCTCATCCCAGACTTGAATTGGTTCGACAAAGGCCCCCGTTGAAAAAATGCAGTGGCGTTCGGCGCCAGGGCCACTTCCAAGGATTTCGGCGCGAATTGGATATGCGATCCCCGCGCGGAAGATCCATTCACGTGGCTGAGGGATTTCTGTGAAGGCGATTACCTGCCTCCACACCGTGGCCGGCGAGGCTTCCACTTCAATTTCGGATTTGACTTGATAAACAGGGGGAACAGGCTGAACTGCCTGTTCAACGCCCATGACCGCCGGAGCTAGGACCAACACAATGGATAAGAGCGCAGGATTCGCACGAGGCCTTGATTGATGCGGGCGCGTGACGTAGGCCACAGTGCCTCCTGCCATAGCAAGCAGAGTCACAAGCGGCAGAACGAGTATCAGGCAGATGGCACCCTCTCGCGCCAATACAAGCAGAAGTGCGCCCGCGAAAAAAGATGAAAGGATCGACACGGCAATCGAGTTTCCGAAGCCCTTAGAGCCGTGGAAATTGAAAAGCAGTACAGAGATGAAGCCCATGCAGAACGGAAGGGCAACGAAGAGTCCCCAACCATAATGCACCAACCAATCCGTGCCAAGAACAGCGAGGGCGCAACCCAAGCTACCCGTCAGAACGACGGCTGTTAGTGCACTACCAGCCTTGCCGGCGGGCACGAAGCGACCAATCCCATAGCTGGAGGGGCGAGAAAAAGTGGTCGCATCCAAAGCTCTATCGGGTCGGCTCGGAAATGTACACAGAAGTGCAAATAAGACCAGGTTCAGGACCGGCAAGAAAAACAGAAGGACCGTCCCTGATGGAAGATTCGCATCGTGAAGCCTTTTCAATGTGCAGACAACTCCCACCCAAATGAATGGCAAAGCAACTGCAAGCATGATCGCCAAGAATAGAACGTCATGTCTTGAAAGTGACGTAATGTGGCCAGCCTCGCGAATAGGCGTCCAATAGCTGAAGAAATCCCAAGCTTCATGGAGTACGTAAACTGCGAGAATCCTGTCCAGGACGACTTTGATGGCGATCCCCGCGACTCCGATGAGGGCGTAACTTCCTCGGTTGAGCCTGCCCTTCCAATTCCACAGATCGCGAAATGTGATTCGCATCGGCTTGCCTCCCCGCGTGAAAGTAGGTCTAAGTGTTTGCCTTCCTTAAGCAGCAGCGAAGATCCGTGAGTCTGAATCTGCCTGGCTCGGGCAAGCCTTTTCGTATCTGCTCCTGAGTAAAACGTGTGGCTGGCAGCAAGTCATCCGGCAGGGATTCGCACGGAGGCAGCGCCTCGACAATTCCTTCAGAGAGAATCCGGACTTGGCCGAGGGATGTAAGCGGTATCTTCATCGTCAATTCTGCAATCCATGCGAGCAAATAGTGGAAGGCAAGCGGCATACGAATCATCGGCCGCCTCTTGCCAATTACTGCGGCTACTCTTTTGACTGCCTCACCAAGTAATATTTCCTCAGGACCCGTTACTGCAAACGTCCTTCGCGTGAATTTCGGATCGAACAGAGATCTTTCAATTAACGAAGCGAGGTCTTCCACGGCCAGAGGACGAATGGGCTGATCCGTCATCCCGACAAGCGCGAAAACGGGGAAAGTGTAAAGGGCGTGGCTTAAGTGATCGAGCATGTGATCCCCCTGACCGTAAATCACTCCAGCCTTGAAAATTGTGTAGTCCAGCTCGGAATGGCGCACGATTTCTTCTGCTGCCCACTTCGATTCGTGATACGCGGAACCGCAGTCCGGCCTTGCCCGCAGGAAACTTAGGAGGACAATCTTGCGCACGCCCGCGTGACGCGCCGCATCGCAGACATTTCTGGTCCCCTCGATATGAACCTTTTGGTAGGTTTGCTCACGAATTTCGCGATTGATCCCCGCGCAGTGAACAACAGCATCGCATCCGGCAAATGCATCTACCAGTACATCTGTATTGGAAAGGTTAGAGGAGAAGAATTGCGACCTGTTCAGATCGAGGACGCTTGTATCACGATTGTCCTCTCCTCGAGCAATCAAAACCACCTCGTGTCCATCCGTCATGAGTCGACGGGCAAAATGTCGCCCTACGAATCCGGTCCCTCCCGTGATTGCCACTCGCATGGAGCAACCTCCTTCCAGATCAAGAGCAGGCTTCACACCCGCGAGCCTCTACCAAGTTGGCGCAAGCGCTGCAGCACCATAAGCCGTCGCCAGAAAAAGCAGCGCAGCGATCATGGCTACATCCCCAGCACGATTTGCGCGGCGAATCGCTGCATCGTAGTAAAACAGTTGCAGTGGGACGCGGCACAGCCAGAAGAGTGAAATTGACGCTGCAAGAAATTGGCCTAGGCCATGGCCGCTGGCGAGATCCCTTGCAAAGCGGAGAGTCAGGACCGCAAACAGAAACACAATGCCAACGACGTAAGCGGCGTGGACCACGAAAATCTCCCGGATCATTGGGGCAACCCGGCTTAGGTTTTCGCGGTATCGCAATTTCGACGGGAGATAGAAATTTGCCAGGACCATTCCGAGTTGTACGATCGCCGCGAACCAGAGAAGTTTTTCCAAGTTGTTCATAACCTCCTCCTTTCCGTTTAGCGGTGCAATTTCATGAGCGCGGTCTTAAGACTGCTGCGGGACAATTAATTGCCGCACACTTGCGGTGCGACGCGACCCATCGATATGCGGCGCGCAGAGCGGACAATCCGCCGGGAATCTTTGCAAGCCACACGAGCGGCGCTGCCCACCAAATTTCACGTGCAAGCGCAATCGCAGCATCCGCTCCGCCGTATTGGCGGCCGTCTCCGTTAAGGAGCCGGATTTCGAGCATCAACTCAGCCTGTGACAATCCAAGAAGTTTCACCACGCGCGGATCCTGCAGCGGCGCGAGTGCAAAACCCCGCTTCGCCAGCGCGGGCGCAATCCATCTAGCCGTGCGCGTACAGAATTCACATTCCGCGTCGTAAAACAGCCAGCCCCGCGCGTGTCGGCCCTTTGCATCTGTGTATTCCGATGTGAGTGAGATCATTGCTGCACCATTTCCCTGCTACTTGCTCTTCTTGCCCAACAGCCCTCGAAGCTTTCCTCTCAGTTTCGCCAACCCTTTAAGTGTGGCCGGCGACATATGCCCGATTTCATCGTAGAACCCGCACATGTTCTCCATGAACTCGAGCATGTCGGTCACCCTGTTGCGCGGGTAAGTGTCGGCCGTGCCCTCGCCGCCCATTTCGACCAGACATTCGCGCAGCATCACCAGCGTGGGATCGATTTCCCTCCGCTTGCGCTCGTCAATAATGATGCGAAACATCTCCCACACGTCCGTGAGCGAAACGAAGTGGTCGCGCCGGTCCCCCAGCAGGTGCGTGACCCGCACAATCCCCCAGCCCTGCAATTCGCGCAGGCTGGTGCTGACGTTGGAACGCGCCACGCCCAGCGTCTTGGCGATGTCTTCGGCGTCCAGTGGTTTTGGAGAGAGATACAACAGCGCGTGCACCTGAGCCACGGTGCGATTGATGCCCCAGCGGGTGCCCATTTCGCCCCAGTGGAGGATGAATTTCTTTTGGACCGGCGTGAGTTCAGGCATCGTGGTTTTCCTTTATTTCAGTCTATACAGAAAATACAGTATTGTCAGAAGATTGTCAAGTCATTCCTTCCCGCCGACCGCCGGATCCTTCTCTCCACCCATGTCCGCTTTCGGGACGGGCAATCCCACCAGCAAACAATTACCGTCGCTTCCGGGCACTTTGTGGACATAACTGCCCCGTAATGAATAACATACACTGCCACCCTTCGGCCTGAGCTGTGCACTCAATCTATCGGCACGACCGGTGTGGAGATGTGACCGTCTAAACATTGCGAAGTAGCGAGAACTTCCAAGGAGCAAATCGATGGGTACGCTCTGGCAAGATATCCGGTTCGGAGTGCGCACGCTGGTTAAGAATCCCGGCTTTACGGTGGTGGCACTGCTTACCCTCGCGCTCGGGATCGGCGCCAACACCGCGCTATTTTCAGTTGTGAACGGGGTGCTGCTCAATCCCCTGCCCTATCCTCAGCCGGATCAGCTTGTGACCATTCATGAGAGCAAGGCGAATTTCGCAACCGGCTCAATTTCCTGGCCGAATTTTCGCGACTGGAGAGATGACAATCAAACGTTTTCCTCCATGGCCATCTATCGCCGGAATTCCTTCACCATGCTGGGCATGGGAAATGCGGAGCAAGTCCCCGGGATGTACATTTCCTCGGATTTTTTCCGTGTGCTTGGCGTGCAGCCGGTGATCGGCCGCACTTTCCTTAAGGGTGAGGACGAAATTGGCGCGGCTCAGGTGGCCATCATCAGTGGCGGCTTCTGGAAGCGCAAATTCGCCAATTCGCCTGATGTGCTCGGTAAGAATCTTTTCTTGGACGGCAAGGACTTCACGATTGTGGGGGTGATACCAGAAAATTTTGATTTGTTCCTGCGCAACAGTAATTTCAGGGAAATTTACCTTCCGATTGGACAGTGGGGCAACAACCTGCTGCCAGACCGGGGCTCCGGTATCGGGATACATGGAATTGGCCGGATGAAACCTGGCGTAAGCTTTGCCCAAGCCAAAGACGACATGGCCCGTGTTTCTCGAAATCTAGCGGTGGCTTACCCCGACAAGAACAAGGGTATTGCAGCCGCGCTCATTACTTTCAAGCAAACCACGGTGGGCGATATTCAACCCTTTCTGCTGGCGCTGCTTGCGGCTGTGGGATTTGTTCTGCTGATTGCCTGCGTGAATGTTGCCAACCTGTTGCTTGCGCGTTCGACCGGACGTTCGCGGGAATTTGCGATCCGCGCCTCGCTGGGTGCGGGTCAAGGGCGGCTAGTACGGCAACTACTTACCGAGAGCATCCTCCTGGCCCTAATAGGAGGTGGGTTGGGAATCCTGCTGGCGTCGTGGGCTACTCAGGCGGCTTTGACCAGGCTGCCTTTGTCAATGCCGCGTGCCGGAGAGGTTGGACTTGACTCGCACGTTCTGATTTTCACCGCGGCTGTGTCGCTTCTGGCGGGAATATTCTTCGGGCTGGCCCCCGCCATAAAAACCTCTAGAGCGAATCTGCACGACACGCTCAAGGAAAGCGGCCGCGGAGGAAGTGGCTCTCGGCACCGCGCCCATGGGGTTTTTGTTGTGGTCGAAATGGCTATGGCCCTGATCCTACTGATTGGCGCGGGGCTGATGATTCGAACGCTTGCAGCTCTGTCAAATGCGGATCCGGGTTTCAATCCTCAGGGAGTTCTGACTTTCGGCCTGTCGCTTCCGCCGGCAATGACCAAGACCAATCCGGCGGCGGTCCGCGCCGCATTTCGAGAACTGGACGCCAGGATTCGAGCGATTCCAGGAGTCGCGAACGTTTCGCTTTCGTGGGCTGCGATGCCAATGGCCAGCGATGACGAGACGCTGTTCTGGCCCGATGGACAGCAAAAACCTTCTAATCCAAATGACATGAAGTGGGCGCTGCAATATGTCATCGAGCCGGATTATTTGAAGGCCATGCGCATTCCACTGAAGGCCGGGCGGTTTTTTACGGCGCAGGACGATGAGCACGCGCCGTTGGTTATCGTGATCGACGACGTTCTTGCAAAACAATACTTCGGAAATGAGAACCCGGTAGGAAAGCGCCTCAATCTTGATCAGTACAACGCTCCAGCGGAAATAATCGGAGTGGTCGGACACGTCAAACAATGGGGTATCGATTCCGACGATTCGATGGAGCTGCGGGCGCAGATGTACCGTTCGTTCATGCAGTTGCCGGATCCTGCAATGATGCAAGCGGCCCCCGGAACAGGAGTGATCGTACGGTCTGACGGGTCCGCCTCCGGCATTGCAACGCCTATTCGCGAAAGTTTGCAAGCCATGAACAGTCAGCAAGTTGTGTTCGGAACTCAATCTATGGAGTCTATTATTTCCGACACCTTTGCCGACCGACGGTTTTCGATGATGGTTCTTGGGGTGTTCGCTGCCCTGGCTCTTCTGCTTGCCAGCGTGGGGATTTACGGAGTCATTTCCTACCTCGTTGGCCAGCGCGTTCACGAGATTGGGATCCGCGTAGCTTTGGGAGCGCAACCACGCGACGTGCTGCGGCTTGTCCTTGGCCAGGGTGCGCGGATGGCGTTGATTGGGGTTGGGATTGGACTGGTCGCTGCGGTGTGGCTCACGAAGCTTATGTCCACTATGCTTTTTGGCGTGAGTGCAACCGATCCATTGGCCTTCACTGCTGCGGCAATATTGCTGACCATGGTTGCATTGGCGGCGTGCCATATTCCCGCGCGGCGTGCGATGCGAGTCGACCCCATCATCGCGCTTCGCTGCGACTAACTGGAGCACTCGCTTCGGAGAGATGGAATGCAGATTAACTGCCGGCTGGGAATGTAGGCACTACTTCCGGCACGTCAATCCGGATGCGCGTGCCTTCGCCTTCGCGGCTGCTGATTTCCATGTGGAAATCCGCGCCATATAAAATCTTCAGCCGCTCGTGGACGTTACTGATGCCGATGCCTTCCACGTAAACCTGCGGCATGCGCACTTCTGGAATTCCCGCGCCGTTGTCTTCGACTTCGATGATCAGCCTGCCGTCCTCCATTGTGGTCCGGATGCAGATGTGGCCGCCTTCCACTTTGCCGGCCAGCCCATGCTTCAACGAGTTTTCAACCATGGGTTGCAGGAGCATGCTGGGAACGAAGGCATCCAATGAACGCTCGTCCACTTCTTTGAAAATCTGCAGGTTCTCGCGCCCGAAGCGGACAACTTCGATGTCCAGGTAATCGTCAATGAAATCGAGCTCGTCGCGCAAGGGCACGAAAGTTTCGTGCTGGCGCAACAGCCGGCGAAGAATGTTGCTGAGCTTGACCACCACGATGCGGGCCATGTCCGGATCGAAACGGATGAGCGAAGTTACGGTGTTAAGCGTATTGAAAAGGAAGTGGGGGTTGATCTGGCTGGAGAGTGCATCCATCCGCGCCTTCAGCAGAAGCTGTTGGTGCTGCTCGAGGTTCATTTCGATGCGCGTGTTGTCCCAAATTTTGATGGGCACGGCCACCGCCATCATGGTGGCAATCAGGATGAGTGCGAACTGCCAGATGCCGTGGGTATCCAGATAGAAAATCCAACGCGGATGAGTGGCGCGACCAAGAAGAATCCTACCCACTTCGAGCAAGACGACAACGGTCATGGGCAGCATGTGCCAGGGGATTTTGCGATCGCGCGCAAGCTGGACCAGCGATCGCGGAATCCCCAGGAATGTGAACGGGCCGAAGCTCCAGATGTCTTCCGTGTTGGTCATTAATTGCCGCACCAGCCCGCCGACCAGTCCAGCTGCGGCGGCAACGGGCATGGAGAGCCATTCGCGGTTCAGGAATGCGGGCAAGCTGACCAGCGAGCCGCCAATCGGGCCCACCACACGGCCGCCGAGCAATCCCAAAATGAATGACCCTTCCAACATGAGGTCGGCGAAGCGATAAGGTCTTCCCTGGCCCACAAAGCGCATCAAAACGCCGAAAGCCAGCGGGGGCGTTAAGAACAGCATCAATTTGAGCTTGAGATCCGGATCGCGAATTTCTGTGTAGAGAACTTTTCGGAATGTCGAAGAGCGAACGACGATAGCGGCAATGGCTGCCGCGGCGCCCACCTTCAGCAGCAGAATAAAAAGAAGCTCTCTATCGCCGGTGAACTGATTCATTCAGCCTCGATGCGAGCTACGTTAGCCAATCGAGGCAGGGATGTAAAGGCGCGAGAGTGAAAGACTTCGCGGACCGCCAGCTAGACTGGCGCCCGTTCCGCCCGCAATACCTTTTCAACTGCTGCAACCGTTCGGCGCACATCGTCCTCCGAAGTCTGCCAACTTGATACGCTCACGCGCATGGCCCGGCGCCCTCGCCAGGTGGTGCCCCCGAAAAACGCCTCGCCCGATGCCAAGATCGCCGCAATCACTTCGTCCGTACGGCGATCGTGGTCGGCATCTGTCGCGCCCGGACGTTGGTCCAGGAATCGCACCAGCCCCTGATTGATTACCGGTTCCCAGGCGACCTCCGCCCCTGGAAGTTTGCCCATTTCCATTACGATGGAGTGTGCATGCCTGCAGCAACGGTCCACAATGTCCGCAATTCCCTGCCGGCCAAGCTGGCGTATAGACGCATACGTGGGGAAGCCTCGGGCGCGGCGCGACCATTCCGGATTCCAATCCATCTGGTCGCGAGCGGCCTCATCGTGTGTCAAATAGGAAGCCCGGTGGGACATGGACGCCCGATGCGATTCCGTGTCCCTTACAAAAGCGAATCCGGAATCGAAGGGCACATTGAGCCATTTGTGCCCGTCCGTGGCCCAGGAATCCGCGCCCTCAACTCCTTTGACCAGATGCTTGAGGCGCGGGCACGCGGCAGCCCAGAGTCCGAATGCTCCGTCTACATGGACCCAGGCGCCAAAGCGCTTCGCGATGGGCACCAAGCTTGCAAAATCGTCGTAGGCGCCGATGTTAACGTCACCTGCCTGCAATAAAACGACCGTGGGATCCCCTGGGTCTGCCCGCAAAGCGCTTTCCAGCGCATCTGCCTGCAGGCGATCTTGTGAATCCGAGGGAAGAACAATAATGTGGGAAAGACCGAGTCCAAGCATTCGAACGGCTCTCTCAAAAGTTCCATGGCGCATGGCGCTGGTCAGAATGCGAATCGGGGGCGCGCCATACAGTCCAGATTTTTCTACGTCCCAACCCCGCTTGGTGAGCAGCGCATGTCGAGCGGCAGCCAGACAAGTTGCGTGCGCCATTTGGCAGCCGCTTACGAAAGCAAAGCTGGCATGCGCGGGAAGGCCCAAAATCTCGTTGAGCCATGCGCCTGCTACTTCCTCGGCCACGGCGGCTGCAGGTGAAGTGGCATAGAGTCCCGCGTTTTGATCCCAGGCGGAAGTCAACCAGTCGGCGCCGACGGCCGCGGAGACGGAGCCCCCGATTACCCAGCCGAAAAAGCGTCCCCCCGTGGAAGCAATGATTCCGCCTTCCACATCTCGCGCCAGTTCGGCGACTACCTGCTCCGGCGAAACGCCTTGGTCTGCCAGCGGCTTTGCGAGTTGCCTTCGCAGCGTGCTCAGGTTGGCCGTTGCGGCCACGGACCCGCAATTCGATGTTTCCAGATAGGAGATGGATTTGTGAAAAGCCATCTCCAGCGTTTTTCGGAAATGCGCGTTTGTGTGTTGCTCGGCCTTTGTGTTGTCTGTGGCTTTGGGATTGTCTATGCTTTTTGTGCTGTCCATGCCCACAGTTTAGGAGTTTGCGTCCTATATTATCCATCCGTTTTTTGCGCCCAAATTTCCCCCGTATCGGCCACATTGGACCATGTCCAAATTTGAGTGCGGCTCGTGTTGCAGCGGGCTGTACCACGCGGCTGGAGCAAGTAAATGGGTGTGCCTGTTATACTCATTGACCTGCCATGGCGCGAAAAGCCAAAAGGAAATCACGCGGAGTGCGCATTGTTGCGCAAGCCAAATTGCCGACGCGTTTCGGTGCGTTCACGATTCTGGGCGCCGAGGGTGCGGGGCCGGAAGAGACAGCTGTGATCCTAGTACGCGGGAAATTGGATCCTCGCAACGGCAAAGGTGCAACTCCGCTTGTTCGCATCCACTCGCAGTGTCTGACCGGCGATGTTTTCACTTCGCAGAGATGCGATTGTCGAGCGCAACTTGAACTGGCGCTGCGGAAGATTTCGTCCGCGCCCCGCGGATTGCTGCTTTACTTGCCGCAAGAGGGACGCGGCATCGGTCTTGTAAATAAGCTGCGAGCTTACGAGCTGCAAGACGGCGGGATGGATACGGTGGAGGCGAATCAGCGGCTGGGATTCGCCGCCGATTCGCGTGATTACCGGTTTGCCGCGGATGTCTTGCTTCAGCTGGGTGTGAAGCAATTGCGTTTGCTGTCCAACAATCCGGATAAAGTGGAGCAGCTTGAGAAGGCGGGGATCAGAGTAATCGACCGGATTCCATGCCAGCCACGCATGACACGAGCAACGCGCGGATACCTCACCACGAAAAAATCTAAGATGGGGCATTTGCTTTCCGGGCTTTGAGTTCAAGAATCGAAAGGGATTGGGAATGACACCTGCAATTCAGCAATCCATCACTCTACCGGCTTCTCCGGAGGAATTATTCAAGACTTTCCTCGACTCTAAAAAGCATTCGGCCATGACCGGTATGCCCGCCAAAATCGGCACGAAGGTCGGCAGCAAGTGGAGCGCGTTTGGGGGATCGATTTGGGGCCGGACTCTGATGATTGTGCCCGGCAAGTTGATCGTCCAGTCCTGGCGGTCGTCGGCCTTCAGGAAAACGGATCCGGATTCAATCCTTTTAGTGACGTTCAGCAAGGTGGCGGAAGGCGGCAAGATTGACCTGATGCATGTGAACGTAGCCCCGCAAGACCACAAGGGCGTGACCAACGGGTGGAAGGATTATTACTGGAAGCGTTGGCGGGCGTATCTATCGGGAAAGCGCTAACCCCCGCCGACGAAATGAACGATTTCGTACCGATCACCGGATGCGACCTGCGTAGCGCTCCAGCGATCCCGCGGCAGAAGTTCAAGATTACGCTCTATGGCCACGCGCTCCGCACGGATTCCCAGAAGCGCCAGCAACCGTGGCACATCCAGCCCGCTGGGCACCTGGTGCGTTTCGCCATTCACCTGGATGTTCAGAGTTTCGCTCACGGCAACTGTGCCTGGCGCGGGACGTGGACCCTGGGCTTAAGGCGGAAACGCACCTCGTCACGGCCCGCGGCGCCGCTCGCTCGAATAACCAACTCCGCTCCCCCAAGACCAAGTTTGGGCATGGGGAATTCCAGGGAAACGCGGCCTCGCGGATCAGTACCCGCCTTCAACCGAAATGCGGGCAAGACTCCTTCCATCGACACATCCACTGTCACACCAGCCGCAGGCTTGAGCGTTGAGCGGCCGCGTACTTCGATATCCAACGTGGCTTTGCCCGATGCAAGCCACCTGCCCGAATTCAGCAGGCGCACCTCGATGCCTTTGGGGAACTCAATGGGCGCGGGAGGGACGATGGGCTGCCTGGAGAATCCGGGCTGGTCAAATTTCAGCGCGCCGGTACGCAAATCCTCTAACACAGCCCGGTGCTGCAATCGCATGCGCGCTTGAAGTACGTCTTGGTCTGTTTCCGGCCCAAGGACTAGGTCTTCGTGGGTTTTCACGCGGCGATATAGGACGCGCCCGCGTGAATAAACCGTGGTGTCAGTAACAATGCGAGCAGGCTGCCCAGTGGCGCGAGTCTCCGTTTCAACATCAAACTTCAACTCCCCAGCCTGAACCGTTGAATGAGCGCCGATTCCCAAGTGTCCCGGTTCTCTTTCTTAAATTGCCTATGCCGAATGCGCGTCAAAGGCTGGGGGGCAGATTTGACCGAGCGGCGGCTGACCGCTATTATAGCCTTTCGGCCGATGGGTGGAAATCCTCTAGAAAGTTATGCGCCCCTGTTGATACACCTGCTGGCGGCCCTGTTATTGTCGGCCGCGCTGGTGGGAGTTTCGACGTATATCGGGTATCGGCGGCCGTCACGGACCAAACAACAGGCCTATGAGTGCGGTGTGACGCCGACGGGCGACGCGCGCGAACCCGTTTCCGTGAAATTCTACCTGGTGGCCATGGTCTTTATTTTGTTTGATGTGGAAGCCATATTCCTGTATCCCTGGGCATTTGTTTACCGCTCTCTGCATTGGTTTGGATTCGTAGAGATGCTGATGTACATACTTATTTTGCTGGCGGGCTACATCTATCTTTGGAAGAAGGGCGCGCTGGACTGGAATCGTTGAATCGCTCGTCTCGCCCACATTTGAATTAAATGGACGAACCGGAGGAGTTGCAGCAAGACCCAATCTTACAGCGGTTGCGCGCCTGGGATCCTCAGGCCGTCGCTGAGGTATTGGAATTCCGGGGAGAGCGAACTCTGGTAGTGCCTCGCTCGCACCTGCGCCGCACAGCGGAACTGCTCGCCGGAGCGCCCGACCTGGCGTTCAATTTTCTTTCCGATGTTACCGGCGTGGACCGATTCCCCGTCGAGCCACGGTTTGAATTGAATTACCACTTGCTTTCCATTCCGAACCGCGCAGTGCTGCGCATTCGCGTGAGAATTCATGGCAGCGATCCAATTGTCCCGACTGTTTGTACGATATGGCCGACGGCCAACTGGCACGAGCGGGAAATCTATGACTTGTTTGGCGTGCGCTTCGAGGGACATCCCGACTTGCGGCGAATTGTGATGCCCGATGACTGGGAAGGGCACCCCCTGCGCAAGGATTATCCTGTGGAAGGTTTCCGGTAATGTCCACCACGACCGTCAACACTGCGACTGGAACAGCGAAAACGATGGTCCTCAATATGGGACCCCAGCACCCTTCCACGCACGGCGTTCTGCGTGTGGTACTGGAGCTGGACGGCGAGAGGATTGTGAAGGCGACGCCCGAGATTGGCTACCTTCACACGGGTATTGAGAAAACCTGTGAAGCGAAAACTTATTCGCAGGCAATTACTTTGACCGACCGGCTGGATTATCTGGCCCCACTCTCCAACAACCTGGGTTACTGCCTGGCGGTGGAAAAGCTGTTGGGCCTGGAAGTGCCGAAGCGCGCGCAGTACGTCCGCGTACTGCTCACGGAAATGACACGAATCGCTTCGCATCTGGTGTGGATAGGGACGCACGCCATCGACCTGGGAGCGATGTCGGTTTTCCTTTACTGCTTCCGCGAGCGCGAAGAGGTGATGAAGATTTTCGAGATGGTTTCGGGTCAGCGGATGATGACCAGCTATTTCCGCATAGGCGGCTTGGCCCTGGAACCAGCGACCGGATGGCTGGGGCGGGTTGAGCGGTTCGTGGATGCCATGCCTGGGCATCTGGCGGAATATGAGAATTTGCTGACGCGAAATCGAATCTGGCTCTCCCGATTAGTTGGAGTGGGCGTCATTTCCGCTGAGGACGCAATTGGCCTGGGCATGAGCGGGCCGTCGCTGCGCTCCACCGGCATGGCATATGACGTCCGCAAGTTCTTCCCCTATTCGAGCTACGAGGAATTTGAATTCGATGTGCCCACCCGCACCGACGGCGATTGCTACTCCCGCTACTTGCTGCGAGTAGCGGAGATCAAGGAAAGTTTGAAGATTGTGCGGCAGGCCATGGCCAAGGTCCCGACGTTTGGCGCCATCCGGACCGATGCGCCGGGAATTGTGCCGCCCGCGCGCGAGTTGATGAAGACGGAGATGGAATCGCTGATCTATCACTTCAAGATTTTCACGGAAGGGTTTTCGCCACCGCCGGGAGAGGTTTACCAGCGAATTGAATCGCCGCGCGGGGAGCTGGGATTCTTTGTGGCCAGTGATGGGTCTCCCAAACCCTACCGGGTGAAAGTCCGCGCGCCATCGTTTTCAAACCTTCAAGCCCTATCGAAGCTTGCGGAAGGGCGGTTGATCGCGGACCTAATCGCGTGCATCGGCACGATCGACATTGTCCTGGGAGAAGTGGATCGCTAATGAAACTTCCTGAGCAACTGGAAGCGAAATTTCAGACGCTGATCGGGCGCTATCCGGTCAAACGCTCAGCGCTCATTCCGATGCTGCTGTTCGCTCAGGATTCCTTCGGATTCATCAGTGACGAAATGATCGAAGAGATCGCGGTCCGGCTGAATCTGAACACGCTTCAAGTTACAGAAACGCTAGCCTATTACTCGATGCTGCGGCGCAAGCCCGCTGGGAAATACCACGTGCAGATTTGCACCAACGTTTCGTGCATGCTGCGGGGCGGGAACAAGATTCTCGAGCACGTGGAGCGAAAACTGGAAATTGGCCACAAGCAAGTAACCAAGGACGGCGTCTTCTCTCTGGAAGAAGTGGAGTGCATTGGCGCGTGTACCGGGGCGCCCGCCATGCAGGTCAATTACGACTTCTACGAAAACCTGAGCGAGGAGACGCTCGACCAGATTATTGATGGGCTCGATCATGGCCGCCGACCCGCGCCTGTGGCGCGAACTTCGGGCTCGATCCACCCGCGCCATGCGGCGGAAGTGCCGGTGATCAGCCGGCGGTTCGGCATTCCGGACTCGCATAAGATTGAAGTGTATTTGAAGAATGAAGGGTATCAGGCGCTCGAAAAGGCGCTGAAAGAGATGTCCGCGGAGCAGATCATTGATGAGGTCAAGAAATCGAATCTTCGAGGACGAGGCGGCGCGGGCTTTCCCGCGGGGATGAAATGGAGCTTTGTTCCCAAAGATATCCCCAAGCCGAAATACGTGATCGCCAACGCGGATGAAAGCGAGCCGGGCACCTGCAAGGATCGGCCGCTGCTGGAAATGGATCCGCACCAGTTGATTGAGGGCATGATCATTGCGGGCAAAGCGGTGGGTTCGCATCAGGGATTTATTTATGTGCGCGGCGAATATCGAGATGTGCTTGACATTATCGAAGGTGCGATCGCGGAGGCCTACGAGCGCGGTTATCTAGGTAAAAATATTCTGGGTACGGGATTCGATTTCGACCTGGTGGCACATACGGGCGCGGGCGCCTATGAATGCGGTGAAGAGTCGGCGTTGATGGAATCTCTTGAAGGCAAGCGCGGCTATCCGCGCATTCGCCCGCCCTTCCCTGCCGTGGTGGGCCTCTACGGGTGTCCCACGGTTATCAATAACGCTGAAACTCTCAGCTCGGTGCCGAGCGTGATTCTGCGCGGCGGCGAATGGTACGCAGGGCTGGGCACACCGCGAAACGGCGGGACAAGATTGTTCGCGATTTCCGGCCACGTGAACCGTCCGGGCATTTACGAACTGCCAATGGGTTTCAACCTTAAGAGAATGATCGAGGAAGTCGCGGGCGGCGTGCCGGGCGGAAAAAGACTCAAGGCTGTGATTCCAGGGGGCAGTTCATGCCCGGTCCTCAAAGCGGATGAAATTGATATCGCCATGGATTTCGATTCGGTGGCAAAGGCGGGCTCAATGTTGGGTTCCGGCGGCACGGTAGCGATTGATGAGGACACATGCATGGTGGACCTGGCACGACGCATCATGCATTTCTATGCGCACGAGTCCTGCGGTTGGTGCATCCCTTGCCGCGAAGGAACTTCGTGGCTGCGCAAAATGCTCGACCGGTTCCATGCGGGCGGGGGACGGCCCGAGGACATTGACCTAATCGACGAATTGTCGAAAAACATGCTCGGCAAGACATTTTGTCCCCTGGGGGATGCCGCGGCATTGCCAACCATCTCCATAGTCAAAAAGTGGCGCAAGGAATTTGAAGAGCATTTGAATGGGAAATGTCCCTTCAAACCTGCTGAGGTGCTGGCGGCGCGCTGAGCGAGCGGAAACCGAATGGCGGAACAAAAACTCATCACCTTAAAGATTAACGAGCGCGAGGTTCAAGTCGCGCCGGGCACGCTTGTGATTGAGGCGACGCGGCGGATGGGGATTGAAGTGCCGTCGTTCTGCTACTACCCGGGGCTGTCTCTTCAAGCCGCGTGCAGGATGTGCCTGGTGGAAGTGGAAAAGGCGCCCAAACTTCAGACCGCATGCACTCTGGTGGCGATGGAAGGAATGATTGTGCGCACGGACACGCCACAGGTGCACGCCGCCCGAAAGGGCATGCTGGAGTTCCTGCTGGCCAATCACCCACTCGATTGCCCGGTGTGCGACAAGGGCGGCGAATGCGAACTGCAGGACATGACGTTTCGCTACGGCGCGGACAAGAGCCGGTTCATCGAAGAAAAATTGCACCAGCCCGAGGAGAAATGGTCGGAGGCAGTTTATTATGACGCGCCACGGTGCATCCTTTGCTTCCGCTGCGTGCGCGTGTGCGACGAAGGCATGGGTGTGAAGGCGCTGGGAGTCGGCCAGCGCGGCGTGAACTCAGTGATCATTCCCAATGGACAAGATCATCTCGAATGCGAAGAATGTGGGATGTGCATCGATATTTGTCCGGTGGGCGCGCTGACCAGCGGAACATACCGCTACAAGACGCGCCCGTGGGAAATGACCTACGCACCGACGGTGTGCGCGCACTGCTCGAACGGCTGTAAGGTTACGCTCAGCGTGCGCAACAACGAAATCCTGCGGGGAAATAACCGTGACCTTAGCGGCATTAATGGCGAATTCCTTTGCGTCAAAGGGCGGTTCGGATTTGATTTCAACAAGCATCCCGAGCGCTTGCGCCTGCCATTAGTCCGCCGGAACGGCAACCTTCAACCGGCCACCTGGGAGGAGGCGCTTAGTGAAATTTCCACGAAACTAGCGGAAGTCCACAAGAAACACGGCTCCGCGGCGATGGGATTTATCGGGTCGAATCGCACATCGAATGAGGAAAATTATCTTTTCCAACGAATTGCCCGCTCGGCTTTCGGCACCAACAACATTGATCATCATCGAACCGCGGATTATGCGGGATTGATTTCCGCGCTGGGAGACCGCGTCGCCGCCGCTTCGGCAACCATGGAGCAGATTGGCCAGGCCCGCGCCATTCTGCTCATAGGCAATGACGCGACCGATCAGAACCCGCTGGTTGCCTGGCAAATTCGCGCCGCAATTCGGCACAACGCTGCGCGGCTTTACGTCCTGGACTCAAAGCAACTGAAGCTTGGCCGCCAAGCGTTGATGAGCGTCTCCCTCAGTCCAGGCGGAGAGGCCGCCGCTGTTCGTTGGCTGGCCACCGGTTCTGGAGACGCTCCGGCCGAGCTCGCGGCCCTGAAGGAAGCGCTCGCGAGGGAGTCCGATGTCGTGATTCTCTTTGGCGCGAGTGTTACCGGTACTGCGATTAAAGACCTGGTCACATTTGGCTCGACACTGGGTGGCCAAACACGGTACATGGCGCTGGGCGATTACAGCAATTCCCGAGGCGCGTCCGACATGGGCCTTCTGCCGGATCGGTTGCCGGGCTACGCACCCGTTTCCGACAAATCCGGCCGCAATCGTTACGGAAAATTGTGGGGTGCGGCTATTCCCTCGGGAAAGGGCATGTCCGCGATAGAGATAATCGCCGCAGCTCAGACAGGAAAACTGAAGGCACTCTATGTAATCGGCGCGAACCCGGTGAAAACATTTGGCTTCAAGGACGGGAAGCGCCCCT